>Ga0209415_10000447_pt1 | contig 76461 bp, 69 predicted proteins | sample PeaSoiSIISIP2007_FD_187696 | JGI IMG/M metagenome (GOLD analysis project Ga0209415, IMG submission 187696) | Peat soil microbial communities from Weissenstadt, Germany - SII-SIP-2007 (SPAdes) (version 2) | ecosystem: Environmental > Terrestrial > Soil > Wetlands > Peat | place: Germany...
GCGTGCGCCGGCCGGAGGGCGTGCGCCGGCCGGAGGGCGTGCGCCGGCCGGAGGGCGTGCGCCGGCCGGAGGGCGTGTTGAAATTCGTCCCAAACTTGCCTCGGCAAAACATAGCGAGCGCTCGCTATGTTTTCAGGAGGCAAGATTGGGAGAAAAAGGACATGTCCCTAGGTCGCCAGGCCGCCTCAAGCACCAGTTGACTCAGCGACTGGGACGCACCCCGCACACGGCGCGCCTCACGCACCGGTAGCACTCAACGGGCGGTGCACCGACACCGCGTACCGAGCAGCGCCGAAGCTAGGCGACGAGACGCCGAACGGCTCGCGGTCCCATGTCGCCCACCGTTCAACGAGAACGAGTCCAGCCGCGTCGCAATCGGCATCGTAATCCGCGAGCTCGTAGCCGCGATCGAGTTGGTAGCCGGTGACAAGCGCACCGCCGGGCCCAATCTGCCGAGCACATCCGGCCACAACAGCCCGCTCCGTACCCCTCCGGGTGAACAGGAGCACGTTGCCCGCCATGAGCACGACATCGAAGCTGCGTCCCAGCAGGTCCAGATCCGACAGATCCGACTCGACGAACTCGATGCCCGGTCCGCGGTTTCGGGCAATCGCCAGCATCGACGGGTCGACGTCGACACCGACAACCTCGAGTCCCCTTCTCGCCAGCTCGAGGGCCACCCTTCCAGTCCCACAGCCTGCATCGAGCACCGATCGAGGACCCAAGGAACAGACGAAATCGGCCTCACCGTGGATGTCGAAACCTTCAGAAGCCAGCCGGTCGAAGCGAGCCTGATAGTCGTCACCATCCCATCCCATGCACCGCCATCGTGCCGAAAGGCTGGCGCGTTGGCAAAACTTAGACCCGTGATCACGATCTCCCCCGTGGACATCTCGAGCGACGATGCGCAGTCGCTCATCGTCGGACTCGACGCGTACCTCAATGGCTTGTACCCGCCGGAGGACAATTTCCTAGAGCTGCCGCACGACCAAGTGCGCAATGGCCGTGGCGTGTTCCTTGTCGCGTATCTCGACGGCGCGCCGATCGGGTGTGGGGCCATCCGCCGATTGTCGGCCACTACGGGCGAAGTCAAGCGGATGTACGTCACCCCATCCGGTCGTCACAAGGGTGCGGGAGCGGGGCTGCTCGGGGCGCTCGAGGAATGGGCAAGACAGGCCGGCTTGAGCCGGCTTGTTCTCGAGACCGGCCGCCTCCAGCCCGAGGCGATCCGCCTCTACGTGCGGTCGGGGTTCCAGCCCACCGAACGCTTCGGCGAATACGCGTGCGCACCGAACAGCTGCTGTTACGCGAAGGAGGTCACGGGCGCCTCAGACTGAACCTGGCTCTCGGCACTACCGTCTCGCTCATGCCCAGCGACTACGAAGTGCTCTCGATAGAGCGGGACGGCCCCGTCGCCACCCTTTTCCTCAATCGCCCCGAGAAACGCAACGCCATGAACATGCAGTTCTTCTCTGAACTCTCGAGAGCGATGGCCGGACTCTCATCCGACGACGGCGTTCGGGCCGTAGTCGTAGCCGCCAAAGGCCCACATTTCACCGTCGGGCTCGACTTGGCCGCGCTCGCCGACATCGGGGGTGCCCAAGCCGATGGGCAAGGTGGCCCAGCTCGTGACGGGGCGACCCCGTCGGCCGCGGAGATCGCAAGGCGCACCCATGCCGACGTCCTCCGCCTCCAAGCTCCGTTCAACGCGGTGTTCGAGTGCCCCAAGCCGGTCATCGCGGCGCCTCACGGCTACTGCATCGGCGGCGGCGTCGACCTCATCTCAGCCTGCGATCTGCGCGTGTGCTCGGCCGACACGGTGTTCTCAGTCCGAGAAACGAAGATGGCGATCGTTGCAGATCTCGGCAGCCTCCAGCGCCTCCCGCTCCTCATCGGGATGGGTCATGTCGCGGAGCTGGCGCTGACTGGCAAGGACATCGACGCGGCTCATGCTGAGCGGATCGGGCTCGTGAACGCGGTGTTCACCGACGCCGAAGCAACGCTGGCCGGCGCTCGAGCCCTCGCCGCGGAGATCGCCGCCAACTCGCCAGTGGCCGTGCAGGGCACAAAGGCGGTCCTCGCCCAGATTCATCGCCAGCAGGTCGACGCTGGGCTGCGCTATGTGGCCGCCTGGAACGCCGGGCAGCTCCGCTCGAACGACCTCACCGAGGCGGTGACGGCGTTCTTCGAGCGCCGCCCTCCTAACTTCACGGGTACGTGACCCTCACCGACGCAGCGTCTCGGACGACGCGGAGGTACGACCGGCCGTCGCCGGGGCAGGTCCCTTCCTGAAGACGAGGTCCCTCGTCAGCTCGTTGAACCCGACCGAGTGGTAGAGGTGCTTGGGGATCGGGTAGCTCTCATCGCCCCGGCAGCTGACGATCGCCTCCTTGCACCGATCGCCTTGGCCTGGTTCATCGCGAACAAGCTGACGGCGCGACCGAGGCCTCGTCTGCGGTAATCCGGGTGCGTTCCGACGGGCTCGAGCTCGACGTTCGGTTGGCCTCGTCGTACCAGGCGAGAGCAGATGCCGCGAGCGTTCCATCGGGAGCCTCCAAGAACACGGCGAGGTCGTCGCGGTACGGCCAGGTCGCGCGGACCGCGTCCAGGCCCTCCGCCGTGAACTGCGACGGGGCCCACGCCGCGCGATGGACGCCGAGAACCCGCGCGGCCTCGACCTGACGCGCCGTCTTCAGCACGAACCCCGCCGGCGGGCGAGGATTCTCGAGATCCTCGAGCCTGCGGGCATTGAGCTGGGACCAGACAGCACGCGGATCCTGCACGTAGCCGAAGCGTCCGAGCCGCTCGATCGCGTCGCGGTTCGCTGCCCTTGTCGCCGTGGTCCAGGTCGTTCCCGGACCGGCGGAGCTGTCGAACCAACCGAGGAGTTCGTCGAGGAGGTGGGGATGTTGGGGGTGAACCTGGCAGAGGAGGGCCGTGTCGCCCATTTCCCATCGGTCCCCTGCGACTCGGATCATCTCCGGCGGGAGGATCCAGCCCAACGCTACGCACCCATCGTCGATACGCCAGACCCGGGTTTGCCACCGGCCGGCGTGCAGATATCCGCCTGACCCCCACTCCTCGCTCCGGCCGAACCGCGCCGGGAGCACGGAGAGCGCGCTAGTCCTTGCGCTTGAACCAGCGCCGGGAACCGAAGCCGCCATCCTTGCCGAACCTCCGCGCGTTCTTGCGCTCGCGCTCGCGGGCTTCGGCGAGCGCATCGGGTGCGACGGCGCTCACGATCTCCTCGGCGTTCTCGAGAAGGTCGGCGGCGTCCGCTGCGGGCACGTCGGCAGGCTCGTCCTCGACGACAGGCTCGACGAGGCTGCCGAGGGTCCATCCTGCATCCGCGAGGCGCCGCTCATAGACCGGGCAGTTGTCCGGGCAGCGCCACGGCGCGTCCGGTGCCATGTCGAGCACACAGAATCTCGCGACCTCGCCGCTCGAATACGTGCGGCTCTGATAGTGGCGACAGTCCTCCCGCATGGGCATACATGGACGCTACCTCTCGCAAACGCACGGGGGGCGGGCAAGGCACGCCAGCCGGGGGGACCGCTGAGCGGACCGCCGGATGAGGTCGTTCAGCCGACCGAGCCGTCCATCTGGAGCTCGATGAGCCGGCTCCATTCGACCGCGTACTCCATCGGCAGCGTGCGGGTGATCGGCTCGATGAACCCATTGACGATCATGCCCATCGCCTGAGTCTCGCTCAGGCCGCGGCTCATCAGGTAGAAGAGCTGGTCGTCGCCGATCTTGGAGACAGTCGCCTCGTGACCGATCTCGGCGTCGCGCTCTTCAACCTCCATGTACGGCTTCGTCTCCGAGACCGAATCCTCGTCCAGTATGAGCGCGTCACAACGGACGAAGGACTTCGCCCTCCGAGCACCTGCGTCGACATGCACCTTGCCGCGGTAGGTGGTATGGCCGCCGTCCTTGGAGATCGACTTCGAGATGATGGTCGAGCTGGTCTCGGGCGCGCAATGGAACATCTTCGCCCCGGTGTCCTGGATCTGGCCCGGTCCTGCATAGGCCACGGAGAGAACCTCGCCGGACGCCTTCGGTCCCATCAGGTAAACGGAGGGGTACTTCATCGTGAGCCTTGAGCCGATGTTCCCGTCGATCCACTCGACGTGCGCCTCGGCTTCCGCACGAGCTCGCTTGGTGACGAGGTTGTAGACATTCGTGGACCAGTTCTGGATGGTCGTGTAGGTGATCCTGCTGCCGGGAAGCGCTACGAGCTCGACGACGGCCGAGTGAAGCGAGTCCGAGGAGTAGACCGGCGCCGAGCAACCCTCGACGTAGTGGACCTGCGCCCCCTCGTCGGCGATGATCAGCGTCCGCTCGAACTGGCCCATGTTCTCGGCGTTGATCCGGAAGTACGCCTGAAGTGGCATGTCGACGGTCACACCGGGTGGGACATAGATGAACGAGCCCCCCGACCAGACGGCCGAGTTGAGGGCGGCGAACTTGTTGTCACCTGGCGGGATGATCTTGCCGAACCACTTGCGGACGATCTCGGGGTGCTCGCGGACAGCAGTGTCCATGTCCGTGAAGAGAACACCGAGGCGCTCCAGGTCCTCCCGATTGCGGTGGTACACCACCTCCGACTCATATTGAGCGGTCACGCCGGCCAGGTACTTACGCTCGGCTTGCGGGATGCCGAGCTTGTCCCAAGTGTTCTTCACCGATTCGGGCAGCTTGTCCCAGTCATTGACCTGCGAGTCGGTGGGCTTGATGTAGTAGAAGATGTCATCGAAGTCCAGGTCGGGCATCTTCTCGGCGAACCAGCGCACCATCGGCTTCCGCTCGAAACGGCGCAGCGCGGAAAGCCGGAAGTCGAGCATCCAGCTCGCTTCGCCCTTCATGGCGGACATCTCCCGGACGATCTCCTCTGACAGCCCCTTGCGCGGCTTGAAGACGTAGTCCTCGACGTCGCTCCAGCCGAGCTGGTACTTGCCGAGGTCGAGCTCCGTGGTGGCCATCAAGCGTTCCTCTCGAGGGAGTTAGTTTCTCCTACGGACATAGTAACAACTAGCGGCAACCACGCCCACCCGCCCGGCCGCGGCCGAACAGGCGGGCGTGGCATGCTCCTCGTCATGCCGAGCCGCCTCACGCCTCCCGTCGCAGAGCGACGTCCCGTCGTTTTGACCGCCCACGGCGACGACCGGGTCGACGATTGGTACTGGTTGCGGGACCGGGACGATCCCGCACTGGCCGAGCTTCTGAAGGCAGAGGCCGCGTACCTGGAGGCTGCGACCGAAGGCACCGAGGAACTGACCGGGGCCGTGTACGACGAGATCCTCGCGAGAGTGCAGCTGACCGATGTCACGCTTCCGGCACCCAAGGGTCCGTGGGCCTACTACTCACGAACGATCGAGGGTCTGGAGCACCCGGTTCACTGTCGCCGTCCCGTCGACGCCCCTCCGCCTCCTACCGAGCCGCCTGCGGGCGTCAGCCCGACTGCGCCTGCCGACGAATTCGAGCAGATCATCCTCGACGTCAACGTCCTCGCTGAAGGCAAGGACCATCTCGAAGTCGGAGACCTCGAGATCACCCTCGACCAGCGGCTCCTCGCGTACTCAACGGACGTCACCGGCGGAGAGCGCTTCACGATCCGGATCCGTGATCTCGCCACGGGCGACGAGCTCGCGGACACGATCGAGGGCACGTACTACGGGCTTGCCTTCTCCGCCGACGGCGGCACGCTGTTCTACACGCGTCCCGACGAGTCGATGCGTCCTTACCAGATCTGGCGTCACGTCCTCGGGGCGCCCGACGAGGAGGACGTGTGCGTGTGGGAGGAGGAGGACGAGCGTTTCTTCCTCGGAGTGGGGATCACCAAGGACCACTCGCTGATCGTGCTCAGCGCGCAGAGCAACATCACTTCCGAGCTCCGCCTCCTCGACGCCACGGAGCCCGAAGGCGAGCCGCGCATCGTCGAGGCGCGTCGCCAGGGCATCGAGTACTCGATCGAGCACCACGTCGGTGAGCTCCTCGTGCTGACCAACGACAATGCCGAGAATTTCGCTGCTTTCCGAGCGCCGGTCGCGACTCCGGGCCGGGATCACTGGAGCCCCCTTGTCGCCCATCGTGACGACGTTCGCCTCGAGACCCTGGACGTCGTCGAGGGCTTTGCATTGCTGCACGAGCGCGGCCATGCCTCGACTGCGGTGCGCATCGTCGACCTCACCAGCGGCGCCGAATCGGTGATCGCTCCCCCTGAGGAAGCGGGCTCGATCTTCCTCGCCGAGAACCACGACTTCTCCTCGCGCCACATCCGGTACGCCTCGACGTCGCTGATCAGCCCGGTCGCTATTCACGAGTACGAGCTCGACACCGGCGAATCTCGCACGATCTGGCGACGCCGCGTCCCCAACTACGACGCCACCGCGTATCGGACCGAGCGCCGCTGGGCAACCTCGGACGATGCCACGTTGGTCCCGATCAGCCTCGCTTACCGTGCAGACCGCGGCGCCGGGCCCGGACCATGCCTCCTGTACGGCTATGGCGCGTACGAGATCAGCCTGGACCCGGTCTTCGCCACAAGAGATCAGATCCTGCCACTCCTCGACCGAGGCGGCTGTTACGCCATCGCACATGTGCGCGGCGGTGGCGAGCTGGCGCGGAGCTGGTACGTGGGAGGGAAGCTCGAGCAGAAACGACACAGTTTCGAGGACTTCGTCGCCAGTGCCCGGTTCCTCGTCGCCGAGGGCCTGACGTCGGCCGACCAGCTCGTAGCCATGGGCGGAAGCGCCGGTGGACTGCTGGTGGGAGCTTCGGTAAACCTCGCCCCGGACCTGTTCGCCGGGATCGTCGCTGCGGTGCCCTTCGTCGACTGCCTCACCACGATGCTCGACGTGGACCTGCCCTTGACGATGATCGAGCGTGAGGAGTGGGGCAACCCGACCGATGACGCCAACGCGTACTGGCGGATGAAGTCGTACTCGCCCTACGACAACGTACGGCCGGTTCGCTACCCGAAGATGCTCGTGACGAGCGGCCTCAACGACCCACGAGTCTCCTACTTCGAGCCGACGAAATGGGTGCAGAGACTCCGTGCCTCGCACCCCGAAAACGCCGAACGCATCTTGCTCAAGATGGAGATGGCCTCGGGCCACCGCGGGCCTTCAGGTCGGTACCGGGCGTGGCGGGACTGGGCTTTCGAGCTCGCATTCGTACTCGACGTCGTCGGGGCGAGGCAGCTCATGAGCCCGGGTCCGGCGTCGACCCCTCAAGCCGAGGCCGGCGTGAGCTCAACGTTGTAAGCCTGCTTGAACCCGCTCGGGAGCTCCGCCACCAGCCCGTTCACACGCACGGCTATGAACGCGGGGGCGCCGAGCGTCACGATGTACGCGCCCGATGCCTGATAGGTCGCGGACTGCCCGGCGCTCAACGTCTCGGCGAACAGCCACGGGCCGGCGCTGGAGTGCTCGATCCCGATCCAACAGGCCCCACCGGTAGCCTGGAACGCCAACGTGTACGTCCCCGAGGGCACGGTGAACGATACGTTGCTCGGGGTCACCGAGGTCGGCTTCAAAGTCGTCGGGAGCGTCGTCGACGTCGTGGTCGTGGTCGTGGTCCGGCCTTTGCCCGCATGCCGGACGGTCGTCGTCGTGACCTTCGGCGCGTGCGTTCCGCCGCCGCCGCTCAACGAGATCGCTGCGACGGTGACCGCTGCGACGGCGACGGCGGCCGCCCCACCGGTCGCAACTCGGCGGCCCATTACTTGGCGACGCCGGTCGGCGGAGGACTTGTGTGCACCCCCGCGAACGCCCGCATCGGAACGAGCGAGAGCCCGCCCGCCGGCAGCCGGCGGGCGCTCTGCGGCGAGGGCGTCAGGCGCTGTCCCGGGAGGCGCTCCGGTTCCTTGGTCATCCCGTCGCGGACCACCCGTCCGCTGGTTGGCCCCCACCTGGTCTCCCTGCCGCGCTGGCCCGGAGAAACGAACCTTGGGCTGCCCCGCCGGTGGCAGGCGCGGGGAGACCAACGGGCCCTGGCCGGGCCGTACGCCGGCAGGCCCCGCAGCCGCAGCGTCGCCTGCCTCGTCCACCGGCCTGCCGACATGGGGACGGCCGGTCTCCTCGTGGGGGAGGATGCGGAAGCCGGTGGACTCGGTCCGTTTCGAGACCTCTCCGAGCACGCCAAGTGCGTGTTCGTACGTCTCGACCGAGCGGTTCTCGGATCTGGCAGAAGCGATGCGGGCCCACACGATCGCGACGACGACGAGCACCGCCAAGACGACGATGACGATCACGATCACGGATTGCAACTCCACAGCTTGCCCACCACGCACCCATTCAAGCCGAGCACCGGAGCCGTGGCACCGCGGGCTGGGCGGTTCCCGTGGCCTGCGAGCCCGCCGGGTGACTGGCGCCTCCGGCGGGCTCGCCCTGCGGGCGCCTCTCAGGTTCTCAAGCCGAAGCGGGGGCGCAGCTGGTCCGGGATATCGGCACGGCGTGGATTCGCCCGGTCGCGTGCGGATACCACTGGGTCGTTCACGCCCCAGTCCACGCGGAGGGCGGGGTCGTCCCAGGCGATGCCAAGCTCGTCATTGGGGTTGTAGTAGGAGTCGACGAGGTAGGTGAGCGTGAGGTCGGTGACGGCGGCGAATCCGTGACCGACACCGGGCGGGATGAACAAGCCGCGATCGTCGTGCTCACCGATCTCGAGCACCTCGGTCGTCCCGTCGGTCGGCGAGCCGACCCGGAGGTCGTGGAGAACGACCCGTGCCCGGCCCCGGGTCACGTACCAGTAGTCGGCCTGGTGGAAGTGGTAGTGAAGCCCGACGAGGGCGCCCCGCTGGCGGTCTGAGCGGTTCGCTTGGACCATCTCGCGACCGAGAGGGAACCAGCTCCGCCGGTACGTCTCGACGAACCTTCCGCGCTCGTCGCCGAAGATCTCCGGGGTCACGATCATGACCTGGCTGATCACCTCGGACTCCTCGACGCGCGTCAACGGTCGCCCTCGTCCCGCTGATCGTTCGGAGCACCGGTCCCCGAACCCGTGGCCCGGAATGCTGCGGGGAGCAACTCGAAGGTACTTCCCTCGGCGGCCATGATGATCTCCTCGAGCGTGCCGGCTAGCCCGGAGCGCTGCGCTGCCCGACCGAGGTCGTCAAGGGTGGCGTCGTCATGGGTGGGATCGTGGTGGAACAGGGCCAGCCGTCGGGCCCCCGCCTCTTGCGCCACATGCGCCGCATACGCCAAGGTGCTGTGGCCCCAATGGGCTTTGACCGAGAATTCCTCATCGGTGTACTGGGCGTCGTGGATCAGCAGGTCGGCACCGTCACACAGTTCGAGCACGCTGTCGGAGACGGTCCAGCGGACCTTACCGTCCTCGGCTGGCGCCTGGTGATCGCTCACGTAGGCGACAGAGACGTCATCGACCTCGACCCGATAGCCGACCGTCAGACCGACGTGTGGTACCTCGCGGACGATCACCCGAGCCGGGCCGAGCTTCACCTCGCCGTCGCCCACCTCGAAGAAACAGAGTTCACCCGGCAGATCGTGCAATCCCACCGGAAAGTAGGGCGGCCGGATGAACGCGGCGAACACGTTCGAGAGCGGGATGCCGGTTTGGCGCGGCCCGTAGACGGCGACCCTCGTGTCGGGCCGTAAAGCGGGCCCGAAGAACGGCAGGCCCTGGATGTGATCGAAGTGGAGGTGGGTCGCGAAGACATTTACTTCCAGTGCCGGGTCTGCGAGCGGACGCGCATGAGGCTGCGCCGAGGGAGGAGCGTCGTCGAGACCGAATCCCGCCCGGAACGGCGGCTCCGACTGCTCCTGGGGCGGCGCGCCAGCGGGAAGGCCTTCGAGCGGAAAGTAGCGCGCCAGCAACTGCTCACCGAGACGGCGGGCCCCGGTACCGAGGTCGAGCACGATCGGTACGGCACCGTCGTCAGGGTCGATCGCCACGCAGGAGGTGGCCCCGCCGTAGCGGCTCATGGCAGGGTCGGAGCAGGGGCACGAGCCCCGGACGCCGTAGAAGGTGACCTTCGGCACGATTCCCTTTCTCGACACGGACCCCGGCAGGTTAGTGCCCACCGATGCCGCGGCCAAGAAACACGACGCTACGCGACTTGTTCAGGGGAGCCGGAGACCTCCGTCGCCCTCCCGGACGACTAGCCCCTCGGCCACGAGAGCGGCGGCCACGCGCCGGCGCGATCGGGATCGGCGTGCCAGCCGGCTGCTCCTGCGAGTTGCCCGCGGGCGATGGCGCCCTCGCAGGCGCGGCGAAGCAGCCGCCCGCGTCCCTGCCGGTCGGATCCCTCGAAGCGTCCCTGGCGCGCCGATGTGCCCGCCGACCCGTGGGCCGGGTCCGTGACCGTCCTGTTCGCTGAAGCCGCAAGCCAGGCGCACGCACCGGCGTCGCCGATCGGGCAGTCCCCGCACGAAGGCCTTTGAGGCCGGCAGAGCACGGCACCGAGATCCATCAACGCGAGGTTCCAGCTCCGTGAATGGCCCGCTGGAACGAGCGAGTCGGCGAGTCGTTGCGCCTCGCTCCGCCCGAGCCGCCTCCCGGCAACGGCTCGCGCGAGCACACGGCCGATGTGCTTGTCGACCGGTGCTGCCTCGATCCCGAAACCGAATGCCAACACGGCCCGGGCGCAATAGGGCCCGATCCCGGGCAGGGCGAGCAGTGCGTCGAGTTCCGCTGGAACCTCGCCGCCGTGGCGCTCGGTGATGAGTGACGCTGCGTTGTGAAGCCGGAGCGCCCGCCGGTTGTAGCCAAGTCCCGACCATGCCTGAACGACGTCACCGGCTGGAGCACGCGCCATCGCGGGCGCCGAAGGAAAGCGTGCGATGAACGGGCCGTAGCGTTTCGCGACTCTCGGTGCTTGGGTCTGGGAGAGCATGACTTCGGAGACGAGCACGTGCCACGGGTCCTCCGCCGACCGCCAGGGCAAGAGGTCGCGCTCGCTCCGAAGCGCGCTCGCCTGCCACCAGCCGGCGATCAGGCGATCGAGCGGCACGGGCGGCACGGGCGGCACGGGCGGCACGGGCGGCACGGGTGACTCAAGCCTCGCGCTCACCGTATGGTCGGTTGCGCGGGGGAAGTGAGGCCCGCTTCCACACCATCAGCTTGCGCCGGAAGTAGCACACCTCGTCGCCGTGCTGGTTGAAGGCTCGTGTCTCGACGGTCACGACTCCCCGGTCCGGCTTGGAGCTGGACTCCACGGCCTCGAGCACGCGGGTCTCGGCATAGATCGTGTCGCCGTGGAAGGTCGGGAACTTGTGCTGGAGCGACTCGACCTCGAGGTTGGCGATCGCCGAGCCAGAGACGTCGGGCACGCTCATCCCGAGGGCGAGGGAGTAGACGAGGTTCCCGACCACGACGTTGGCGCCCTGCACGGTCTCGTGCTCGGCGAACCAAGCGTCGAGGTGCAGCGGATGATGATTCATGGTCAGCAGGCAGAACAGGTGATCGTCGTACTCAGTGATCGTCTTGCCCGGCCAGTGGCGATAGACGTCGCCGACGACGAACTCCTCGAAGACACGGCCGAAGGGCCTTTCGTGGCTCGTCACGCGCGCGGCACTTCTCGCGGCGGCCTCGTCGAGAACGCGAGCTGCCAGTCGTTCTCGCTCTCGCCGTCGATGGTGAGACGCCAGGTGAAACGGGTGTTGTGCGTCAGCGGGAGCGGGCTGAAATTGACCGCGACGGCCACGTCGACGGGGCTTCCCTCCGGGACGCCCTCAGGCCGGGCAACCTCGAAGTCTCCGCGCACCTCGATCGGCTGGGGGCCGTCGGCAGCTTCGACGATGACCGGGCGACCGTCCTCGTCGACCAGGAAGAGCTCCCAGTGGTGCGGTCGCCCGGCCTCGTGCCATTCGACGTCGACTTTGATGGCGATCGCCGACGGCATCGGGTCAGGTCCGATGAGGCTCCATCCCCCCCCGAGGATGAAGAGCTTTCCATCTGCCACCTGCGCCGCGTCACAGAGCATCATCGTCACTCGCACGGAGCCACGGTAGCCGCAGCCGGAATCTTCGACCCAGGTTCGCCGAGTACCGTCGTCACGGTGGGTGAGCTCGGGCTGCGCAACGACGTCTACCGGCGGCCGCTCGCAACCGCGCTCGACCGCCTGGGCCTGGGGGCCGGATGGCGGTGCGTCGACGTAGGCGCCGGAGCCGGCGACGTCTCCGTCGCTCTTGCGGAGCTCGTGGGGCGCTCCGGGCGCGTGTACGCCGTCGACAGCGACCCGCGCGCGCGGGACGAGGTCGCGGCCGCGGCCGCGGCCGCCGGAGGCGCTCAGGTCATCGCGATCACCCAGGCGGGAGAGGACCTGTCGTTGCCGGAGAGCGTCGACCTCGCATACTGCCGTTTCTTGCTGGTGCACGTCGTCGACCCGCGTGCAGTGCTGCTGCGGATGGTCGCAGCACTGAGGCCGGGCGGCTACCTCCTCGCTCAGGAGCCCATCACCTCCGCCGGACGCATCGACGGACTGCCGATGTCCATGCCCGACGGGAGGCACCCAGACGTGGGCGCCCATCTTCCCGGCTTGATCCGCGAGGTCGGCCTCGAGCTCGTCGACGCCTGGGCGGAAGCTCCGGCGGGCGCGGGGCCAGGACCGGTCGCGACCTACCTCCAGGAGCTCACCGAAGTGGACCCAGCAGACGCCTCCGTCGTTCTTCCGCCTCTCGTCACCGTCATCGGCCGGAGGCCGGCCCAGGGACGGCAGCTCGAGGATCGGTAGCCTGGCGCCGTGCCGGTGGACGACTCCCTGCTCGATCTTGCGGCCGTGAAGTCCGCGCTCGATCTCGCCTCCGACCTCCTTCGAGGTGCCGCCGTGCGCCTCGCGGTCCTCACCGATGGAGGAAAGCGGCTCGACGACGAGCAGGTATTCGCGTACGACCTCGCCCACGCCACAGCAGGTCTCGCGACTGCTCGGGCAGCCCTGGACTACGGGTCGAGCGGTAGCGACGAAGCCCGCATCGCAGTCGTCTTCGCGGCGGACGTGCTTTCGGATCTCGTCAGCCGCACTGCCGGCCGTGAGGTGGCTTGGGGAACCGAGCCCGGCTGGCATCGCAGTCTTGGTGAGTTCCTCACTGCTGGCCGTTCTCCGGCGCTTCTGGCCCAGGTAGCGGACCGGCCGGGCTCCATGAACCTCGATCCGGACTTCGAGATGGTCCGGGACGCGTTTCGTCGTTTTGCTGCGGAGCAGGTTGCACCGCTCGCCGAGCACATCCATCGTCGGAACACCGACATTCCCGAGGAGATCATCGAGGGGCTCGCCGACATGGGCGGGTTCGGGTTGTCCGTCCCTGAGGAGTACGGCGGAGCAGCTTCGGGCAGCGAGCGCGACTACCTCGGCATGGTGGTGGCGACCGAGGAGCTGTCCCGGGCATCGCTCGGCGCGGGCGGCTCGCTCGTCACGCGCCCTGAGATCCTTACGCGGGCACTCGTGAATGGAGGGACCGAGAAGCAGAAACACAGCCTTCTCCCCAAGATCGCCACCGGCGAGCTCATGGTCGCGATTGCGGTCACCGAGCCCGACTACGGCTCGGACGTCGCCAGCGTCTCGACAGCCGCTGCCCGAGATCCAGCCGGAGGCTGGGTGATCAACGGGGTCAAGACCTGGTGCACCTTCGCAGCCCGCGCAGACGTGCTGATGCTGCTCGCCCGTACCGATCCGGATCGCTCGCGGGGCCACAGGGGCCTGTCCGTCTTCGTTGTCTCCAAGCCGCGGGGCGAGGCGCAGGGGTTCGTCTTCGCCCAGGACGCCAACATCGAAGGGCGCCCTGAGGGGCTCGCGACCGGGCGCCTCGAGGGCAGGCCGATCGACACGATCGGCTATCGCGGCATGCACTCCTACGAGCTCGCCTTCGAGAACTGGTGGGTGCCCGAGGACGCGCTCGTCGGTGGTGACGAGGGTGAAGGCAAGGGTTTCTACCTCCAGATGCAGGGTTTCGAGAACGGCAGGCTGCAGACGGCCGCGCGTGCGATCGGCGTCATGCAAGCTGCCTACGAAGCCGGGCTCGAGTACAGCCGGAACCGCAAGGTCTTCGGGCGGCCCATCCTCGACTATCAGCTCACCCAGGCCAAGCTCGGCAGGATGGCGGCCATGACCCAGGCGAGCCGCCAATTCGCCTATGGCGTGGCCGGGATGATGGCCCGCGGCGAGGGTTCGATGGAGGCCTCGATGGTCAAGGCCTACGTGTGCAGGGCTGCGGAGTGGGTGACCCGCGAAGCGATGCAGCTTCATGGGGGGATGGGGTACGCCGAGGAGTTCGCCGTCAGTCGCTTCTTCGTCGATGCGCGCGTGCTGTCGATCTTCGAGGGAGCTGACGAGACCCTTTGCCTGAAGGTGATCGCCCGGCGCCTCGTTGAGCAGGCGGCAGCGAGGTGAGGCAACGCCGGCGGCACTCGAGATGAGGGTCCTCATTCCTCTCCCGGACCGGGACTTCGACACCACCGAGGTTGCCGTGCCGTGGTCAGGGCTGACCGAAGCCGGCCACGAGGTGGTCTTCGCCACCCAGCGAGGCGGGCTGCCGCCCGAGTGCGACCCGCGCCTGCTCACCGGCGTCCTGCTCGGCCAACTCGGTGCCGAGGCCGGCGCGAAGGCGCTGTACCGCCAGATGACGGAATCCCCGGAGTTCCGCGCACCGATCCCCTGGGTGGAGATCGAGCCGACCGACTTCGACGGCCTCATCCTGCCTGGAGGACACGCGCCGGGCATGCGTCAGTACCTCGGCAGCAGCGCCCTCCGGGACAAGGTCGCCGGCTTCTGGGCGCTCTCCCGGCCGGTCGGCGCGGTCTGCCACGGCGTGCTCGTCCTTGCACGCACGACCGACCGCCGGACCGGATGGAGCGTGATCGCCAATTGCTCGACAACGTGCCTGCCCAAGTACATGGAACGTACCGCCTACCTGCTGACCGCTTGGAGGCTCGGGCGCTACTACCGCACGTACCCCACCTATGTCGAGGACGAAGTGCGTGCTGCTCTGTCCCATCCGTCATTGTTCGTCCGGGGCCCCTTTACCCTCGTCCGCCGCGGGACTGCGACCGACGACGCGCCTGCATTCGCCCTTCGGGACGGCCACTACGTGTCGGCCCGATGGCCGGGTGACGCCTACTTGTTCACGGCAAGGTTCCGCGAGGTGCTCGAAGCCTCCTGAGAGCGCCCTGAGCGCGACCCACGACCCGGATCACCCAAACCCTACGGACTTCGGATCGGCCGAGATCCAAGCCGTCGATCTCAAGACGCTGCCGCAGGTCTCCTCGACCCGGCCGCGTGCCGGAGTCACCAGGGCCCTTCGATCCGAGCGCCGCCGGCCGCCGCTGAGCGATACCAGGCGTCGACCACGCGGTGCGCGGCCAGAGCCTCGTCGAGCCCAGGCGACGGCCGGGTTCCGGCGGCGAGAGCATCAAGGAAACTGCGGTCCTCCGCTGCATAGGTGCGCACGGACAGGCCCATCGCGTCGAGCGGCAGGCCGAGCGCCGCAACCCAATCGGCCGGCGGACACTGGCGAATCTCGGTGCCTACCGACGTCTCGATCGTGAGCGGGCCTGTGAAGTCGTCATCGAAACTGACATAACCGTTCTCGAAGAACACCTCGACTCGCCTGCTCGAAGGCCGAACGAGGACGTTGTGCCACACGCTGACGAGCGTGGCAAGCACACTCGATGCGAACCGGATGGTTCCGACAGCAACGTCCTCGATGCCTCCGTGCCCCGCGAAATTACCCGTGGTCGCCGAGAGGCTGGCGATCGCGCCGAAGCACATCCGCATGATGTCGACGTCGTGGATCGAGTGCTCGAGCAACGCGCCCGATCCTGCAATTGCCGCATCGGCCCGCCACCTCGAGCCGTAGTGGCCCTGGATCGGGAAGAACTGGTCGTCGCGGAAGACCACGGCCATCGGACGCCCGATGGCGCCGCTCCGAACGACCTCTCGGAGCCCTCGGAATACCGGTGCGGTCCGTAACACGAGACCGACCTGCACGGGGATTGCCCTGGCCTCCACGACTGCAGCCAGGCGTTCGGCCTCGGCAAGGTCACGCGCGAGCGGCTTTTCGCAGAAGACCGCACGAGCGCAACCAACCGCCGCCTCGACGGCGTGAAGATGGCCGGCTGTCGACGTGCAGACGAAGACGGCGTCACAGGTCTCGGCGACCTCCTCGGCGCTGCGAGCGACGGTAGCCCGGTTGTGCGTGGCAAAGCCCGCCGCCCTGGAAGGATCCGTGTCGAACACGCTCACGATCTGGGCATCGACGGTTCCCTGCTCGACCATCGACCCTATGGCGAGCGCGTGCGCCCACGCAATCAGACCGCTGCCGACAAAACCGATCTTCAAGGTCTCGCCCACAAGTCTCCCGTCTCCGGGCATGCGCCCCGGATCGACTCAGCCCCACCGCTCTGCCGGCTCACGGCGCTCACACCGCACGAGGAAACTAGTCTTCGGGCGGTGAATTGGCCCCCCGACGAGGAACAGTGCCCCGAGTGCGGGTACCACTGGTCGATGCCCGCGGCCGAGGCCATCGACCTCGTCGACCTCGGGACATCGAGCGCCAGCTCGCTTGAAGCCGGCGATGCGTGAGTCGCCCGCTCCCCGAACGGGACCGGGGTCACTTCAAGAGACGCGACAAGCGGCGGTCCGCGAGCGCCCTGCCCTTGGTCTGGCAGCGCTTGCAGTACACGACTTCGTGGGACTCGTACGAGACCCTCAGCAAGGGCTCACCGCAGACCGGACAGGGCTGGCCGACACGATTGTGCACGGCGAAGACCGTGCCGAGCCTGGGCTCTGACAGACCTCCCACCCGGCGTCTCTCGGACTCGAGCGCTTCGGACACGACCGAACGTACCTCGGCAACCAAGCGCATGCGGTCTGACTCGCTCAGCGACTTGAGAGGTGAGAAGGGCGACAGCCCGGCACGATTCAGGGCGTCGTCCGCGTAGCCCCGTCCGACTCCCGCCACGAAGCGTTGGTCACGAAGAAGCGTGTGAAGGTGCCGCGTGTCCTCGCTCGTGAGCAGCAGCTCTTCGAAGGCAGGTTCGGCAGGCTCCGGGCCGAGGCCCGCCAGCGGCCCTTCGTCGCCGACGGCCAGCACCCACCAACCCGCCTTGCGCTCGTGTCCGTGCTCGCGGACGAGCACCGCCGTGTCGTTCCCGAAGACGAACCGAACGACCGCGCCTCTCGGCTTGGTGTGCTTGGGAGGAGCCTCGATGTCCAACCTGCCTGCCTGGGAGAGGTGGATGAGCACACGTCGGCCCGAGGAGAAGCCGAGCACGAGATACTTGCCCCTGCGCCTCACATCGGCCAGCTTCTCGCCCTCAAGGCCCTCGCCCGGCGGTACGACCGTCTTCAGCCCGGAGAAGCCGAGCAGCTCGACCTGTTCGATGATCGCTCCACCGACCGCGACGTCGAGGCGCTCGGCGAGGGCCTGCATCTGAGGAAGCTCGGGCATGCCGAACCGTCCGAACCGTCCGAACCGTCCGAACCGTCCCGAAGCCGCCCGGAGCTCGGCTCAGGACTCTGCGGGCTCGGAGCGCTTCAGACCCGCTCGCTCGCCTCTCGACACGAATTTGATCGCCATCTTCCGGCTCGCCTCGTCGATCATCTCCTCGCCGAACATGACAGCGCCCTTCCGTTCGTGCTCGGTCGCCGCCTTGTACGCGTCGAGCAGCGCCCAGGCCCGGTCGAACTGCTCCTGGGTCGGCGAGAACACCTCGTTCAGGATCTCGACCTGGTCCGGGTGGAGTGCCCACTTCCCGTCGTAGCCGAGCACATGGGCCCGGTTGCAGTAGTCACGGAAGAGCTCCAACTCACGAACTTTGAGAAACGGGCCGTCGATGACCTGGATCCCGTTGGCCCGTCCGGCCATCAAGATCTTGGAGAAGACGTAGTGGAAGTGGTCGCCCGGATACTGGTCGATCTGGACGCCACCGGTCAGCACCGGCATCTCGATGGAAGCGGCGAAGTCCGCTGGACCGAACACGATCGCTTCGAGCCTGGGCGACGCGGCGCAGATCTCCTCGACGTTGATGAGCCCCCGGGCCGTCTCGATCTGCGCCTCAATGCCAATATGACCGGCCGGAAGGCCGCTGTTGAGCTCCACCTGGGTGAGGAGCAGGTCGAGCGCGACGACCTCCGCTGCGGACTGGGCCTTCGGCAGCATGACCTCGTCGAGCCGCTCGCCGGATCCACCGACGACCTCGATCACGTCGCCATAGGTCCAGCGCGTGTCCCAACCGTTCACGCGGACGCAGAGCACCCGGTCATCCCACGCCAGATTGCGAACCGCGTCGACGACCTTCTTCCTGGCGGACACCTTCTCGAGCGGCGCGACGGAGTCCTCGAGGTCGAGGAACGTCATGTCGGCCGGCACGCTCGGAGCCTTTTCGAGAAACCTCTGGCTCGATCCAGGGACCGAAAGGCAAGAACGGCGGGGCAGGTTGCGGGAGCGCTCGGACATGACATCGATCGTACGACGATGCCCCGAACAGACGCCATGCCAGAGGCGTGAGGCCCGCCAGGCGGCCGCTGGCGCCCGTCAGGCCGCTGGCGCCGTCTGGTCGATCAGGTCCTGCGGCGTGAGCTGTTCGGTGACGAGCCGGGCGAACCGGGCCGGGTCACCTGCCACGAAGTCCCGGCACAACGGCAGGCCCTCGACGTAACACGAGATGTACGCCCGCCACGTCGGATGGAGGAGGAACTCGACGGCCTTCTTCGCCCTCGCTCGTGAGGTGAGTCCCCAACGGGCTATCTCCTCGATGACGGTGTCGGGATCCGCTCTGTCCTCCAGCAAGCGGAAGGCTGCGTTCGCGCGCACTCCGCCGAGTGCTTCGCCGGCCTCTCGCACCACGGCGACGACGTCCGGGTCGTAAGAGATCCCGAGAGGCCGCAGATGTTCGGCCACGGCAGCCTCTGGGCGGCTGCCCATCACCACTTCGAGCCCAAGGTCGGCGAGCCCCTCGGCGAGCAGGTTCTGGGGCGTTCCGATAACGGCGATCGACTCTTCCCACCACCTACGGCGATGGACCAGGCCCGCCTCTTTGCGGGCATGTTCGGTGTGGTGGCCCGGGTAGGCCTCGTGAGCGACGAGATGCGCGAGTGACGTCGACAGGACCGGAAGATCGGTGTTGATCTCGACCCTCGACGTGAGCCCGCCGAGGTAGTAATTGAAGCCGCCCCAAGGCCTATCGGTCACCAACTCGAATTCGACGCGCTCGCCGTCGGGTAAACCGAACATCATCTGGGTTCGGGCCTGGAGATCTTCGGCCAGAGACGCGATCGCCATCTCGAGTCGATCGATCGGCACCGCCTGCGACTCCCGCCAGGCCACATAGCGCTCGAGAAGTGGTCCGCTGCCCGGCACCACCTCTTCGAGGCGACGGTGCGCGGCCTCGAATTCGCCCTCCTCGAATCGCCGTGGCCGCACGCCGTAACACGCCTCGACCTCATCCGCGTAGCTGATCGGTTCGCCGGCAAGCTTGCGCGCGGTAGTGAGCAGGCCGACTGCCTGGGAGCGCAGGAAGTGGCGCCGTGCTGCATCTGCACCTGCGTCGGGAGCAATCTCGAGGCGGTGACGGCCCTGAACGCCGTCGGCCTCCGGGTCGCCGAGTGGCTCGCCGGCATCGATGGCCGCGAGCAGCGCCTTTGCCTCGGCGACGAGACGATCTGGAGGCATGACCGGCGCTTTGGCGACGCGGTCTGCGATCGCCTTTGGCCCGTAGTAGGCGTCAACGAATCCGTCGATGTGGCGGTCCATCGCCAGGCCGAGCGCGAGGTAGCGCTCGACGACATTCTCCGTCATGAGCGCGCTCAACCGATGTGGGAGTGGAGGAACTCGATGGTCCGTCGCCATGCGAGTTCCGAGGCCTCGGGATCGTAGACCTCCGGGCGTGTGTCGTTGAAGAATGCGTGCTCGGACTCGGGGTAGATGTGGATGGCGACGTCGTTGTTGCCCGCCTCACGCAAGGTACGAACCAGCGCTCTGCCGACGTCAGGACTTGCCCATTCGTCCTTACCCGCAAAGTGGCCGAGCACCGCCCCGGTCAGTGCGGTGTAGTCGGGCTGCGCGCCTTCCCAAGGCACCGCCCCGTAGAAGGGCACGACAGCCCGCACCTTGTCCGGGCGCTGCGATGCGAGCATCAGCGCCAATCCGCCGCCCATGCAGAATCCGACGACGCCAACGCCGCCGCCGCCACTCGAGTTGGCCGCGGCCGCGTCCACCGCGCCGCTCATGTCCTTTCCCGCACGATCCAACTGAAGGGCCATCATCAGCTTGCCGGCCTCATCCGGCTCGGTGACGTGCTTGCCGTGGTACAGGTCCGGCGCCAAGGCCACGAAGCCTTCGGCCGCGAAGCGGTCGCAGACATCCTTGATGTGGTCAACCAGGCCCCACCACTCCTGGATCACCACGACACCCGGTCCACTACCGGCGGCGGGCGAGGCCAGGTAGCCCTCGTCGGTCGAACCGTTGCTCGGAAACTCGATCATGGATCCCATGACGGTGAAGCTAGCCTCCCTCGGGCGTCCCCGTTCGGGATCGGAAGCCGGGACGACCGTCCGGCCGACTCGTCCGGCCGCCCACCGACGGGCTGCCCGAACCGACTTCCGCGACTCTCTCAGCCGGCGCGAACGAGGAGTTCGGGCGCTGCCGGGCACGCGGACCGGGCGAGAGCCTCGGTGGCGTTCTCGAGACCTGCTGGCCCGGCGAGCGCCTCGAAGGCGCCGGGCTCGATCAGCTGGACCTCGCCACCGGCACGCCGCAGCATCTCGCCGAGCAGCTGGTCGTTCAGGACCCGGCCGACGCCAGCGACCGCCCACAGCGGGACCGGCGAGTCTCTTGCGGCTCGGAGAAGCGGCGAAGCCGCCGCGTTCAGCACCACACCGCGAGGGCCTGCTGCAAGCGCCTCGACGAGTACGACGGCTGCGCCGTCGACCGCCTCGAGCGCCTCGTCGAACTCCCACCCACTGGCCTCCTCGACCAAGGCAGCAAACCCGCGGACTTCGCCGCGGAGCCCGGGCGAAGACCCGACCACGCGGACGACTGAAGAGGGTCGATGGCCGAGGGCGTCGCGCACGGTGTCGGCGGGGCTGGCAACGACGATGAGCCCCTCGCTGCCAAGACGTTGACTCAGAGCCCGCGCGAGCAGCTCGGCGGTGGGATCCGAGCAGAGCTCGCCGACAGCTCGGCGAGCCGCCTGATCAGGGTCGGGGGCGACAAGCACGGTCGCGGCCACCCACCACAACGGCCCGACAGTCACGTGGGACTCGAGCAGCCTGCGACAGGCAGTGACGAGCGCGGGCGGCTCCTCGAGCGCGAGCTCGGCGAGTGTCCACCCTGCCTCGGCGGCCAGCGTCGTCGGCGTCTCGTCGCGAGCCCGTGCGATCCACCGCAGGCGCTCGATCGGGTGCACACCGAGGACGCTACCTCTCCGCGTCCGCAGAGGGCGGCTCGAAATCGGCACGACGGAGCGACCCCGCGAGAGTGCGCTCAGCCGACGACGCCACCCCTGGTCATGGCCAGAACGTCGAGTGCCCTGTCGACCTCCTCCTCGGAGAGCAGGCCCATCTCCAGCACAACGGTCCGCAAATCCTTACCTTCGGCGACCGCAGTCTTGACCACCTTTGCGGCCTGCTCGTAACCGATGTAAGGGTTGAGCGCTGTTGCAATGGCTGGCGAGGACAGCGCGTAGGACCGGCATCGCTCCTCGTCGGCAACGATCCCCGCCACGCACTTGTCCGCCAAGGCACGACTCACAGCCGCGAGCAGCCGGATGGATTCGAGGAGATTGCTCCCGATCACTGGCAACATCACGTTGAGCTCGAAGTTGCCCGCCGCACCTCCGAAAGCAACCGCGGCGTCGTTGCCGAAGACCTGCGCGACGACCTGGCAGACGGCTTCGGGGACGACCGGGTTCACCTTGCCCGGCATGATCGACGAGCCCGGCTGCAGGTCCGGGAGGTGGATCTCGCCTAGCCCGCATCGCGGGCCTGAGGACATCCATCGAAGATCGTTCGAGAGCTTGTAGAGCGAGACCGCGATCGTCCGCAGCACACCGGACGCCTCGACCAAGGCGTCCCTCGCCCCCTGGGCCTCGAAATGGTCGCGGGCTTCGGTGAGCGGTAAGCCCGTTGCCGAGGCGAGACGCTCGATGACGCTTGCCGCAAAGCCCAGCTTCGCGTTCAGCCCTGTCCCGACGGCCGTCCCTCCGAGCGGTAGTTCGGCCACCCGCGGCAAGACAGCTTCGAGACGCTCGATGCCGTGCTCGACCGCAGATGCATATCCGCCGAACTCCTGCCCCAGTGTGACCGGAGTCGCGTCCATGAGATGCGTCCGGCCGGACTTCACGACGTCGGCGAATTCATGCTGTTTCACGCGGAGACGCGACGCCAGGTGCGCCAAGGCCGGAATCAGATCGCCGACGATCCCGCGCGCAGCCGCAAGATGGATGGCTGAGGGAAACGCGTCGTTCGACGACTGCGACGCGTTCGGCTCGTCATTGGGGCGGATCTCCTGCGCGAGTCGCTCAGAGGCAAGATTGGCCAGTACTTCGTTCATGTTCATGTTCGTGGACGTTCCCGAGCCTGTCTGGAAGACATCGATCGGGAACTGGTCAAAATGGCGGCCGGCTGCCACTTCATCCGCCGCATCGGCGATCGCAACAGCCACTTCCCCGGGAATCATGCCCATCTCGGCGTTCACCGACGCGGCCGCGCCCTTGATCATCGCCAGCGCGACGAGCAACTCGGGCTCGACCGGTTGTCCCGAAATCGGGAAGTTCTCTACGGCTCGCTGCGTCTGTGCTCCCCAACGCGCGCTTTCCGGCACCCGGATCTCACCCATCGAATCGTGCTCGATGCGATACGCAATGCCCGTATCGCCGGCACCTTCTGAGGCTCCTGTCACAGTCATGAAATCAACGTAGCTGTCAGCGCAACCGTCGTAACACTGTTGTTGGCCTTATCGTAACAACGCCGTAATCTCGCAATTCTATTCGGGAAAGCCTGCGCCGCAGGTAGGAGGCAACGTGCTTGCAAAGCCTTTGCAACACGGGTTAGTTTCCCGGGCACTGTGAGACCTGGTGGTGGGAGCCTCATATCTGAGGTTGCGCGGCGTCCGGTCGGCGCACCGATTGCCTCGCGGAGGCACGGGCGGCTGACGGCGCTTTCGCTGCTCGTCTCGACGATGTTGGTCGCGGGAGTTGGCACGCCGTTCCTGCTCGCGGCTGCGCCTGCTGGTGCCGACCAGGTGGCCACGTTGCAAGCACGTGCCCAGATGATCGCGGCGGAAGAGCAAGCCGCAAACGTCAAGCTCACCATTCTCGACGAGCAGTATCTCCAGGCCAAAGCCCGTGTCGCATGGCTCGCGCAGCGGGTGGCCGACGCGACGAAGGCGATCGACCGCACCGAGTCGGCGCTCGGTCAGGACAGGTCGCATCTCCGCGAGGTCGCCATCGAGGCCTACGTCACCGGCGGCGCCTCCCAGAGCCTGTCCGTGCTCTTCAACGGCACGCAGCAGACCGCCGGGATGCAGGAGGCCTACATCCAGGCCGCTTCGGGCAATATCAACGAGTCCGAGACCACCGTGCTCATTGCTCAGCGGCAGCTCGCGGTCCAACGTGCAACCCTCAACCACACCGAGAAGCTCGCGAAGGCAAACGAGCAGGCAATTTCAAACGACTTCGCACAAGCCAAGGTCATCGCGGCACAGCTGGCACAAGAAGAAGCCCAGGTGAAGGGCCAGCTTGCAGCAGCCGTCGCGGCCGTGCAGCGGGCACAGGCTGCGGCGTACGCCGCAGCATTGGCGAAGGCCGCCGCTGCGGCTGCTGCTGCTGCGGCGGCGGCAAACCAGCCGTCACCTCCCCCACCTCCGCCACCTCCGCCACCCCCGCCACCTCCGTCGGGCGGCAGCGCGGCGCAGACCGCTGTGAATGCCGCCCAGAGCCAGCGTGGGGTCCCCTACGTCTGGGGAGGGGCCACACCGGGAGTGGGGTTCGACTGCTCGGGCCTGACGATGTGGGCATGGGGTCAGGCCGGCGTGTCGCTCGAGCACGGCGCGACGCCGCAGTACTACGAGATCGCTCACGTTTCGCTTTCGGATCTTCAACCCGGTGACCTCGTCTTCTACGGTGACGCGAGCATCTTGTACCACGTGGTCATGTACATCGGCGGCGGCGAGGTCGTCCAGGCGGAGGAGACGGGCACCAACATCATGGACACGCCGCTGTGGCCCGGCGCCTACGGCGCCGGCCGTCCCTGAAGCCCTGTTCAGAGCCGTATCTTTCGACCGCTCTGCGGACGCTCCGAAGCCGGACGGCGTGATCCTGACCGGTATTTGACCTCAGGCCCGATGCCGGACCCGTGATCTCGACAGGTACTTGACCTCAGGCGTCGCCGAATTGGTCGTGCGCCGCCAGAGCCGCCGGCGGTAACCGGCCCGCGGCCGCTCCGGCCGGACCCGGCACACCCGCGAAGCGGTAGGCAATGGCCTCTCGACCGGCCTGGCAAACCCACGCGAGCCCCGTCTCGTCCCCGGTCATCCGATCCAGAACCGCTTCGGCGATGTCGGTGGGGGGGATCAGCGGGAAGCCTGCCGCTGCGACCATGCTCTTGGCCTCTGCGCTCAGCAACGGCGTGTCCACGAGCCCGGGGCAGACCGCATTGATCGTGATGCCCTTGGCCTCGAGCTGCGGTGCCAGGGCACGCACAAGGCCGACAACGGCGTGCTTGGTCATCGCGTACACGGGATCGGGGGAGTACGAGATCAGCCCGGCAAGCGACGCCGTCGCGACGATCGCCCCGCCGCCGCGACTGTGCATCGACGGGACGACCGCCCGCACCCCGTAGAAGACTCCGTCGACGTTCACATTGACAATTCGGCGATAGGCGTCGTCGGACACCGCGACCACGTCCGCCTCGGGGGTGATGACCCCGGCGTTCAGGAAAGCGAGGTCGATACCGCCGAAGGACTCAGCCGCGACCGCCGTGACCCGGTCCCAGTCGCCGGAGTTACCGACGTCGGCGCAGACAAAGCGAGCACCGAGCTCGGCGGCGACCTGTTGCCCCTCGATCACGGAGAGGTCGACGAGCACGACCGAGGCACCGGCATGCGCCAGCCTGCTCGCGGTTGCCAGCCCGATACCGGATGCAGCACCGGTTACCACCGCCACCTTGCCGCGCAGTGCGTACCTCGGACCGGAACCTTCGCCCTCGACGCTCACCGGGCCTCCTCCACTTCTGTTGTGCCGGCGCAGCGTAGCGGCGGTGCGGCAGCGGCGGCGGCCCCACGTAGCGTCGGCCCCACGTAGGCTGCTGGCCATGCGGGCCGTCATCGTCGAAGCAGGTTCGGTCGTCGTGAGAGAGCGGCCCGACCCAATCCCGGGAAACGGCGAGCTTCTCGTCGAGGTCCAGGCTGCAGGCCTGAACGGTGCCGACCTGCTTCAGCGGGCGGGCTCGTACCCGGCTCCGCCGGGCTCTCCGGCAGACATCCCAGGCCTGGAGCTTGCGGGCGTGGTCACGGCGATCGGGCCCGGCGTCGAGCGCTTCGCCGTCGGCGATCGCGTCATGGCCGTGGTCGGTGGCGGCGCGCAGGCGGAATTGGCGATCGTGCAGGAACGCACGGCGTTGCCGGTGCCCGACGCGCTCCCACCACTCGAGGCCGGCGGGTTCCCCGAGGCGTTCACGGTCGCGCATGACGCCCTCTTCACCCAGTGCGCGCTTGGGCCGGGCGAGCGCGTGCTGGTCAACGGCGCCGCGGGCGGCGTCGGGATCGCCGGAGTCCAGCTGGCCCTCGTAGCTGGCGCCCGCGTTGTGGCCAGCGTCCGCAATCGGGAGCTGAGGGGATCCGTCGAGACGTTCGGCGCGACTGTCGTCGACCCAGCCGATGCGGCCGCAGGAGGACCCTACGACGTGATCTTGGAGCTCGTCGGCGCGCCGAACCTCGGCACCGACCTCGATGCGCTCGCCATCGGCGGGCGCATCGCGATCATCGGTGTCGGAGCGGGCACGCGCGGCGAGATCGACCTTCGCCAGCTCATGGGTCGAAGGGCGCGCATCCACGGCTCCACGCTTCGGGCCCGCCCGCTCGAAGGGAAAGCCGCAGCCGCGCGCCTCGTCGAGCGCCACGTCCTGCCGCTGGTGGCGGACAACCGAGTCCGCGTGCCAATCGAAGAGGCCTTCGGGCTGAACGACGTGGACGCCGCATACGCACGCTTCGCGGCAGGAGGCAAGCTGGGCAAGATCGTCCTCGACACGTCAGGTTGACACCGGAACGAGGCACCGGGGGCGGTGGCGCCGAACGGCCAGCGGTGGCCGAAGGCGACCTTCTGTACACGCCATCGCCCGAGCGTGTGCGGCGGGCGCGGATCACGGGCTACCGCGAGTGGCTCGCGGCACGTCGAGGCCTCGCCTTCGGTGACTACGACGAGCTGTGGTCCTGGTCGGTCGCGGATCTCGAGGGCTTCTGGTCATCGATCTGGGACTGGGCTTCGATCCGGGCCTCCCGCGAGCCGGCGACCGTGTGTGAGCGCGGGATGGGGGCGGAAGGGGCACGTTTCTTCGTAGGGGCGGAGCTCAATTACGTCGATCAGGTGCTCGGGGCGCCGGAAGGCGCTCCGGCCGTCGTCACCGTCGACGACGAAGGCAATCGGGGCGAGGTGAGCTACGGCGAGCTCAGGTCACTGGCGGGAGCCGCGGCCCAGGGACTTCGCCGCCTCGGCGTGAGCGAGGGCGACCGTGTCGCGGCGGTGCTGCCGAACGGCCTGCATGCCATCGTCGCTTTCCTTGCCACCGCCAGCCTGGGCGCCATCTGGTCGAGCTGTGCACCCGAGTTCGGCGCGGCGAGCATGCTCGACCGCTTCGGGCAGATCGCGCCGAAAGTTCTGATTGCCGCGGACGGCTACCGCTACGGCGGGCAGGTCTTCGAGCTCGGAGAAAAGACCGGCGCACTTGTAGGGGCTCTGGGGGCCGACCTGGACCGTGATCGTGCCGGTGCTCGGGACGGCGCGCCGCAAGGCGGGCGTCTCGCGGCTGTCTGAGATCGGCTGGGACGAGCTCTGCAGCGAACCCGGGCCGCTCCGGCCCGTCCAGGTTCCGGCCGATCACCCGCTCTGGATCCTCTACTCCTCGGGCACCACCGGGCTCCCAAAACCGATCGTGCAAGGGCACGCAGGCATCGTCGCCGAGCACGCGAAGGTTCTCGCCCTGCATCAGGACCTCGGTGCCTCCGACCGTTTCTTCTGGTAAACGACGACCGGCTGGATGATGTGGAACTACTTGGTCGGAGGACTTCTCGTCGGCGCCACGATCGTCTGTTTCGACGGAAGCCCCTTCCACCCCGATCCGATGCGGTTGTGGCAGCTGGCTGCGGACGAGGCGGTGACGTGCTTCGGCGTCAGCGCTCCCTATCTCGAAACATGCCGCAAGCTGGGACTCGTCCCGCGAACGGCGTGCGACTTGTCGAAGCTGCGGACGATCGGTTCGACGGGTGCGCCCTTGTCTCCCGAGGGTTTTGCCTGGGCGAGCAGGGAAGCCGGGGACGACGTGCTCGTCGGGTCGATCTCCGGTGGGACCGACGTGTGCACGGCGTTTCTCGCCTCGTGCCCGACGCTGCCGGTGCGAGCCGGTGAGCTGCAGTGCAGGGCGCTCGGGGCCGCGGTGGCGGCGTTCGGCCCGGACGGGCTGCCACGGCTCGACGCGGTCGGCGAGCTCGTGGTCACCGAGCCGATGCCGTCCATGCCCGTCAAGCTCTGGGGAGACGCCGACGGGAGCCGGCTGCATTCGAGCTACTTCGCAGAGTTTCGGGGAGTATGGCGACACGGAGACTGGGTCAAGATCACGCCTCGCTCGAGTGCGGTGGTCTACGGGCGGTCCGATGCGACCCTCAATCGCGGGGGCGTCCGAATGGGGACGGCGGAGCTGTACCGGGTAGTGGAGGCCGTCGCCGGGGTCGCCGAGAGCCTGGCGATCGACACGAGCGAGCTCGGACGTGACGGCGAGCTGCTGCTGTTCGTCGTCGCCGAGCCGCGGCCCGATTCTCCGGAGGCTCCTGGATCGCAGGCTGGGTCGGACGAGGCCGACCCGAGCCCGAGCCCGAGCGCCGAGCTCGAGCGCCGCGCACCGGGACGACCTCGTCGCCCGCATCAAGGCCGCGATCCGCCATGAGCTCTCGCCGCGCCACGTCCCGGACAGGATCATCGAGGTGCCTGCCCTTCCGCACACCCTGAACGGAAAGAAGGTCGAAGTCCCGATCAGGCGCATCCTCCTCGGAGCAACGCCGTCAGAGGTCGTTTCCTCCGACGCCCTCTCGGATCCCGGGGCGCTCGACCGGCTTCTCGACGCGATCGCCCGCGCTGGTCTGCTCTGACATTTCAAGATCGCGCTGAGCCCGGCCGACAATTTCACGCGATGGAATACTTCATCTGTAGAACTGTTCTACTCCACATGTGTTTGGGGACTTCCGGACCGGGCCTCGCCTCCCGATGACGATCGCTCGGACGACGCCGCGCCCGGCGAAGGCGGCAAGCTCAGGCGCTCCGAAGCGCTCGCCTCGTGATGCCCTCGTCGACCGGTACTTCGAGCTCCAGCCGCAGATGCAGCGACGCTTCAGTGCTGCCCTGCACCGCGAGCTTCGTGACGAACTGCACTCGGTCACCGTCCACCAGCTCGGTGTCTTGATGCACCTGCGGAGTCAATCGGTCACGATGCGCGAGCTGGCCAAGGAGCTCGACGTGGGCGAGAGCGCTGCGACCGCAGTCGTCGACCGTCTGGTCCGCCAGGGCCTCGTCGTCCGCCATGACGACCCAGCCGACCGGCGGGTCGTTCGCTTGTCGCTGAGCGATGCGGGCGCGTCTCTGGTGGCCAAGCTGCAGGAGACCGCTTGCCGCAAGACCGCCAAGCTGCTCGTAGCGCTCTCCGACGAGCAGCTCGCGCAGCTCGTCGCCATCATGGAGACGCTCGAGGCTGCCGCCACGGCGAACGAAGCCCTCGGCGCCGTTGCTTGGGGAGCGCCGGGCACCAACGACAGGGAGCGCGCACGATGACGACGACCGACAAGCGCTCGGGCGCCGACTCGGGCGCCGGGAAGCGTTCAGGGGCCAACGGGGCGGGGGCGCAGGGCTCCGCCGCCCTGGTCACGGGAGGCGAGACGGCTGGCGGCGGCGGCGTGCAAGCCCTTGCAACCGACAGCGCTCGAGCTTCAGGCACCGATGCATCCGCCTTGAACCCCGAGCTCGCGAGCGGGGGCATGAGCCACCGCCAGATCCTCGTGGTGTTCTCCGGGCTCATGCTCGGAATGCTGCTCGCGGCACTGGATCAGTCGATCGTGAGCACCGCACTGCCGACCATCGTCGGGGACTTCCACTCCCTGAATCGCCTGACCTGGGTGGTCACGGCCTACCTGCTCACCTCGACGGTGAGCGCGCCCCTCTACGGCAAGATCTCCGATCTCTACGGCCGAAAGCGCATCTTCCAGTTCGCGATCGTCGTCTTCCTCGCAGGCTCTGCCCTGGCAGGGCTCAGTCAGAACATGAACCAGCTGATCGCCTTCCGGGCGATCCAAGGGCTCGGGGCCGGCGGCCTGATCGTGCTCGCCATGGCGATCGTGGGAGACGTCGTGGCTCCGTCGGAACGGGGCCGCTACCAGGGCTACTTCGGCGCGGTCTTCGGGATTGCGAGCGTGGCCGGCCCGCTCGCCGGTGGCTTCCTCGTCGATCACGCCTCCTGGCGCTGGATCTTTTACGTCAACCTCCCGATCGGTGCCGTCGCCCTCGTCGTGACGAGCATCGTGCTGCGCGACCGGACGGCGCGCACCCGCCACAAGATCGACTACCTCGGGTCTGCTCTCCTGCTCATCGGCGTGTCTGCGTTGCTCCTGGTGACGACCCTCGGAGGATCCCCCCAGGGCTACCCCTGGCTGTCGGCACAGATCATCGTCATGGCTGTGATCGGCGTCGGCTTCGTCGTGCTCTTTCTCGTCCGTCAGCGCTACGCGCCCGAGCCGATCGTCCCGCTCCGGCTGTTCCACAAGCGGGTTTTCTCCGTCGCGAACGCGGCCGGCTTCATCGTCGGCGTCGCGATGTTCGGCGCGATCATCTACCTCCCCGTCTACCTCCAGGTGGTCCGGGGCGTCTCGCCCACGACCTCGGGGCTCATGCTGTTGCCCATCATGGTCGGACTGTTCACGGCCTCGATCGGCAGCGGCCAGATCATCGCGCGAATCGGCCGATACAAGATCTTCCCGATCGTCGGCACGGCCCTCATGACCATAGGCGTAGGGCTGTTCTCCACCCTGACGATTCACACGTCCTACGTCGTGACGTCGGCTTTCATGCTGATCACCGGGTTCGGCTTGGGTCTCGTCATGCAGGTGCTGATCCTCGCCGTCCAGAACGGCGTCGATTACAAGGACCTGGGGACAGCCACATCCCTTTCTGCTTTCTTCCGCTCGATGGGAGGCGCGTTCGGAACCGCCCTGCTCGGCGCGATCTTGAACGACCGGCTCGTCGGTAACCTGCGGAACGCCCTACCCGCCGCCGAGCGCTCGCATGTGCAGCAGATCGCCAAGGAGATCGTCGGAAGCCCTGCGCAGCTGAGACTCCTGCGCCCAGATATTCACGCGGCCGCGACGGTCGCGTACGTGCACACGATCGACACCGTCTTTCTGATCGCGACCCCGGTGGTCGCCCTCGCGTTCCTCCTGTCGCTCGCCCTTCCGGAGATCCGCCTTCGAAAGACGGTGCAGACCGATGCGGGAGCCGGTGGGACGGGACGGGCCGCCGGTACGGGACAGGCAGCCGGAACCGGGACTGGACATGCGTCCTCGCCCGGTTCTACCGAGCCGTCGGAGCCGATCGTCCTCTGAGCCAAACCGGCTTAACCTCGAGGCAGTGACGGAGCCATCGAAACGGGCACCGACCGGTAGCCCGGACACTCCGAGCTTGTTCGTGCGGCTCCGGGACACTCCTGGCGGGCCACAGATCCTGCTCAGGGCGTTTCTCGGCGTTACTTTCACGTACGCGGGACTGCAGAAGCTGACGAACCGCTTCTTCTTCAACCCGGCAAATCCGGGGTCGATCCAGGCACAGCTGCACGCTTCGATCGCGACCAGCCCGATCGGGCCGGCCCTCCGGGTGGCTGCCCACAGTCCGATCCTGGTTGGTCTGTTGATCGCGTTCGGCGAGCTGGCCGTCGGTCTGGGCACGCTCTTCGGGTTTCTCGGACGGGTTGCCGCCGCGGGCGGAATGGCCCTCGCACTCCTCCTGTTCCTGTCGGTCAGCTTCAACACGAGCCCCTACTTCTACGGCTCGGACATCGTCTTTCTCTTCGCGTGGACGCCCCTCGTGTTCTCGGGCTCGGGAGCTTGGTCCATCGACGCCGCCCTGGCGGGCCGTCACGCCGAGGAACGAGCCGCGGCGGGGGCAGCCCCAGGCCAGGCCGTGCGTGACCTGGACCGTCGGGCAGTCCTCCGCCAGGTGGCCTCCGCGTTCTCACTTGCGAGCTTCGCCCTCGTAACCGGGGGCATCGCCGGAGCCATCGGACGAATGTTCGGCATCGCCGCGGACCAGTCTCCCAGCACACCCACGCTTTCGCCGCCGGTGACCTCGTCGGGCGGCTCAGGTTCTTCGAAAGGAACCGCCATCGGGCTCGCCAGCGACGTGCCTGTCGGGAGCGCACGAGAATTCACCGACCCGACCCAGGGCATCCCCGCCTATGTGGTCCGGGCCTCCGAGAGCTCGTATCTCGGCTTCAGCGCGGTGTGCACCCATGCGGGCTGCACAGTGGGTTTCTTCCAGCCGGCACTCCAATTCCGCTGCCCGTGCCACGGCTCGATCTACTCGGCACTCACCGGGGAGGTCCTCCGAGGTCCTGCGGTCGCGCCTCTGGCGAGCATCCCGATCAAGAAGTCGGCCAACGGCACGCTCTTTGCGGACGGATGAAGGACACTTTCTCTCGCCATTTTGGCAGCCGGGCCGATGATTCTTCGGCAAGTGCGTTGAGTAGCATGCCGATCGTGCTTGTCTTGTCCCTCGGATGTCACCAATGGTGACCCGCTCGCCCGCACCACGCTCGAGGCGAGCGCCAGCCACCCCTTCCACTCGCGCTGGCAGCACCGCAGCCCGATCGACCCGCGCCGCCGTGCCCCGTTCGGCTTCCGGCGCCCGCCGAAGCTCAAATCGGTCATCTGAACGACCCCCGCCGCGGGTTCTGACTAAGTCCGCGCGGCCGACGGCGAAGGTCACGGGCGACAAGGAGGCCGACGGCCGGCGGCTGCGGGCCGCGCGCAACCACGAGGCGGTGGTGGGAGCCGTCCTCGAGATCGTGCGGGAACGCCCATCCAAAAACATCCACCTGCCGGGCGCGGCCGAGGTCGCTGCACGGGCCGGCGTGTCGGAGCGGACCGTCTTCCGGCATTTCGCCGACCTGGACTCGCTCTTCGTGGCCGCCGCTTCGAGGATCCGCCCGACCCACGAGGCCTACGTCGGGCCCCGACCCGACGCTCCGGACGTGACCGACCGGGTCGTAGCGCTCGTGCGCCTGCGGTCCAAGCTGTACGAGGAGATCGCGCCGCTGAGGAGGGTCGCGATTCATCTCAGCCACACGCACCCCGTCGTCATCGAACAACTCGCTCAGGCGTACGCCGCAGCCCGAGCCCAAGTCGCCGACGTGTTCGCTCCGGAGTTGTCGCGTCTTGACACGAGACGTCGGCCGCTCCTGCTGGACGCGCTCGACCTCACGACGAGCTGGTCATCCTGGGATGCATTGCGCAGCCTCCAGGGCTGCTCGGTGGACCGCACCCGAAAGGTCGTCACCGAGGTCATGCTCGCCTTGCTCGCAACGGTGCCGAAGACCAAGCGCCGTTAGGCCCGAGAGGAGGCGAGCAGACGTTGCCGATGCCTTACCGTCGTCTGGGCCGATCCGGCCTCGAGGTGAGCCTCTTGTCCTTCGGGTCGTGGGTGACCTTCGGACCCCAGGTCGATGACGATCTAGCGGTACGTTGCCTCGAGGCTGCGCGTGAGGGAGGAGTCAACTTCTTCGACAACGCCGAGTCCTACGCGGGCGGCGAGTCGGAAGCGATCATGGGTCGGGCCTTCAAGACCCTCGGTTGGGAGCGCTACGAGTACGTCGTCTCGACGAAGTTCTTCTGGGGAATCCGCACCGGGCCGAATATGAAGGAGACCCTGAACCGCAAGTACCTCATGCAGGCCATCGACGGCTCGCTCGAGCGGTTCGGACTCGACTTCGTTGATCTCATCTTCTGTCACCGCGCTGACCCGAGGACTCCGATCGAAGAAACCGTCCGCGCGATGTCGGACATCGTCACCTCCGGTAAAGCGCTCTACTGGGGCACCTCGGAGTGGGCGGCGGACGAGATCGTGGCGGCCATCGAGACTGCCGAGCGCCACCACCTGCACAAGCCCGTCATGGAACAGCCCCAGTACAACCTCCTCGAGCGCAGGCGGGTCGAGCGCGAGTACTCCCGTGTCATCGCCGACTACGGGATCGGCCTGACAACTTGGAGCCCCCTCGCCTCGGGACTGCTCACCGGCAAGTACCTCGACGGGATCCCGGAAGGCTCCCGGGGCGCGCTCCGCGGCTTCGAATGGCTGCGCCCCGCGTTCGAGGACCCGCGCCGCGGCGAGAAGGTCCGGGCCCTGAAGGCGATCGCCGACGATCTCGGATGCCCGCTCGCGCAGCTCGCCATCGCCTGGTGCGCCTCGAATCCCAGCGTCTCGACGGTCATCACCGGCGCGAGCCGAGTCGAGCAGGTTCACGAGAATCTGCTCTCACTCGAGGTGCTCGAACGGCTCGACGGCGAGGTGATGCGGCGGATCGACGAGGTGGCTCGCCAGGGCTAGCGCCCGGCGCCTCGTGGGGTGCCCGCCGGCGCCGTTCGGTGCCGCGGTGCCCACCGCCGTCACTCGGCTCAAGCCGTGCGCATGACTCGGCGAACGAGTGGTGAGGGATGCACGGCTGCGGCTACGCGCACCCGCGCGTCGAGCGCCATGACGCCCCAAGGGCTCGCAACAACGGGATTGAGACTCAGCTCGACGACCTCCGGAAAGTCCTCGGCAAGGCGGGCCACCCGCGACAACACTTCGCTGAGACGTGTGAGATCGACCGGTGCCGAACCGCGGTAGCCGGTCAGAAGGGGAGAGGAACGCAGCCCGCTCACGAGATCATCGGCATCTTCGTCCGTCATCGGCACCAACGACCACATCCGGTCGCTCAACAGCTCGGCCTCCTTCCCGCCGATCCCGAACATGACGAGCGGACCGAAGGACGGGTCCTCGACAAGGCCGACGACGGTCTCGACGCCGTCAGGTCCCATCGGGAGCACGAGGAGCGAGGCGCCAGGCCCGAAGGACGTGAGCAGCGCCTCCGCGGCAGAGGTCACGTCTGCCGGAGACCCGAGACCGAGCCGGACGCCCCCGACGTCACTCTTGTGCACGACGGACGGGTCGTCGAGCTTCAAGGCGACGGGATACCCCGTCGCTTCCGCACCCTCGACGGCTTCAGCTGGGGTTGCCACCCGCCGACACGAGAGGATCGGGATTCCGTAGGCCTTGAGCAGCTCGAAAGCTTCGATCGTGTCGAGCCAGACCGAGCTCTCCGAAGAGGCGCTCGCCAACCCGGCCGCTATGATCCGCGCCGCACGCGCCACGTCGAGATCCGAGAAGGCCGGCACGGTCCCCTCGGGTCGCTTCACCCATTCGGCGTACGGTGCGACCCGCGCCAGAGCGCGAGCCGCCGACTCTGGATAAGGAAACCAAGGCACGCGCCTCGAACCTCCACCCAACGCCACCTGTGTCCGCTCGTTCACGACGAAATTCGCGAGCACGGGCTTGGCGGCTTCGGCAGCGACCGTGGCCACGGCCGCGGCGACCTCAGCGGCGCCGCCGGGCGCCGGCGGCGTGAAGGTGACGATCACCGCGTCGACCTCTTCGTCGGCAAGGAGGATCTCGAGCGCCAACCGGTACTCGGTGGCGGTCGCGGAGGCGACCAGATCGACCGGGTTTCCGGTGGCGGCGCCCGTGGAGACGGCGGCGGTGAGGCGGCGCTGGGTCTCGAGCGCTAGCTCGGGAACCTCGAGCCCTTGGCTCTCGCACGCGTCGGCGGCGAGAACCCCGCAACCACCGGCGTTCCCGACGATCGCGACTCGCCGGCCAGCGGGAAGCGGCTGGTTGGCCAACAGGTCGGCGACGTCGAGCAGCTCCTCGAGCGTCCCGACCCGGATGACTCCCGCCTGGCGGAAGAGCGCGTCAGCGGCCTGGTCGGGGACCGCGCCTCCCCCTCTTGCATGGGCACCTCGCAGACCAGCTGTAGTGCGGGCGCTCTTGACCGCGACGATGGGTTTCGTGCGGGCGAGGCGCCGCGCGACCCGGCTGAACTTCCGCGGGTTCCCGAAGGATTCCAGATACAGCAGGATCACCCCGGTCTCCGGGTCCTCCTCCCAGAAACGCAAGAGGTCGTTGCCGCTGACGTCGGCTTTGTCACCGACAGAAACGAAGCTCGAGATCCCTAGCCCACGGCTCTCCAACTCACCGAGCAGCGCGATCCCGAGACCACCGGACTGAGACGAGAATGCGACCCGACCCGCTGACGGCGGGAGCCCGGCGAAGCTGGCGTTCATCCTCACGTCCGCCGCGGTGTTGATGACGCCCACGGAATTCGGCCCCACGAGCCTCATGCCGTAGTTGCGCGCGAGCCCGACGAGATCGCGATCGCGCTCCTCCCGACCGGCCAGCTCTGGGGAGCCCGCAGTGACGATGACGAGGCCGCCGACTCCCTTCCCCCCGCAATCGCGTACGACGTCGGCCACCAGCGGCGGCGGCGCGGCGATCAGCGCCAGATCGACGGGGCCGGGCACGTCGGCCACGCTGCGATAAGCGGGAAGTCCTTCGACGGACACAGCCTCCGGGTTGACCGGGTGGATGGCACCCGCGAACTTACCGGCAAGGAGGTTGCGAACGATGTCGTGGCCAGCTGAGCCCGGTTCGGGGCTCGCCTCGACGACGGCCACGGACGACGGACGGAGAATGCGCTCGATCGAGCGCACGGTCGCCCTCGATTCACGGTCCTCGACTCGCTCGAGGTACTCCGGCCGAGCCGCGAGATCCATCGTGACGCGGACGACACCTGACTCGAGGAGAGCGTGCTCGTCGAAGCCTGCCGAGCGGAAGACGCCGATCATCCTGTGGTTCTCGGGGAGGGTGTCGGCGACGAACCGTCCGATCCCGCGTTCGACCGCCGCCGAGGCGAGGTGCTCGAGCAGCACGGTACCGAGGCCCCGTCCCTGATGGTCGTCACGAACTACGAAAGCGACTTCGGCCTGCTTCACGCTCTCCTGCACAGTCTCCTCGGAGGTGCGGGCCGGGGCCCCAGCGCCGGTTTCCCGCGATGGCTCGGGGGAATGGTCGTAGCGAGCCACTGCCACGAGCTCGCCGTCGATGAGCGCCACGAGCGCCAACCGGTCCTGGTAGTCGACGGTCACGAGGTGCGTGATCTCCTCATCGCTGATCCTCCGACGAGGTGAGAAGAAACGCAAGTACACCGTTTCCTTCGAAAGCTTCCCCCCGAACGCGCGCAGCGCCGGGCCGTCGTCGGGCCGGATGGCACGCAACCGCGCCGTACGGCCGTCTGAGAGCAGGACGTCGCACTCGAGCTCCGCGGGATAGGACCCGCCGACGCCAGCTTCCTCTGGGGCGGGTCCCTCGCCCGGGCTCATCGGCCTCGGGCCAGACGCCATGTGTCGACGGTCAACTCGCCTCCCGACCCCCCGAAGCGCCAGTGAGGACGGTCAGCCCGCGAGCGCCTGGAGGTCGGCGATCGGAATCGCATTGCTTGGAGCGGTCACGTTCAGCGCCTCATCCCAGTCACTGAACCTGGCAGAGATCGAGCGGGCGCTGCTGCCGGTCGCCTTCGTCGTCCCTTCCACGAGGATGGGCAGCGCCGGTCCCGTCGTCGCCACGTAGATCGTGAGGATAAGACTGCCGGAGCTCGAGCGCTGCGTCGCCTTGACGGCGACGGTCGCGTGTCCCATCTGTGTGGACGTCCTGCCCCGCGTCAGCGTTCCGGGGAGCTTCACGAGCTGGGCTGCTGCCGTCTTGACCGCGAGAGTCCCGGCGATCGTGGAGAAGCCCTGGTTCGTGGACGGCACGGAGATCCACCGCCCGGCGAACTCGGACGAGAGCGTCGCGCTCAACCCCGTGAAGCCCTCCAGGCCGAGGGCGTCGCCCTCGAAGTACGCCGTGCCGTCGACGAGCAGGAGGGTGAGGTGCCCTTCCTTCTTGCCGTCGTGGATCGTGACGTGCTGCTCGCCGGTGGAAGAGCCGACGTCCCCGACGACGAGCACGCCGCTGCTGCCGGCGCCTGCGGTCTCCACGAAATGAAACGAATTCTGATGCGTGGTCGCCGCCACGGCTGCCGCCACGATCTGGGCGCCGGACTTCGACTCGATGCCGTTGGACCCCGTCGAGGAGCTCCCGCAACCCGCCGCGAACGCGATTGCGGCAGTCGCGGTGACGATCAGGGAACGTGGACGCACCTCGCGACGCTACCAGCGGGCATGGGGACCGCAGGCTCGGGCGGTTCGCTCCCACCTACCATGTCGTGGTCGTTCGCGCCCGGGAGATCCGCAGGCGGACGGTCATCACCGACACAAGCACGAGGAGCACAAGGTCGACATGAGCTCGTTTCCCTACCAGGACCGCTTCGAGGTGCATCGCGGGCTGCCGGAGCAGGGCCGGCCGCGAGCCGAGGTGCTCGAGGAGTTGCGTGCCATCGCCGAGCAGGAGGACGCCTCCTGGGAGACGGGGAAGTGCTCCGGCACCATGTACTGCGGAGATCACGAGCACTATCAGTTCCTGAACGAGGCGTTCGGGCTCTTCGCCCACGTCAACCCCCTCCAGCGCGACATGTGCCCCGGGCAGACCAAGTTCGAGTCCGAGATCGTCGCGATGACGCTGGATCTCCTGCACGGCGACGCCATCTCCCACGGAGAACCTGCCGGCCTCGTCACGACCGGGGGGACCGGGAGCATTGCGCATGCCATGCTCGCCTACCGCGAGCACTCGGCCCGGGAGCGTGGCGTCCTGCACCCGAACATCGTGAAGCCGGAGACGGCGCACCCGGCGTTTGACAAGGCCTGCCACCTTTTCGGGATCGAGCTTCGGCGAGCGCCGGTCGATCCCGAGACGTCACTCGTCGATGTGAAGTGGGTCGACGAGCACACCGACGGCGAGACGGTCGCGATCATCGGCTCCGCGTGCAACTACGGCTACGGGACGATCGACCCGATCGATCAGCTTTCCGATGTCGCACTCGACCATGGCGTAGGGCTGCACGTCGACGGCTGCCTGGGTGGATTCATCCTTCCCTTCGGGGAGGAGCTCGGCTATGACGTGCCCGTCTTCGACTTCAGGATCCCGGGCGTCACGAGCATCTCGGCCGACACTCACAAGTACGGCTACGCCTTCAAGGGAACCTCGGTGCTTGCATTCCGTGACAAGGCTCTCCGCAACTCGCAGTACTTCTTTCTCACCGACTGGAGTGGCGGCAAGTATTGCTCCCCGGGCATCGAGGGCTCCCGCTCGGGAGGCCTCATGGCCGCCACCTGGGCGGCGATGACCCAGCTCGGCCGCGAGGGCTACCGGCGCTACGCCGAGGCGATCTTCTCGGCGTCGTTCAAGATGCAAGACGCGGTGCGGTCACACCCCGAGCTGAGGATTATCGGGAACCCCACGTTTCTCTTCTCGTTCATCTCAGACGAGTTCGACGTCTACCACGTCAACGACTTCATGCGTAGCAGAGGCTGGCGCTTCAACGGCCAGCAGTACCCGAACGCGCTGCACATGGCCGTGACCCGGCCCCAGACCCAGCCCGGCGTGACCGAGGCTTTTGCCGCCGACCTCGACGACGCGGTCCGGTACGCCGTCGAGCACAAGGCCGATCAAGCCCGGTCCGGCGCTATCTACGGTGGCGTTGCCGGCGGGATGACCGGCGAGGCAGACGCCTTCATCAAGATGGTCATGGCCAGCATGCTGGACTCCCAGCTGACCGTCCCCGCCGGCTTGTGAGTGGCGCGCGCGAGGAACGGTTCGTCCTCTCCATCGATCTCGGTACAGGCGGCCCGAAGGTCGGCCTGGTCTCGCTCACCGGCTCGTTGGCGTGGAAGGAGCATGTCGCGGTCGGGACCTGCCTCGTGTCCGGCGGCGGAGCCGTGCAGGACGCTGCCCGTTGGTGGGAGGTGATCACCGACACGACCCGCCGCGCTCTCGCCTCAGGCGCCGTACGCCCCGAGCAGGTCGTCGCCGTGTGCTGTACCGGGCAATGGTCGAGCACCGTGCCGGTCGGCGCCGACGGGGTACCCGTCGGCGACTGCGTGATGTGGATGGACACTCGAGGTGGCCCGCACGTGCGCGAGGCAGTTGGCGGCCCAGTCGCTGGCTATTCGCCGCTCGCAGCCGCTCGCTGGATCCAGCGGACCGGCGGCGCCCCGAACACCGAGGGCGCCGATCCACTCGGCCACATGCTCCTCATCGAGCGCGAGCAACCGGACGTGGCGCGAGAGACCCGCTGGTACCTCGAGCCCGTCGACTACCTCTCGATGCGGTTCACCGGCATTGCCGCCGCTTCGCCGGCATCGATGCTCGGCACCTGGCTCACCGACAATCGCAAGCCGTACCAGCTCGAGTACGACCGGACACTGATCGGCATGATCGGCGTCCCGGAAGCCAAGCTCGCGCCGCTTCATCCGACCGGATCGGTCGTCGCGGAGGTCGCACCGGCGGTGGCGGTAGACCTCGGCCTGCCGCCGGGCGTGAAGGTGGTGACGGGCATCCCTGACCTTCATTCCGCCGCGACCGGCTCAGGCTGCGTCTACGACTACGAGACCCACCTCGCCATCAGCACGACCTCGTGGATCAGTTGCCCCGTTCCCTTCAAGAAGACGGACGCTCTCCGCCAGATCGCCTCGGTTCCCGGCCTGTTCCCGGGCGCCTACCTCGTCGTCGACAACCAGGACACCTCAGGGGTCTGCCTGGAGTGGCTGCGCGACAGCGTCCTCGCACCCGACGACGGGCTGGAACCACCCATCGAGATCTCCTACGACGCACTCACCGCGCTTGCAGCGACGGTGCCGCCCGGCAGCGGTCGGGTGATCTTCACCCCCTGGCTGATGGGTCAAAGGACTCCGGTGGACGACAAGTACGCCAGGGGTGGCTTTTACAACCTGAAGATGCGCACGACTCGCGCGCACCTCGTGCGGGCGGTGCTCGAGGGCGTCGCGTTCAACAACCGATGGCTGCTCGAGTCCGTGGAACGCTTCGTGAAGCACCGGCTCGACCCGATCCGCATCGTCGGTGGCGGCGCCGCGTCCGACCTCTGGTGCCAGGTGCACGCGGACGTGATGGAGCGCACCTTCGAGCGCATTGCCGAACCGGTGCACGCGAGCTTGCGGGGCGCCGGCCTGTTCGCGGGAATGGCCCTTCGCGAGGTCGCGCCCGACGAGCTCCGCGCCTTGGTGCCGGTCGACACGACGTTTCAACCCGATGCGGCGAACCGGGAGGTGTACATGACTCTGTACGAGGAGTTCCCGAAGCTCCATGCGTCGCAAAAGGCGATGTTCCGCCGGCTCAACCGCCGGCGCGAGTCACCGTGATGTCGCCGCTAACGGTCTTCGCCTGGATGAGAAGCTCCGGGCCCCGCGCGTCGCCCCCGGTGTCCGCGGGGCGATCCGGCTCGACCTCGATGTCGGTGGACACCCGCCCGGACATCGATCCGGTGTCGAAACGGATGAGCGCTCCCGGCACGACCGCCACCAAGATGTCGCCACTCACCGTACGCAGGATGTAGTCGCCCCCCGAGGCTCGTTCGATTCGTTGGTCGCCCGACACGGTCTCGACTCGAGCTCCCTCGAGCGCCTCGCCAACACGCACGTCTCCCGATGCGCTGTGGATGCGCATCAGCTGGCCGGCCCGGCCGAGGTCGACGTCACCCGAAGCGGTTGTCACCTTGCCTCCCACCGAAGCGACCCCGACCCTGACATCCCCCGAGGCCGATTGCACATCGACAACATCGCCCGCAGCCTCGAGATCGAGCGCACCGCTCGCGGTGCGAACCCTCACCTCGCCGGCGACGTAGCCGAGAACGATCTCGCCCGACGCAGTCTTGATGTTGGCGGCCCGATAGGCACCCGCGGCACCTACCGACGCCGACGCCGTGGAGACGTCGAGCTCGGCGTCCGGCGGCACTCTCACCGACACCCCGACGGCACTTCCGTCGCCTGACCAGAACCTCGCCTTGCCCCGGCCCTGCGGGATCTCCACAACGACCTCGTGGCCGCGCGAGGTCGTGCGCTCGGTAATGCGTGCGCCTGCCACGAGCTCCCCGGCAGAACGGCCGATGGCGACGACTCTTACGTCGGTTGTCGGAGCGTCGTGCGTCTCAATCTCGACGCGGCCCGACGCGTTCTCGACGCGGAGGCGCACTGCCCCAGGCGTCTCGAAACTACGCTCCACCGCACCCTCGGTCCCCGCGCCCTCTCCCGGTTGTGTGGTCTTGGCGATCTCGCTCATGGCTCGCTGCTCCCTTTCCCGTCATGCCCGGCCGTAGCCGGTGAGACGCTTGCGTGATTGTGTGGCTTTTCCCGCCGACGCGCTCCGGCTCAACGTCCGCACGATCCAGGTATTCGTGGAGACGCCGTCTCGCGCGGCTGCTTGCTCGATCTGGACCTTCAGCTGCTCGGGAAGCCGGAGACTGATCCGCGCCAATTGGTCGTCGGCCATGTCGGCGTCGACCGGCGCTCCCGTGTCCTCGACATAGACGAGCTCGACGTCCCGGCCCGAGATGCGAAGTTCGACACGTCCGGAAGGCAGCTGGTGCCCGAGTTCCGCCGCGGCCTCGCCGAGCAGGTCGAGGAGCCGCATCGTTGCTGGGCCGCTCATGGCGGCCGTAAGCCGGGCGGCAGCCGCGGCCACGACATCGTCGCCCAACCCCGACAGACTCGTCAGGTCCTCCTGGAGGCCTTCCACCGCGTTTGACAGCTGCATGATGTCATTATGACATCACAAGGGCGTCAAGTCAAGTCGGACTCTCCGGGCGGGCGCCTCCAAATGGACGGTTCGCCCCCAGGGTCGACCCTCGGCATCTTCGAATTCGACGCGAACTTGCCTCCCAGAAACATAGCGAGCGCTCGCTATGTTTCTGGGAGGCAAGTCAGCGCGAAAATCAAGCATCCCGGCCGCCCGGCCCTACCCGGCTCGTCGGCCCCAGCCCATTCAGTGCCGGCCCGGTCGATCGGTGCCGGCCCGCTGGGCCGCCTCGCAAAGGCCTCGTCTCGCTTCAGCCCTCCTCGGGAACGCAGCGGTTCACACAACTGCCGATCCCCTCGACCACGGTGGTCAGCACTTGGCCGAGCTCGAGAAACACTTGTGGATCGCGTCCTGCGCCGACTCCGTCAGGCGTTCCCGTCGAGATCAGATCCCCGGGCACGAGCGTCGCGAACTGGCTGATGTAGCTCACGATCGCAGCCGGCCCGAACAGCAGGTCCGAGGTTCGACCGCGCTGCATCACGACGCCATCGACCTCGCAGCGCACCTCGAGATCAGCTCCGTCTCCGATCTCATCGCCTGTCACGAGGACGGGACCGACAGGAGTCGACGCGTCGAATGTCTTGCCTTGCAAAAACTGCGTCGTCCTGAGCTGCCAGTCGCGCATCGAGACATCGTTGACGACCGTGTAACCGGCAATTGCCTCGCCGGCCTGCTCGAGGGTCGCGCGTCGGACCCGACGGCCGATGACAACGCCGAGCTCGACCTCCCAGTCGACAGCGTGGCTCACCGACGGCAGGACGAGGTCGTCGCGCGCCCCGATGAGACTTGAGGCGAACTTGGCGAACAGCGTCGGATAGCTCGGCAGATCTCGTGACATCTCCAAGATGTGGGCGCGGTAGTTCAGCCCGACGCAGAAGATCTTCTCCGGATGAGGAACGACCGGGGCGAACGACGCGTCCGCAAGCTCGAGCTCTCCTGTTGGCTCGAGTTCCCCAGCCGCTTGCAGACCCTGCGCCGAAGAGGCCGAGGCACTCGACGCGGCCGAGGAGAGCAGCGCACCGACGTCCGGCGCCGGCAACAACAACAGGCGGTGACCCTCGACCCGGGCTGCGCAGGTACCTCGGGCAGTCCTGACGGTCGCGAGTCTCATAGGCCAGCTCCCGCTACCAGCTGCCATCGAAAGTGGCCGTCGGGGGTGGTGACCTCTACGACCAAGCGGCGGACCTGGAGCGCTCGGAGGTGCGCCAGGGTCTCGAGCACCGCGGCGCGGCGCATGAAACCGTCGATGGAGTTCCACGGTCGGGACCACTTCATGAGCGTGGCCACCTGCCAAGCCGTCGTAGCACCACCAGCGAGAGCCTCCACTACTTCGGTGAAGCGCCTTTCGTGGTGGGCGTGCAGTTCGGCCACCCGACTTCGCAGGTTCACGAAACGATGCTCGTGCCCCGGCAGCACCTCCACGGCCTCGTATTCCGCCACGCGGTCGAGCGAGGCCAGGAAGTCGCCGAGCGGGTTGTCCCCGGCTTGGGGGTGGAAGGCGATGTTGGGAGTGATGCGTGGAAGCACGTGGTCGCCCGAGAGCATCAGTTGGTTCGTCGCCTCCCACAGACACAGGTGCCCTGGCGAGTGACCCGGTGTCCAGAGCGCGACGACGTCCCAGCCGGGAATGTCGAGCTTGTCGCGGTCCTCAACGAGGATGTCCGGGGTGACCGGCGTCACGAGCGGAAGGACCGGCATCGCCGCGCGCTGTAGGGCTTCGAGCTCCTCGTCGGGGGCGCCGGCTCGCCGCAGCATCGAGCCCATCATGTCGACGAGAAACTCTGGGTCGACGTAACGGTCGTGGATCAACGCGGCATCCGCAGGATGCAGGCCGATCCAGGCCCCGGACGCCTCCCGGATGCGGCCGGCGAGGCCGTAGTGGTCGGGGTGCAAGTGCGTCACGAGGATGCCCTTCACCTCGCCGATCGAGGTGCCTGCCTCGGCCAGGCCAGCAGCGAGGGCATCGTAGGCCTCGTCGGTGTTCCAGCCCGTATCGACGATGTAGGGCCCGGCCTCGGTCTCGAACACGTAGACGAAGACGTAGCGCAGCGAATTCGCCGGGATCGGGACAGGAATGCTCCAAAGACCGGGGCGGACTCGCTCCACCGGCGGTATTGGTGCGGGCAACGCGGCTACCTCTCGAGAGAACGGAACGAAGTGGAAGCGACCATTCGCCAGAAGGCTCGCAAGGAGCCGAGCTGGGCGACAAGGCAACGACCGGACGAGCGTCAGCCTAGAGCGCCGGCCGCCCGGCAATCGCCCAGGCCGCCCGTAGACTCGCCCGGGCGGCGCCGAAAGGCTCCTTACCCAGCGCGAAGCAAGGCGCATGCCTGGCGGGCCGAGGAGGGCTTGCGTGAGATGACCGACTTCAAGTTCCTGATCTACGAGAGCTTCGACGACGGGCAGATCGTCCGCCTCCTGCTCAACCGGCCCGAGACTCGCAACGCTCAGAGCCGAGGGCTCCTCGTCGAGCTCGACGAGGCCTTCGCCGCAGCCGAGGCGGACGACCAGGTTCGCGTCGTGATCCTGGGCGGTGCCGGGACGATGTTCTCCTCCGGCCACGATATGGGCTCGCCCGAGGCCATGGAGGAATACGCGCCCGGACCGAGCCAGCATCCCTCCGGCCGCATCCACGGCGGGACCCGGCGCGGACTGGAGAGCCGGATGCTGCAGGAGTGGCACTACTTCTTCGACAACACACGTCGCTGGCGCAACCTCCGCAAGATCACCGTTGCCCAGGTCCACGGCCCGGTCTACGCGGCAGGGTTGATGCTGATGTGGTGCTGTGACCTGATCGTTGCGGCGGAGGGGACCTGTTTTGCCGACGTCGTCGGCACGCGGCTCGGGATGTGCGGTGTCGAGTACTTCGCACATCCCTGGGAGTTCGGTCCGCGCAAGACCAAAGAGTTGATGTTGACCGGCGATTCCATCGACGTCGACGAGGCGTACCGGCTCGGCATGGTCTCCAAGGTGTTTCCGGTTGACGAGCTCGGTGAGCGGACGCTCGAATTTGCGCGCCGGATCGCGAAGCTTCCGACTGTCACTGCCCTGCTCATCAAGGAGGCGGTCAACCAGAGCCTCGACAATCAGGGCTTCCAGAACGCCCTCACCGCCTGCTTCAGCCTGCACCAGATGAACCATGCCCACTGGGCCGAGGTGACCGGGGGCTCATGGGTCGCGACGCCCGAGTTCGGGGTGCCTGCCTGGGGGTCTGCCCCGCCGGTCGTCCCCTCGTTGAGAGGAGAGGTGCAGGCCGGCCCGCCGCCCCAACGCGTCTAGCGGCGCCCCAAGCCCTCCACCACGAGCTGTCGCTCGGTCTTGCTCGCGAGCTCGATCGGCCATCCGCAGTCCGGCACAGCAACCTCCCGGTCCACACGCACAATCGCTTCCCAGACTGCCGGTGTCCCGCTCGGCTCCTCGACGACGAGCTCGACCCGGTCGCTCCCGAGCTCCGCGCCACGCCGAGGCATGTCGAACAGTGGCCACCCAATCTCGGCGAGCACGGCGCGCTCGAGCGCCTGGACCGCTGGCGAGGCCATCCCGCCACAGCCCCGGTAGCGTGGCAGGAGGTCGTCCATCGGGCCATCCTTCTGCACGATCCGACGGAGCGCAGCCCGGTCGCAGAAGGCCCATGCGGTGCCTTGCGGAAGTACGATCGCCGTCGCCGCGAAACGATGGCCCCCCGTATGACTCGTCCTCCACACCCTCACGTCCTCCCCCAGCTGAGGCGGATCGGCCAGAAGCTCCTGGGCAAGCGTCGTCCCGAGCGATCCGCAGCACCGGTCTCGCCTCCCATGGGTGCATACGAGAACGTCTGTCACGTCCCCGGTGCTCGGCGGCTCGCCACCGATCGCCAGGGCCGCAGCGACGACCTCGCCAGGATCGACGACGAGCTCGGTCCGCTCGAATCGTGCGCCCATGTCGGTCGGCCACTGGTAGGCGATCACGTGACTCGGCCCGGCCGCCGACGGAGGGACCAGGCCCTGAAGGCGCATGCCGGAACCGCGGACCCAAGCAACCACCGGTGCGAGCGCAGGGTCCTCGCTCAGGTCCCGCGGCCAGGGAAGGGGCCATTCGACGAGGACATACCCGCGATAGCAACCAGCCGAGCCGATGGGGTCGAGCAGCTGGTCGCGAGCCCACGACGAGCACAACGGCCCAGGGCCGAAGGAACCAGCGCTCTCCGGTCCGATGCGGGTGGCCATCGACGGCACCCTACCGGTACCCGAAAGGGCGCGATCCGCCAGCGCACGGCGAGTGATCCTGACCCGCCGTCCGGTTTGACTCGACGCGCCAGGCCGCGGATGCGAGGATTCTGGACCGTGACCGTCGTCCCCCGCCGCAGGGTCCTGAAGACGGTGGGCCTCGCCGGGCTCGCGGCCATTCTGCCGGCCGAGTTGCTGGCTGCCTGTTCCAGTATCGCGATGCCTTCGCATGGCACGTCGCCGGACACCTCGTTTCTGGTGTTCGACGCACATCAGGCCAAGGTCCTCGAGGAAGCAACCGCTCGCCTGATCCCCGGTCCCGAGGACGACCCTTCGGAGGCGGGCCATCCCGGCGCACGAGAAGCAAACGTGACCCGGTACATCGACACGATGCTCGGCGCACTTCGGCTCAGCTCACCCAAGATCTTCGCCGGGGGACCGTTCAGCGCTCGGACCGGGTCACATGTCGACGACATGGCGACGTTTCTCCAGCTGACCCCGGCTCAAGCGAACGCCTGGACGCAGCGCCTCGCAACCTTGCGCAGTCAGTACATCCGGGGCGTCAAGGCGCTCGACGAGATGGCGGGCGGCGACTTCACGAAGGTGACCGCCGACGAGAGGGACGCGATCTTGGCCCAGGACCCCGGCGGTTTCATGACGCTGCTGTTCGGCCATGCGATCGAGGGCATGTACGCGGTGCCCGAGTACGGGGGCAATACGGGCCTCGTTGGATGGAGCGACATCCACTTTCCCGGTGACCGCCAACCTCGAGGCTTCACCGACGCACAAGTGAGCTTTTCTGACGGCCCGGACGTCTACGTGCCAAACGGGATCGGCCAGCAGTTGCTCAAGCTGCTCGCCTCGTCGCCGTGACGGGGCAACGGGCCCTCGTCATCGGCAGCGGGCCTGGAGGTGCGGTCGCCGCGATGGTGCTCGCGAGAGCTGGTTGGGACGTCACGATCTTCGAGAAGGGCGCCAATTACTTCACGGATCTCACCGCCGACCGGCCGGGCACGGTCTTCTCGAACGACGAGCTGAAGATGGACAGGTCCTTCTCACGGCCCGACGCGTCGTCGGAGCCCCGCGTCTACCGCCCGTCCCCGCAAGCCCCGCCGATCACAGGCGCTGTCCAGGACCTCCCTCAAACCGTCGGAGGGGGCACCGTCCACTGGGACGCGAAGACGCCGAGGTTCTGGGACATTGACTTCAAGAAGCTCTCGATGCTTGGTCCGATCCGGGGGGCGAACATTGCCGACTGGCCCTTCGACTACGCCGAGATCTCCCCGTACTACGACCAGATCGAGGAGCTGATCGGTGTGGCCGGGGACGTCCACCTCTTCCCTGCCGAGCCGACCCTCGCTCACGCTCCGCGCACCAGGGCGCTGCCCATGCCGGCCGGGCCGCCACAATATTCGTCACGGCTGGTTGCCGAGGGATGCAGCCGCGTCGGCCTGCATCCGTTCATCGCCCCGATGGCGATCAACAGCCATGACTACCAGGGACGCCCCGCGTGCGACAACTGTGGCTTCTGTTCGGGCTACGGGTGCCCGATCCTCGCCCGAGTGGGCGCGCTGGCACCCCTGCGTGAGGCGCTCCGTGCAGGTGCCGAGCTACGGGACCGAAGCATGGTCGTCAAGATCGAGACGAACGGCCGCAAGGCGACCGGACTCAGTTGGCTCGACGATCAGAACAATCGGCATACCGAGACGGGCGACATCGTCGTGCTGGCGGCGAACTCGATCGAGACCGTTCGGCTCGCGCTCCTGTCCGGACTACCCGACCCTCACGACGTCGCTGGGCGCCAACTCATGTTCCACTGGTTCTCTGAGGGCTCAGGCATCTTCCTCGATGAGCGGCTCCATAATTACCGGGGCCGGGACCACACCCATGACATCGACGACTTCGCCGACCCGGACTTCCCAGGTGCCAGAAAGGCCGCCAAGACAGCGGGCTTGCCCTACTTCCGCGGTGGCAAGGTGGAGCTCGGCGGAACTCAACACCCACTCGACGAAGCTCGGAGCTACCAGGAGGTGCTGCGCCTCCTTGCGCCCGAGAAGCCATTCGGCGCGGACTTCAAGAAGCTGATGCGGGCGAGCATCCTGAGAGACCGTCTGTGTGGCTGCGAGCTCATCGGGGAGGACCTTCCGTACGCCACCAACCGGGTCGACCTCGACCCCACGGTGCGCGACTGGCGCGGCATCCCGGTCGCGCGCATCACTTACGGGCCTGGTCCCTCTGAAATCGCAGCCCAGGCCTTCTACCTGCCCTGGCTGGTGAAGTTGCTGAAGGCGGCTGGCGCGGACGTGGCGATCGCGATTCCCGAGATCGCCTCGTCCCGATTTCCCATCGCCCAGGATCAGGTGCCGGCGACCGAGCACGTGATGGGTGGCATGGCGATGGGCACGGACGCCAGGACCAGTGCCACAGACTGGCAAGGACGCCACCACCATCTCGACAATCTTTTCGTCGCCGACGGTTCTGTCTTCCCGTCCTCGGGCGCGCACAACCCGACTCTCACGATCATGGCGACGGCCCTCCGCCAAGCGACGGGCTGGGCCGGCATCAGCTGAGGCGGGCTCAGCGGAAGCGGGCTCAGCGGAAGCGGGCTCAGCGGAGGCGGGCGCCTCGGGGCGCTCCGGCTCGTGGGTGCTCAGCTGGGAGCCGAGAAGGACTGCGGACTCGATTGATTAGCCTGGTTCGTCAGCGGTCGCCGAGGGAGACGCCGCGACGCCCACGAGATGAAGACAACCCCGCACTCCACCGAAGGGCTGCCCTCCGGCAACGGCTCGGTTGACGACACGCCCACGCCCTTCGTGCCGACGCCGGAGACGTCCGGCTATGAAGCCCCCAAGGCGACCATCGACCCGGACACCTCCAAGTCCTGGCTAAAGCGAGCACTCCCCATCTTGCGCTCGCACCAGGCCATCTTCGGTACTTCGCTTGTGCTCGCCTTTGTCGGGCTCGTGTTGCAGGTGCAGATCCCCAACCTGTTGAACCGTGCGATCGACAATTCCATCACGCACCACTCGGTCCGGCTCAGCTTCTATGTCACCTGGATCCTCGCTCTCGGCGGCCTCGGCGCGATCAGCGGCTACATCTCGCGCCTGTTCTTGTTCAAGACCGCCTACAACATCGAGTACGACCTGCGGAACGTGATCTACGAGCACCTGACGCGGATGTCGTTTCCCTTCTACGACCGGGTCCAGTCCGGCCAGTTGATCTCGAGGGCGAACTCCGACATCCGCTCGGTGCAGATGTACATGACCTTCGCGCCGCTGATCCTCGTGCAGTGCAGCATCGCCCTGGTCGCGTTCGGTTTCATGCTGTCGATCAACGTCGTGCTCGCGTTCATCGCCATGGCAACGATGCCCCTCGTGTACTTCGCCGGCGTGCGGATGCGGAAGTCCATGTTCCCGGTCTCGTGGCTCATCCAGGCACGCCTCGCGGACATCGCGACGATCGTGGACGAGAACGTCAACGGCGTGCGGGTCGTGAAGTCCTTCGCGGCAGAGCGCTACCAGCTGCGCTCGCTGGCCAAGGCCGCGGACAAGCTCCAGTGGGCCTATGTCAAAGATGCGGACCTGCGGGCCAAGTGGACCCCGACAGTCCAGAACCTGCCACAGGCAGGGCTCGCTCTCGTCCTTCTCTTCGGCGGTTACATGGTGATCCACGGGCGGCTGCAGATCGGGGCGATCGTGGCCTTCAACGCCTACCTGTTGATGCTGCAGGCGCCGTTCATGATGCTCGGGATGCTGATCATGATGGGCCAGCGTGCCGCCGCCTCGGCCGAGCGCATCTACGAGATCCTCGATGAGCAGCCCACGATCGTCGATCGCCCCGGTGCGATCGACCTCGTCAACTGCCAAGGCGACATCCAGTTCGACTCCGTCGAATTCGCCTACGCCAACAGCGCCCAGCCCGTGCTCTCGGAGTTCGATTTGCACCTGCGCCCAGGTGAGACCGTGGCGCTCGTCGGGCGCACCGGCGGAGGCAAGTCGACGGTTGCACGCCTCCTCGACCGCTTCTATGACGTGACGGGCGGAGCCGTGCTCGTCGACGGTCACGACGTGCGGGGTCTGACGCTCACCAGCCTGCGCGCCAACGTCGGGATCGTGCTCGACGAGCCGTTCCTGTTCTCGTCCTCGATACGCGACAACATCTCCTACGGCCGACCCGGCGCGACGATGCGCGAGATCAAGGCCGCGGCCCAAGCCGCCGGAGCGGACGAGTTCATCAAGGACCTTCCCGAGGGCTACGACGCGGTCGTCGGCGAGCGGGGTTACACACTCTCGGGTGGCCAGCGCCAAAGAGTCGCGATCGCGCGCACGTTGCTCGTGAACCCGCCGATCTTGATCCTCGACGACGCAACCAGCGCCGTCGACGTCCAGATCGAGCAGGAGATCCACGAGGCTCTCCGGGCGCTGATGAAGGGTCGCACGACCCTCATCGTCGCCCACCGCCTTTCAACCATCAGCCTGGCCGACCGCGTCGTGCTGTTGGACAAGGGAAGGATCGTCGCAGACGGGACTCACAGCGAGCTTCTCGCCAGCACCCAGTTGTATGTGGAGGTCCTCGCGCAGGCCAACGAGGAGGAGTCACTCGGCATGGGCGGTGGTTCCTGATGGCGTGGGGCGGGGGCGGCGGATTCGCACCTCCGATGGGCGGCGGTCCTATGGGACGCTCCGGGGCGGCGGCCGGACTTCCCTTCGGCGGGATACCCTCCGAGCTCCAGGCCGGCGTGGACGAGCTTCTAACGGAGGAGCCCGACCACGGTGATCCGGGCCTTTCGTTCAGCTTCCAAGCCGATGCCGGAGACCGCCAGCGCCTGAGCCTGTGGCGCCTCTTGAAGCAGTACCCGCACATGCTCGTGCTCGCGGCCGTGCTCGTGACGATCCTGAGCGTGGTCATGCAGGCGGGCCCGAAGCTGACCGAGATCGCGATCGATTCTGGCATGGCGCCAGGGCACGGGCACTTCTCGGTCGTCGTCCTCGTTGCCGGGCTGTACCTTGTCTCGGTCCTCGCATCGGCGCTGCTCCAACGCGCTCAGGTGAAGGTCACCGGCCGTCTCGCCGCCTGGGTGATGAATGATCTCCGCACGAGGGTGTTCTCCCATCTCCAACGCCTGTCGCTCGACTTCTACACGGGCGAGAAGGCCGGCGTGCTCATGAGCCGCATGACGGCCGACATCGAGAACCTCCAGCAACTCCTCCAGGACGGGCTGGCCCAGTTCGCCATCCAGGGCCTCACGATGATCGTCATCACCGCAATTCTGTTCAGCATGGACGTGCGCCTGGCCTTCATCACCGTGGTCCTCATCGTGCCAGCGCTCCTCGGCATGTCGCTCTGGTTCCGCCGAGCTTCCGAGCGTGGTTACGACCGCGTGCGGGACGGGATCGCGAACGTCCTCTCCGATCTCTCCGAGAGCTTGCACGGAGTGCGTGTGGTCACCGCCCACAACCGCCAGCACGCCAACGTCATCCACCACCGCAATGTCGTCGGCCGCTACCGCGACGCCAATAACTACACCGCACAGATCAATGCCGTTTACGGGCCGGGCACGCAGCTGCTCGGGGTCGTCGGGCAAGGCGTGATGCTCGCGGTGGGCGGTGACATGGTGCTTCGAGGCTCGCTCAAGATCGGGGCCCTCGTGGCCTTCTTCCTGTACCTGAACCGCTTTCTACAACCGATTCAGTTGCTCGTACAGCAGTACAACACCTATCAGCAGGGCCAGGCTTCGATCTTGAAGCTACGGACCCTCCTCGAGACCGAGCCGTCTGTGCGGGAGTCCCCGACCGCCTACGAGGTGCCGCCTCTCGAGGGCGAGATCGTCTTCGACGGCGTCTCGTTCGGCTACGACCCGTCGGTGCCGGTGCTGCACCAGGTGGATCTTCGCATCGCGGCAGGCGAGACGGTGGCGTTCGTGGGACCGACGGGAGCGGGGAAGTCGACGATTGCCAAGCTGATCGTTCGTTTCTATGACCCGACGGCGGGAAGGATCCTCATCGACGGCCACGACCTGCGCTCGGTGACCATGTCGTCTCTCAGGCGGCAACTGGGAGTGGTCCCTCAAGAGCCGTTCCTGTTCGCGGGGACGATCCGGGACAACATCGCCTTCGCCTCGCCCGAGGCAACCGCCGAGGAAGTGGATGAGGCGGTGCGTGCCGTGGGTCTCGTCGATTTGATCGAGGGTCTGCCCGAGGGCCTGAACACGGTCGTCCAGGAGCGGGGCCAGTCCCTCTCGTCGGGCGAGCGACAGCTGATCGCCCTGGCCCGGGCGTTCCTGGCCCGCCCGCACGTGCTCGTGCTCGACGAGGCGACCTCGAACCTCGACCTCCAGTCGGAAACGAAGATCGAGGCAGCCCTCGACGTCCTCCTCGAGGCTCGTACGGCGGTGCTGGTCGCCCACCGCTTGTCGACGGCCATGAAAGCCGACCGGATCGTGGTCGTTGTCGACGGCCGGATCGCCGAGGAGGGGCCGCATCAGCAGCTAGTGGCGAGCGGTGGTCACTACGCGGAGATGTACGCGACCTGGGTCAGTCAGGCAAGCGGCTAGCCCACTGACCTCGGGACGATCGCCGACGCCGAGCTCCGGGACTGCTCCCGGGCTGCTCCAGGACTGCTCCGGAAGGAGCTCCGGGACGAGCTCCGGGACGAGCTCCGGGACGAGCTCCGGGACGAGCTCCGGGACGAGCTCCGGGACGAGCTCCGGAACTCTTGCGGGTCATGAGTGGGACCTGTGAGCACTTTCGCGGCCTGAGCCCACAAATGTGCCGACAGGTGGCCGCGAAACGAAGGCCGGAGCGCCGCCGAAGCGTCACGCAACCACGGCCGCGAGTGACTGCTCGATGTCGGCCAGCAGGTCCTCGGTCGCTTCGATGCCCGCGCTGAACCGTATGAAACCAGGCGAAACGGCATCGCCTCCCCACCGCTCGCGGCGCTCTGCCGTCGACCCGACGCCTCCGAAACTGGTCGCGTCGTCCACAAGCCGGCAGCCAGAGAGGAACCGCTCTGCCGCCTCGGCGTCGGCCAGCTCGAAGCTGACGACGCCCCCGAAACGGGTCATCTGCCGGCAGCCGAGCGCGTGCGCCGGGTGGTCGGCAAGGCCCGGGTAGCGCACCGACAACACGGCCGGATGTGCCTGCAGCATGAGGGCGGCCGCCAGCGCGTTGTCGCACTGGCGGGCGAACCTGACCCCGAGGGTGGCGAGCGACCGATGTGCCAGCCAGACTTCGTGCGGACCCGGCACGCCGCCGGTCAGATTCCGCCACGCTGCGAGCCGGAGCCGGAGCTCGGGGTCGGCAGCGGTGACGTGACCGAGGACCAGGTCGCTGTGGCCCGTGGTTGCCTTCGTGTCGGCCGACACCACGAGATCCGCGCCGAGTCCGAGTGGGCGCTGACCGAGTGCCGTCGCCGTGCTGTTGTCCACGACCACGGTGCCGCCCCGCGCGTGCGCGGCCGACGCGAGCTCGCCGATATCGCAGAGGTCGAGGTGGGGATTGCTCGGCGATTCCAACCAGAGCACATCGGCCTGGGCAGCAAGGGATCGCAGCTCGGAGCTCGCGGTCGGCGCCATGAGCACCTCGACCCCGATCACGCTCAGGTAGCTCGAGGCGAGAAGGCGGGTCGCGTAGTAGCAGTCGCTCGGCAGCACGAGCTTCTGACCTGGGCGCACAAGGGTCATCAACGTGGCCGACACTGCAGCCATCCCTGACGCGAACACGAGGGCGGTTCCCCCATCCAGAGCGCCGACGGCCTCTTCGTACGAAGACCAGGTCGGGTTGTGATAGCGGCCGTAGACGAACGGGACCCCGGCGGGATCGCCTGAAAGGTGAAAGGTGGCCGCGAAAGTGGGACCCGGGAGGAACGGCTGCCCCTGTTCAGCGGCTGGCCGTCCCGCTCGGACCACGCGAGTGTCGTCCGAGCCTGCAGTGTCCATCAGCCGGGCTCACGTCGGCGAATCCACACCGAGGCGTGCGCGGGCTCGACGGCCCGGTTGACGACCTCGAGCAGCTCGCTCCGCACGGTCTCGAGGTCGACGGCGTCCCGCAGCCGAGCCGTGAAGCCCGCAACGGTCGCCTCCGCGTCGTAGCGGGCGCGGTTGAAGCGGCGATCGACGACTCGCTGGACGCGGCGGCGGAGCGGGTTGAACAAGGCGACGGCTGCCAGCGTGGATCCGGCGACAGCCACCGGTGAGGAGAAACTGAGCGCCTTGGTCGTCAGCGTGATGACGCCCACGTACACGCCGACGACGAGACCGGAGACGACAGTGTACGCGAGCGTACGGCTGATGAGACGGTCGATGTCATACAGCCGGAACTTGAGGATCCCGATGCCGATGCTGATCGGCAGCGCGAGGAACCCGAGCGCGGCCACGTCACTCACGGAAGCACTGATCCCCGTTTGCTTGCCACTGAGAGCGAAGGTGACGACGATGGAGATCACGAAGATCGTGACCCCGCTGAGGAGCCACTTCTGCTGCAGCCGGCGCTCGCCCGTGGATCTCCGGTAGCTGGGCACCTGGCGACCGAACCATGCCAGCAAGCTCGCCAGGACCGTGAGGAAGAAGGTGCCCTCGACATAGCTCCACCATGCGTAGCCGCCGGTCGGGTGGTCGATGACGAGGAGGTCGCCGCCGGCATTGACGTGAACGCTGTGGCCGACGATGGCACTCAACGCGATTCCGAACGCACCCAGCTGGAACGCAGCGCCTGCAAGGAGGACGGCAAGGAAGACCGGCCTCCACCGGCGAGAGGGCAGCCGCCCATCGGGGAAGACGAGGACGATCACTCCAATGGACGCGACTGCAGGTGCCCAAAAAGGCGCCAGCAAGACAGCGACCGGGCCGAGCGGCAGGGTCCCGTGATGCATGCGGTAGTCGAGCACCGAGTAGGAGGTGCCGACGTAGCTGAGCAGCAGGGACAATGCCGAACCGAGCTGGATCCATCCCATCGGGTTGCGCGGTTGACGCGCTGCCACGATGAGTCCGACGGCGCCGAACACCAAGCCATATTCAAGGTCGGCCAATCCCAAACCCGTACTACCCTGCGACTGAGAGAGGGCCGAGAATGTGAGTTGATGCGTGGTGCCCGCCAGCAGGACGCCAAGAATCAGTAGCGCCACGCCCACGACACCGAGCATGGTGGCCGTCGACGGCGACGCCAGGTGATAGGCGCCATTCGGGACCTCGCTCGTCGTGGCCATCTGCCCGACTGTCCCCTGCACCTCCCCCACGAAGCGAGATCGTAGGCCCGAAGCGTTCCGAGATCGTTACGGCGCTGCAGGCCGGCCTCTTGTCCACCCGCCGACGGTGCTGCAGGCCGGCCTCTTGTCCACCCGCCGACCGATGAGCTGAGGAGCGATTCTCCACCGGCGCAGGCTCCAGGTTGCGCGATCCTTGAGACATGACTGAAGCCGCGTTCAACCTCGACAAGACGTTCGTGCACCTCGGCTTGGGCTCGGTCGCCGTCCCGCTGCCCGATTTCAGCTGGGATCTCGGGTACCTCGAGGAGTACTCCCGCCGCTTCTCCGGCGACGGCGAAGAGGGAAGGCTCGTGTGCGTCACGCGTCAGGGAGAGACGTGGACGTCCTGGGAGCGGCATCCCGCCGGCGACGAGGTAGTGGTGCTGCTTTCCGGCCGGGTGGACGTCATCCAGGAGCTTCCAGACGGCCCCCGCACCGTAGAGCTCCGGCCGGGTCAAGCAATGATCAATCCGAGAGGTGTCTGGCACACGACGACAGTGCACGAGCCCGGCGACGCGCTGTTCATCACCGCTGGGGCGGGGACCGAGCACAAGGGCCGCTGAGACTCGCACGAAGGTGTGGCCGAAGGAAAGCGGCAGACCGTTCTGGCCAAGAAACACTTGCAAGAACCGGTGACACCCCCTGTCCTCGAAGAACGCCTGACCTAGACTGAACTTCACACGTCTCGCGGAGGAGCGGCAATGGATCACACGACGCTGGCTCGTTTCGTGAGCCCGATCGCCTGGCAGAAGGGGACCGCCTCTCCGAGGCGGGAGGATCGCACGTGAACCTTGACGGGCGGCCTGCAACGATGGACGCGGGTGTCCAGGACGTCCTGGGTCCCGATGCTGCGGACCTCGCCGCAGCCTCGCTCGCCATGGCGCGGCGCTTCGCTTCGGGTGCCACCCTCTGGTGCTTCGCGCCGTCGTGGCCCTCGCACGCTCAGCACGTGGCCGTCGAATTCGTCCACCCGGTGATCGTCGGGAAGCGGGCGCTCCCCGCCGTCATGATCCCAGGTCCCGATTTGCTGGAGAGCCTGAGGCCGCTGGCTCGTGCAGGCGACATCCTGCTCCTCGTGTCGCGGTCCGACGACCCCGCGGCGGCAGGGCTCCGGCAGCGGGCGCGGGCGTGGGGACTGCTGACGGTATGGATCGGGGCGGGTCCGCGACCGGAGCCGGGTGCGGCCGATTACGTGCTCTGGGTGGATGACGACGAGCCGATCTCCGCCTACGGCGGGCGGTTCGTACTTCTGTACCACCTGCTCTGGGAGCTGACCCATGTCTGTTTCGAGCACCCCGGCCTCCTCAAATCCGAGCAGGCCGAGTGCACCGACGACGCCTGCATCACGTGCTCAGACGAAGGGCGCCTCGGTGAGATCGTCGCTGTGTGCCCGGATGGGCACGCACAGGTCCGCACGCCAGCCGGCCTCGAAGCGGTCGACACCACGTTGATCGGTGATGCCCGGCTCGGTGACCTCGTGCTCATCCACGCCGGCGCCGCTGTGACGCTCGTCGAGAAGTCGGTCCGATGAGCCCGGAGGAGACGGGTTTCCTCTATCCCTTCATCGAAGCGGACGAACACGATGTCGGCGCCTTGCTGAGCGACCTCGCGGCATCGGCGACCGGTAAGGCGGCCGAGAGCAGTGAGCTGCGTACTCTCACGCTCGAAGCCCTCGACGGCGATCTCGACCGAGCGGCTACGGCCATGGCAGAGCGCTTCCGCGCCGGCGGTCGCCTGTACACCTTCGGCAACGGCGGCAGCTCGACCGATGCCGCCTCCGTGGCGGCGCTGTTCGGACAGGCTCCTTTGGGCAGCGCGCTCCCCGCCCGCTGCCTCGTCGCCGACCAGGCCGTGTTGACTGCAATCGGCAACGACGTCGGCTACGAGCTGACGTTCTCTCGGCAGCTGATCGCGTTCGCTGCTTCGCCAGACATTGCCATGGGTTTCTCGACGAGCGGGAATTCGGAGAACGTCATCCGGGCCTTCGAGGAAGCAAGGAGTCGCAACGTCCTGACGATTGGTTTCGCTGGCTACGAGGGAGGCCAGATGGCAGCCTGCGAGGCACTCGAGCACTGCTTCATCGTCCGGTCGCACAGCGTGCACCGGATCCAGGAGACCCAGGCTGCACTCAGCTATCGCCTCTGGGAGGTCGTGCAGGAACACCTTGTGCCGGACGGCGTAGGCCTGGCGGCGCAGCATGAACAACTCGAACCGGAGGTGGCACGTTGACCGAGGAGGATCCGGGTCGCGGCGAGTCGGAACCTGCCGCCGCCGAGGCCGGAGGGGCAGCCGCCGCCGCAAGCACAGCCGCCGCCGCAAGCACAGCCGCCGCCGCAAGCACAGCAACGTCGGGCGGGAGCGCGAGCGGGCGCGAAGCCGCGGTGCTCGAGCGCATCGAGGCGTTCCGGCGCCGCCGGCCCCGGTTCCGGGACGACATCGTGACCATGGCACACGGCGCCGGGGGCAAGGCCTCGGCTGCGCTGATCGACGCCGTCTTCCTCGACGCGTTTCGAGGTCTCGAGAGACCACCGCTCACCGACGCGGCGCTGATCGCACTGCCACACGGCGAGACGCTCGCGTTCACCACCGACTCGTTCGTCGTGAAGCCACTCCGTTTCCCGGGCGGCTCGATCGGCCACCTCGCCGTGCACGGGACGGTCAACGACCTTGCGGTCATGGGCGCTCGCCCTCGATGGCTCTCGGCCGCCTTCGTCCTCGAAGAGGGCTTTGCCGTCAACGAGCTCCGCAAGGTGGTGGCCGACATGTCCGAGGCCGCCGCCGCGGCCGACGTGACGATCGTCACCGGCGACACGAAGGTGGTCGAGCGAGGCTCAGCCGACGGGCTTTACGTGACAACAGCGGGCATTGGCGTCATCCCGGCGGGTCGCAGGCTCGGCGCCGATCTCGTCGAGCGGGGCGATCGCATCCTCATCTCCGGCACCATCGCGGATCACGGGATGGCCGTGATGCTGGCGAGAGGCGACCTCGCACTCGAGGCCGACCTCAGGTCCGACACCGCCCCGGTGACCGAGCTTGTCGACGCGTTGTTCTCCGCGGCTCCCTCGACTCGATGGTTACGGGACCCGACTCGCGGCGGTGTCGGAACAGTCTGCAACGAGCTCGCGCACGACGCCGGGCTCGCCATCGTGCTGGACGAGTCCGCTCTGCCGATCAACCCCGCCGTCGCAGGAGCTTGCGACCTTCTCGGCATCGACCCTCTCTACGTCGCCAACGAAGGCAAGCTCTTGGCGGTCGTGGCCGCAGCAGAGGCCGATGCAGCCCTCGAGGCGTTCCGCGGCCACCCCCTCGGGGTCGATGCGGCCTTGATCGGCGACGTACGTGCCGAACCTCAGGGCATCGTCGTGCTGAGGACCTCCTTCGGGGGGACACGGATCGTCGACATGCTGGTGGGCGACCCGCTGCCGCGGATCTGCTAGCGCTCCGTGAACGAGTTGCGTCAGGTCACCGAGCGCCGGCGCGTGAGAGTGACCGGGACCGTGCAAGGCGTCGGCTTTCGGCCCTTCGTGTTCCGCCAGGCCGTGGCGCTCGGCCTCGCCGGGTTCGTGTTGAACGACTCCTCCGGGGTCCTCATCGAGGTCGAAGGTGAAAGGGCCGAGGTTGCGGAGCTCTGCCGCCTGGTGCGCGAGGCTCCCCCGCCACTCGCCCGCGTCACCTCGGTCGATTGGTCCGCGGTTCCACCAGTCGGTATCTCCGACGGCTTTCGCATCGTCGACAGCGCGGCCGGGCAAGCTCCAAACGTCGCCGTCAGCGTCGACAGCGCCACCTGCGACGATTGCCTCGCCGAAGTAGACGACCCAGCAGACCGCCGGCACGGCTACCCGTTCACGAACTGCACGAACTGCGGACCCCGCTACACGATCGTCCTCTCGGTCCCCTACGACCGGCCCGCCACGACCATGGCTAGCTTCGAGATGTGCACCGAATGCCAGGCGGAGTACGACAACCCCGCGAATCGGCGTTTCCACGCGCAGCCGAACGCCTGCGCCTCCTGCGGCCCGAGCATCACCTTCTTCGACCGGGACCGCCGGCTCCTCAGCGACGGTGACAAAACGCTAGACACCGTCGCGGAAGCGCTTCGCGCTGGCCGGATCGTCGCGGTGAAAGGCATCGGCGGCTACCACTTGGCAGCGGACGCCACGTGCGACGATGCCGTGGCCGAGCTCCGGCGGCGCAAAGCCAGGGACGACAAGCCTTTCGCCCTCATGGTGGCGGACCTGAAGATGGCAAGGTCCCTCTGCGTGCTCGACCCGGCTGCGGAATCCGCGCTCGGCTCGTTCCGGCGACCCATCGTTCTCGCCCGGCGCAGAGCCGGCGCCGTGGTCGCCGACGGCGTCGCGCCGGGGATGCCCGATCTCGGCGTGATGCTCCCTTACACGCCGCTGCACCATCTCCTCCTGAAGAGCGTGGCGCGACCCCTCATCATGAGCAGCGGCAACCAGTCCGACGACCCGATCGCGCACACCGACGAGGACGCGTTCGACCGGCTCGGGTCCATGGTCGACGCTGTACTGGCACACGACCGCCAGATCCATATCCGGTGCGACGATTCGGTCGTGCGGGCATCCGGGCGGCGGCTGCAGATGGTGCGGCGCTCTCGCGGCTACGCGCCCGAGGCTCTGCCACTTCCACACTGCGCGGCCCGCCAAGTCCTCGCCGTGGGTGCAGGGCTCAAGAACACGGTCTCTGTGGCCAAGGAGTCGTTCCTGGTCTGCAGCCACCACATCGGCGATCTCGAGCACCTCGCCACCTATCAGGCCTTCCTGCAGGCGACGGTCCACCTCTGCAGGCTGTTCGGGATCGAGCCCGAAGTGGTCGCGCATGACCTCCACCCGGAGTACCTGTCCACGAAACACGCTCTCGAGCTCGACATCGAGCCGTGGCCGGTCCAGCACCACCACGCGCACGTCGCCTCGTGCCTCGCCGAGCACGGGCACGCCGGCCCCGTGCTCGGGATCGCCTTCGACGGCCTCGGCTATGGCACCGACGGGACGATGTGGGGCGGGGAGTTTCTCGTCGCCGACTTCAGCGGCTTCGAACGGGTCGCCCACCTGCGACCGGTCCCGCTGCCGGGTGGGACAGCCGCTATCCGCGAGCCGTGGAGGATGGCGCTCGCGTGGACCGCGCTCGCTGCGGGGCCCGACGCCGCCGCCCGGCTCGGTGCCGCGCTCGATCCTCGGTGGCCCAGCGTCCTTCCGCTTGCGGTCGCGGATGCCACGCGACGCCAGTCCGTCCTCACTACCAGCGTCGGCCGTTTGTTCGATGCCGTCGCTGCCCTCGTCGGGTTGCGCTCGCAGATCACCTACGAAGGCCAGGCGGCGATCGAGCTCGAGATGCTCGCTCGCGCAGTTCCGCAGGAGGCGGCACCGAGATATCCGGCTGAGCTCCTCAACGCCTCGAGCGCCGCCCTTGCCACGAGCCCCGCCAACGCCTCGAGCGCCGCCCTTGCCGCGAGCCCCGCCCTTGCCGCGAGCCCCGCCCGTGCCGCGAGCCCCGACGGCCTCGACGTGCTCGACCCCTCGCCGCTTATTGCAACCGTGTTGGCCGAGCTCGACCGGGGAACCGACCGGTCGGTGATCGCAGCCGGGTTCCACGAGGGCCTCGGCCGGGCCGCCGCCGCGCTCGGCGCGCGACTGGCCAGGCGTCACGGACTCGACACCGTTGCCTTGAGCGGAGGGGTGTTCCAGAACGTGCGCTTCAGCGACATCGTCGAGGACGCACTCGTCGCCGAAGGCCTCACCGTCCTCGTGCACGAGTCGGTCCCGCCCAACGACGGCGGGATCAGCGTGGGTCAGGCAGCCATCGCGGCGCTGGGCACACGGCCGCCCTAGCGCGCGGCACCCACCGTGACCGCCACTTCCCGGTGGAGGCGCCCGAAGTTGTAGTAGGCGGCGCATGCTCCTTCGGAGGAGACCATGCACGTGCCAATCGGAGTCTCAGGGGTGCAAGCGGTGCCGAAGACCTTGCACTCCCACGGCTTGATCACGCCCTTCAGAACCTCGCCGCACTGGCAAGCCTTCGGGTCGGCGACGCGAACGCCAGGCACCTCGAAACGGAGCTCTGCGTCCCACTCGCCGAACTCGGGCCTGAGCTTGAGCGCGCTCTGGGAGATGAAGCCGAGACCGCGCCACTCGAAGTGCGGCCGCAGCTCGAAGACCTCGTTCAAGATGGCGAGCGCCCGGGGGTTGCCCGCCTCGCTGACACAACGCGTGTACTGGTTCTCGACGCAGCACCGGCCCTCGTTGATCTGCGTCAGCAGCATCGCGATCGCCTGCAAGATGTCGAGCGGCTCGAAACCGGCAGTCACGAGCGGCTTTCCGTACACCTCCGGAACGAACCGGTACGGCCGCTGGCCGACCACCGTCGACACGTGGCCAGGGCCGACGAATCCGTCAAGACGGAGGTCGGGCGACTCGAGGATGGCCTTGATGGGCGGCACGATCGTCACGTGGTTCGAGAAGACGCTGAAGTTCGTCACCCCGTCGTCGCGCGCCCTCAGCAGGGTTGCGGCCGTCGAAGGTGCGGTCGTCTCGAACCCGACCGCGAAGAACACGACATGACGGTCCGGATTGTCCACTGCGACCCGTAACGCGTCGAGCGGCGAGTACACGAAACGGACGTCTGCGCCTCGGGCCTTGGCGCCGACCAGGTTGCCTCTTGAACCCGGCACGCGCATCATGTCGCCGAACGACATGAAGATGACGCCGGGGGCCTGGGCCACCGCTATCGCGTCGTCGATCCGCCCCATCGGGATGACGCACACCGGGCAACCGGGGCCGTGCACGAGCTCGACCGACGTCGGGAGCACGTGCTCGATGCCGTGGCGGTAGATCGTGTGGGTGTGGCCCCCGCAGACCTCCATGAACTTGTAGTGCCCGTCACCTGCCAGCTCGGTGATGCGGGCCACCAGCGCTCGGGCCGCTGCCGGGTCTCGGTACTCATCGACGAATCGCATGATGTCTCTGTCTCTCTCGCGTCTAGGAGATCTGCGATTCGATGACTGCCCGAACCTCGTCTGCGTAAGCCTGTCCCATCAGTTGCAGTCCCGCGAGTGCCCGTTGCGCCTCCTCCTCGTCGATCTTGGCCATAGCGAAACCGACGTGGATGAGCACCCAGTCACCCGGCACGACGGCCTCGTCCTCGAGCAGGCTGACGTCGATGTTGCGGCGGACACCGGCAACATCGGCCTTCGCAAGATGCCGGTTCGAGTCGAGAAGCTCGACGACTTCACCGGGGATCCCAAGGCACATGGCTCCCTCCTCCCTTCGGCCCGATGCTCACGGGGCCGCCACGGCTACGATCTTCACGCTCACCGAGACGTCCGGGTGCACCTTCAGCATCATGATCCTCGGGGGCTCCATCTCGAAGTCGCGGATGTCGAAGACGTGCGACCCCTCCAGGCTGATGCTGTGCTCGTCGACCATCGAGAAGGACATCTCGTCCTCGGAGTACCGAGTCACGCCACGAAACGTGACGTTACCGCCCACGACATAGCGCCCACCTTCACCGGCTTCGCTCATCTCCGTGAGCTCGCCGGAGATCGTGCGATATCTCCGCGCGTCGATCCTCCGCTTCATCTCCCGGTCGTAGAGCGGGTTGCCCGAGCTCAGGCGCTCGACCGGAAGGTCGAGGCGGCCTTTCGGAGGCACCGAGAGGTCGAGCCGGCCCGCGTCGGTCACCTCGGCCTCGAAGAAACCCTCGAGGCCATAGGTGACGGCGTGGATCGGGTGGATGCTCGAGCGCGCTTCGATGCGCACCTCGGAACGCTCGGGATGGATCTCGTAGCGGGCCACGTGCTTGGGTCCTCCAACACTCTCTCGAACTGCCTACGCCGGTCGCCGTCGCTCGGCACCGGTCCCAAAGGATGCCAGGGCCGGCGGGCCCAGGTCATATCTCCCTGATCTCGAGGTGCCGAGCTTCACCTGCGGCTCGAATCTGACGCTGCTACCCGAGCTGAGCCGGTCATCGCTCCTGGAAGGCAATCCAGGTACCATCCGGGCACGTAACTACGTCGATGATGCGTGAGGACCGTGTGACCGTCGACCGCCATGCTCGAACCGGTGCCCTCGTAGGCGCAGGCCGCCGCCCCACCGGGCTCGTGGCCAGCCTCGTGTGCATCGCCGGAGCAGCCCTGCTCGTCGTGTCAGCCATCATCCATCTCCACCTGTGGGCGAGCGGCTACAGGAGCATCAAGACGATCGGGCCGCTGTTCCTCGTCCAGGGAATCTTCGGCCTCCTGCTAGCCATCTCGGTCGCGTTGATCAGGCGGGTGTTCATCGCCATCCTCGGAGCTCTCTACGCCGCAGGGACCGGTGCCGGACTGCTCGTCGCGGTGCACGTCGGGCTTTTCGGCTTTCGCGAGTCCGCCAGCGCGCCCTGGGCGACGACCTCGCTCATTATCGAGGGGGCAGCCGTGGTCGTGCTGCTGGTGGCAGGCGGTCTCGTGCTCCGGGGCGACAGGGCGGGCATCCGGCGTTAGCGGCCGGCCAGGGATTGCGCGCCCTACGGTGTGCAGGTGCCTAGGGGATTCGGCCGAGCGTTCCACGCAGTGAGCGAGGGATCGCGGCCTCGGAGCCATGCGGGCCCCGTCCGCGGGATGCTGGCGATCCTCATCGCCTCGGGCCTGGCGACCGTGACGGGCTGTTCATCCTCGAGCCAGGCCGGCCCGCCTGTGAAGTCGGCCGCGTCGACGACTACCCGAACACCGAGCGGCACGGGCCTTTCCTGGCGGAGCTGCGACGGCCGGTTCCTTTGCACGCGGCTGCGCGTGCCGCTTTCCTACGCGCGTCCCTCTGGCGGCTCACTCCTCCTCTCGGTCATCATGCTCCCGGCCACGGGCGGCCAACCGTCTGGAGATCTGGTCATGAACCCCGGCGGCCCGGGAGTCTCTGGCGTCAGCTTCCTCGAGTCCGCCTGGCAGGCGTTCCCGCCCGGCCTTCGCCGCCGCTTCAACCTCGTCAGCTTCGACCCCCGCGGTGTCGGCGCGAGCGACCCGGTCGTCTGCGCCTCGCCAGCGGGGCTACGCAAATGGCTGGCAGTGAACCCGGCTCCGGTGACACCGAGCCAGGTGACCGAGGTCGTGAGCGCGGTGAAGAAGTTCGTCGCCGGATGCGACGCACGCGCCTCCCGGCTGCTGCTCGCTAACCTGAGCACAGCGGTGACCGCTCAGGACATGGACCGGCTCCGGGCCGCCCTCGGCCAGCGCAGGCTCACCTACCTCGGTTTCTCCTACGGCACGTATCTCGGCGCGCTCTACGCGCAGGACTTCGGCTCCCACGTCCGAGCGATGGTGCTCGACGGAGCAATCGACCCGGCACTGAGCGAGGTGCAAACCTCGATCCAGCAAGCTGCGAGCCTCGAGGTCGACCTGCACGACTTCTTAGCATGGTGCCCGACCGATGCAACTTGCAGGAGCGAACTGCCACGAGGTGCGGCCCGTGCGTACAAGGCGCTGATCCGACGCCTCGAGCAGGGCAAGATGCTCCCTGCGACGCCATCAGGAGCAATCGGTTCACAGCCGGTCAACCTCGCCGTCGCCCTCACCGGGATCGCCTCGACCCTCTACAACCGGTTGGACTGGCCCGACCTGGCTCTCGCCCTAGCCGACGGGTCGACTGGCAACGGCACGTTGCTCGCCGCGCTCGCCGACGGCTACGAGGGCATCCGGTCGAACGGGACAGCTACGAACATCGTGTCGGCCAACCTTGCCATCGCTTGCCTCGACCGCCCGGTACCCACGCGTCTGTCGGCCTACGAGGCGCTGGCACGCAGCTTGGGCGCGGCCGACCCCGATTTCGGGCCTATCGAGGCCTGGGGTTCACTCGTGTGCGCGTACTGGCCCGTGCCACCCGCCGGTCGGCCCGGCCCGGTTCATGTTGCGGGGGTGCCACCGATCCTCGTCGTCGGCTCGACGCGCGACCCGGTGACGCCCTACGCGTGGGCCGAGTCCCTCGCTGCCGAGCTGCCCGGTGCGGTCCTCCTCACCCGCGCGGGCGACGGGCACACGGGCTACTTCGCGAGCAGTTGCGTGCAGCGCTGGGTGGACCGCTACCTGATCGGGCTCGCCCTGCCGCCGAGGAACACGACCTGTGCGAGCGACGGCTAACACCGAAGCACCACCTGCGCGAAGCCACCACTACGTCGGCCGGCGACCCAGGTAACCCGCCAGCTGGTCGTAGGACGGCGCCTCTTCGGCGACCACGACGACTGCGTCGAAGGGCATCTCCCCGCCCCGCGGCTCGGGTGGGAGGACGGCTAGGGCGATGGGGAGCGCCGTTTCTGCGAGACCGGGGTCGCGCCTTGCGTGGCCAACCGTCGTGCGGTGATGCCGAAGAACGGTTCGGTCGGGACGAGCCGCTGCGAGTCGAGGACCTCGAACCCCGCGAGTGCCAAGTCGGCTTCGATCTCGCCGTCCTGCGGCAGTCCTGCGGAGCCCGCCTGACAGCACAACATGAAGTGAAGATGAGCGCTCGCCGTCGATCCCGGCCACGTCATGGTCGTGACGAGCAGCCTTCCGTCCCGCGCCAGCAGGCCGCCGAGGCGCCGGTAGAGCGCCACTCGCTCGTCGCGTCCGAAGTAGTAGACGTTGTTGCACAGCGTGATGAGGTCGAAGGCTCGCCCAGAGGTGAGCTCCCAGTCGCGGACATCGCCCGTGTGCACCTCAGCCCGGTCTGAGAGGCCGTCGGCCAGAAGCCGTGCAGCCGTCTCGGAAGCAACCTCCTGGGCTAGCTCGATGCCCTCGACGCGGATGAGCGGGTCGGCATCAAGCAGTGCGCGGAGGTACACGCCCGTCCCGCAGCCGACGTCGAGCGCCCGTCCCGGACGGGTCTCCGAGACCGTCGTCCGAAGGAACGGGACGATGAACGGTGCCGCTGCGAGCGACACCTCGGCGATCGTGCGGGCGTGGAGGCCAAGATCGTCGCGACCCTCGCCCGGCCTCGAGCCGAGCAGGTCGGACAGGTCTGCATAGGGGCCGACCTGGTACTCGAGCATCGACCGGTAGTGAGCGGTGAGCAGCGCGTTGCCGTCTGCCAGAGCCCGGGCGCGGCGACCGACGACCACGTAGCGGTCGCCCCTCTGAGCGAGCTCTCCGAGCTCGACGCCGATCGCGAGCCATGCCTCGAGCCGGTCGCTTCGAGCCGAGCCGCTCTTGAGGGCGAGATCCGAGAACGTGCACCCGCCCCTCATCAACCCGAGGAGGCCGGTCCTCATCGCCGAGGAGAGGAAACAAGCCCTTACGAACCTCCGGCTGTCGGCGATGGCGAGCGCTCGAGCCGGCGCGTCGCGGCCCTTGAGCGCCCGGGCGAGCCCGAGCGCGCGACTGGCAATCGGGCGCACTAGGTGTCCGGCGCGCGCAAGCCGAACGCGTGCTGCGAGGCCCACCTGACGACCTTCGTGGCGGTGCCGGTCCGGCTCGAGGGTGGGAACGCCGACTCATCCATCGCGGGTACGAACACCTCACCGTGGTTGCTCAGGTACATGTAGACCGGGTACGACACCGTGCCGAGCCCGCGCAGTACCGCGGATCGGTGCACCCCGCGCAGCTCGTCGCGCAGCCGCGGGCGCACCCCGTCGACCACGGGGTCTGACAGCGGAAGGCCGAACCAGTGATGGGCGCGGCGCACGATCGGGGCCCGTCGAGGGTCGGCGATGCCGAGGTCCGCGAGAACTGCCTCGTCGACGGCGAGAGCGTCGGCACCGGCATAGACGTGACGCACTTGGGCCGGACGACGGCATCCCATGACGCCGAACGGCCCGTCGGCAACTGGCGCCCACGCGTCGACGACGGCGAAGTCGGGAGGCGCCACGTCGAGCAGCATCATGGTCGCCGAGCGGAAATCGGTGCGCCGGCCGGCGTAGAACGTCTCGTCGATCGCTCCGGTGCTTCCCTCGAGCGTCGAGAGACTCAGGTGCGCGTACTCGGTCGGATCCGTGCGCAGCTTGGACATGACGATGCGGAGATCGGCATCCAGCCAGGTCCCGCTGACCGCCCGCTGCACGAACCCCCGCTCGAAGTGGTAGGGCCGCAGATCTTGGCCGATGTCGACGATGCGGTACTCGGCCGCGCCGAACCCGAGGTACGACGCCACCCGTTCGACCGAGCGGTTCGCGAAGCAATTGCCGTAGACGGTCGGTGCCTCGAGAAGCGCGACGTCCGCGGCACCGTGTCGCAGCAGGTACTGAGCGAGCATGCGTACGAGCTCGGGGTCGTTCACATTCGACCGGTCGTTCCGGTCGTAACCGAGCATGAACGAGACCCGGATCGCGACGAGCCCCAGCTTTGGAACGATCTCGCCGAGGCCGGCCGCGCTCAGGCATTCGGCAAAGACACGCTCCTTGTCTGCATCGGTCTTGCCGCTGCGCACGGCGACGGGGGCTCGCGACCCGAACGCGCGGCGGCGCCCGTCGCCGGTTGCACTGGCCCGCAGCGTCGCCGGGACGAACCACGGGCTCACCTCGGTGAGCTCTGCGAGCAGACCGTCTGGTGACGAACCGGCAGCGAGGCGATCGTCGTCGGTCAGGTTGGCGGCCAGGATCCGGAACGCCGCCATGTGCCTCTCCTCGTCCTCGCGGACGCGCCCGAACGAGTCGCGCTCGTCGTCGTCTCGTGCCAGCTCGACGAGCCGCCGGTAGGCAAGCTCGGCCGTTGCCTCGAGCGCGACGTTCAGCTCGCAGTAGCGACGGAAGGTCTGGTAGCTGAGCTCCGGTCTGAGCACCGGGGGGATCCTGCCGAACGCGCTCGCCACATCCACGAGCAACGTCGCTGCTCCCGTGCGCAGCGGCGCCGAGCGAGCCTCCACGTGGTGCTCGGTCGACGAGACCCAACCGGAGACCGCGCCCTGTAGCGCACGTCCATAGACGACCAACGAGGCCGCCAGCCCGCCGCGCTCGAGGAGCAGGCCCCGCAGGTACTCCTCGTGAAGCTCTTCGTCCTTCCAGATCCAAACGAGCGTCTGGCGGACGAGCGCCTGCACAGCTTCCTCTACCGCCAGCGCCTCCACGCGTCCGGCGACCGCCTCCTCGCGGTAGGCCACTGCGACGATCTGCTCTCGTTCGAGAGCGAGGAGCCAGAGCTGCTCACGTTCGAGATCCGGCCGTCCGGCGTACTCGAGTCGCCAGCCCTCGAGGAGCTGGCGGACCTCGTCGACCAGGGCCGTTTCGAGGTCGGTGGCAGCGCCCGTTTGTTGCCCCGTGGACCGCGAGGTCAGCTGGCCTGCCACCCACGTGTTCTACACACACCGCCGATTCCCCGCAATCAGCGAGCTCGCTTCAAGCGAGGCGGAGACGTTGCCCCAGCCCGAGCACGCGGGCCTTCTCGAGCATGGCACCTCCGAGCGCGATGTCAGAGAGTGACAGACCGCGGTGCCACAGGAGAATCGTCTCTCGGGGGCTCTCTCGCCCGGGTTTGGCGCCGGCCACGATCTCACACAACTCGCCGTGCAGTGACTGCTCGGTGAGCCGGCCGGCATCGACATGGGCCCGGAGCGCGCCGAACCTTCCGCTGCGGCACTGGCCCCAGTCATCGACGATGACCTTGTCCATCACATCGGTGAGAGAGAGCTCGAGGGCACTCATCGTCCCGTAGGCGACGACGAGTGATCCCTCGGCGATCCACTCGGTACGCAACAGAGGCTCGGGCCGTTCGAGGCGAGTGGCCTCGACGACGATGTCCGCTCCCCGCACGCACGACTCCCAGTCGTCGGTCACCACGACGCGCGTCCCGAGATCTTCCCGTAGCCGTTGCGCGAACTCCTCCCGGCTCTCCGGCCGGCGCGAGTGCACCCGGACCTCCGACAGGTCGAACAGGGAGTGAATGAGGCGGACGTTCCAGTAGGCCGTGCCGCGCGAGCCGACGTGGCCGAGGATCCTGGAGTCGCCTCGGGCGAGATGCCTGGCGCCGAGTGCGGTCACCGCGCCGGTGCGCATCTCGGTGATGGCGGTCGCGTCCAGGATCGCGACGGGCATGCCGGTGCGAGGGTCGAACAGGTTGAGCAAGGCCATCTCGGAGGGCAGGCCCAGCCGGTAGTTGTCCACGTAGTCCCCGACCACCTTCACGCCGGCGAGCCCGAGCGGGGCCACGTACCCACGAAGGATGTTGAAGTGACCGTGGAACGACGGATCCGGCTCGAGATGCACGCGGGGCTCGATGACGGTCTGGCCGGACGCCTGGGCGCGCAGGCCCCCCGCGACCGCGCCGAGAATCTCGTCATCGGAAAGCTGAAGGCGCGCCACGTCGAGCCCGTTCAGAAACGTCACGAAGATGCCCTCTCGTGCCACGCCGCCGACAGTCTGGCATCGGCACCAGGCCCGCCCGGCGCGTTCGCTCAGCTCCCGTCCGCGTCCGGTTCCCTCGAGGAGTCCTGGTCTGGACCCGAAGGCTCCGGCTCAGGGTCCGGAGGCTCCCGCCATGGGCCGGCGCTGTCGGCACGGAGCGGCAGCCGAACGGTGAACAGGGCGCCTCCCGCCGGTGAGTTCGCGGCTTCGACCGTGCCGGCGTGCTTGAGGACGATCGCCCGCACGATCGCGAGGCCGAGACCCGAGCCGCCGCTTTCTCGCGAACGAGAGCTGTCACCGCGGTAGAAGCGGTCGAACACGCGGCTCACTTGCTCGTCGGTGAGCCCGGGTCCACGGTCGGCGACTTGGATCACCGCCTGGTCTTCGCTCTCGGAGATCGTGACCACCGTCTGCGTCCCTTTCGCTGTGTGCGACCGGACGTTGGCGAGAAGGTTGTCCATGACCTGGCGAATTCGGACCGCGTCGGCCGCGACCTCGACCGGGCGTTCGGCCACGAGCTTCACGGGCCAGCCCGGGTCGACCACACGGGCTGCGTCGACGGCGTGGGCCGCGGTGAGCACGAGCTCGGTCGGCTCGAAATTGAGCGGCCGGGCCTCGTCCAGGCGTGCGAGAAGGAGCAGGTCAGCGACCAGATCGCCCATGCGCTCGGTTTCTCGTCTGATGCCGGTGAGCACCCGTGCGAGATCTTCGGGGCGCTCGTTGGCTCCCGCCTCGAAGAGCTCCGCGTAGGCCGAGACGGCCGTGAGGGGCGTGCGAAGCTCGTGGGAGGCATCCGCGAGGAACCGGCGCATCCTGGCCTCCGACTCCCGCAGGTCCGCCTCGGTCTTGTCGCGGGCGGAGAAGGCATCCTCGATGCGCCCGAGCATGGTGTTGAGCACGCCGGCGAGGCGACCCACTTCCGTTGACGAGTTGCCGACCGGCACCCGACGGCCGAGCTCACCTCCGGAGACGTCTTCCGCCGCTCGCTCCACTTCGATCAACGGGCGCAGGCCGAGGTGCACGAGCCACCACCCGACCAGGATCGCGAGCAGCAGCGCTGCGCCCGTGACGAGAAGCTCGACGTCGACCAGATGAGTCAGGGTCGCATCCGTCGAGGTCAGGGGAAGTCCCAACACCAGCTGACGACCGTCGGAAAGGAGTGACACCCGAACCCGGTAGGACGGCCCGGACGGGCTCACCGATCCCGTGGTCATGTAGACGGCTGGTTCACCGCCGGGCGGTCCTGCGCTACCGGGCGGGCCGCCCTGGTCGCTGGAGCCTCCGGGACTCGTTGTGGACGCCGGTGTTGACCCGGTGGTCGCGGGATGGCTCGGATGAGCAACGAGGCCCTTGACGACGATCGGCACCTGCGGAATCTGGAGGAACTTCCCGGTGGCACCCGAGAAGGCCTTGATCGGAGCACCGATGACCGCGCCCGACGCGCTGCGGACCTCGCAGAAGGTCCCCGGCGCGTTCTCCGCAACGAGCCCTTGGCTGAGCTGCTGACCGTGGTCGAGCCCGCTCTCGATCCCCGGATGAGTCGACTCCAGCTGCTGGTCCAGCTGCCTGAACAGGTAGCCCCGCAGCGAGGAGTACGTGACGAGATCGGTCGCCACCAAGGCGAGCAGCGCCGCCGCGCCTGTCGCCAGCAGCAGGCGCAACCGGAGCGACATCTAGGCCTTCGGCTCGCGCATCACGTACCCGACAAGCCGGATGGTGTGGATCACCGGCGGCCCGTGGGCGTCCAGCTTGCGGCGCAGGTAGCGGACGTAGGTCTCCACGATGTTGGCGTTGCCGCCGAAGTCGTAGTGCCAGACATGGTCGATGATCTGTTCCTTGGACAGGACCAGTCGCGGGTTCAGCAAGAACAAGCGGAGCAGGCTGAACTCGGTGGCGGTGAGCTTGACCGGTTCACTCCCACGCGTGACTTCATGCGTTCTCTCGTCCATCACAATGTCGGCGAACTTGAGGAGGTGATCCTGCTCATCACCCTGACGCCGCCGGACGAGCGCCTTGGCACGAGCCACGATCTCCGCGAGGGAGAACGGCTTGGAGACGTAGTCGTCGCCGCCGACGCCGAGCCCGGCGACGAGATCCTCGACCTCGTTGCGGGCCGTGAGGAACAGCACCGGCACGTCGATGCCATCGGCCCGCAGGCGTCGGGTGATCTCGAAGCCGTCGAGATCGGGGAGCATGACATCGAGGATCACCAGGTCGAAGGATCTCTCCTGGCACTTTGCAAGCCCTGCCCGGCCGGTCGCGGCCTCCTCGACCTCGAAGCCCTCGTAGCGAAGAACTGTCGCGACGGCGTCGATGATGGAGGGCTCGTCGTCGACGACGAGGACGCGTCTCCGGATCCCCGGCTCGGAGGCACCCGTCGACTCGTCACGGCTCGGCACTCCTTCAGCCTTGCACTGTCAGCCACGACAGCGAACGAGTAGGCGGGATGGAGCTCCGGGCCTCAGGGACTACCGCTGGCGTCGCGTCGCGAGCTGCGCGAGCCATGATCAAGAGCAACGGGACAACGGCCATCGCAATTGCGACAAGCATGAAGGGGATCGTCAACACCCAGACACCCCGCCCCGGCCGGGTTGGCAGCCGGGTCGGGGCGCCCACGCTGGGCGGTGCTCAGCTCCCGGTGGAGGTGCTGCTCGAAGTGCTCGAGCTCATGTGCGTGCAGGGCCCGGTCATCTTCGGCGTTGACTTCTTCGTCGTCGACGACGACTTCGTTGTGGACGAGGTCGTTGAGGCGCTCGTCAAGTTCACGTGAGTCGTGGCGCTACGACTGGATTGCGAGCCGGCCCTTGCCGCGACATGGCCCACCGTTGTCGCGTGATGCGTCGCGGTGGCCGCTCCGGCCGAGCTCAAGCCGAGGCCGACCCCGGCTCCAGCCGCAGCGCCACTCATCGCCAGTGCGACGAGTGCGTTGCGTGTTCGGTGTCTCATCTGCTTCTCCTTTGTCTCTCTCGTACACCTGACCTGGGACACCCGGGCCAGCAAGCACAGTTGAATGCCGTTACCTGGGAGAACCCCGAGAGCCGGCGTGGTCCCAGCGGAGAATCCTCCGGGTATCGGCTCGCTGGTCCAGAGCCATCGTTCAACCGACCGGGCTATCTGGCGCAATCTGGCCCGCCAAACGGGAACAGACTGGGTGCCTTCGGCGTTCGCACTGATGGTTCCCCCTTGGAGCCAGGAGGGAGGTTCGAAATCTCGTTGACAGGTCGAATTCTTCAGCATCCCCAGGGTGACCAGAAGCCCGGAGGCGCCTCGTAGGAGGTAGTTGACCTACTGAGGCTGGCGCTCAGAAAAGGGGCTGGCGCAGATGTGCCAGTTGGGGCATAGCGTAGCGGCCAGAGCGCACAAAGCTCGACTGAGGCCTCAAGTCCCCGGAGACCCGACGGCTCCTTCGGGATGCGGACAACTGAATAGACGAATGCCCGCTCATGAACAAAGAGCGGGCATTGTCGCGTCAGGACCCCAGCCAGGGACATTCAGCTGTTGCTGGTGATCCGCTCCGGCGTCACGAGCACCGCGGTGCGCCCCTCCGCTTCCATCACCCGGTCGAACTCGTCCCAATCCTGATGCGTCCCTCCGGCAGCCACGAAGACGCGCCGGAGCAATATGGGGAGTTGCGCGCTGCCGAAGCCCTCGAGCCGGTCTCGGGGACCCACGAGGAGGACCGGGCCCTCCACAGCGACCCAGTCCGCACCGTGACGGAACACGATCGCAGCCCTCCCGCTCGTGCGGAAATGCTCGAGCTTGCGCGAAGAGCCACCCGCGACGAGACCGACGCGCGGTTCCCCGGTGATCGGATCGTTGATGACGCCCGCATTCGCGACGGACGCGTGGATCGTCCCGTCGGAACGTGTCGTCGCCACGACGGCGAGGGAATCCTTTTGAACAAGGCTCCGGACGTGATCGAGGTCGCTCGGCATCTCTCCTCCTGTATCGCTCAACGCATGATGCCTCGAGAACCCGATCCGCGTCGGTTTCATGCCCGAACGCGGCAGGAGCCGCGCCTGCGCCGGACGAGAGAGCCACGACTCGTGGGAACATCTGTCCGATGGCCGCTGCGCCGATCGACACCGGCGCGTTGGAGCGCCCTGAGCGACAGGAGATCGAATGACCTTCGTGGCCGGATCACTTGCCGGAAGCCCCGTGCGGCGGGTTGAGGACGCCGAACTGCTCCGCGGCCGTGCGACCTACGTCGACAATTTGAAGATCGAGGGCATGCTGGCCCTCGCTTTCGTTCGATCGCCGTCGGCGCACGCCGAGATCCGCTCCATCGACGTCAGCGAGGCCGAGAAGATGCCTGGCGTCGTCGCGGTGTACATCGCCGAGGACCTCCAGCTCCCCGGCTTCGCCGGCTTCTTCCAGATTCACCCTGGCGTGAACCGGCCGCCGTTGGCGTCGGGTCGCGTGTACTTCGTCGGCGACCCCGTTGCGGTCGTCGTCGCCGAGTCGAAGACGCAAGCGGCCGACGCGGCTGAACTGGTAGCGGTTGAGTACGAACCGCTTCCCGCTGCGATCGACATGGAAGCGGCGCTCGCGCCAGATGCGCCGCCGCAGTACGAGCAAGTCCCGGGCAACCTGCTGTCGGGGACACGAGGAGCGGACTCTGCCGAGGTGCTCGCGGGAGCCGAGGTCGTGGTACGAGGCCGTTTCGAGAACCAGCGGGTCGCGGTCGTGCCCATGGAGGGGTCCGCGATCGCTGTGGTCCCCGGCGGGGACGGCATCGGGCATCGAGTCACGGCCTATGTCGCATGCCAGATGCCGCACATGACCCAAGGTCAGATCGCGACGGCCTTCGGCATGGCCGAGGAGCAGGTAAGAGTGATCGCTCCCCACGTCGGAGGTGCATTCGGCGCCAAGCACCTCACCGTCGAAGGCATCGTCGCGATCAAGGTGGCACTTGAGCTCGGTCGACCGGTGAAGTGGGTGGAGACCCGTTCGGAGAATCTGGTCGCCATGCCACATGGGCGCGGCCAGGTGCAGTACGTCGAGATGGGACTGAAACGCGACGGCACGATCGTCGGGCTGCGCTGCCGAATCGTCGGCGACGCTGGCGCCTACGCGGGCTTCGGGGGGATGTTGCCCGGCATGATGACGCGAATCATGGCCTCTGGCTGCTACAGGATCCCCCGGATCGCGTTCGATGTCGCGGTCGCGATCACGAACACCACGCCGATGGGCGCCTATCGGGGTGCGGGGCGTCCGGAGGCCGCGGCCTTCGTCGAACGGATCATGGACATGGCAGCCGACGAGCTCGGCATCGATCCCGCCGAACTTCGTCGGCACAACTTCGTCCGGGCCTTCCCACATACGACCGTCGTGGGAGCGGAGTACGACAGTGGTGACTACGAAGCCACGCTCACCGAGGCGCTGCGGCTCGCCGGCTATGACGCCCTGCGCTCCGAGCTGGCCGAGCGCCGCCAGCGCGGCGATCGGTTGCAGCTGGGGATAGGGATATCGGCCTACGTGGAGATCACCGGCGGCGGTGGCAGCGAGTTCGCTTCGGTCGAGGTTCACGGCGATGGCTCCGCGACCGTGAAGGCAGGAACATCCGCACACGGCCAGGGCCACGCGACGGCGTTCTCGATGATCGTCGCCGACCGCCTCGGCATCCCCATGGAGCAGATCCGGTTCGTGCAGTCCGACACCGCGGTGGTTGCCAGAGGCGGCGGAACCGGCGGATCCCGCTCGCTCCAGATGGGGGGCAGCGCCGTGTCCGAGAGTGCCCAGCTCGTGCTCGACCGCGCCCGGGACCTTGCGGCCGAGATGTTCGAAACAGCGCCCGAGGACATCGTGTTCAGCCCTGAAGGCGGGTTCAGCGTCGCCGGAGTGCCGAGCAGAGCCTTCGGGTGGCCCGAGATCTCCGAGGCCGCCGCGGCCAAGGGCGAGCCGCTCATCGTCGAGCACGATTCGCACCAGAGTGGGAGCACGTTCCCCTTCGGTGCACACGTTTCGGTCGTTGAAGTCGACATGGAGACGGGTGAAGTTCGGCCGACCCGCCACATCGCCGTCGACGACTGCGGACGCATCCTCAACCCGCTCCTGGTCGACGGCCAGGTGCACGGGGGCCTGGCGTCGGGCATCTCGCAGGCACTTTGGGAGCAGTTCATCTACGACGAGGACGGGAACCCCCTTACCTCGACGCTGGCCGACTACGCGATACCGAGCGCGGCGGAGCTGCCCTCGTTCGAGCTCGCGCATACCGAGACGCCCTCGCCGCTCAACTCGATTGGAGCCAAGGGCATAGGCGAGTCGGCGACGGTGGGCTCGACGCCGGCCGTGCAGAATGCCGTGGTCGACGCGTTGAGCCATCTCGGCGTGCGCCACCTCGACATGCCGTGCACGCCTGAACGCGTCTGGCGGGCGATCCGCGAGGCGGGATCACAAGCCTTACCGCCACCTTGGAGGGAACCCCCCGCCGTGTTCGCCACCTTGCCCGTCGCCCCGACCGAAGGTAACCCAGCAGAAGGAGAAGAGTTCAACCTCTGATCCCACCGGGCCCTGGTCCCACCGGGCCCTGGTCCTACCGGGCCCTGGTCCTACCGGGCCCTGGTCCCACCGGGCTCCGGTGTCACAGCCCTCGCCGGTGCCACAGGCCTCGCCGGTGCCACAGCCCTCGCCGGTGCCACAGCCCTCGCCGGTGCCACAGCCCTCGCCGGTGCCACAGCCCTCG
>Ga0209415_10000450_pt1 | contig 76286 bp, 75 predicted proteins | sample PeaSoiSIISIP2007_FD_187696 | JGI IMG/M metagenome (GOLD analysis project Ga0209415, IMG submission 187696) | Peat soil microbial communities from Weissenstadt, Germany - SII-SIP-2007 (SPAdes) (version 2) | ecosystem: Environmental > Terrestrial > Soil > Wetlands > Peat | place: Germany...
GACATCATCGAGCCGTTCGCCGACTACGCCTTCCCCAAGGCCCACGCCTACGGCTACGGCCTCGTCGCCTACCAGACCGCGTGGCTGAAGGCGCACTACCCGGTCGAGTACCTGAGCGCGCTGCTCACCTCGGTGAAGGACGACAAGGACCGCACCGCGGTCTACCTGGCCGAGTGCCGGTCGCTCGGGATCGAGGTCGCGGTGCCCGACGTCAACCGCTCGGCCGCCGAGTTCACCCCGCGCACCGGCGACGAGGACCCGGGCATCGTCTTCGGCCTGGCGGCGGTGCGCAACGTCGGGGAGAGCCTGGTCGAGCGGATCGTCACCGAGCGCGAGGCGAACGGCCCCTTCACCGACGTCTACGACTTCTGCCGGCGGGTCGACCCGATCGTGCTCAACAAGCGGACCATGGAGTCACTGACCAAGGCCGGCGCCTTCGACTCGCTCGGGCACCCCCGCCAGGGCCTGTGGCTCGTGCTGGAGGAGATCGTCGACCGGACGATCGAGCGCCGCCGCGAGCTCGACGCCGGGATCGCCACGCTGTTCTCGTCGCTCGCGGCCGAAGAGGAGTCCATCGACGGCGGCGACTGGGAGGGCACCCGGGTGCCCATCCCCGAGCAGGACTTCGACAAGACCCAGCGGCTGGTCTTCGAGAAGGAGATGCTCGGCCTGTACGTGAGCGACCACCCCCTGCGGGGCCTCGAGGGCTCCCTCGGCCGGCACACCGACTGCTCGCTCGCCGAGATGCGCGACGCCGGCATGGCCGAGGCCAACGGCGGCCCGATGGCCGAGGGGGTCGTCCGCTCGGTGGGCGGCGTGGTCACCGATCTCAAGAGGCAGTGGACGAAGAAGGGCGAGCTCATGGCCCGCTTCGTGCTCGAGGACCTCGAGGCCTCGATGGAGGTCTTCGTGTTCCCCCGGGTCATGGCCGAGTACGGCACGATGCTCGAGAACGACGCCATCGTGGTGGTCCGGGGGCGCCTCGACCTGCGGGACGAGACCCCGAAGCTCGTCTGCATGGAGCTGCGCAGGCCCGAGCTCTCCCACGGCTCGGCCCAGGAGCTGCGGATCCGCCTGCCGCTCGGCCAGCTGACCGAGGACAACGTCGACCGGCTGAAGGGGGTGCTGCTCGAGCACCCCGGGCAGTGCCCGGTCCTCCTGCACGTGGGGGAGAAGGTGCTGCGGCTCCCCCCCGAGTTCAACGTGAACAGCCGCAACGGCCTCGTGGGCGAGCTGAAGACGCTGCTCGGCCCGAACGCCATCCTGGCCGCCTGACCTGGGTTGGGATGGCCCGGGGGGGCCGTTCGGTTGGGACCGGGTCACAGCATCCCGTAGAATTGGCCCATGGCGATGGCAGCGAGCACCAAGGACTGCACCTCCCTCAGCGACACCGAGCTGGTCGAGATGGCGGACCTCTCCGCCGAGCGGGAGGTCTGTTTCGACATCGGGTTCGTCTCCAAGCAACGGGAGGAGTGGGTGCTCGTCACCCAGGCCCGCGAGGGCACCAAGCTCCGGGGCTACTCGTTCTGCACCCTCGAGCGCATCGGGGGCACGCCGTCGCTCTTGGTCGGGCTGGCCACCACCGACCGGACCACCAAGGCGGAGTCGGCCCTGAAGGCGATGATGGCCGACCAGTACCGGCGCGCCCTCTTGGCCTTCCCCGACGAGGACGTCCTCCTCGGGACCCAGCTGCTCTCGGTGGACGGCTTTCGGGCGTTCGCCAAGCTGACCGACGTCGTGCCCCGCCCCGACCACCGCCCGAGCGGCGAGGAGCGGGCCTGGGCGCGGCGCCTCGCCAAGCGCTTCGGGGCCGAGAACCGGCTCGACGACCGGACCTTTGTGACCAAGGGCACCGGCCCGCCCGTTGGCGGCCTCGACTTCGAGTCGGCGAAGTCGGCGCCCGAGGCGGCGCTCGCGGCCCTGTTCAAGTCGGTCAACGTGGGCCGGGGCGACCGACTGGTGGCCTTCGGCTGGGCGATGGCCGAGGACCTGGCGGCCGGGCGGCTCGGCCGCTGAGCCGGCCCGGGGCGGTCAGCCCCGGGGCAACACCGCCGTGCACACCTTGTAGCAGTGGCCGTCGCGCGGCTGGGTGAGGGTGACGAGCAGGTAGCAGGGGCGGAACCCGAGGGCGGTGGCGAGGGCCTTGCCCGAGAGCCGGTCGCGGCGGGCCGCGTCGAGGGCCCGGGTGGCGTCGGCCGACTCGACGGGGAGCCAGACGTCGTCGCGGTCCCAGCCGAAGCGCACCCATGTCGAGCCCTCGCGGGCCCGGCGGATGAACTGGGGCCCGCGGGACGGGACGATCAGCGCGGCCGACGGGCGCTGGCCGCGGAACTCCCAGTAGGGGGCGGAGGCGCCGGGGAACCCGAGCAGCGGCCCGTCGGGCGACGCGGTGAGCGCCTGGAGCAATCTGCGGGCCTTGCGCGGCCGCATGGTCCCCACGTGGCGGGGCAGGGCAGCCGCGGTGGCCGCCTCGGGCGCGGCCAGGTCGTCGGTCTCGGGGTCCTCGGCCAGGGTCGCCTCGACGAGGTCGAAGGCCGCGAGGTCCGGGTCGTGGCCGACCGGCCACGGCACCCGCACCCGGATGAGGGCGCCCGACGCGAGGTCGATGGCGGTGGTGTCGTCCTCGCTGCACGCGAGCACGAGCAGGGAGAGTTGGGAGCCGCCGTTCAGATCGGCGCGGCTGGGCAGAGGTGCGCGAAGGACAGGAGCCGCCCGACCGCCTCCGCCCCCCCGGTGCGGTGGGCCCAACTCCTCGGTGATCGATGGTCGCCCGAACCGCGCCCGCACCGACGTGTCAGCCCCCTGGCTCTCTCAGCTGTCGTTCGAGCGTAGCCGGGTCGGTCGCCGGGAGCAGGCACGCGTAATGGCGGCAGACGTAGGCGGCCCCCGGGGCCCGGTCGGCCCACAGCGGCGAGCCAATCGGCTCGCCCCAGGCCAGCACCGCGTCGGGCAACCAGCGCGCCCGGACCACCGCCAGCAGGTCGGGCCGGTCTCCGGCCACCACGATTTCGCGGGGACCGTCGAGCAGCGAGCACGCCGCCACCATGTCGGCGAACGCGACCGGGTTGGCCGAGAGCACCGGGGCGACCGTCGCCACGATGCGCCGGGCCACCTCGGTGAGGATCTCGTCACCGGTGAGCGCCCCGAGCCGGGCCAGCGCCCCCACCGCCACTGCGTTGGCCGAGGGGACGGCGCCGTCCAGCAGGTCGCGGGGCCGCACGATCAGCGCGGGCGCGTCGTCGCCGGTGGTGAAGAGCGCGCCCCCGTCGGGGTCGCCGAAGCGCGTGAGCAGGTTGCGGGCCACCTCGGTGGCTCGGTGAGTCCACACGGCCCGGCCGGTCAGCTCGCCGAGCCGGGTGGCGGCGTCGAGCAGCCAGGCGTAGTCGGCGGCCAGGGCGAGGTGGCGGGCGTCGTCCCCCTGCAGGCTGCGCAGCCAGCGGCCGTCGGGGCGCCGGAGCGGGCCGAACAGCACCCCGGCGATCGCCTCGGCCGCCCGTGCCCAGCGGTCCTCGCCGGTGGCCGCGGCCGCCTCGGCGAGGGTCGAGACCGCCATCGCGTTCCACTCCGTGAGGACCTTGACGTCGACGCCCGGTTGGACCCGGGCGTGCCGCGCCGCCAGCAGGGCCTGACGCGCGGCGTCGATCGCGGGCGGGCGGGCGAGCGCGGCGCCGAGCGGCCGGCGGAGCACGTTGGTCGACTCCCAGTTGCCGGACGCGCTCACGCCGTAGAAGGCGGCCGCCTCATCGGCCGAGTCCCCGAGGCCCGCGGCCCCGAGCGCGGCGTCGAGCTCGGCCCGGGTGAAGGTGGCGTGCGCGCCTTCTTTCCCGCCCGCGTCGGCGTCGATGGAGGAGGCGAGGCCACCGGAGGGTGTGGCCAGGTCGCCCAGCATGGCGTCCAGGGTCTCCGTCATGACTTGGCGGTAGTCGTCCCGGCCGGTCACCCGCCAGGCGTGCAGGTAGGCGCGGGCGAGCAGCGTCTGGTCGGTGAGCATCTTCTCGAAGTGGGGGACCAGCCACTCCCGGTCGGTCGAGTAGCGGGCGAAGCCCCCGGCCAGGTGGTCGTAGATGCCACCGGCCGCCATCGCGTCGAGGGTGCGGGTGGCCATGGTCAGCGACTCGTGATCGCCGGTGACGACGTGGTGGCGGAGGCACAGCTCGATCAGCGTGGGGCGGGGGAACTTGGGCGCCGAGCCCCAGCCGCCCCACTCCCCGTCGAAGGTGCGTTTCAGGTGGGCGACCACGGCGTCGAGGAGCTCGGCGAAGGGCGGCCACGAGGTGCTCGAGGGTGGAGCGAGGGAGTCGGCGAGCGTCACCTGCTGGTCGACGGCGCGGAGTAGCTCCTCGGCCTGGCGCTCGACCACGTCGCGCTGGGTCGTCCAGGCGTGCGCGAGCGCGCTGATCACCCGCCGGAACCCGGGGTACCCGCCTCGGTCGACCCGCGGGTAGTAAGTGCCGCCGTAGAAGGGACGCCCGTCGGGCGTGCAGAAGACCGACATCGGCCAGCCCCCCGAACCGTTCTGGGCCAGCACCGCCGCCATGTAGATGGCGTCGAGCTCGGGCCGTTCCTCTCGGTCCACCTTGATCGAGATGAAGAACTCCGAGAGGATCGAGGCGATCTCCTCGTCCTCGAACGACTCGTGCGCCATGACGTGGCACCAGTGGCAGGCCGCGTAGCCGATCGAGACGAACAGCGGCTTGTCCTCCGCCTTGGCCCGCTCGAGGGCCTCGTCGCCCCACGGGTACCAGTCGACGGGGTTCTCGGCGTGCTGGCGCAGGTAGGGGCTGGTTTCGTTGGCGAGGCGGTTCATGACCACCTTCCCCCGGCGGCGCCGGATGAGACGCTGGTCCGAACGGGACCACCCATGGCTACTATTGGACCAGTGGTCCGAGTCGAGTTCGAGCGTGTCGAAGCCCTGGAGCTTCTTGGGATGACGCTGGCCCACCTTAACGACGCACAAGGCGCCGGAGAGGTGTCCCCGCGCCTCCCGCTGCTGATGGCCGTTCGGGACAAGCTCGCCCGGGCACTCCGGGAGGAGCCATGAACTACACCAATGCCGACGTGACCTCGGCGACCGCAGCGATGGAGAAATACCGTGGCGACGCCGAAGGGGAGATCGGCGCCGCGCTGGTGGTGGTCGGCCTGAGCGCGGAGCGGGTGGCCAGGGAGGAAGAACTTCGTGACGCGATGATCCAGGTGGCCCATCGCGCCGGCGCCTCGATCCGACAGCTCGCCGAGGTGTCGGGCCTGGGGCGCAAGGCGGTGACGGCCATCGTGTCGCGGAGTCGCCCCGGGTAACGACGCGGCGGCCACGCTCAGGTGAGGGCGGTGCGCCGCACCTTGCCCGAGGCCGTGCGCGGAAGCGCATCGACGAGCTCCAGCTCCTTCGGGGCCGCCCATGGTCCGAGTTGCTCCGCGGCCAGCCGCGCGAGCTCGTCGAGGGTCGGGGGCTCGGCGGCGTCGGCGGCCACCACCCAGGCGACGATCCGCTCGCCCCACTCGGGGTCGGGGCGCTTCCAGACGGCGACCTCGGCGACCCTCGGGTTCGTCACGAGCACCGCCTCGACCGAGGTCGGCCAGACCTTCTCCGCCCCGGTCACGACGACCTCGGCCAGGCGGCCGTCCACCACCAGCCGGCCCTCCGCATCGAGCCGCCCGGCATCGCCGGTCGCGAGCCACCCGCCGCGTCCGTCCGGCCCCGGGACGGTCGGGTCGGTGCCGTCGCGGTACGCCCGGAGCTGCATCGGGCAGCGCAGGAGGATCTCGCCGGGCGCGCCGCCGTCGGCGCCGCCGGTGCCGAACGCGAGCTCGACGCCCTCGAGCGGGACCCCGTCGTAGACCACGCCCGAACCGGTCTCGGTGAGGCCGTAGGTCGTGGTGACGTTGGCCGGCAGCCCGTGGGGGGGTGCGGCGCCGCCGAGGACGATGCGCTCGAAGACGGATGGGTCGATCCGCAGAAGCGCGGTGGGGACCAGGGAGACGTGGGTGGCCTTGCCGCGCCGACCGATCGACTCGACCACCGACGCGTCGAACGCGGGCAGGACCGTGAGGGGCGTGGCCGTGAGGAGTGATCGGGTCACCACCGACAGCCCGCCGATGTGCGCGAGGGGGAGACAGCACAGCCACCGGTGGCGGGCCGGGTCGACGCCGGCCGCCGCGGTCGTGGCGGCCGCCGACGCGACCACCGCCTGGTGGGTGAGCACGGCCGCCCGCCGCCGTCCGAGCGACCCCGAGGTGGCCATCACGAGCGCGTCGCCGGGCTCGACCTCCTCGCCACCGGCGACCGGGTGCTCGCCCGAGGCGTCCAGCACGCTCCCCGCTCGGAGCAGCGCCATGAGCTCGGCCTTTCCCGGGGGAGGAAGTCGACGGTCGAGCACCGCCGCGGCGTCGCCACGCTCCCACACCCGGGTCAGCGCCTCGACGAAGGGCGGTCCGCCGTCGAGGTCCAGGGCTACGAGGTGGCGCATCCGGCCCGGTAGCGTAGGACGACGTGGCCCCGCCGCCTCAATCCAACGGGCGGGCGCCGATGCTCCTCACCCTGACCGACGGGCAGAAAGGGCGGAAGGCCGACGTGGTGCGGAGAGCCCCGGACTCCTCACGGTTCCCGCGTCGGCCATGACCGAGGTGTCGGCAGACGCCGGCACGCCCGCCATCGGCCGGGTCCGGCTCTGGGTGGCCGGGGCCCGACCCCGCACCCTCTGGGCCGCTGCCGTGCCGGTCGCGGTCGGGACCGCGGCGGGGCGCCTCGGTCATCTCGGGGGGGTCGTGTGGTGGCGGGCCGCGCTGGCCGCGGTCGTGGCGTTCGGGATCCAGGTCGGCACCAACTACGCGAACGACTACTCCGACGGGGTGCGGGGCTCCGACGATCGACGGGTGGGTCCGCTCCGATTGACCGCGTCCGGGCTCGCCTCGCCGGCCCGGGTCAGGAACGCCGCGCTGGCCGCCTTCGGGGTCGCTGGCGCTGCCGGCCTGGCCCTGTCGGCCTCCGTGGCCTGGTGGCTCGTCGGCGTGGGCGCGGCCTGTGTCGCGGCGGGGTGGCTGTACACCGGCGGCCCCCGGCCGTACGGCTACCTCGGCCTCGGCGAGGTCTTCGTCTTCGTCTTCTTTGGGCTGGTCGCCACCGCCGGTTCCGCCTACGTCCAGCACGGCCGGCTCACCGCGGCGGCGGTGGCGGCCGGGGTGCCGGTCGGCCTGCTCTCGGTCGCGCTCCTCGAAGCGAACAACCTTCGCGACATCGTGGGCGACGCCGCGTCGGGCAAGCGCACGCTGGCCGTCCGGCTCGGCCAGCCCGGCGCCCGCTGGCTGTACCTCGGCGCGCTGTCGGCCGCCCTGGCCGGCGTCGGCCTCGTCGCGTGGTGGCGGCCGTACGCGTTGCTCGCACTGCTGGCCGCGCCGCTCGCCGTGCCGCCGGCCCGGCTCGTCGCCGGCGGGGCCGAGGGCCGCGGGCTCCTGCCGGTGCTCGCCGCCACCGGCCGGATCCAGCTGGTGGTGGGCGCCCTGCTCACCCTCGGGATCGCGCTGTGAGCCGCTCAGCCCCCGGGGCGTCCGGACTCGGCGAGCCACGAGCGCACGATCGCCGCCGTCACCGCCGGCTGCTCCAGATGCACGGCGTGGCCGGCACCGGGGACGACGACGAGCGTCCCATCCCGCACCCCGGCCACGAGGCGGGCCCCGAGCGCCTGGTAGCGGGGGTCGGTCGCTCCCGTCACCACGAGGACGGGCATCTCGAGGTCGCCGAGGCGGTCCCAGACCGGCACCTGTGCGCCCGCCCCGGCCAACCGGAGGCTCGACGCGAGGCCCGCCGCCGTGTTGCGCCCGCGCTCGGGTGCACCCGCATTCGACGACCGGAGGGTCGCGAACATCGGTGCCGCCAGCCACGACCGCACGAACGTGTCGACGTCACCGGACGTCTCGAGGGACGCGGCCAACTCCTCGTCGCGCCGTCGACGGATGGCGGCCGCCTCGGGATCGTCGATGCCGGCGGTCCCACTCAAGAGGATCATGCGGGCGACCCGACCGGGGTCACCGAGCGCGGCGTGCAACGAGAACCGGGCACCGAGCGAGTAGCCGAGGAGGTCGAAGGGCTCGGGCCCGCCGGCCTGCGCGAGGAGCAGACCGCCCTGCACGAGGTCGGTCTCGACGTCGGTCGAGCCGGCGTGGCCGGGCAGGTCCACGGCCACCACCCGGCGCCCGTTTGCGACCAGCGCGCCGAACCGGCCCCACAGCCGCCCGGTCTGGGTGAACCCGTGCGCGAGGACGAGCGTCGGGCCCTCGCCGGAGGTCTCGGCGTGAAGGGTGGGCACCGCGGGTGAGCGTACCGATCGCCGACACGCAGGCCACCTTCGCGGCGACGCTCGTCGACGAGTGGGTCCGCGCCGGTGTGCGCCACGCAGTGGTGTGTCCCGGCTCCCGCTCCACCCCACTCGCCGTCGCGCTGGCCGGGCGAGACGAGCTGACCGTGCACGTCCGGCTCGACGAGCGGAGCGCGTGCTACTTCGCGCTCGGGACCGCGCTCGCGACCGGGCTTCCCGCCGTCGTGTGCACGACCAGCGGGACCGCGGCGGCCGAGCTCCACCCGGCCGTCGTCGAGGCGAGCCACGCCGGCGTCCCGCTACTCGTCTGCACGGCCGATCGCCCGCCCCGCCTGCACCAGGTCGGCGCCCCCCAGACCATCGAACAGCGCGGCCTCTACGGCAGCGCGGTCCGGCGATCCTTCGACCCCGGCGTCCCCCGCGAAGCCGACCGCGGCTGGTGGCGGGCGCTCGGCGCGGGGAGCGTCGCCGACGCGGTGGCGCTCTCGGGGCCGGTGCACCTCAACCTCGCGTTCGAAGAGCCGCTCCTCGGGGAAATCGGTTCGCTGCCGCCTCCGCTGCCCGGCGACCCGGGTCGGAGCGCCGGGGCCGCGACCGGCCCGGTGCTGGCCCGGGTGGACCGGCCGGGGCGCGGGATCGTGATCGCGGGCGCCGGTGCACCGACCCCGGAGGTCACCCTCCCGTTGGTCGAGCGGCTCGGCTGGCCGCTCCTAGCCGACCCCCGGTCGCGCCTGAGGGTCTCCCACCCGTCGGTGGTCTCGGCGGTCGACGCCATCCTGCGCGACCCGTCGGCGCGACGCGCCCTCGTCCCCGAGACGGTGCTGGTGCTCGGCCAGCCCTGGACCTCGCGCGTGCTGGCCGAGTTTCTCGAGACGGTGGCCCGATCCGGGTGTCGGGTCGTGGCCGCCGGCGCCGCCCCGAGCGACCCGGCCCGCATCGTCGCCGAGACGTATCGGACCGACCCCGGGATCGTGCTGGCCGAGCTCGCCGGCGCGTCCCCGGCGGCCCCGGCCGAATGGGGGGCCGCCTGGGAGCGGGCCGAGGCGGCCGCCCAGGGTGCCATCGCCAAGGTGCTCGAGAACGACCCGCTCAGCGCCGGCGGGCGGGCCACCGAGCCCGGCGTGGCCCGCCACCTGTTCGGCGCGCTCGACTCGGCCACCACGCTGTTCACCTCCTCGTCGATGCCGATGCGCGACGTCGAGTGGTACGGGGCGCCCCGTCCCGATCCGCCCCGGGTGCTGGCCAACCGGGGCGCCAACGGGATCGACGGGGTGACGTCGACGGCGCTCGGGGTCGCGGCGGCTTCGGGGCCGGTGGTGGCGGCGCTCGGGGATCTCGCCTTCCTGCACGACGTCTCGGCGCTGGTCGAGATCGGCGTCGAGACCGGGGCGCCCTGCACCCTCGTCGTGATCGACAACGGCGGCGGGGGCATCTTCAGCTTCCTTCCCCAGGCGGCCGGCCTCGGGCGGACGTCGTTCGAGCAGCTGTTCGGCACGCCACCTTGGACCGCGGTGCTCGAAGTCGCCCGCGGCTTCGGCCTCCCGGCCGTGGAGGTCGCGACGATCGAGGGGCTCGACGAGGCGTTGGCCGCCGCCAGCGGCCGCTCGGTGGTCCGGGTCGAGGTCCCGAGGCGTGAGGACAACGCGGCGCTGCACCAGCGGATCCATCAGGCGGTGGCCGAGGGCGTGGCCCCGGTGCTCGGGTAGGGCGGCTCGTCGGAGGCCGTTGGGACCATGGGAACGGTGGACACCTCGGCGTGGGAGCACGCGGGCCTCTACAAGCCCGAGTCGCCGGGTGCGACCGAGCGCCTGGCCCTGCTCGAGTACCTGACCGAACGCGGGGCGACCATCGAGCAGATGGTCGAGGCGCACAACCTGGGCGGCCTCCCGGGCGTCGCCGGTCAGCTCATCGGGCTGCACCAGCCACCCCCGATCACGATCGAGGAGTTGGCGGCTCGGCGCGGCACGACCCCCGAGATGGTGCAGCGAATTCTCCTCGCCGCCGGGCTCCCGGCCGACGCCCAGGGTCGGGTCCCGGGCACGCTCGACCCGCTGGTCGCGACGTTCCTGCAGGGCGCATCGATCATGGGGGAAGAGGCGATCCTCGCGTTCACCCGGGTGCTCGGCGCCGCCTCGACCAACATCGCCGAGGCGGCGGTCGCGCTGTTCTATTCGGAGCTCGGGCCCGGCTCGGGGCGGGAGGGCACCGACGAGCTGGCCCGGGCCCACATGTCCGAGCGGGCCACCCTCGCCTTCACCGCGGTGCCCGAGGCGCTGTCACGGGTCCTGCTCGCGCAGTTCGACCGGGCCGTGCGCCGCGCCGCGGTGGTCCGCGGGCCGGCCTGGATGCTCGAGACCGAGGAGGCCCGCGACAGCGAGATGGTGGCGCTCGGGTTCGTCGACCTCGTGGGGTCGACCGCCTGGGCGGAAGGGCTCGACCTGCGCGACCAATCCATGGCCCTCGCCCGTTTCGAGTCCGATGCCTGGTCGAGCGCGGTGCTGGCCGGCGGCCGGGTGGTGAAGATGATCGGCGACGAGGCGTTCTTCGTCGCGCCGACCGTCGACGCCGCCTGCCGAATCGCCCTCGAGGTGTGCCGGGCGGTCGAAAACGACGGGCTCCTGCCGCCCGCCCGCGCGGCGGTCGGGCGGGGGGTCGTGACCTCGCGCGAGGGCGACTACTTCGGGCCGGTGGTGAACCTCGTGTCGCGCCTCGTCAAGGCGGCCGCCCCCGGATCGGTGCTGGTGACCGCCGACGCGGCCGGCGAACTCACCGGCGACGGCTGGCGGCTCACCCCGCTCGCCCCGTTGTCGCTGCGCGGGGTCGAGCAGCCGATCGAGGCGACCGAGGTGACCGCGTCGACCCCGGCGGTGCCATAGGGGGCGGGCGGGGCGCGAGGAGCGGTATGGCAGGCTTTCCGCCGTGACCGGCCTCGTGGACGACCTCCGCTTTCGCGGGCTGATCCACCAGGTCAGCGACGAGGCGCTGTTCACCAAGCTCGACGCCGGCGGCATGACCGCCTACATCGGTTTCGACCCGTCGGCCTCCAGCCTCGGGGTGGGCAACCTCCTCCAGCTGTGCCTGCTGCGGCGGCTCCAGGAGGCGGGCCACCGCCCGATCGCCCTCGCCGGCAGCGGGACCGGCTTCATCGGCGACCCGAGCGGGACCTCGGACGAGCGCAACCTGCTCAGCCCCGAGGAGCTGGCCGAGAACGTGGCCGGCATCCGGGGGCAGATGGCCCGGTTCTTCGACTTCACCGATGTGGCCGGCCGGACGAAGGCCGCGCTCCTCGAGAACGCCACCTGGCTCACCTCGATCAGCCTGATCACGTTCCTTCGCGACGTCGGCAAGCACGCGACCGTGAACGAGATGGTGCGGAAGGACTCGGTGCGCACGCGCCTCGAGCGCGCCAACGAGGGGATCTCGTTCACCGAGTTCAGCTACATGCTCCTCCAGGCCTACGACTTCGTCCGACTGCACCTCGACGAGGGGTGCGACCTCCAGCTGGGCGGAAGCGACCAGTGGGGGAACATCTCGCTCGGGGTCGAGGTGGTCGGCAAGGTGACCGGCGACAAGGTGTACGGCCTGACCACCCCCCTCGTCACGAGGCCCGACGGCACGAAGTACGGCAAGAGCGTGCACGGCAACGTGTGGCTGGACCCGGCCCGGACGAGCCCGTACCGCTTCTACCAGTTCTTCTTGAACACCGAGGACGTGAAGGTCGGCGAGTACCTCCGGTTCTTCTCCTTCCTTTCGCACGAGGAGATCGGGGCCCTCGACGCCGAGACCGCCGCACACCCCGAGCGGCGGAGCGCACAGCGGGCCCTCGCCCGGGCGGTGTGCGACATCGTGCACGGCGAGGACGAGACGAGGCGGGCCGAGCGGGCCGCCGCGGCGCTGTTCGGCGACGACCTGGGCGCGCTCGACGAGGCGACCCTGCTCGAGGTCTTCGAGGACGCCCCCTCGAGCAGCCTCGGGCGCGCCGAATTGGTTGGCAACGGCGCCGCCGCGATCGACATCGTCGACGCCCTCACGCGGACCAACCTGTGCAAGTCGAAGAGCGAGGCCCGACGCCTCATCGAGAGCGGGGGGATCTACGTGAACAACCGACCCGTCGAGACGCCGGAGCGAGTCCTCGGCGAAGGCGACCTGCTCGCCGGTCGCTACGTGGTGCTGCGCAAGGGCCGGCGCGACTACCACCTGCTCCGGGCCGAGTGAGCGAGCGGCCGGCCCGCTGGAAGATCGTGGCGGCGGGGACGGCCGTGGTGGCCATCGGGGTCGGGGCGTTCTTCGCCTACGCCAGCACCCAGCACTCGGGCTCGCCCATCGCCCAGGTGCGCTCCTGGGTGAACGGCACCAACCTCGGGCAGTCCGTCGGGACGGTGCTCGGCGACGCCCACCGGGTCGAGCAGGCGGTCGTCAACCACAAGGGGACGGGCATCTTGCACACCGACTGCGGGGTGCTGATCTCGGACGCGCAGTCGGCCAACGGGAACCTGCCGACGCCCGACACCGAACTGACCAACCTGCTGTCGTCGGGATATGCCCTCGCCTATGACGCCGGCACCGACTGCTACGACTCGGGCGGCACCGACCGGGCCCGTCTCGACAAGTCGATCCGGGAGCGGATCCAGGCCGAGGCCAAGTTGGGCCAGGCCGTCAACCTCGTGAACCAGCTCCTCGGCATCACCCTGTCCACCACCACCACGACCCAGCCCGGCGAGGGGATCCTCTCGTGAGCGGCGAGCTCGTCGGGCCCTTCCCCGACGGTGTGGACCAAGACGCCTACGACCGGCTCCGGCGCCGGGTGCTGTGGTCGCTCCCGACCGGGCTGTTCGTCATCGGGTCGGCCGGTGACCTCGACGGCGAGCGCCGCCACAACCTCATGACCGCGAACCTCGTGGTGCAGGTGGCCACCAGTCCGAAGCTCCTGGCCGTGGCGCTCGAGGCGGGCTCGGTGACGGCCGGGCTCGTCGCGGCGGGTGGAGCCTTCGCCGTCTCGGTGCTGGTCCGGGAGGACCGGGCCCTGGTCCGGCGGTTCGTGAAGCCGGTCACCGAGGTCGAGCTCGACGACTCGGGTCTCCCGACCGCCATGGCCGGGGAAGCGGTGGCCGTCACGCCGACCGGCTGCCCGGTGCTCGCCCGATCGCTGGCCTGGGTCGACTGCCGGCTCCACTCCGCGCACGACCTCGGCAGCCACCTCCTGGCGCTGGGCGAGGTGGTGGCCGTGGCCGGGCCCGAGGAGGAGGGGGCGGAGGTCCTCCGGATGGAGGACACCCGGATGAGCTACGGCGGATGACTACCCGCGGGCCTCGGGCGGACGGAGGTCGACGGTCAGGGTGAGGATCCCCTCGTCGAGCACGGCGGTGGCGTCGCCGAGCATCGCGAAGTCCATGTAGTCGAGTTGGGCCTGCTCCCGGAACCGCTGCCGCTCCGGGCCCTCGACCGGGGGCAGCCCCCGCTGGCGCACCGCCTCGGCCCGCTGCCGGAATCGCTCGATCATCGCCTCGGGGTCGAAAGTTGCCTCCACGGGAACCATTGTGGACCCGGCCCGAATCGGCCGCGTTCGCACTACAATGGGCAGGTCAGCGCAGGGTTTCGGCACAAGGGGCCGCGGGCTTCGCCGAGATCGCGTCGGATCGTCGCAATGACGGGTAGTTGGTGAGTTACTCCCCCCGGATAGTGTGACGAGCACGGTGCGAGCCGTCGGTGCCCTGGTAGGGGGTGGCGAGAAACTGGTCTTCGGACCTGCCGAGAAGTTCGCAGAGGGTCGAAATGACTCACTACCCAGTAAGGAGTTCGCCGTGAAGAAGGGACGCCATCGGCGCTTCGAAGAGGCGCGCAGCTTGAAGCGCTCCATCGCCACGGCTGGGGAGCGGTGCCCGGAGTGCGGTGCCGAGCCCGAGGACGTGCACGCCTCGTGGTGTCGGGCCGAGGAGGACCGGTACGACCGGATCCTCGGCTCGAACGTCCCTGGCTGGGACGACGGCCACCATGACGACGAGGACCCGGTGGCGGACTGATCGGCTCATCCGCGCCCACGACCCGGAGCGGGTCGGTCAGCGCTTGCGCAGCACCGGGTGGGGGAGCGGCACCCGCTCGGTCACCCGCTGGTCGCGGTCGGCGAGGTAGGCCTTGAGGCGGCGGTAGGTCTTTTTGCCGACCATCTGGGTGAGCTCGGGCCCCATCTCCTCGTAGACCGGGCGGGTGCCGACGAAGGCCTCCTTGGACTCCGTGCACCACCAGTGGAACTGCTCGCCGCCGGCGCCCCAGTGCTTGCGGTCCCACTGGGTGATGGTGGTGGTGACATGCCCCTCGTCGCCGACCGTGTCGTCGCGGCGGAGCGGGAGCTGCCAGCACACATCGGGTTTCAGCTCGAGGGGGTTGCGGCCCCGCTCGAGGGCGGCCAGGTGCAGGGCGCACCCCGGCCCCGCCGGGAAGCCCTTGCGATTGAGGAAGATGCACGCGCCATCGACCACCCGGGTGACCGTCTCACCGGCCCGGTCCTTCTTGGCGATGCCGCCCTTCTTCGCCTTGGCCCGGAACTGCCACTGCTCGGCGGTGAGGGTGGCGGCGACCTTCTCCACCCGGCGGCGGTCGGCGCCGTCGACGAAGTGGGCCCCGTAGGAGCAGCAGCCGTGCTGGAGGTCCTCGGCGGGGCCGGTGAGCACCCCCTGGCAGCCGCGCCCGAAGATGCAGGTCCAGTTGGAGGTGAGGAACGTCACGTCGAAGACCCAGGTGCGTTCCTCGTCGTCGTCCTCGAAGCTCACCCACTCGTGCGCGTCGTTCGGAACCGCGGTCGGGGCCATGGCGCGACGACGTTATCTCCCTGCGCCGGTGACCGGCGGTGACGGTGCCGGGCGCGGCGGTCCTACGGGCGGTCCGGCGCGTGGTCGAATGTCTGGATGCTGACGGGCCGTGACATCACCATCGAGATCGGTGGGCGCACGCTCGTGCGCGACGCGTCGTTCGTCATCGGGCCGCGCGACAAGGTCGGCCTGGTCGGCCCGAACGGCGCCGGGAAGTCCTCGCTCCTCGGCTTCCTCCTCGGGGAAGCTCCCCGGCACCTGAAGGCCACGGGCGAGGTCCGGCGGACCGGGACCGTCGGCTATCTGCCGCAGGTCCCGGTGCCCGAGGGGCTCGGCATCGACACGAGCGCCTTCTCCCACGTCCTCTCGGCGCGCGGGCTGGACGTCCTGGACGACGAGCTCCACCGGGCCCGGCGAGCCCTGCAGGAGTCCCCGACCGAGGCGCGGGTCGCCGACTTCAGCGCGCTCGAGGAGCGCTACCGGTTGGCCGGCGGCTACGAGGTCGAGGCGGAGCTCGGCCGGCTGGCCGACGGCCTCGGCTTCCCCCAGGAGCTGTTCTTCGCCGACGTCGGCTCGCTGTCGGGGGGCCAGCGGCGCCGGGTCGACCTCATCCGGGTGCTGTTCGAGCAGCCGGCCCTCATGATCCTCGACGAGCCGACCAACCATCTCGACCGGGCCGCCAAGTTGTGGCTCATGGACGAGCTGGCGGAGTCGCGCCGTGCGCTCCTCGTCGTGAGCCACGACCTGCGCCTCCTCGACCGCGCCATCAGCAAGGTGCTGCAGCTCGCCAACCAATCGGTCCGGGAGTTCAAGGGCAACTACAGCGCGTTCCGGGGCCAGCTCGAGGCCGACATCGCCGGGCGGGAGAAGGCCGCCGGGATGGAGTCGGCCAAGATCTCCAAGATGCGCGCCCAGGCGGACAAGTGGCGTCACTCGACCGAGACCCAGGCGCGCAAGGCGAAGATCCTCGACCGCCAGGTGGCCAAGCTCGAGGCCAACCGGACCCAGGTGATCAAGCGCGACCGCAAGGTCACGTTCAAGCTGCCCGAGCCGGTCCGCTCCGGCGGGGTGGTGCTGCGCGCCGAGGGCCTGGCCGTCACCTACGGCGACCACAAGGTGCTCCTCGACGTGAACTTCGTCGTCGACCGCGGCGACCGGGTGGTCGTCATCGGCCGGAACGGGGCCGGCAAGTCCTCGCTCCTGCGCTGCCTGGCGTCGGTCCAGGAACCGAGCGACGGGACGGTCGAGCTCGGCTATCGGGTCGACGTCGGCTACTTCGCCCAGGAGCACGAGCAGATCGACCTCGACGCCGACGCGCTCACCAACCTCGACGACACGGTGCTCGTGAAGGAGTCCGACCGGCGGTCCCTGCTCGGGTCGTTCGGTCTGACCGGGGCGACGGCGGCCCAGCGGGCCGGGTCGCTCTCGGGCGGCGAGCGGGCTCGGCTCAGCCTGGCGATGCTGGCGGCCGGGCGGGCCAACCTCCTCGTGCTCGACGAGCCGACCAACAACCTCGACCCGGCCTCGGTCAGCGCGATCGGGGCCATGCTCGGGGCCTGGAAGGGCACGATCGTGGCGGTCAGCCACGACGCCCCCTTCGTCGAGGGCCTGGGGCCGACCCACGCGCTGCACCTCCCCGAGGAGCGTTACGGCTTCTGGCGCGAGGAGTACCTCGACCACGTCGAGGTGCGCTGACCGGCGGCTTCCGACCCGTACCGCCCGCTTCGGGTGCTGGTACGACCGGCCGACACTTGGCAGCCCCCTTGGCCGACCGAGCCCGGTGGGAGAGGCTGCTCGGGGATGGGATCGGCGAGGGAGGCGGGGGCGGTCGTCCGGCGCGCCCGCCCGGCCGGGTGAGCAGCGCCGTCCTTTCGACCGCCTGGTACCGGTTCCGGGCCACCTTCCGACAGCGGCGCGGCGGCTATCTCGCCATCGTGCTCCTGCTCGGACTGGTGGGTGGCGTCGCGCTGGGCGCCGTCGCGGGGGCCCGCCGCACCCAGTCCTCCTATCCGGTGTACCTGGCCAGCACCCACCCCTCCGACCTCCAGGTGTTCGACGCGTTCTTGAACCCCGCCCTCGGGGCGGCCGAGACGCGCGGCTACCGCCCGTCGACGCCACGACGCATCGCGGCGCTGCGCTACGTCGAGAGCGAGTCGACCGTCGTCGGGTTCGACGCCAACATCGACCAGCTGCAGGGGGTCCATCTCCGGGTCGGCCCCGGAGCCAAGCCGCCCTCGATCGAAGGGCCGACCGGGACCGAGTACTTCGACCGGGACGCCGTGACGCTCGTCTCGGGCCGGCTCCCCGACCTGGCCGATCCGCACGAGGCGGTGCTGAACGCACAGGCCGAGCAGGAGCTCGGCCTCCATGTCGGCTCGGTGCTCACCGTCACGCTCAACTCCGATGCGGAGCTGTTGTCGGGGGCCAACAATCCGCCCCCGGCGGCCACGCTGCGCGTGCGGCTCGTCGGGCTGGTCGTGTTCCCCCAGAGCGTCGTGACCGACGACTACGACGCCCTGGGCGGAGCCGAGGTGCTGATCACCCCGGCAGCGACCAGGCGGATCGACCTGTGCTGTGCCACCTATTCGTACAGCGCGCTGGTGGTTGCCGGCGGCCACGAGGCCGCGGTCGAGTCGGAGCTGGCCCGGGTGATCCCGGGCAAGCTGCTGGCCGCGGTCGGCTTCGAGAGAGCCGCGCCAGTCGTGGGGCTGGCCGACCGGGCCATCGAGCCCGAGTCGATCGCTCTGGCCGTGTTCGGCGGGCTGGCCGCACTCGCTGCCCTCGTGATCGTCGGCCAGGTGATCGGCCGACAGCGGCGGATCGAGGGGAACGACCTCGACACCATGCGCGCCCTCGGGGCGGGTCCGGCCACCATGCTCGCCGAGGCGACGATGGGGTCGATGGCCGCGGTCGTCGCCGGCGCACTGCTCGCCGCGGTCGTCGCCTTCTTGTGCTCGCCGCTGTTCCCACTCGGGCCGGTCCGGCCGGTCTACCCGTACATGTTCGGCTGGGATTGGACCGTGCTCGGGCTGGGCTTCCTCGTGTTCGTCGTCGTCCTCTTGGCCGTCGCGCTCCTGCTCGCCGTGCGCTTGGCCCCCGAGCGGGTGCGCCGGCGCGCCCAGGCCAGCGAACGGCCGTCGGCGGTGGGGCGCGCGGTCGCCTCCTCGGGCCTCTCGGCCCCAGCCATGACCGGGGTGCGTTTCGCCCTCGAGTCCGGCGGTGCCCGGGAGGCGGTGCCCGTCCGCTCGGCGATCCTCGGGGCCTCGCTCGCCATCTTGGTGATCGTGTCCACGGTGACCTTCGGGGCCAGTCTCAACTCGCTCATCTCCCGACCCCCGCTTTATGGGTGGAACTGGAACTACGCGCTGTTCTCGGGGTTCGCCGGCGACGAGGACCTGCCCGCCCACCTCGCCGAAGGGTTCTTGGCCCACGACCCGTACGTGACCGCGGCGTCCGGCGCCTACTTCTCGTCGGCCAGCATCGACGGCCAACGGATCCAGGTGATCGGCATGAACCCGGGGGCGGCGGTGCAGCCGCCGGTCTCGTCGGGGACCGATCTGCGGGCCTCGAACGAGATCGTCCTCGGGGTGAGCGACATGGCCGCGCTCGGCACCCACCTCGGCGCGACGCTCGTCGTGCAGACCGGGCGGGGACACGCGGCCCGTCTCGTGGTGGCCGGCACCGCCACGATGCCGGCGATCATGGGGCCCGGGATGGGGTATGGCGGCATCATCGACTTCTCGCTGATCCCGCCGGCGATCCGGAACGCCCAAGGCAATACGATCCCCGGGCCCCAGGTGTTCTTCGTGCGGACGAAGGGCGGCGACTCGGCCGGCGCGTTGCGCTCACTCGCGGCCGTGAGCGAGGAGATCAACAACAGTGACTCCGACCGGCCGGCCGACGGGGCCACCGCGGTCCTGCGGCCCGAGGTCATCGTGAACTCGAGCTCGATCGAGACGATCCCGACGGTGCTCGGCGCGGGCCTCGGTGGGGGCGCGGTGGTGGCGCTGGGGATCACGCTGATCGCGTCGGTCCGCCGCCGGCGGCGCGACCTCGCGATCATGAGGACCCTCGGACTCTCGGGCCGTCAGCTGGCGACGGTGGTCGCCTGGCAGGCGACGACGGCCGTGGCGATCGGGACGGTGGTGGGGGTGCCGCTCGGCATCCTGGTCGGGCGCCTGCTGTGGGACGTGTTCGCCAACGGCATCCACGCGATCCCGGCCCCGACCGTCCCGGCCCTGACCGTGACCGTCATCGCGGTCGGCTCTCTCGTCCTCGCCAACGTGGTGGCGGCCCTGCCCGGGCGCATCGCGGCGCGGACCCCAGCGGGTCTGCTGCTGCGGGCGGAGTAGGTCCGGGCGCCGGCCGTCCGGTGGTCGCCTCCTATGATGTGCCCATGGCTCGATCGGTAGAGGAACTGTCCCACGAGGTCACCGACGCGTTGGTGAGCGTGACCGAGGGCGCCCGCAAGGTGGTCATCGAGGCGATGGTGGCCGAGCCCGAGCCCGAGCAGCTGGCGCTGTGGCTGGAGGTGCGCGGGGTCCAGGCGGGGAACTTCGCCTATGACCTCTACTTCCAGGCCCTGCGGGATGCCTCCGACGACGACGCCGTCTCGGTCGACGACGACCTGGTGGTCGTCGTCCCGGCGGCCAGCATCGACCGGCTGCGCGGGGCTCGCCTCGAATGGTCCGAGGAGGGCGAGGGCGGGCTCATGCTCGTCAACCCGAACACGCCGACCCCCGAAGAGTCCTCGCCCGGGGTGCCGCCCGAAGTGCTGGCGGCGGGGCTCGAGGGTGCCGCGGCCCAGCGGGTGATGACGGTGCTCGAGCAGGTGATCAACCCCTCCATCGCCGCCCACGGCGGTCGCGCCGATCTCGTGGCGTTCGACACCGGGGAGGGCGTCGCGTACCTGCGACTGTCCGGCGGGTGCCAGGGCTGCGCGATGTCGCGCATGACGCTGACCCAGGGCATCGAGGTCGCGCTGCGCGAAGAGGTGCCCGAGGTGACCCGGGTGCTGGACGTGACCGACCACACCGGCGGGGAGAACCCCTACTACTAACCCCGGCGCGGGCAGGATGGCGTCGTGAACGCCGCCCTGATCGCCGGCTGCACTGCCGGAGGGGTCGTCATCGGCGGCGTCCTCGACTCGGTCACCGGCCGCATCGTCCGCCCCGTCGAACCGTCCGGCCAGGGCGACCCGAAAGAGACCGGGGGAGCCGGGGTCACCGCAGAAGCGACAGTCGATCTCCGGGTCCCGCCCCGGCTTGAGTTGGTCGCCTCCGCGGTCCTCACCGGTGCCTTCTTCGCGCTGACCGCGGTCCGCATCGGCGCGACACCGCCGTTGGCCGCCTTCTGCGCGTTGTTCGCCGGCCTGGTCGCCGCGTCGGTCGTCGACGCCCGGGAGGGGATCGTCCCCCGGGTGATCGTCTTTGCGACACTAAGCGCACTTGCGCTGGGGCTCCTCAGCGCGTCGTGGGCAGACGACCGATGGCGTGCCCTCGGGGACGCGGCCATCGGCGGCACCGCCGCGTTCGCGGTGTTCTTCGCGCTCTGGTGGTTCTTCCCCCGCGGCCTCGGCTACGGGGACGTGCGACTGGCCGGGCTCATCGGCACGGCGCTCGGGTGGCTCGGTTTCGGCGAGCTCTACGTCGGGTTCCTCGCCGGGTTCGTCGCCGGCACCGCGCTGGGCGTGCTGCTCATGGTGACCCAGGGGACGGGACGCAAGACCCGCCTCCCGTTCGGGCCGCCGCTCGCGCTCGGGGCGGCCTTCGGTGTGCTGTGGGGCCATTGGGCCGTGCACTTGTGGCTGTCGCACACCTGAGCGCGGCCGGCTCGTCGATCAGGGAGCCTCGCGCCCGGAAAGTAGGTTGAGGGGCCGTGCTGCGCTTCCTCACCGCCGGCGAGTCGCACGGCCGCTCGATCGTGGTGATCGTGGAGGGGCTCCCCGCGGGGCTGCCCTTCCGGATCGCCGAGGTCCAAGACGAGCTGGCCCGACGGCGCCTCGGGTATGGGCGCGGCCCCCGCATGCGCTTCGAGCAGGACGAGGTGACGCTCATCGGCGGGCTCCGGCACGGCCGGACCCTCGGCTCGCCGGTCGCCATCGAGATCGGCAACACCGAGTGGCCGAAGTGGACCGATGAGATGTCCCCGGACCCCGGCGCGCCCGAGACGGTCCTCACGCTGCCCCGCCCCGGCCACGCCGATCTCGCCGGCATGCAGAAGTACGGCTTCGCGGACGCCCGCGACGTCCTCGAGCGGGCCTCGGCCCGGGAGACCGCGGCGCGGGTGGCGGCGGGCAGCCTGGCCAAGGCCCTGCTCGGGCAGCTCGGGATCTCCGTCCTCAGTCATGTGATCCAGCTGGGGCCGGCGAAGGCCGAGGGCGGCCCTCGCCCCGGGCCGGGCGACCTGGACGCGGTGGACGCCTCGGAGGTCCGCTGCTTCGACCCCGACGCCGAGGCGGCGATGGTCGCCGAGATCAAGGCGGCGGCGAAGGAGGGCGACTCGCTCGGCGGGGTGGTCGAGGTGCTCGCCTACGGCGTCCCGGTCGGACTCGGCAGCCACGTGCAGTGGGACCGCAAGCTCGACGGCCTGCTGGCCCAGGCGCTCATGAGCATCCAGGCGGTGAAGGCGGTCGAGCTCGGCGACGGCCGCGACCTGGCCGGGCTGCGGGGCTCGGTCGCCCACGACGCCGTCTACTGGGCGCCGGGCCAGGCCGAGTCCTCGGGTGGCTACGAACGGCGGACGACGCGAGCGGGCGGGATCGAGGGCGGCATGTCGACCGGCGGCCTCGTCGTGGTCCGGGTGAGCATGAAGCCGCTGGCCACCCTGAACCGACCGGTGCTCGAGACGGTGGACGTGGCGACGAAGGAGCCGGGGGTCAGCTTCCGGGAGCGCACCGACGTGACGGCGGTGCCGGCGATGGGCGTCGTCGCCGAGACGATGGTCGCCCTCGTCCTCGCCTCCGAGGCGCTCCGAAAGTTCGGCGGGGACTCGCTCGCCGAGGTGCGGCGCAACCGGGACGCCTATATGGCCGCCCTCGGCGAGACCCCGTCGGTGCCCCCGCCGGCACGGTGAGCGGGACCGGGGCGGAGGCCCTCCGGTCCGGGCGTCTCGTGCTCATCGGGATGATGGGGTCGGGCAAGTCGACGGTGGGTGCGCTGGCCGCCCGCCGGCTGGGGTGGTCCCACCTCGACACCGACACGTGCGTGGAGCGGGCCACCGGCCGGAGCGTCCCCGAGATCTTCGCCGTCGACGGGGAGCCGGCGTTCCGCTCGGCCGAGTCCGACGCCCTGCGCCGGGCGCTCGGCGAGGAGCCGGTGGTCGTCTCGGTGGGCGGGGGGGCGGTGCTCGACCCGAAGAACCGCCAATTGATAGAGCGCGGCTCGACCGTCGTGTGGCTTCGGGCCGAGGTTGCCACCCTGGCCGGGCGGATCGGCGCGGGGGAGGGCCGGCCGCTGCTCGAGGGCCGGGGGGCCGACGCCCTGGCCCAGCTCGACCGGGCTCGCCGGCCCCTGTACGAGGCGCTCGCCGACGCGGTGGTCGACGTCGACGAGAAGACGCCCGAGGAGGCCGCCGACGCGGTGGTGTCGGCCCTCGGAACGGCGGCGCCGTGATCGTCGTCCCGGTCGAGCTGCCCGGCCGCCCCTACGACGTGGTGATCGGGGCCGGCGCCCGCCGGGAGCTGTCCCGCGTGCTGGCTGCGCTCGGGGACGTCCAGAGGGTGGCGGTCGTCACCCAGCCGGCGGTGCTCGAGGCCGGCTGGCTGGACGGGCTCGACCCGGGGGTCCCCTTCGACGTCCACCTGCTCGCCGAGGGGGAGGGGGCGAAGTCGCTGTCGTCGGTCGAGGCGCTGTGCCGGGCCTTCGCGCAGGCCGGCCTCAGCCGCGCCGACGCGGTGGTGGCGCTCGGCGGGGGAGTGGTGACCGACGTGGCCGGCTACGCGGCGGCCTCCTACCACCGCGGCGTGCGCTACGTGAACGTGGCCACCACCCTGCTCGCCCAGGTCGACGCGGCGATCGGTGGGAAGACCGGGGTCAACCTGCCCGAGGGGAAGAACCTGGTCGGCGCGTTCTGGCAGCCCGCTGCGGTGCTGTGCGACACCGAGACGCTGTCCACGCTCCCGCCGCGCGAGTGGCGCTGTGGCCGCGGTGAGATGGCCAAGTACGCGTTCTTGGGCGACGGGCCGCCCGACGCGTCGCTCCTGCAGCTCGACCTCGACGAGCAGGTGGCCCGGTGCGCCGCGATCAAGGCGGCGGTGGTGGCGGCGGACGAGACCGAGTCTGGCGGGCGTCTGGCCCTCAACTACGGCCACACGCTCGCGCACGCGCTCGAGGCCGACGCGTTCTCGGGCGGCGGCGACATCGCGCACGGCGAGGCGGTGGCGGTCGGCCTCGTCTTCGCGGCCCTGCTGGCCCGCCGCCTAGGCCGGATCGACGACGACCGGGTGGCGTTGCACCGCCGGGTGGTGGCGGGCTTCGACCTGGTGGGCGAGCTCCCGGCCGGCTCCGACCCGACCCGGCTGGTCGCGACGATGGGGCGGGACAAGAAGGCCCACCACGACCTCACCTTCGTGCTCGACGGCCCCCAAGGGGTCGAGGTCGTCCCCGGGGTGGGGGAGGGCGAGGTCGTCGCTACCCTTGCCGAGATGGGAGCACCCCGGTGACCGAGACAGTGGACCGTCCGCTGGTGCTGCTGCTCTCGGGGCCGAACCTCGACCTGCTCGGCCAGCGGGAGCCGGAGATCTACGGCACCGCCACCCTGGCCGACCACGTCGACCGGGCGTCGGCTGCCGCGGCGCGCCTCGGGCTCGCGCTCGAGCACTTCCAGTCGAACCACGAGGGCGACCTCATCGAGGCGGTGCACGGGGCCCGCGGGCGGGCCGCGGCCATCGTCATCAACGCCGGCGCCCTCAGCCACACCTCCTGGTCGCTGCACGACGCGCTGGCGGCGTTCGAAGGGGTGGTGGTCGAGCTGCACCTGTCCAACCCGGCCGGGCGCGAGCCATTCCGGCACACCTCGGTGGTAGCGCCGGTGGCCGACGGGCTGGTGGCCGGGTTCGGCGGCCTCGGCTACGAGCTGGCCATCGAGGCGGTGCGCCGCCTGCTCGACGGCGGGGAGGCCGCCCCCCAAAAACACGGCGCGCCGGCAGACTGAGCGAACGGAGAGGGACGACATGACCGCACACAGGACCGAGGCCGCGCCGCTCGAGGTGGCGCCGCGGCTCGACGCGCTCCGCGACCGACTCGAGGGGTGCGGGGTGGACGCGCTGGTCGTGACCAACCTCGCCAACGTCCGCTACCTGAGCGGTTTCACGGGCTCGGCCGGCGTGGTGGTGGTGACCGGGAAGACCGCGTTGCTCACCACCGACGGCCGCTACCGGACCCAGTCGGCCGAGCAGGTCGAGTCGGTTGGGCTGGCCGGCGCGCTCGAGATCGCGATCGGCAACGGCGAGGACCAGCGCGCCGCGGTCGCCGGCGCACTGGGCGCGGCCGGCGCCGCCCGGGTGGGCCTCGAGGCCGAGGACGTGTCGTGGGCGGCCTCCAAGCGGTGGCGCGAGGTGTTCGGCCCGGCCGAGGGGGTGCCGGTGAGCGGCGCGGTCGAGGCGTTGCGGGAGGTGAAGGACGCCGGCGAGCTCTACCGGATGGCCCGGGCGGCCGCCATCGCCGACGGCGCCCTCGCCGAGGTGCTGCCGATGCTGGCCGACGTCGACTCCAGCCGCCTCACCGAGGAGCAGTTCGCCCTCGCCCTCGATACCGCCATGCGGCGGGGCGGGGCGGAGGACCGCGCCTTCGACACGATCGTGGCGGTCGGGCCCAACTCGGCCAAGCCCCACCACCGGCCGTCGGCGACCGTGCTCACCCGGGGCCAGCCGATGGTGGTCGACTTCGGGGCCACCTTCGAGGGCTATCGCTCGGACATGACCCGGACCTTCTGGCTGGGCGGCGAGCCCACCGGCGAGATGGCCCGGGTGTTCGAGGTGGTGCGCGAGTCCCAGGCTGCCGGCGTGGCCGCGGTGCGGGCCGGGGTGGGGGCGAAGGATGTCGACACCGTGTGCCGCGAGGTGATCGGCGCGGCTGGGTGGGCGGACCGGTTCGAGCACGGCACCGGGCACGGGGTCGGCCTCGACATCCACGAGGCCCCGACGGTCAGCCAGCAGGGCACTGCTATCTTGGCCGTCGGCACCGTCGTCACCGTCGAGCCGGGCGTCTACCTCCCCGGCACCGGCGGCGTCCGCATCGAGGACACCCTGGTCGTGACCGAGGACGGCAGCCGCTCGCTCACCGGATTCACGAAGGATGTCGCTGCCTGATGGCCGTCTCCACCAATGACCTGAAGAACGGCATGACGCTCGACCTGCCCGAGGGGCTGTTCAGCGTGGTCGAGTTCCAGCACGTGAAGCCGGGCAAGGGTGGGGCGTTCGTCCGCACGAAGCTGAAGAACGTGCGCACCGGGGCGGTGCTCGACCGCACCTACCGCGCCGACGAGAAGCTCGAGCAGGCGATCATCGACAAGCGCGACATGCAGTACCTCTACCGCGACGGCGAGGACTACGTGTTCATGGACACGACCAGCTACGAGCAGCTGAGCGTGAGCGCGGCGGCCCTCGGCGGGGCGGCCCAGTTCCTGAAGGAGTCCGACACCGCCAACCTCGCCCTCTACCAGGGCGAGATCGTGGGCGTGGACCTGCCGGCGGCGGTCGAGCTGACCGTGACCGAGACCGAGCCCGGGATGCAGGGCGACCGGGTGTCGGGCGCCCGCAAGCCGGCCACCGTCCAGACCGGCCTCGTCATCCAGGTTCCCCTGTTCGTGAACCCCGGCGACCTCGTGAGGGTCGACACCCGCACGGGTGAATACCTGACCAGAGCCTGAGGGCACGGTGGCGCAGGACGGCGGCGCCACCCGCCACCAGTCGCGCGAGCGCGCGCTCTCCCTCCTCTACGAGGCCGAGATGAAGGGGGTGACCCCGGCCGAGGTGGTGGCCGCCCTGCCGGTCCCGCCCGACCCCTACTGCGCGCACCTGATCGAGGCGGTCGGGGCCCACCGGGTCCGGGCCGACGAGCTGGTCGCGGCGGCGACCATCGGCTGGCCGCCCGAGCGGATGGCGGTGGTCGACCGGCTCGTGCTGCGGCTCGCGACCGCCGAGCTGCTCGACGAGGCCGGCCCGCCCGAGGCGGTGGTCCTCGACGAGGCGGTCGAGCTGGCCAAGGTGTACTCGACCGAGGAGTCGGGTGCTTTCGTGAACGGCATCCTGGCCACGATCACCAGAGTCCTGGCCGACGAGGTGCCCTCGGGGGAAATCCCCAGCTGAGAGGGGTCGTCTCGGTAGATTTGGCCTCATGTCGATCGACCCGGGAGGCCGGGTCGCCGCCGCGACCGAACTCGGCAACGTCGGGGCGCGGCTCTCCCGGGTGCTCGCGGGCCCGGCGGCCGACGCCCGCCACATGGTGCGCCGGGCCGACGGGGCGATGTACTCGGCGAAGCCGGCCGGCAAGGACGGCTGGATCCGGGCCGGGCCTAGCGGACCTACTCGGTCCGGAGCAGCACCGCGGTCGGCGTCCTCGCTGCGATCCGGCCCGGGAGGTAGGAGATCGCGTTGGCGAGCACGAGCGCGCCGATCCCCACCAGCACCACCGGGACCACCGGCACGACCGGCACCGGGACCGCGTTGATCTCCCGGGCGAAGGCGTCCCAGAGGATCCGGCCGGCCACGATTCCGAGGGGGATCCCCGCCACCATCCCGACGAGCACCGCCACGTTGGCCTGCCAAGCGACCGTTGTCGCGGTCTGACGCCGGGTGAACCCGAGGGTCTTCAAGAGGGCGAGGTCCCGCCTTCGCCGGCGGACCGAGGCGAACAGCGTGAGGGCGAGCGCAGCGAGCGCACCGGCGCCGAGGGCGGCGCCGAGGATCGCAGGCGTGGTCCCGAGGGCGTGGTAGTTCACGATCTCGGCGGGGCGGAGCACGTCGAGGAGGAGGACGCCGAAGTTGGCGGTGTTGGTCAGGGGGTCGACCATCGCCTCGAGCGACCGGCGGGCCGCTGCCGGGTCCACCCCCGGCTTTACGTCGATGAAGTACGCGTTCGGTCCCGGCAGCGGGTCGTTGAACGGGTTCTTCAGGATCGCGGGGACGATCGAGGCCGAGAGCAGCGCCCCCGAGCCCATCTCGAGGTGGCCTCCCCCGCCGCCCCCGCCCACCGCCGGCATCGTGGCCGTACCGACGATCCGCAGCCGTACGGCCGGCTGGGTCTTCCCGACCGCCGCCACGGGGCCGACCGACACCGTGTCGCCCACCTTCTTGTGGAGCGCCGCCAGGGTGAGCGGCCCGAGGACGATCTGGCCCGGCCCGTCCATCCGGTGACCCGAGAGGATCGGCGGCTGCACCGGCGGGTCGGCGCCGGTGGCCATGACCGGCACCGGTTGGCCGTCGATCGGGAGCGTCGCGAAGAAGGCGCCGGTGTAGGCGGCGACGTCGGGGTCGCGGTCGAGGAGCGTCGTGGCCGTGTGGGCCGGGATGTCGCCGCCCCCCGAGTAGAGCGAGTAGTTCCAGTTCCACCCGTAGAGCGCGGGGGTGGACACCAGCCGGTCCAGGCTCGACCCGAAGGTCACGGTGGCGACGACCGCCACCAGCGCGAGGGTGGTGCCGAGGATGGCCGAGCGCACCGGCACCGTGTTGCGGCCCGAGCCCGGCTCGAGCGCGAACCGCAGGCCGGCGGCGGCCGGCGGCCGGAGATTGAAGAACCCGACCACCCGGCTGACGAGCGGCTCCCGCTCGGTCGGCATCCGGACGCCCCGGCGGGCGACCCGGTGCGGAAGACTCCGGAACGCGAGCAACAGGGCCAGCGCCCCGAGCGCGCCGAGGAGCGCGGCGGTTCCCCACCCGAGCACCGTCCAGTCGAAGGACACCCCCGCATACGGGTAGACCGGACGGACCGGGCCGAGCGGGGCGAGCGGCGAGAGCGCGACCGCCACCACCGTCGCACCGAGCGCGCCGAGGGCCAACGCGCCGACGAAGCCGGCCATCGAATCCCAGGCGATCGCGGCCGGCTCGCCGCCGAGCGCGCGCAGGATGTCGGACTCCTCGGCGCGCCGGCGCAGCTGGCGGCCGATGGTCTGGCCGACGACGAGGAGCGCGGCGAGCCCCGCAATGCCGCCGAAGACGCCGATGGCGATCGACTCGGGCTTGATGGCCCGCTCGGCCTTGGTGATCGCCGGTCCGTTTGTGCTCGCGATGATCGGTAGGCCCGGCGGGACCACCTTCTTGAGCTCGGCCAGGACCTGGTGGAGGTGGCCGGGCCGGACCCGGACCGAGGTCGCGGTGTAGTTGTTGCAGCAGCCCAACAGCTGGCGGGTGAGGGCCGGCGTGAAGTACCCGAGTTCGGTGGTCACGTCGACGTCGTCGTGGACGAGCGTCGGCGCGGGCATCGCGAGCCCGACCAGGCGCATGTCGATCCGTCGGTAGGGCCTCACCGTGGGCGTCCCGAAGCCGGGTTCTTCGGTCTGGGCGTTCGTGTAGATCGCCATCGGGATCACCTCGCCGAGGTGGAACCCGAAGGCGTGTGCGGCCGAGGGGAGCGTCACGAAGTCGTGCACCGACGACACGCTCGGGAGCACGCCGCTGATGACGGCGAGCCTGTCGACGCTGAAGCCCTCGCCATCCACGCTGCCCGACGCGTTCCCGGCCGCGATCGGGAGGTAGTGGTTCGACACCGGCGCGCCGTCGGGCTTGAGCGGGGCCATGTCGAGGCCGGGGGAACTCGCGACCGACAACACGCCGGGCTGACCTTTGATCTTCGCGATGAGCGGCGCGTTGTAACCGCGGCCGTTCCCCACTGCCGGGTTGTCGAGCGCGCTGATCACCCCGATGTCGCCGGGATTGGTGTTGGCCAGGAGCACCGGATACGACGACTGGGTGCGTCGGGCCGCCGCCACCGAACCCATCGCCAGTCCGCCGAGGAGCGCCAGGAGGAGGACCAAGGTGAGGTAGCCGGCCCGTCGGCCCCGCCAGGTCGTGGCGAGCCGGTAGCGGACGAGCTGGAGGTTCCGCCCGCTCACCATCCGGCCCCGCAGATGCCCAATCGCCCCGCCTCCTCGGACCCGCGCGCGTCGGGGCCCGACCGTCCCAGCTTGGGCGAGGGCCGCCGCCAGGCCAAGGGCGGCACCCGGTGTGCGGCGTCGGGTGCCAGCATCCGCGGACGAAATCCCCTGGCCAGGCACCCTGGCCGGCTCGGGCGCGCCGCTAGGGTGAGCGTGCCGTGACCCCGGCCCCGTCCGAACCCCGCATCGACATCCCGGCCGGAGGCGCCGGCGTCCTGGCCCGCCGCCACCTGCTCGAGGCGTTGGCCACGGGGGCGATCGCGGCCGACGACCGGGTCCCGGAGTCGAACGTGCAGCCGGCCAGCCTGGACCTGCGGCTCGGCGAGGTCGCCTACCGGATGCGCTGCAGCTTCCTGCCCGGCGCCGACACCGTCGAGCGCAAGCTCCGGGACCACGTCATCGACGAGCTCGACCTGCGGGGCGACGGTGCTCTGTTCGAGACCAACCGCCCGTACCTCGTGCCGCTCAAGGAACGGCTGGCCCTCCCGGTCGGTGTGCGGGCCAAGGCCAACCCCAAGAGCTCGACCGGCCGGGTGGACGTGTTCACCCGGGTCATCACCGACCACAGCTTCCGCTTCGACGAGGTCGCGGCGGGCTACCGCGGCCCCCTCTACCTCGAGGTGGTCCCCCTCTCCTTCGCCATCGGGGTGAAGGAGGGCCTGAGCCTCAACCAGATCCGGCTGTCGGTCGGGAAGACCACCCTCACCGACGCCGAGATCCGGACGTTCCACGCCGAGACCCACCACCTGCTGCTGAAGGGCGGGGTGCCGGTGCCCCCCGAGGACCTGGCCCTCGCCGACGGGCTCTTCCTCAGCCTCGACCTGAAGGGCGATTCGGAGGGCCGGGTCGGCTACCAGGCCAAGGAGAACGCCCCGCGGCTCAACCTGACCGGGACGGCCCCGATCGACCCGGCCCCCTTCTTCGAGCCGGTTCGGCGCGAGGGCGGCAATCGCATCGTGCTGGCGCCGCAACGCTTCTACCTCTTGATGTCCGAAGAAGCCGTGTCGATCCCGCCCGAGCTCGCCTCCGAGATGACCGCCTACGACCCGACGAGCGGCGAGCTGCGGACCCACTACGCAGGGTTCTTCGACCCCGGCTTCGGCTTCGACGCCGGGCCCAACGACGGCTCGCGCGCCGCGCTCGAGGTGCGCGCGCATGACGTGCCGTTCATGATCGAGCACGGCCAACGGGTCTGCAAGCTCACCTTCGACCGCATGCTCGAGCCGCCCGACATCCTGTACGGCTCGGCCATGGGTTCGAACTACCAGCACCAGGTGGAGACGCTCGGCAAGCACTTCCGCCGCCCGGTGCGACGCGGGACGCCGCAACCCGCCCCCGACCACGGCCAACAGGCCTTCCCGATCGACGCCCGCCGTGGCTAGGCGGGCCCGGAACCGAAGGGCGCGGCGGTCGTGAGGCTCCCCGGCCCGGTCGTCGACGAGCTGCGGGTGCGACCGGGCGAGGCCGCCGGGCTCGCCGCCCGCAGCACCGCCCGCACCACGGAGCGTTGGGAGGAGGCCGGCGACCGCTCGAAGACGACGGCCGACGGCCATCTCGAGGCCTTCCGGGAGGAGCTGTCGGCCGCCCAGGAGCTGCTCATCGCGAGCGACCGGTACTCGCTCTTGGTCGTCATCCAGGCCCTCGACGCCGCCGGCAAGGACGGGACCATCAAGCACGTCATGACCGGGGTCAACCCCCAGGGCTGCCGGGTGGTGGCGTTCAAGCAGCCTTCGGCCGAGGAGCTGAACCACGACTACCTGTGGCGCTGCGAGCGGGCGTTGCCCCCGCGGGGCCAGATCGGGATCTTCAACCGCTCCTACTACGAAGAGGTGCTGATCACCCGGGTCCACCCCGAGCTGCTCGAGGCGGCGCACCTGCCGGCGCTCCCGGCCGGCAAGGGGGCACGGGCCCGGCTCTGGCAGGAGCGCTACGAGGACATCAACGCGTTCGAGCGGCACCTCGCACGCAACGGGACGAAGGTGGTCAAGTTCTTCCTGCACGTGTCCAAGGCCGAGCAGCGGCGCCGTTTCCTGGAGCGCCTGGACGACCCGAACAAGCACTGGAAGTTCTCGGCCACCGATGTGGCCGAGCGGGCCCACTTCGACGCCTACCAGCAGGCCTACGAGGAGGCCCTCACCGCCACCTCGACGGCGTGGGCGCCCTGGTTCGTCGTCCCCGCCGACCACAAGCACGCGATGCGGGCGCTCGTCGCCGGCGTCCTCGTCCACGTCGTGGACGAGCTCGACCTGGCCCTTCCCGAGCTCGACGCGGCCGGGCTGGCCGCCCTCGAACAGGCCCGCCGCGAGCTCCTGGCCGAAGACGACTGAGCGGCGGGCCATCGCAGATCGCGGGCCGGAGCGCGGTGGTAGGGTGACCGCCTGACCGTCAAGTGGGTCCCGTGAGGCCCGTACGGACAGGAGGAGCATGGCCGAACGCGAGCGAAGTCACACCCGTCCGCTCGGCGCCCGTTTCGTTCCCACCTCCCAGGTGCTCTCCGGCACGGACGTCCAGCGCGCCCTCGTGCGGATGGCGCATGAGATCGCGGAGCGCAACGGCGGCCTCGACGACATCGTCCTGGTCGGCCTCCAGACCGGGGGGGTCTGGCTGGCCGAGCGTATCGCCGAGGTCCTGACCGAGACCGAGGAGGAGACGGTGCCGGTCGGCACCCTCGACGTCGCCTTCTACCGCGACGACATCGGGCTGCGGCCGGTGCTCCCCGAGGCGGCCACCGAGATCCCCATCGACCTGAGCGGGATGGTGGTGATCCTCGTCGACGACGTCCTCTTCACCGGCCGGACGGTCCGCGCCGCGCTCAACGCGCTGGGCGACTTCGGCCGGGCCCGGTCGGTGCAGCTGGCGGTGATGGTCGACCGGGGCCACCGTGAGCTCCCGATCCGGCCGGACTACGTCGGCAAGAACCTGCCGACCCGGCGCGACGAGATGGTCGACGTGAGCGAGGACGGGGTGGCCATCGGCACCCTGGTGGCCAAGTGACCGCGACCGGGGAGCTCGACGCGTCGCTGGAGGCACCGCCGCGGACGCCCGTCGGCCCACACCTGCTTTCGATCGCCGATCTCGGCGCGGCGGGCATCGCCGAGGTGCTGCGGGTCGCCGAGCACTTCGCCGAGGTCGAGCGGCGCTCCATCCCCAAGGTGCCGACCCTGCGGGGGAGGGTCGTCGCCACCTTGTTCTTCGAGGAGTCGACGCGCACCCGGCTCAGCTTCGAGACGGCGGCCAAGCGCCTGTCGGCCGACGTGCTCAGCCTCGCGGTGGCGAGCTCATCGGTGAAGAAGGGTGAGTCGCTGCGCGACACCGTCGAGACCATCGAGGCGATGGGCATCGACGCGGTGGTGCTGCGCCACAGCTCCGCGGGCGCCCCCGAGCAGGTGGCACGGTGGGTGCAGCGGGCCCGGGTGATCAACGCCGGTGACGGCTGGCACGAGCACCCGACCCAGGCCCTGGTCGACTGCTTCACCGTGCGGGAGGCGCTCGCCGAGGGGGCCCAGGTCCCGCCCGACACCCTCGGCGTCTCGTGTTTCGAGGGGCTCCGCGTGGTGATCGTCGGCGACGTCCGCCACAGCCGGGTCGCGCGCTCCGAGGTGCTGGCTTATTCGGCGCTCGGCGCCGAGGTGGTGCTGTCCGGCCCGTCCAGCCTGCTGCCGCCGAGCCTGGAGGGCTGGCCGGTCAAGGTGGCCCCGGATCTCGACGACGTCCTGGCCACCGCGGACGTGGTCTCGCTCCTGCGGCTGCAGGCGGAGCGGGGGAGCGGCTCGTTCGTCCCCTCCCTCCGGGAGTACACGGCGGGGTGGGGCCTCACCCGCGACCGGGTGGCCCGGTTGGCTCCGCATGCGATCGTCACCCACCCCGGCCCGATGGTCCGGGGGGTGGAGATCGCCTCGGACGTGGCCGATCTTTCCTCGGTGGTCGTCACGCGGCAGGTGACGAACGGGGTGGCGGTGCGGATGGCGGTGCTCTTCTTGCTGCTCGGCGCCGACTCCGCGTTCGAAGGTCTCGGAACCGAGCGTGGCTGAGCGCGCCCCCACCGTGGTGATCCGCGGGGGGCGCGTCGTTGGGAACGGCGGTGCCGCGCGGGCCGACGTCGCGCTCGTCGACGGGGTGGTGGCCGCGGTCGGCGAATCGCTCGCGGTCCCCAAGGGCGCGACCGTGCTCGACGCGTCGGGCTGCCTGGTCAGCCCGGGGCTGGTCGATCTGCACACCCACCTGCGCCAGCCGGGCGGGGAGGAGGCCGAGACCGTGGCGAGCGGGGCCCGGGCCGCCGCGCTCGGCGGGTTCAGCGCGGTTGTCGCCATGCCCAACACCGACCCGCCGATCGACTCCGCGGCGGTGGCCGAGGAGGTGTTGGCGCTCGGCCGCGACCAGCCCTGCGAGGTGCTGGTGGCCGGGGCGATCACCCTCGGGCGGCGGGGCGAGCGGCTGGCCCCGCTCCGGGAGCTGGCCGCGCTTGGGATCCGGCTCTTCACCGACGACGGCCGCGGCGTCCAGGACGGCGCGCTCCTCCGCCGGGCGCTCGAGTACGCGCGGGGGATCGGGGTGACCCTGGCCGAGCACTGCGAGGACGAGGGGCTGGCCGGCGGCGGGGCGATGCACGACGGCGAGTGGTCGAGCCGCCTCGGGCTTCCGGGCGTCCCGGCGGCCGCCGAGGAGGCGATGCTCGCCCGCGACCTCGCCCTCGTCCGCCAGACCGGCGCGCCCATGCACTTCTTGCACCTCTCGACCCGCGGCTCGGTCGCCCTTCTCGCCGCGGCCCGGGCCGAGGGCCTCCCGGTCACGGCCGAGGTCACGCCCCACCACCTGTGGCTCACCGACGCCCGGGTGGCCGGCTACGACCCGGTGTTCAAGGTCAACCCGCCGCTGCGGACGGCCACCGACGCCGCGGCGCTCGGCCGCGCGCTCGCCGACGGCACGATCGACGCGATCGCCACCGACCACGCGCCGCACCCGCCGGAGGCGAAGGACCTTCCGTTCGACCAGGCGGCTCCGGGAATGCTCGGCCTCGAGACCGCGCTGAGCGTGTCGGTGGTCGCGCTGGCCGGGGTGCTCGGCGCCGAGGAGGTGCTGGCCCGGATGACCGCGGCGCCGGCCGCCATCGCCGGGGTCTCGGTCGCCCACCGGCCGGCCGCGACCGCGCAGGGGGGACCGCTGGTCGCCGGGGCGGCGGGACACCTGTGTGTCTTCGACCCCGACGCGGAGTGGACGGTCGACGCCCACGCGCTGGCCAGCCGCAGCCGGAACACCCCGTACGCGGGGACGACGTTGCGGGGTCGGGTGCGCCACACCGTGTTCGGGGGAGTGCCGGTGGTCGTCGACTCGGAGCTGGCATGAGTGAGCGCGAGGACGCGTTGCTCGTCCTCTCCGACGGGACGGTGTTCGAGGGTGAGGCCGCCGGCGCGCTCGGCCAGATGGGGGTGGCCACCGGCGAGCTCGTCTTCAACACCGCGCTCTCCGGCTATCAGGAGGTGGTGACCGACCCCTCCTATGCCGGCCAGATCATCGCCTTCACCTACCCGCACATCGGCAACTACGGCACCACCCCGGAGGACGATGAGGCCCGCCGGCCGTTCTGCAACGGGGTGGTGGTCCGCGACCTCGTCCCGGTCGGGTCCAACTGGCGCTCCGAGGAGGGTTTCGAGGAGTTCCTCCAGCGGCGCAAGGTGCCCGCCATCACCGGGGTGGACACGCGCCGGCTGACCCGGCACGTGCGCGAGGCCGGCGCCCTGCCGTGCGCGATGGGGACGAGCGGCGAGGCGGCGTTGCGCCGGGCGGCCGCCGAGGCGCCGTCGACGACGGGGCAGGACCTCGTGAAGGGTGTGACCATCGAGCATCCGATGACGCGGGGGAGCGGCCCGCGCCGCGTGGTCGTGTTCGACTTCGGGGTGAAAGAGACCATGATCCGGCATCTCGCCGCCACCGCCACGCTGACGGTGGTCCCGGCGTCGACCAGCGCGTCCGAGGTGCTGGCGATGGAGCCCCACGGGGTGTTCCTCTCGAACGGCCCCGGCGACCCCGCCCCACTCGCCGGCCCGGTCGCGACGGTGGCCGACCTGCTCGGCCGGGTGCCCATCTTCGGGATCTGCCTCGGCCACCAGATCCTCGGCCTCGCGATGGGCGGGACGACCTACAAGCTGCTCTTCGGCCACCACGGGACCAACCACCCGGTCCGGCGACTCTTGACCGGGGCGGTCGAGATCACGAGCCAGAACCACAACTACGCGCTCGAGGCCGGGTCGATCCCGGGCGCCCAGGTGACGCACGTGAACCTGAACGACGGGGTGGTGGAGGGGATCTCGCTCCCCTCGGCGGCGGCGTTCTCGGTCCAGTACCACCCCGAGGCGGGCCCGGGGCCCCACGACGCCCGGTACCTGTTCGACGAGTTCGAGGCGCTCATGGTGGCCGGGGTGCCGGGCGGGCGGACCTGAGGTGCCGCGGCGCAACGACCTCGAGTCGATCCTCGTCATCGGCTCCGGGCCGATCGTGATCGGCCAGGCCTGCGAGTTCGACTACTCGGGCACCCAGGCCTGCCGGGTCCTGGCCGAGGAGGGGTACCGGGTGGTGCTGGTGAACTCCAACCCGGCGACGATCATGACCGACCCGGGCACCGCCGACCGGACCTACGTCGAGCCGCTCGACCCGTCGGTGCTCGCCGCCATCATCGAGAAGGAGCGGCCCGACGCCCTCCTCCCGACCCTCGGCGGGCAGACCGCGCTGAACCTCACCATGGCCCTCTTCGAGCGCGGCACCCTCGAGCAGTTCGGGGTCGAGGTGATCGGCGCCCGCCCCGAGGCGATCGCGACCGCCGAGGACCGCGAGCGGTTCAAGGAGGCCATGGGCGACATCGGTCTCGAGGTGCCCGAGTCCGGCTTCGCCCACTCGGTCGACGAGGCGCTCGCGATCGCGGCCGTCATCTCGTATCCGGTGATCGTGCGCCCGAGCTACATCCTCGGCGGGTCGGGCTCGGGGATCGCCCGCGACGAACCGGCGCTCACCGCGCTCGCGGCGGTGGGCATCGACGCCAGCCCCATCGGGGAGGTGCTCGTCGAGCGCTCGATCGTCGGCTGGAAGGAGTTCGAGCTCGAGGTGATGCGCGACCGGGCCGACAACTGCGTGGTCGTGTGCTCGATCGAGAACCTCGACCCCATGGGGGTCCACACCGGCGACTCGATCACGGTCGCCCCAGCCCAGACGCTGACCGACGTGGAGTATCAGGCGATGCGCGACGACGCGTTCGCCTGCCTGCGCCGGGTGGGGGTCGAGACCGGCGGCTCCAACGTCCAGTTCGCGGTCGACCCGGCCGACGGGCGGCGGATGATCATCGAGATGAACCCACGGGTGTCGCGCTCGTCGGCGCTCGCGTCCAAGGCCACCGGGTTCCCGATCGCCAAGATCGCGGCCCGGCTCGCGGTCGGATACGAGCTGGCCGAGATCGCCAACGACATCACCCGGGCCACCCCGGCCAGCTTCGAGCCGACGATCGACTACGTCGTGACGAAGATCCCGCGCTTCGCCTTCGAGAAGCTGCACGGGGCCGAGGCGACCCTCGGCACGAGGATGCAGTCGGTCGGAGAGGTGATGGCCATCGGACGCACCTTCGGCGAGTCGCTGCAGAAGGCGCTCCGCTCGCTCGAGCAGGGGCGCCACGGGCTGAACGCGGACCCGGGCGAAGCCGCGCTCGACCAGGTCGACGACGCGGCCCTCCTCGACCGGGTGGCCGTGGCCAGCCCCGAGCGGATCTTCGAGGTCGAGGCGGCGCTCCGCCGCGGGCTCGGGGTCGACACGGTGGCCGAGCGCACCGGCATCGACCCCTGGTTCCTCACCCAGATCGCCCGGCTGAGCGACGCCCGCCTGGCCCTGGAGCAGCGCCGCGCCGAGCGGGGGGACGGGACGCTCACCTCGCTGACCAGGGCGGACTGGCGGCGCCTCAAGAGGTTCGGGTTCTCGGACCCCCAGCTCTCCTACCTGCTCCACACCGACGAGGCCTCGGTCCGGACGGCCCGGACGGACGCCGGGGTCGTCCCCACCTTCAAGACCGTCGACACCTGCGGGGCCGAGTTCGCCGCCGATACCCCGTACCACTACTCGACCTACGAGGACGAGGAGGAGGTCCACCCGTCGTCCCGGCCCCGGGTCATCATCCTCGGCTCGGGCCCCAACCGGATCGGCCAGGGGATCGAGTTCGACTACTGCTGCGTGCACGCCAGCATCGCCCTCCGGGAGGCCGGGTACGAGACCGTGATGGTCAACTGCAACCCCGAGACCGTGTCGACCGACTACGACACCTCGGACCGCCTCTACTTCGAGCCGCTCTCGGCCGAGGACGTGCGCAACGTGATCGAGGTGGAGACCCGGGCCAGCCGGGACGACGGGCGGGTGGTCGGGGTCATCGTGTCGCTCGGCGGCCAAACCCCGCTCAAGCTGGCGGCCGCGATCCCCGAGTCGCTCGTGCTCGGGACACCGGCGGTCTCGATCGACCTCGCCGAGGACCGGGAGCGCTGGAACGCGCTGTGCCACCGGCTCGGCATCGCCCAGCCGGCCGGGGGCACCGCCACCTCGGTCGACGAGGCGCTCGCGATCGCCCGGGACATCGGCTACCCCGTGCTCGTGCGGCCGAGCTACGTGCTCGGGGGCCGGGCCATGGAGATCGTCTACGACGACGACGGCGTGGACCGGGTGATGAAGTCGGTGGCGGCCGGCCTCGCCCGGGAGGGCGGCCTGAGCGCCGAACGCCCGGTGCTGGTCGACCGGTTCCTCGAGGACGCGATCGAGGTCGACGTCGACTCGGTGCGCGACTCGACCGGCGAGGTGCTGATCGCCGGGATCATGGAGCACGTCGAGGAGGCGGGCGTGCACTCGGGGGACTCCGCCTGCGCGCTGCCACCCCAGACGCTCGGCGCCGATGTGCTCGCCACGATCGAGAACCAGACGCGCGCGATCGCCGAGGCGCTCGGCGTGGTCGGCCTCCTGAACGTGCAGTACGCGGTGAAGGACGGGGCCGTCTTCGTCCTGGAGGCCAACCCGCGGGCCAGCCGCACCGTCCCGTTCGTGGCCAAGGCGACCGGGCTGCCGCTGGCCCGGATCGGTGCGCGCCTCTTGGTCGGCGAGACCCTGGCCGACCTGCGGGCGGCCGGCGAGCTCGACCGGGTCGGCCCGCTCAGCCACGTCTCGGTGAAGGAGGCCGTGCTGCCCTTCGACCGGTTCCCCGGGGTCGACACGCTGCTCGGCCCCGAGATGCGCTCGACCGGCGAGGTGATGGGGGTCGACACCACCTTCGGACTCGCCTTCGCCAAGAGCCAGATGGCCGCCGGGACCCGGCTGCCCCACGACGGCACCGTGTTCCTCTCGCTCGCCGACCGGGACAAGCCGGCCGGGCTCGAGGTGGCCCGCCAGCTGGTGGCCCTGGGCTTCCGCCTCGCCGCGACCACCGGGACCGCCGCGCTGCTGGCGGCCCACGACGTGCCGGTCGAGACGGTGGTGGCCAAGGTGGGGGAGGACGGGGTCGGCCCCCAGGCGCCCGAGCTCATCGCCGCGGGCCGGATCCAGCTGGTGGTGAACACCCCCCGCGGCCGCGGCCCGCGGGCCGACGGGCAGTACATCCGGACCGCCGCGCTGGCCCACCACGTGCCCTGCCTCACCACGCTGGCCGCGGCCAAGGCCGCGGTGGCCGGGATCGCCGACTGGGCGACGCACCCGCTCGAGGTGCGCTCGCTCCAGGAGCTGCACCTGGACGGGGCGGTCCGCTGAGGTGGCTGTCGACCTCACCACCACGGTCGGCAGCCTCACCCTCGCCAATCCGGTGATGACCGCGGCGGGGACCGCCGGCTACGGCACCGAGCTGGCCGCGTACGGCGACCTCGCGCTCCTCGGCGCGCACGTGGTGAAGTCGATCTCGGCCGACCCGTGGTCGGGGAACCCCGCCCCGCGGCTGACCGAGTCGGGCGAGAACATGGTCAACAGCGTCGGGCTGAGCGGGCCCGGGGTCGAGGCGTGGCTCGAGCGGGAGCTGCCCGGGCTGGCGAGCTCGGGGGCCACGGTGGTCGTGAGCATCTGGGGCCGCAGCGTGGAGGGCTTCGCCAAGGCGGCCGGCATGCTGCGCGGGGTGGGGCCTCCGGTCGTGGCGGTCGAGGTGAACGTGAGCTGCCCCAACGTGGAGGACCGGTCGCGCATGTTCGCCCACGACCCCCGGGCGACCGCCGAGGCGGTCGAGGCGGCCGAGTGCGGGCTGCCCCGCTGGGCCAAGCTCAGCCCCAACGTGGGGGACATCTGCGAGATCGCCGGCGCGGCGCTGGGTGCGGGGGCCGAGGGGCTCACGCTCGTCAACACCCTGCTCGCCATGGTGGTCGACCCCGAGACGCGCACGGCGGTGCTCGGGGCCGGTGGCGGGGGTCTCTCGGGTCCGGCGCTGCGGCCCGTGGCCGTGCGCGCGGTCGCCGACTGCCGGTCCGCCTTCCCCGGCGCGGCCATCGTGGGGGTCGGTGGGATCGGCAGCGGGCGCGACGCCGCCGAGCTGCTCGTCGCGGGGGCCGACGCCGTCCAGGTGGGCACCGCGATCTTCCGTGACCCGCGCGCGCCGTGGCGGGTGCTCTCCGAGCTCGGTCGGTGGTGCGAGGATCACGGCGTGGCCTCGCTGCGCGAGCTCGTGGGGTCGCTCAATGCCTGAGACCTTCCGCGACCGGTTGCAGGCCGCGCTGGTGGCCAAGGGGTCGTTGTGCCCCGGGATCGACCCGACGCGGGCCGGGCTCGCCCGCTGGGACATCGAGGACTCGGCCAAGGGGGCCGCTGAGTTCGGGTTGCGCTATCTCGAGGTGCTCGCTCGGCGGGTCGCGGTGGTGAAACCCAACGTCGCGTTCTTCGAGCAGTATGGCGCGGCCGGGCTCGCGTCCTTGGAGACGTTGCTCGGAGCCGCGCGCGAGGTCGGCGTGATGACGATCCTCGACGCGAAGCGCGGTGACATCGAGTCGACCAACACCGCCTACGCGCGCGCGTGGCTCGACGCCGACAGCCCGCTCGCCGCCGACGCATTGACTGTGTCGCCGTACCTCGGCGCGCGCGCGTTGACGCCCTTCTTCGACATCGCGCAGCGCGAAGGTCGCGGTGTCTTCGTCGTCGTGCGGAGCTCGAACCCGGAGGGACGGGCCGTGCAAGAGGCGCGCGTCGCCGACGGCCGGACCCTCGAGCAGTCGCTGCTCGATGTGGTCATGGAGCGACCCGAAGTGGTGGGTGCGGTGATCGGACTCATGACGGCGGCCCGCCCCCTCGAGGTCCCGGAAGCCACGTTCTACCTGGCCCCGGGGGTGGAAACCCAGGGTGCGACCTGGGCCGATTTGGGGGCGCAGTTCGGGGGTATGGCATCCACGCCAGTTGTGGTCAACCTGTCGCGGTCGCTGGCATCGGCGGGACCGGACGCTCAGGGGCTGCTCGATGCGGCCGATCGCGCCCAGGAGAAGATCATCTCCGAGTTGCGCCCCCGTTCTGATTGAGGCGCTATCGTCGGGTCATGCCTCAACCGCCCGCACTTACCGCTGAGCAGCGCCAGGCCGCGCTGCAGAAGGCCGCCAAGGTTCGACGCGAGCGCGCCGACGTGAAGGAGAAGTTGAAGCTCGGCTCGCTCACCCTCGCCGAGTTGCTGCAGAAGGCCGAAGGCGACGAGACCGTGGGGAAGATGAAGGTCCTCTCCGTGCTCGAGTCGCTGCCCGGCCTGGGCAAGGTGAAGGCCCGCCGTCTCATGGACACGGTCGGGATCAGCGAGAGCCGCCGCCTGCAGGGGTTGGGCGCGAAGCAGCGCGCCGACCTGCTGAAGGCCACCGCTCGCTAGACAGGGCGCGCGTCCCCTGGACGCCGCGTCGCTCATCTTCGTCCTCATCGGTCCCGGGGGGGCCGGGAAGGGCACGGTGTCGCGGACCCTCGTGGCCCGCGATCCGAAGCTGTGGCTCAGCCGTTCGTGGACGACGCGCCCGCAGCGCCCCGGCGAGACCGACGACGCCTACGTCTACGTCGACGAGGCGGCGTTCCGCCGCAAGGTCGACGAGGGTGGGTTCCTCGAGTGGGCCGAGTTCCTCGGCCACCACTACGGCACCCCCAACCCCGATCCGCCCGAAGGCCGAGACGTCCTCTTGGAGATCGACGTGCAGGGCGCGCGTCAGGTGGTGGAGAAGTGGCCTGGGGCCGTCGTCATCCTCCTCGTGCCCCCTTCGACGGCGGTCCAGGAGCACCGGTTGGAGGCCCGGGGGGACCCCGCCGACCAGGTGGCCCTGCGGGTCGAGACCGGCCGCGAGGAGGTCCGCCAGGCGAGGGAACTCGCCGCGCACGAGGTGGTCAACGACGACGTGGCTCGGGCCACCACCGAGGTGGCCGGTATAGTTGAGGCCGCGCGTTCGGCTCACCTCGAGCACTCCTGAGCGCACCCCCCAGATCACCCGGAGGATTCATGGCCCAAGGCCGACTTAACCTGATGGACCCGCCCATCGAGGACCTGCTCGACAAGGTCGACTCGAAGTTCACGCTGGTCGCTCTGGGGGCGCTGCGGGCCCGCCAGGTCAACGCCTACTACAACAGCCTCGGCGAGGGGCTGGGCCGGGTCGTGCCGCCCCAGGTCGCCTCGGTGTCGGGGAAGCCGCTGTCGATCGCGTTCGAGGAGATCGCGGCGGGGAAGGCGACCTACGTGCGCCTCGACCCCGAGGAGCTGGCGGCGCTCGAGGCGGCCGAGGCCGCCGGGACCGGCACCGAGCTGAGCGAGGTCGAAGGCGGCCTCGCCGCGCTCCTGGGCGGCGGGACCCAATCCGACGAGGACGCGCCCGAGGACGAGGGCCCGGCCGCCGGATAGGCGGCGAGCCATGTCGACACCGCCCGCCGCCCGCCGGGTCGTCCTCGGGGTCACCGGGGGCATCGCCGCCTACAAGGCCGTCGAGGTCTGCCGCCGCCTGGTCGAAGCGGGCGTGCACGTCGCGCCGGTGCTGACCGCTGACGCGGAGCGATTCGTCGGGGCGGTCACCTTCTCGGCGCTCGCGTCGGAGCCCGCGCAGCGGTCCTTGTTCGAGGAGTCCTCGCCGATCCCGCACACCCGGCTCGGCCAGTCCGCCGATCTCGTCGTGGTGGCGCCGGCCACCGCCGACTTCCTCGCCCGCTACGCGGCCGGGATGGCCAACGACCTGTTGACCGCGACGCTGCTCGCCACCCGCGCCCCGGTGCTCGTGTGTCCGGCGATGCACACCGAGATGTGGGAGCACCCGAGCGTCCAGGAGAACCTGGCCACCCTCGTGCGGCGGGGGGTCTCCGTGGTGCCGCCCGAGCGCGGCCCGTTGGCGGCCGGCGACGTCGGCGTCGGCCGGCTGGCCGAACCGGCCGCGATCGTGGCCGTCGCCCTCGGGATGCTCGGTGCCCACGGTGACCTGGCCGGCCGGCGGGTCGCGGTGTCGGCCGGCGGGACCCGGGAGCCGATCGACCCGGTCCGCCACCTCTCCAACCGGTCGTCGGGGAAGCAGGGCCACGCGCTGGCCGCCGCCGCCCTGCGCCGGGGCGCCGACGTGGCGCTCGTGACGACCGTCGCCGACACGCTGCCGGCCCACCCCCGCCTGAGCGTGGTGCGGGTCGATACCGCGGCCGAGATGGAGTCGGCGATGGCCATCGAGGCCGACAAGGCCGACGTGATCGTCATGGCGGCCGCGGTGGCCGACTTCCGGCCGGTCGCGGTGGCGGGGCACAAGCTGACCAAGGACAAGGGGATCCCCGAGCTCGTCTTGGAGAGGACCCCCGACATCCTGGCCGGCCTCGCCCGGCACCGTCGGCCCGGCCAGGTCATCGTCGGCTTCGCGGCCGAGACCGACGAGCCGCTGTCCCGGGCCCGGCGCAAGCGTGAAGAGAAGGGCGTCGACCTCATGGTGGTGAACGACGTGAGCGCGCCGGGGGTGGGTTTCGACCACGACACGAACGCGGTGACCATCGTCGGTCCGGGCAACGACCACGAGGTGCCGCTGACCACGAAGGCGGTCGTCGCCGACGCCGTGTTGGACCGGGTCGTCGAGCTGCTCGACCACCCGGCCGACGGCCCGAGAGAACCAGAGGAGCGTTGATGCGGACCACCTTCACCTCGGAGTCGGTGACCGAGGGCCACCCCGACAAGATGGCCGACCAGATCTCCGACACGGTCCTCGACGCGCTGCTCGAGCAGGACCCGAGGAGCCGGGTGGCCTGCGAGACGCTGCTCACGACCGGTCTCGTCGTCGTGGCCGGCGAGATCACGACCGACGCAACGATCGACGTGACCTCGCTCGCCCGCCAGGCGGTGTGCGACATCGGCTACGACGACGACGCGACGGGGTTCAACGGCAACACCTGCGCGGTGCTCGTGTCGCTCGACAAGCAATCGCCCGACATCGCCCAGGGCGTCGACATGGCCTACGAGCTGCGGACCGGTTCGGGCGGCGAGGACATGCGGAACGCTCAGGGCGCGGGTGACCAGGGGATGATGTTCGGCTTCGCCTGTGACGAGACGCCCGACCTCATGCCGCTGCCGATCTGGCTCGCGCACCGGCTGTCCCAGCGGCTCACCCAGGTGCGCCGGCTCGGCTCCCTCCCGTACCTCCGGCCCGACGGCAAGACCCAGGTGTCCATCGCGTACGACGGCGGCCGACCCGTGGCCGTCGAGACCGTCCTCATCTCGACCCAGCACCAACCCGGCATCGACATCGAGACGCTGCTCGCCCCCGACGTGCGCGAGCAGGTCATCGAACCCCTGCTGCCGAGCGACCTCGACACCTCGGCGGTCTCGATTCTCATCAACCCGACCGGGCGGTTCGAGCTCGGCGGGCCCCACGCCGACACCGGGCTCACCGGGCGCAAGATCATCGTGGACACCTACGGGGGCATGGCCCGCCACGGCGGCGGGGCCTTCTCCGGCAAGGACCCGTCCAAGGTCGACCGCTCGGCCGCCTACGCGGCTCGCTGGGTCGCCAAGCACGTCGTCGCCGCCGGCGCCGCCCGCCGGTGCGAGGTCCAGGTCGCCTACGCCATCGGGGTCGCCCACCCGGTCTCGGTGCTCGTCGAGACCTTCGGCACCGAGACGGTGGACCCGGCCAAGATCACCGGCGCGGTGGGGGAGCTGTTCGACCTCCGGCCGGCCGCCATCATCGAGGAGCTCGACCTCCGCCGGCCCATCTACAAGGGGACCGCCGCCTACGGGCACTTCGGCCGGGGTGAGAAGGAGTTCACGTGGGAGGCCACCCCGAAGGTCGACGACATGAAGCGGGCGCTCGGGCTCTAGCCGCCGCGGCGCCGGGGTTTTGAGCGTGCGGGTGGTCCGGGTGCTGCCCGACGTGGCGGCGGTCGGGCGGCCCTTCGACTACGAGGTGCCCGAGGGCTGGGAGGCCGACGTCGCGGTGGGCACCCGGGTGCGCGTCCCCCTCCACGGTCGGAGGGTCGGCGGGTGGGTCGTCGACGACGACGTCGAACCGGAGCCGTACCGGGAGACGAAGCGACTGGCCAAGCTCTCGGGCCTCGGGCCGCCCGCCCCGGTGCTGTCGCTCGCGACCTGGGCGGCCTGGCGATGGGCCGGACCGCTCAGCGCACTGCTCACCGTGGCCTCGCCGGACCGGGTGGTCCGGGAACTGCCGGCGGCCCCGTTGCCCGGGCCCCGTCCCGGGGTCCCCTCGAAGGACCCGCTCGGCCGGGCCGCCACCGCGGCGCTGCGCGACGTCGGCACCCCCACGCTCCTGCGGGTCCCGCCGGCGGCCGACCTGCTGGCCGTGGTCGAGGCGGCCGCCGCCGGCGTCACCGGACCGGTGCTCGTCCTCGTGCCGAACGTCGGTTGGGCGGAGCGGCTGCGGGGCCGCCTGGCCCGGCGGGGGCTTCCGGCTGCGGGATCGTGGGAGGAGGCGGCGGCCGGCTGGCCGGTCGTGGTCGGCTCGCGGGGGGCCGCGTTCGCGCCGGCCGGGCGGCTCGGGGCCGCGGTGGTCCTCGACGCGCAGGACCAGGCCTACCGGGAGGAGCGGGCCCCCCACTTCGACGCCTCGGTCGTGGTGGTCGAGCGGGCCCGCCGGGACGGCGCGCCGTGCCTCCTCACCTCCGCGACCCCGAGCGTGGTGCAGGCCCACACCTACCGGATCGCCGAGCTGCCGCGAGACGTCGAACGGGCCGGCTGGCCGGTGCTGCAGGTGATCGACCGGCGGGCGGACGACCCGAGGACCGGCCTCTACTCCGAGGAGCTGGTGCGCCGGGCTCGCGCGACGAGCGCCGGCCGGTTCGTGGCGGTGCTCAACCGCAAGGGGAGGGCCCGGCTCCTCGCCTGCGCGGCCTGCGGGGAGCTGGCCCGTTGCGAGGTCTGCGGACGGGCGGTGCGCGAGGAGGGCGACGAGCTCGTGTGCGCGGCGTGCGGGGCGCGCCGGCCCCGGCTCTGCGCGGCCTGCGGCCGCACCCGGCTGAAGGCCCTCCGGGTCGGGGTCAGTCGGGTCCGCGAGGAGCTCGAGGCGCTGGTCGGCGAGGCCGTGGGGGAGGTTTCGGGGCCGGACTCCCCGGTGCCCGACACCCGCTACCTCGTGGGCACCGAGGCCGTCCTCCACCGGGTGCGCCGCGCCGAGGTGGTCGCCTTCTTGGACTTCGACATCCATCTGCTCGCGGCCCGGCTGTCGGCGGGGGAGGAGTCGCTCGGCCTCCTCTCCCGGGCCGGCCGGTTGGTCGGAGGGCGGGGCCAGCCGGGGGCCGGGGCGGTGGTCGTGCAGACGAGGATGCCCGACCACGAGGTGCTGACCGCGGCGACCGCCGGCAACCCGGGTCCGTTCCTCGAGCGCGAGCTGGCGGTGCGCCGCGAGCTCGCCCTGCCGCCGTTCCGCGCCCTTGCCGAGCTGTCCGGTCCCGGGGCGGCCGAGCTCGCGGCCGCGCTCGGCCTCGAGGGCTCGGCCCTCGGCGACGACCGTTGGCTCGTGCGGGCGGCCGACCACGTGACGCTGTGCGACCGGCTGGCCGCCACCGCCCGACCGCGGGCGCGGGTGAAGGTGGTGGTCGACCCGGTCGGGGTCTGAGGGGGCCCCCACTACCATGGCGGCCCGGTGACCACCTTCGCGATCCGCCAGTACGGGGACCCGGTCCTGCGCCGGGTCACCCGGGAGATCGAGGAGATCGACGGGCGCGTCGCCAAGCTCGCCGAGGACATGATCGAGACCATGTACGCCGCCCCCGGCGTCGGCCTCGCCGCCAACCAGGTGGGTGTGCAGCGCCGGATGTTCGTCTACGACGTCGGCAACGGCCCGGTGGTCGTGATCAACCCGAGGATCGTCGAGTCGAGCGGGGAGTGGACCTACGAGGAGGGGTGCCTCTCCATCCCCGGGCTCAGCTGGCCCATCGTGCGGCCGGGCTCGGTGCACCTGATCGGCCTCGACCTCGAGGGCAACGAGCTGTCGATCGAGGCCGACGAGCTCGAGGGCCGGGCCCTCCAGCACGAGGTCGACCACCTCGACGGCACGCTCCTCGTCGAGCGGCTCGACCCCGACCAGCGGCGCGAGGCCAAGGCGATCCTGCGGGCCCGGGCGCTGCAGCTGCCCGGCGACGACCCCGACGGACTGTCGAAGCTGGTGGCCGAGGAGTAGCTCCGGCGCGCCGGGTGCGCGGCGGGCTCAGCCCTTCACGTAGGAGCGCTTCTCGGCGATGCGGCCGTCGCGGACCATGAACAGGTCGACGCCGCGGACGTGTCCGCCGTCCCAGTCGTAGCGCCACCGCTGCACCACCCGGTCGCCGGCCGCGAAGGTCTCCTCGGCCGTGAACGAGGCCGAGTGGTCCTCGAAGATGGGGCGCCACGCCTCGGTGATCGCGGCGATCCCGACGTGGCTCGTGCCGTCGGGGGCCGGGCCGGTTCCGTCGAACAGGCAGTCCGCCGCGCACAGCGCCAGGCTGGCCTCGAGGTCGTGGGCGCCCCAGGCGTCCCCGAACGCCGTCACGACCGCGAGCGCGTCGTCGCTACTTGGCATAGTTGCTGGCACCGAACCAGTCCACGACCACCACCGGCTCGTCGCCCACCACCCAGGCGTCGTGCCCGCTCGGCAGCGACGTGACGTCGCCGGGCCGGGCCACGATCTCGGTCCCGTCGTCCATCCGGATCGCCAGCTGCCCCGCCACGTGGTACTGGAAGTGCGGTGCGGTACAGCTGTCGGTCCCGGCGATGGGCTTCACGTGGTCCGACCACCGCCAGCCGGGCTCGAAGACGAGCCGGCCGATCTCGGACCCGCCCACCTTCAGGATCTCGGCCCGCCCGTGCGGGAACTCCCGCACCTCGTCGGCCTCGTCGAACTGCCGGTGCTCGGTCACCTGCTCCATGGCCCCACCTCCACCCTCGTCAACACGGTTCTGGTATTCTTATCTATTAGTAAGTAAGGGGTCAAGACCCAGAGGAGGGCGGGGAGGGCGATGAGCGCGAGCCCGCGGGCGGCGAATACCAAGACGGCCATCCTGGATGTGGCCGAGCGCCTGGTGCAGCGACGCGGGTTCAACGCGTTCAGCTACGGGGACGTGGCGGCCGAGCTCGGGATCACGACCGCGGCGCTGCACTACCACTACGCCTCCAAGTCCGAGCTCGGCGAGAGCCTGATCACGCGGTACGCGGCGACGTTCGAGGGGGCGCTGCAGGCGATCGACGCGACCGCTGAGGAACCGCCGGCCAAGCTCGCCGCGTACTGCGACATCTACCGGCGGGCCCTGGCCGGGCACCGCATGTGTCTCTGCGGGATGCTGGCCGCCGAGTTCGAGACCCTGGCCACGCCGATGCGCGACGCCGTGGTCGGCTTCTTCGAGGAAAACGAGCGGTGGGTGGCCGGGCTGCTCGAGTCGGGCCGCGAGGCGGGAGGGTTCTCCTTCGCCGGCACCGCCCAGCGCTCCGCCCGGATGGTGATCGCAGCGCTCGAGGGGGCGATGCTGGTCGCCCGCCCCTACGGCGACCTCGAGATGTTCGACGAGGTGGCGGGCCGGTTGCTGAGCGACTTCGCCCCGGCGTAGCCGCCGGGCGCCGCCCGCCCGCCCCTACGTTGGAGCGATGCCGCGCCTCGCCTTCCTCGGCACCCCCGAGCTCGCGGTGCCGCCGCTGCGCGCGCTCGTCGCGGCGGGGCACGACGTGGCGCTCGTGGTGAGCGGTCCCGACCGGCGCCGGGGGCGCGGCCCGGCGGCCTCGCCCACCCCGGTGAAGGCGGCAGCCCTCGAGCTCGGCCTGCCCGCGACCACCGAGATCGGCGAGCTCGTCTCGATGCCGGTGCGCCCGGAGCTCGGTGTGGTCGTCGCGTACGGCCGGCTCATCCGGCCCTCGGTGCTCGCGGCGGTCCCCATGGTGAACCTGCACTTCTCGCTGCTGCCGCGGTGGCGGGGCGCCGCGCCCGTCGAGCGGGCGATCCTGGCCGGAGACGAACGCACCGGCGTGTGCGTCATGGCGGTCGAGGAGGGGCTCGACACCGGGCCCGTCTACGCCCGCGCCGAGCTCGAGATCGAGCCGGGCGAGCACTTGGGCGCGCTCCGGGACCGCCTGGTGACGGCGGGCACCGAGCTGCTCGTCGAGGTGGTGGCGGGCGGGCTGGCCGGGCTGCCGGCTCCGGTCGCCCAGTCGGGCGAGCCGACCTACGCGCACAAGGTGGAGCCGGGCGAGCTGGTGCTCGACTGGGGACGGCCGACCCGCGAGGTGCTGGCGGTGGTGCGGCTCGACCGGGCCCACTCCACCGCCAACGGCCGGCGCCTCCGGGTGCTCGAGGCGGTGGCCGCGGCGGGCGCCTCCCCGGCGGCGGGGCTCGCCCCCGGTACCCTCGTGGGGACGGCGGTCGCGACCGCGGACGGGGCGGTCGTGCTCGTCACGGTGCAGCCCGAAGGAGGCCGGCCGATGGCCGCGAGCGACTGGGTGCGGGGCGCGCATCTGGGCCCGCGCCCCCGGCTCGGCGACGGCCCTCCGTGACCGACGCCTGGGACCCCGAGCAGTACCGCCGCTTCGCGGCCGAGCGGCGCCAGCCCTTCGACGACCTGAGGAGCCTGTGCATGCCGGTCGTCGGGGGTCGGATCGTCGACCTCGGTTGCGGCACCGGCGAGCTCACCACCGAGCTGCACCGGGGCCTCGGCGCCGCCGAGACCGTGGGTGTGGACCGGTCCGACGCCATGCTGGCCGAGGCGGCCCGCTGGGCGCTCGAGGTGCCGGGCCTGCGCTTCGAGAAGGGCGACCTCTCGGTGTGGCACGGATACGGGCTCGACCTGGTGTTCGCCAACGCGTCGCTGCACTGGGCGCCGGACCACCCCAACCTCCTCGCCCGGCTCCGGTTCTCGCTCGGCACCGGCGGCCAGCTCGCGTTCCAGGTGCCGGCGACCTTCGGGCACCCGAGCCACGTGCTGGCGGCCGAGGTGGCGGCCGAACCGGACTTCGCGCCGGCCGACGGTGGCGCGCCGCCCGACCCCGGCGAGTCGGTGCTCACCCCGGCCCGCTACGCCGAGGTGCTCGCGGCGCTGGGTGCGGTGCAGCAGCACTGCCGGATGCAGGTCTACGGCCACCTCCTCCCGTCGGTCGAGTCGGTGGTCGAGTGGGTGCGCGGGTCGCTCCTCACGCCGATCCGGGCCCGGCTCGACGAGGCCACCTTCGAGGCCTACCTCGCCCGCTACCGGGCGCGCCTGCTCGCCGAGCTGGGCCAGCAGCGGCCCTACTTCTACGCGTTCAGCCGCATCCTGTGCTGGGCCCGCTTTCCGTGAGCGCCGACCGGGAGGTCACCGTGCGAAGGGCCCGAGGTGGTCCGCCTTCGCGGTGGCGAGGAGGGGCCGCAGCCCGCCGTAGCTGAAGTACACGGTGGTCGCGACGACGGCGCGCTGTGCCGCGCTCGGGTCCGGGCCGAGGCGCGTGACGGTCGCGGCACCGAGCTCGCGGGTGCGCTGGATGGTGGTGGCCTGCTCGAGGCCGAAGTTGGTGGACACCCCGATTTGGGCGCCGAGCGCGAGCAGGAGGGCGAGCCGACCCAGCCACTGGGCCCATCGCGCCGAGTGGGCGACGGCGCGGGCGAGACGCGCCCAGGCGAACACCGCGATGGCCAGGACCACCAGCAGGTTGGCCATCGTGTAGCGGGGGGCCAGCGCCTGGTCGAGCCCGAGGTTCACCCGGCCGAGCCCCGAGGACAGGTCGAAGAACAGCGCGAACACGAGGAGCGCTGCGGGGAGCGGGGTCGAGGACCCGAGGCGGTCCCGGCGCACCTCGCGGACCGACGCCACGACCACCGCAGCGGCGAGGACGACCACGAGCAGTCCCAGCGCCTCGTGCCAGTGCAGGGAGCCGGGCGAGAGGCTGGGCACGAAGTTGCCGATCTCGGCCAGCAGGAACTGGATCGCGGTGAACGGGTGGTCGAACGCGTAGCGGAACGAGCCGCCACCGGCCTCGGACAGGTGGAAGTCGATGAAGTACAGGGCGGCGGTCGCCGATCCGGCGAGGGCCCAGGACCAGAGCACCCGCCCGGGCCGGGCCAGGTCCCCGCGGCGTCGCCACAGGCAGAGGAGGCCGACCGGCCACAGGAACAGTCCCTGCAACGACGAGTAGGAGGCGGCCACCGCCACGACGCCGCACAGGAGAAGCATCGGGGCGCGCAGGCGGGGCCGGGCCAGGAGCGCCAGGAGCACGAGGAGGAAGAAGACGACGAAGTACCAGGTGATCTGGTAGGCGAGGAGCGTGCTCTCGACGTCGGAGAGGCTGAACCAGACCGCGCCGAGGAGGAGCGTCGAGGCCCAGTCGGGCCGGCGCCCCGCGTAGGCGCGCACGACCGCGAGGAAGAGCCCGTAGGCGACCACGAACAACGCCGCGCTCGCGAGCATGATCGTCTTCGCGTCGAGGGCGACGAGCCAGCCGAACGCGATGAACGAGAGGTTGGGCACGAGCACCCGGTGCTCGTTGTGCTGGGTCCACAGCTGGCCCCAGCTGAGGTGCCCGTGCAGCGCCGCGTGGACGATCGGCACCATGCTCCAGTCGTCGTTGAAGAAGCTGTTCACCCCGTAGTGGACGACGAACACGACATAGAGCACGGCCGGGAGGAGCGCGGCCGCGAACCAGCCGACGCCCGGCCGGCGGGGGGAGGGCGGGGCGGCCGGCGGCCGGTCGGCGGGCGCGGCGTGGGCCGGGCTCCTCGGCGGCGAAGAGGACGGCGCCGCGTCGAGGTTGGGCCCTGGAACCACGAGGGCGAAGACTACGCGGGCCGGCCGAAACCGCCCGTAGGCTCGGATCTCGTGAGCGCGCGCCCCTCGAGTGGTCGTGACCCGGGCCGGCTCGGGGCGGTGAAGGTGGCCCCCTCGGTGCTCTCGGCCGACTTCGGCAACCTGGCCGAGGCGGTGGGGGAGGTCGCGAGCACGGCCGACTGGCTGCACGTGGACGTGATGGACGGCCACTTCGTTCCCAACCTCACGGTCGGGCCACCGGTGGTGGCGTCGCTGCGCAAGCACTCGGGCCTGTTCTTCGACTGCCATCTGATGATGACGGACCCGGGTCGCTACTTGGAGGCGTTCGGCGACGCCGGCGCCGACTCGCTCACGGTCCACGTCGAGGTGGGGGACACCGAGGCGCTGCTCGCGCGCATCCGGCGACTCGGGATGCGGGCGGGGATCGCCGCCAACCCCGACACCCCTTTCTCGGCGATCGACCCCTTTCTCGACCAGGTCGACCTGGTGTTGTGCATGACGGTCTTCCCGGGCTTCGGCGGGCAGGAGTTCATGGGCGAGGTCATGGACAAGGTGATGGACGTCCGGGCGGCCATCGACGCGCGTGGCTTGTCGGCCGACCTCGAGGTGGACGGCGGCATCGACGAGCACACCGCCACCCGGGCCGCCAAGGCGGGGGCAAACGTCTTCGTGGCCGGCAGCGCGGTGTTCGGCCACGACGCCCCCTGGGAGGCGGTCGAAGCCATCCGGCGCGGCGCCGACAGCGCCCGCATCGGGTAGCGGCCGCCCTCCGCCACCCCTTCTGTCCAGGGTTTCTGTGACCGCCCGGTAGGATCGGACTGCTATGCGCCCCTCGTCGGAGCCGCCCACGGGCGAGGAGGGGCGCGCCCGGGATCGCCGCCACATGGCGCGGGCGATCGAGCTCGCGGCCGCCGCCCGACCGGTCACGGCCCCCAACCCGTGGGTCGGGGCGGTCGTCGTGCCGGCCGGTGACCCGGGTCGGACCTTCGAGGGGATGACGTCACCCCCGGGCGGGGACCACGCCGAGGTGGTGGCCCTGCGCCGCGCAGAGGAGGCCGGGATGGCCGGCGGGGCGACGCTCTACACCACGCTCGAGCCCTGCTCGCACCACGGCCGGACCCCGCCCTGTGTCGACGCGGTGATCGGGTCCGGGGTTGCCCGGGTGGTCGTGGGCATCATCGACCCCGACCACCAGGTGCGCGGGCAGGGCGTGACCCGGCTTCGCGAGGCGGGCATCGAGGTCGAGACCGGGGTGTGCGAGGACGCGGTGGCCGAACAGCTCGCCCCGTACCTGAAGCACCGCCGGACCGGCCGGCCGTGGGTGGTGCTGAAGATGGCCCTCACGCTCGACGGGCGGACCGCCGCGCCGGACGGCTCGAGCCGTTGGATCACCGGGGAGGCGGCCCGGGCCGACGCCCACCGGCTGCGGGCGTGCTCCGACGCGGTGCTCGTCGGGGCCGGGACCGTGCGAGCCGACGACCCCGCCCTCACCGTGCGGCTCGATGGGGAGCCACCGGACCGCCAGCCGATGCGGGTGGTGCTGGGGTCGGCCCCCGCCGGGGCGCGGGTGCACCCGGCGCTCGAACTCTCGGGTGACCTGGGTGGCGTCCTCGATGAGCTCGGCTCCCGGGGGGCGCTGCAGGTGCTGGTGGAGGGCGGGGCCACGGTGGCCCACGACCTGCATGCTGCGGGCCTGGTCGACCGGTACGTGCTGTACCTGGCCCCGGCGCTGTCGGGCGGTGACGACGGGAGACCGGTGTTCGCCGGCCCGGGGGCCGCGACGATCGAGGGGTTCTGGCGCGGCCGGCTGGTGTCGGTCGAGCGCCTGGGTGAAGACCTGCGAGTGGAGGTGGCGGCCTGATGGCACTGGCGTCGATCACGGAGGCAATCGAGGCGATCACCCGCGGCGAGATGGTCGTGGTGGTCGATGACGCGGACCGCGAGAACGAGGGCGACCTGATCATGGCCGCGGATGCGGCCACGCCCGAGAAGATCGCATTCTTCCTCGCCCACACCTCGGGGGTGATCTGCGTCCCGATCACCCCGGAACGGGCGGACGAGCTGGACCTTCCCCTCATGGTCGCCAACAACACCGAGTCCCAGCGGACCGCGTTCACCGTGTCGGTCGACGCCGCCCAAGGCACGACCACGGGGATCTCGGCGGCCGACCGGGCGGCCACGATCGCAGCGCTGATCGACCCGGGCACCGCGCCCTCGGACCTCCGGCGGCCCGGCCATATCTTCCCGTTGCGCTACCGCACCGGTGGCGTGCTCAAGCGGCACGGGCACACCGAGGCCGCCGTCGACCTGGCCAGGGCGGCCGGGCTCACCCCGGCCGGGGTGCTGTGCGAGATCGTGACCTCCGACAAGTCGGCGATGGCCCGACTGGAGGAGCTGGAGCGGTTCGCGGCCGACCACGGGCTGCTCATCATCTCGATCGCCGATCTCATCCGGTACCGACGCCAGAACGAGATGCTGGTCAAGCGGGTCGCCCAGGCGCGGATCCCGACCGAGAGCGGCGAGTACTCCGCCTACGTCTACGAGTCGCTGCTCGACGGCGAACAGCACCTCGCGTTCGTGTTCGGCGACGTGGCCGGGCAGGACAACGTCCTCGTGCGGGTCCACTCGGAGTGCCTGACCGGTGACGTGTTCGGCTCACTGCGCTGTGACTGCGGGCCGCAGCTCCACGGCGCCCTCGACTTGATCGAGCGCGAGGGTCGTGGGGTCGTGATCTACCTGCGCGGCCACGAAGGCCGCGGCATCGGCCTCGGACACAAGATCCGCGCCTACAACCTCCAAGAGCGCGGGCACGACACGGTGGACGCCAACCTCGAGCTCGGACTCCCGGTCGACAGCCGGGAGTACGGCATCGGCGCGCAGATGCTGGTCGACCTCGGCGTGACCACCATGCGGATCATGACCAACAACCCGGTGAAGTACGGCGGCCTCGAAGGCTTCGGGCTCGACATCGTCGAGCGCCTCCCGCTCGAATCCGAGCCCAACCCGGAGAACATCTCGTACCTCCGCACGAAGCGCGAACGCCTCGGGCACCTCTTCGCCAACCTGGACGGGGTCATCGAGGACCGGGACCCACCGGCCCCGTGACCGGCTCGGAGGAGACCCGGCTCGACCCGGGTGTCTTCGCCGCGGTCGCGCCGCGGGTCGGTCGGCAGGTGGGGGAGGGTCTGCTCGCCGAGGCGGGCGGCCGGGGGCTGCGGATCGGGATCGGCTGCGCGCTGTTCAACGGCGGGGTGACCGCCCGCCTGCTCGACGGCGCGCTGGCCGGGCTCGAGGAGGCATCGGTCGACCGGGCCGACATCACGGTGGCCTGGGTCCCGGGTGCCTTCGAGCTGCCGCTCGCCGCCCAGAGGATGGCGAGCGCGGGCGCCGTCGACGCGGTCGTCTGCCTCGGCGCGGTCATCCGGGGCGACACGTCGCACTTCGACTTCGTCGCCGGCGAGTGCGCGTCGGGCCTCGCCCGGGTCGCGCTCGACACCGGGCTGCCGGTCGTCTTCGGGGTGCTCACGACCGACAACGTGGAACAGGCGCTCGAGCGGGCGCGGCCCGACGAGACGAACAAGGGCCGGGAGGCCGCCCTCTCGGCGGTGCAGATGGTGACGGTCCTGCGCGCCCTCGCCCCCCGGCCGGCGCGGGCGGTGGGGGCCTGATGCTGAAGCTGGTGCTGCCGAAGGGATCTCTCGAGGAGTCGACGTTCGAGCTGTTCGCCGACGCGGATCTGCGCGTGTACCGATCCTCGGAGGTCGACTACCGCGCGTCGATCCGCGACGACCGTTTCTCCGAGGTGCGGATCCTGCGGGCCCAGGAGATCCCGGTCTTCGTCGCACAGGGGTTGTTCGACCTCGGGATCACCGGGCGCGACTGGGTGCAGGAACGGGGTGTCGAGGTGGTCTCGCTCGGCGAGCTGCACTACTCCAAGGTCGCGAGCGGCTACCCGATCCGGATCGTGCTGGCCGTCCCCGAGGGTTCGCCGGCCAAGTCGCTCGAGGACCTCGCCGGAGGGGAGAGGCCGCTCCGGGTGGCGACCGAGTACCCGGAGCTGGCCCGCCGCGCCCTCGCCGACGCCGGGGTCGAGGCCGAGATCTCGCTCTCCTATGGCGCCACCGAGGCGAAGGTGCCCGACATCGCCGACTGTGTGGTCGAGCTCACCGAGACGGGCCGGGCGCTGCGCACCGCCGGGCTCCGGATCATCCACACCCTGCTCGTCTCGTTCACCGAGCTGATCGCCAACCCGATCTCGGCGGCCGACCCCGAGAAGCGGCGGGCCATGGAGCAGCTCTACACGCTGCTCACGGGGACCCTCGAGGCCCGCGAGAAGGTGCTCGTGAAGCTGAACGTCTCGGCCGAGCGCAAGGCGGCCGTGCTCGAGCGGCTGCCCTCGCTCCGCTCGCCGACGGTCTCGGAGCTGGCCGGGGACGGCGGGTTCGCGATCGAGACCGTGGTGCGCAAGGACGAGATCAACACCCTCATCCCGGAGCTGAAGGAGCTCGGCGCGAGCGACATCTTGGAGCTGGCCCTGGCCAAGATCGTCCATTGACCGACGACGGCTGGCCGGCCCGGCGCGACCCGCGGGTCGGTGTCGTCGCCACGTTCGAGAGCGAGCGGGGGCTCGGCACCGTCGCCGAGGCCGACGGGACGACGTTCCCGTTCCACTGCACCGCGCTGACCGACGGGAGCCGGGAGGTGGAGGTGGGCCGGGCCGTCCTGTTCATCGTGCGCCCCGGCCACCGCGGGGTGCTGGAAGCGCGCGAGGTGGTGAAACGCTGAGGCGGCTACTGGGAGCCGGGCGCCCCGCCGTCGGGCGCCCCCTGGGCCTGGGCGGCCGCCCGCTCGGCCGCCTCGACCTGGACGTAGCCGAGCCGGATCTGGGCCAGCGCGTCGCGCAGCGGCCCCGCCGCCTCGCCGAGGCGCTCGCCGAGGCCCTCGACCAGGTAGCCGAAGGCGTCGATCGCCAGCCGGGCCTCCGCCATGAGCGGCGGGTGGGCCGAGAGGTAGATGGCCCCGAGCTCGAACAGCCCGTAGCAGTGGTTGGCCAGCACGGTCTCGGCGGGCGTGCGGGCGAGCTGCTCACGCAGCGCCTCGACCTGGGCCTGGGCGTCGAGGGAGTCGTCGTCGGGATCGACGGCCGGTCCTGCCGCCTGCGGGCCGGACGAAGGTGCGCTGCGCTCGCGCTCGACCTCGTGCTCGCCCGACGGTGTCCAGAGGCTGGACATGCTGGTACCCTACAAGGCCGAACACCACGGAAAGCGGGGTGGCGACGCGCCACCTCCACCCGGCCACCGCATCTGCAGCATCGAGGTGCGCCGGGTCGACACGGCAGCTCCGGCCCAGCCGGAGTTCCCCCCGCTCTCCGCCACATCGGCTCGCGCGCGATCGCGGGCCCGAGCGGGAGGAGTGATGCCGCATAGTCACTGAAGCCACCAACGAGCACCGGATCAACGAGCGCATCCGGGCCCGCGAGGTCCGACTCGTGGACCCCGACGGCCAGCAGCTCGGGATCAAGCCGCTGCCCGAGGCGCTCTCGATTGCCCGTGAGCTCGATCTCGACCTCGTCGAGGTGGCCCCGATGGCCTCCCCGCCGGTGTGCCGGATCATGGATTACGGGAAGTTCAAGTTCGACGAGGCCCAGCGGGCGAAGGAGTCCCGCCGCAAGGCGGTGCACGTCGGGATCAAGGAGATGAAGTACCGGCCGAAGATCGGTCCGGGTGACTTCGACACCAAGACCCGGCAGGTCGCCAAGTTCCTGGACGACGGGCACAAGGTCAAGCTCACGATCATGTTCCGGGGCCGGGAGGTCTTCCATCCCGAGCTCGGCAAGCGGATCCTCGATCGGGTGGCCGAGCAGCTGGGCGACGCGGCCAAGGTCGAGTTCGAACCCCGCCTCGACGGCCGGAACATGGTGATGGTGCTCGCACCGGACAAGCGGGCCCGCCAGTCGGCGGCGGCCAAAGCCGGTCGGCAGCAGAGCGAGGAGGCCGCCCCCGAAGCACCGGCCGAGGCGGCGTCCGAAGGTGGCAGCGACACGACGGCAACACCAGGGAAAGAGTGACGATGCCGAAGATGAAGACCGACCGCGGGGCAGCCAAGCGGATCAAGATCACCGGGACCGGCCGGCTGCGTCGCCGCCAGGCGTTCCGGTCGCACATGTTGGAGCACAAGCCGAGCACGCGCACGCGGCGCCTCGCGCGCGAGACGAGCATCGCGAAGTCCGACGAGCGCCAGGTCCGCCGGATGCTCGGCCGCTGACCCACCCCCGGTCGTCGCCCGCCGCATCAGGCCGGGCACACCGCTAGATCGACCCGTACCGCAATACCAGAAGCAGAGGAGGACCCCGATGGCCAGAGTGAAGCGCTCGGTACACGGACGCAAGCACCACCGCGCCGTCCTCGAGCAGGCGAAGGGTTACTACGGCAACAAGAGCCGCACCTTCCGTGCCGCGAACGAGCAGCTCCTGCACTCGATGCAGTACGCCTACCGCGACCGGCGGGCCCGCAAGGGGGACTTCCGCAAGCTCTGGATCCAGCGGATCAACGCGGCGGCCCGCCAGAACGGGCTCAGCTACAGCCGGTTCATCGCCGGCCTGCACAACGCCGGGGTCGAGGTCGACCGCAAGATCCTGGCCGACCTGGCCGTGACCGACGCCGAGGCCTTCGGCGCCCTGGTCGCAGTGGCCTCGGCCAACAGCGAGCACGCCGCGGCCGGGGAGGCCGCCTCCTGACCCAGGAGCTCGCCTTCGCGCACCAGCGGGTCCGCCGCCTGCGCCGGCTGCTCCAAAAGCGCGCCACCCGCTGGTCCGAGCGCGCCTTCGTCGCCGAGGGGGTCGAGGTCGTCCGCAGCGGGCTCGAGGCCGGCTCGGTGCCCGAATCCGTCTTCGTGGCCACCGAGGCGCGGGGCGAACCCGAGGTCGCGGCCCTCGTCGCGGCGGCCGCTCGGGCCGGGGCACGGACCTACGTGCTCGGACCCGGGGTCGCCGACCGGGTCGCCGACACCGTCACCCCGCACCCGGTGTTCGGGGTGTTCGCCATGACCGACGTCGCGCTGGGCGACCTCGGCCGGCCGACGCTCGCGGTGGTCTGCGTGGACGTGCGCGACCCCGGGAACGCGGGCACGGTGCTGCGGTCGTGCGACGCGGCCGGCGTCGACGCCGTGCTGTGCTGCGCGGGCACGGTCGACCCGTTCAACCCGAAGACCGTGCGCTCCTCGGCGGGCTCGGTGTTCCATGTCCCGCTCGCGGTGCACCCCGAGGTGCCACCGGTGCTCGAGTGGCTGCGGGCCGGCGGGCTCACCGTCTACGGGGCCGACGCCAAGGGTGCCGACTACGCCTCGCTCGACCTCACCGGTCCGTGTGCCTTCGTGCTCGGCAACGAGTCGGCCGGCCTCGCCGACGAGCTGCTCGGCACGCTCGACGGCACGGTGGCGATCCCGATGGGTGGCCGCGCCGAATCGCTCAACGTCGGGGTCGCCTGCGCGGTGCTGTGCTTCGAGGCCCGGCGGCAGCGGCGCGGGGGCGGGGCGTTCCCGCCCTCCGGGAGCCCGCGCGGCGCCGCCTAGCATTCCCGGGATGACCGGGGCCTGGTCGAGAGGGGCGCGGCGGTGACCGCGGCCGGTGCGGGCGTCGACGTCGCCGCGCTCGAGGCCGACTCGGCCAAGGCGATCACCGGTGCGGCCACCACGGCCGAGCTGGACGAGGTCGAATCGGCCGTCCTCGGGAAGCGCTCGACCCTGGCCGGCGCCCACCGCAGCCTGGGCGGGCTCGGTGCCGACGAGCGGCGGGAGGCCGGCCGGCAGCTGAACGAGCTGCGGGGCCGCCTCGAGGACCTTGCCTCGGCCCGGCGCCGGGAGCTGGGGGCGGTCGAGCGCGCCGCCGCCCTCGAGTCCGATCGCCTCGACCTGACCGAGGTGGTGGTCGGCGAGCTCCGCTCGCCCCTTCTGCGGGGCCACCGCAACCTCGTCACCACGACGCGCGACGCGTTGGAGGACGTCTTCGTGGCCATGGGGTTCACCGTGGCGGAGGGGCCCGAGGCCGAGACCGACTGGTACAACTTCGAGGCGCTCAACATCCCGCCGGCGCACCCGGCCCGGGGCATGTACGACAGCTTCTACCTCGACCTCGGCGAGCCCGAGACGATCGTCCTGCGCACCCACACCTCGCCGGTCCAAATCCGATTGATGGAGCAGGCGGTGGAGCGGGGTTCCATCCCGATCCACGCGGTGATGCCCGGTCGTTGCTACCGCCGGGACACGGCCGACGCCAGCCATCTCCCGGTGTTCCACCAGATCGAGGGGTTGGTGGTGGACCACGGCATCACCTTCGGCGACCTGGCTGGCACGATCGAGGCCTTCACCACCGCCTATTTCGGACCCGACGTGCACTCGCGGCTGCGGCCGTCCTACTTCCCGTTCACCGAGCCCTCGGCGGAGTACGACATCACCTGCACGATCTGCCTCGGGGCGGGGTGTCGGACCTGCGCGCAGACCGGGTGGGTCGAACTCGGCGGGAGCGGCATGGTCGACCCGGCCGTGTTCGCCGCGGTCGGGATCGACCCGAGCGAGTGGTCCGGGTTCGCGTTCGGGTTCGGCATCGACCGGAGCGCCATCATGCGCCACGAGATCGCCGACATGCGGGCCCTCATCGAGAACGATCTCCGGTTCCTCCGGCAGTTCTGAGGAGCACGCGTGCGCGCCCCGTTGTCCTGGCTGAAGGAGTTCGCCCCCATCGACGCGGACGTCGATGTGCTCGTCCCCGCGCTGGACGACCTCGGTCTCATCGTCGAGGGGGTCGAGCGGGTCGGCGAGGGTCTGGAGGACATCGTGGTCGTCCGGGTCCTGGAGGTGGCGGCGATCGAGGGGGCCGACCGGATCCGGCGGGTGCTCGTCGACCGGGGCGACGGCGAGCCGCTCCAGATCGTGTGCGGGGCCTTCAACTTCGGGGCCGGTGACCTCGTGCCGCTGGCCGGGGTCGGCACCGTGCTGCCCGGTGGGCTCGAGATCGGTCGCCGCTCGATGAAGGGGGTCGTCTCCAACGGGATGCTGTGCTCGGGAAGGGAGCTCGGCCTCTCCGACGACAGCGAAGGGCTGCTCGTGCTGACCGGCACCGAGGGCGCCGAGGCCGGGACGCCGATCGTCGAGGCGCTCGGGATCGCGCCGGACACGGTCTTCGACATCACGGTCGAGGGGAACCGACCCGACGCCTGGTGCATGGCCGGGGTGGCCCGCGACCTCGCCGCCCGGCTGGGGCTGCCGTTCGCGCTCCCGGATCCGACCGTCGTGCCGACCGGCCCGCCAGTGGAGCGGCTCGCCACCGCCGTGGTGGAGTCGCCCGGGATGTGCCCCCGCCTGACGGTGCGGGTGCTCGAGTCGGTCACCGTCTCCCCGTCGCCGACCTGGGTGGCCCGGCGCCTCGTGCTCGCCGGCATGCGCCCGATCAACAACATCGTCGACGCGTCCAACTACGTGATGCTCGAGCTCGGCCAGCCCACCCACCCTTACGACCTCGACCGGCTCGGCGCGCCGGGCCTGCTCGTGCGGCGGGCGGCGCGCGGCGAGGTCGTGCGGACGCTCGACGGCGTCGACCGCACGCTCGGGGTCCCCGGCCGGGGCCTCGGCGAGACCGGTGAGGACTGCGTGATCTGCGACGCCGCCGGGACCCCGGTCGGGATCGGGGGGATCTTCGGCGGGACCTCGTCGGAGATCGCCGGGTCGACCACCCGGGTCCTGCTCGAGGCCGCCTACTTCGAGCCCATGGTGATCGCCCGCACCTCCAAGCGCCTGGCGTTGCGGACGGAGGCATCGGCTCGCTTCGAGCGGGGCACCGACCCCTTCGGGATCGACCGGGCCACCGACCGCTTCTGCGAGCTCGTCTCGCTGAGCTCGCCCGGAGCCGTGGTGGCGGCGGGCACGCTGGACGTGCGTGGCGAGCTCGGTGGCCGCACGACGCTGTCGCTCTCGGCGTCTTCGGTCAACGCCCTGCTCGGCACCGCCCTGTCGCGCGACGAGGTCGCGGGGTTCCTCCAACCGCTCGGGTTCGCCTGCGAGCCCGAGGGCGACGACGCGTTGGCAGTCACGGTGCCCTCCAACCGGCCCGACGTCCGGCCGGCCCCCCAGGGCGTCGCCGACCTGTGCGAGGAGGTCGCCCGGGTCTTCGGCTACTCCCGGATCAAGCGCACGCAACCGACCTGGACCGAGCCGGGCGGGCTCACCGCCTTCCAGCGGGACCGGCGGCGGGTCCGCGAGGTGCTCGTCGGGCTCGGCGCGATCGAGGCGTGGACGGCGTCGCTCGTCGACGAGAGCGAGGACCGGCGGGTGGGGGTGACCGGGCCGGCGGTCGGCGTGACCAATCCGATGGCCGCGGACCAGGCGTCCCTCCGGCGTACCCAGATGGCGGGGCTGCTCCGGGCGCTCTCCTGGAACCTCGACCGCCGCCAGGGATCGATCCGGCTGTTCGAGGTGGGCAACGTGTTCTCCCCGCCGGACCCCGCGCACCCACGCACGGTGCGGGCCGGGTCCGGGGGCGCCCAGCAGGCGGCCCTCCCGGTCGAGCGCGAGCTCGTGTCGGCGGTCTTCGCCGCCGACGGCGATGACGCCCGCACGGCGGTGACGGCCCTGTTGGCCCTGGCCGACGACCTCCGCCTGGTCGAGGTCCGGCTGCGGGCCCCGGAGGGTGAGTTCCCGCTGCCCGGGCTCCACCCGACGCGTTCGGCCGAGGTCCGGGCCGGTGCCGACGGCCGGGTCGTCGGGACGGTGGGGGAGATCGACCCGGCGGTGGCCTCCGACTTCGGGGTCGACGGGCAGCGCATCGGCTGGATGGAGCTCGACCTCGGTCTGGTGCTCGACCACGCGGTCGTGGGCCGGGCGAGCGACCGGGCCCGGCCGGTCAGCCGGTACCCGTCGTCCGACGTGGATCTTGCCTTCGCGTTGGCCGACGCCGTCCCCGCCGACCGGGTGGCCGACGTGCTGTCGGTGGCCGGGGGGGAGCTGCTCGAGTCGGTTACCCTTTTTGACGTCTATCGGGGCCCCGGCGTCGAGGCCGGCCGGCGGAGCCTGGCGTTCCGCCTCCGGTTCTGTGCGCTCGATCGGACGCTCACCGACCGCGAGGTCGGGGGGCTGCGGGCGCGATGTGTCGAAGCGGTCGAGCGGGAGCTGGGGGCGGTACTCCGCTGAGGCAGAGGGGGGAGAGCTGGGGGGAGTCGGCGCCGCGGTGAGGCGACGGCGGTTCGGGCGGCGGGGAGCCGCGGCCCGGCTGCTCGGCGCGGGGCTCGCCGTCGCGCTCGCTTCGCTCGGGGCCTTCGTCCCCGCACCCTCCGCACCCTCCGCAGCGGGAGCGGGGGTCCTGTTCTTCCGCCCGGCGGTGACGCCGGCGGTGGTCCTACCCGCTCCGGGGGTGGTCGTCACCCCGAGCCGCGACGTGCCGGACCCCTACGTGATCGGGTGGGGTGGGCTGTATTTCATGTTCTTCTCCCAGGACGGCTTCGCCCCCGAGAACGTCCCGATGATCGTCTCGAACAGCTTGACCAGCTGGCAGGGCCCGGCGGTCGACGCGATGCCGGTCCTCCCGCCGTGGGCGTCGCCGGGCTTCACCTGGTCGCCGGACGTGCTCCGGGTGGGCCAGCGCTATGTGATGTGGTTCAACGCCGGGCTCGCGTCGTCGGGTTCGGCGGTCACCAAGTGCATCGGCGTGGCGACCTCGAGGACGATCCTCGGCCCCTACCGCTCGAATGACCCGGCGCCGCTCGTCTGCCAGCTCGACCACCTGGGCTCGATCGACCCGCGAGTCTTCACCGACCCGAGTGGCCGTCTGTGGCTCCTCTGGAAGTCCGACGACAACGCGGCGGTGGACGCCACCAGTCACACGACCATCTACGCGCAGCAGCTGACCGCCGACGGGCTGCGCCTGCTCGGGAGCCCGGTCGCGCTCATGACCGCGGATCTGCCCTGGGAGGGGCGGATCGTGGAGTCGCCGGACATGGTCTACGCGTCGGGCCACTACTGGCTCTTCTTCTCGGGCAACTGGTTCAACGAGCCGGCCTACGCGATGGGGGTGGCCGAGTGCCTAGGCCCGACCGGGCCGTGTGAGCCGACGAGCCTCGGCCCGTGGTTCGGGTCGAACGCCCAGGGGAGCGGACCGGGGGAGGAGTCGCTCTTCAACGACGGGTCGCGGTGGTGGATGTTCTACGCCCCGTTCGCCATCGACTACACGAGCACGAACCCCCGCCCGGCCGCGGTGGTCCGCTTGGAGTTCGGCCCCGACGGACCGGTCGTCGTCGCTCCCGGGACCGCCGCGTGGAGCGCACCCGACCCGGTCCCGAAGGCCAAGCCCCTGGCCGAGAAGGCCTCGGTGACCAACCGTCGCGGCAAGAAGGGCGGGACTTGACCGACCCGCCGGCGGTCCCGGCGAGCCGCGCCGCGCCGCGACTCGCCGGAGGAGTCCGGACGGTCGCGCACCTCGTCGTCTGGGCGTCGGTGCTCGTGCCGGCCCTGGTCGAGCTGTCCATGGGATGGCGGCCATTCGGCGACGACGCGGCGATCTCGAGCCGCGCCTACCAGGTGCTGTCGTCGCACGGATCGCTGACCGGCCTGGCCTCGGCGGCCTCCAACCACACCGGGCACGAGGTCTACGGGCTCGGGCCGCTCCTCTTCTATCTGCTGGCGTTGCCGGTCCGGATCGACCCGGCGCACGGGCTGCTGTGGGGCGCGGCGGTCGTGTGCGGCGTGGTGCTCTCGCTGGCGGTGGAGGCGGCGTGGGCGACGGGCCGGTGGCTCGCCTGCGGGCTCCTCGCGCTGGCCGTGCTCGACCTCTTGTGGCGCACGCCGTTCGTCTTCGACAACATCGGCTGGAACGCGTCGCTCCCGGTGCCGTTCCTTCTCGCCTCGGTGCTGTTCGCCTGGCTGGTCGCGAACGGGGAGACCGGGTGGTGGCCGGTGCTCGTCGTGACCGCGTCGGTGACCGCCCAGTGCCACCTGTACTTCACGATCCCGGCCGCGCTCCTCGTGATCGTCGCCCTGGTGCTCGGGCTCCTCCACCCCGCCCGGCGCGGCCGGCTGCGGTGGATCCCGGTCGGGCTGGGGCTCGGACTCCTGTGCTGGCTCGCCCCGATCGTCCAGCAGCTGGAGGGGCCACGCGGCAACTTCTCGGCGGTCCTGCACGCCGCGCAGGGGCAGCAGGAGCTCGGCATCACCTTCGCCCTCCGGGACCTCGCCATGGCCGGGGCCGCCCACCCGCTCTGGCTGGTCCGCCTCCCGACCGGCTTCTTCCCCTTGGCCGGTCTCGAGACCGCCCACCCGGCCTGGTACGGGGTGGTCCTACTCGGGCTGCTCGCCGTGGTGGCGGGGGTCGGTTGGGGGACCGGGCGCCGCGCCCTGGGCGGCTTCGCGGCGGTGACGCTGGCCCTGGCCGGCGGGCTCGTGATCGGCCTCACCGTCTTCCCGGCGAACGAGATCCTGAGCCTCTCCTACCTCGTGGACGCGTTCTGGCTGGTGGCGATGGCCCTGTGGGTGCTGCTCGCCTGGGTCGTGGTCGAGGCGGTCGGGGTGGCCACCGCCCGGGCCCCGGCCGCGGCGCGCGGTGGCGTCACACGGCTGGCCGGGGCGGCGGGCCCGTTGGGCGTCGTCGCGTTCGTGCTCGGCCTGCTCGTGCTCGGCACCCTCGAGGTCCGTGCGGCGGGCACCGATCCCCCGAAGGTCGAGTGGAGTAGCGCCGACGTGGCGGTGGTGGCTCGGGCTGCCGGGGCGATCGAGCAGGCGATCCCGCCTGGGCCGGTCTCGGTCGTCGCGGTGGGCACCGACTTCTACACCAGCACCTGGTCGGAGGAGGGGGTGGTGTTCCGCCTCGAGTACGACGGCTGGATCCCGGGGACCCAGGGTGCAGCCGCCCTCTACCTGGGACTCCACGCGCCGAAGGGTGCGCCCACCTACGTGGTCACCATGCGCGGCGCCCGGGTCACCTCGGTGCGGCGCCTCGTCTTGCCCTAGGCGCGCCCGGACTCGCCCGGGAGACGCCGGTTCGCCGGTCGCGCCTGTCAACCGCGCAGCGGACGGAAGAAGGCGCGGATGTCCTCGACGAGGAGCCCGGGCTCCTCGGCAGGAGCAAAGTGGCCGCCCCGCTCCATCCGGGTCCAGCGCACGAGGTTGGCGTGGCGCTCGGCGACGGCCCGCGGGACATGGGACAACTCGTAGGGGAACACCGCGATCCCGGTGGGCGCCTCCAGGGTCGGCGACCGCGGGTGGTCGGGCCTCCAGGGAGCCCGGAAGGAGTCGGCGTAGTACCGCACCGACCCTGCGAAGGTGCCGGTGAGCCAGTAGAGCGAGAACGAGGTGAGCAGTTCGTCCTTCGTGAATCGGCGCTCGACGTCCCCGCCACAGTCGCTCCAGGCCTGTCGTCGTTGCAGCATCCACGCCGCCATTCCCGCCGGTGAGTCCTGCATCGCCCAGGCCAACGTCTGGGGCTCGAAGACGTGGGTGAGGAAGTGGGTGGTGTTCAGCACCGCGGGGCGCTGCTGGCGGAAGTCGTCGACCTCGTCGGGGCCGAAATCGGACTCGGCGAGGCTGCCGAGATCGAACCCGAGCAGAGCCGGAAAGGTGAGGTGGGCCCCGACGAGTCGGTCGGCGTGTCCATGGGCGAGCTGTGCGGTCACGTACGCCCCCGAGTCACCGCCGTGGGCGCCGAAGCGGTCGTAGCCGAGCGCGCCCATGAGGCTCACCCAGAGGGCCGCGGTCTCTCGCCATCCGACGCCGGCCCGACACGGCGACGAGAACACCGAGCCCGGGAGTGAGGGCACCACGACGTCGAACGAGTCGGCGGGGTCGCCGCCGAACTGCTCGGGATGGGCGAGCGGGCCGACGACCTTGGCGAAGTCCCAGAACGTCCAGGGCCAGCCGTGGGTGAGGACCAACGGAAGGGGCGAGGGGCCGGATCCGGGCTCGTGCAGGGCGTGCACGGTCACGCCGTCGATCGCACCTCGGACATGGCTCCAGCGGTTCATGGCCGCTTCGTGGGCCCGCCAGTCGTATCCGTCGAGCCAGTAGGAGACCAGCGCCTTCAGGTACGAGCCCGGCACCCCGTAGTGCCAGTCCGCGGCGACGGCCTCGTCGGCCCACTCGGTGGCGCGCAACCGCTCGCGAAGGGTGGCGAGACGTTCGTCCCCGACGTGCACCTCAAAGGGTTGCAGGCCCACCCCCACCCCTCTCGCGCCGAGAAACGTACGATTCCGAGCGACCGATCGCCAGCTCGGCAAGGCGAGGAGGAGCGAACGTGTCGGTAGACATGTCATCAGGCTTGCCCGACGAGCGCGACGGCATCGTCGCAGAGTGCCCCGACGTGGAGATGTGGTCGGAGAACCTTCTGTTCGCCCTGTACGACCCGACCGCCGACGTGGCCATGTGGCTGCATCTCGGCACCGTCCCGGGGAACTGGACGATGTGGGAGGACCGCGTCCTCGTGATGCTCCCCGGGCGGGAGGGCGCGCTCTCCCTGCGGGCCTACCACCGCACCGCCCCGGAGCGACGGCCGGCGGGGCCCGGGCTCGAGTTCCGCCAGCTGCAACCGTGGCGTCGCTGGACCGCCCGTTTCGACGGCTTCGGTCTGTACACGCCGGAGGCCGAGATGCTGGCCGGGGTGGCGCGCGACGGCCCCGGCCGTCGTTTCGCGACCGATCTTTCGATCGAGTGCCTCACGCCGGCGTGGGATGCCCGCACCGCCGCCGCACTTCAGTCGGGCGCGGGGGACATGGAGAGTCAGCAGTGGGCGAGCGAGCACTACGAGCAACTCGTTCGTGCGACCGGGACGGTCACGCTCGCCGAAGGCACGCTCGGATTCAACGGGTACGGCTGGAGAGACCACTCACGCGGGCCTCGGCATCACTCGACCCTGGCCAACTGGGGCGGCCACGTGATCCTCGGGTGCGTGTACCCGGAGAGCGGACGGGCCTGGGGACTCTCCCGGTACTACGACGCCGACGGGATGGTCACCCTCGAGGGTGGGTACGTGTTCGCGGACGGACGGTTCGAGCACGCTCGGGTCATCGAGGCGCCTCGGCTCGTGGAGCTCACCTACGAGGGCGAGGTGTTGCGCACGGCCCTCGAGCGGCCGTCCGGGGTGCTCGACCTCCGGCTCGAGTGCGACCGCACGCTGTGGACCTCGATGCTGCGCAGTCTGGCCGTGGGGAGGGACCTCGACGGTCCGGGGTTGATGTACGTCCTCAATCACGGTCGCTGTGACTGGGACGGCGAGACGGGCTTCTTCTACATGGAACGGTCCGATCGCCTGAACGCGCTCGCGCCGGAACCCCATCGCGGCTCCACAGGGTGAGCTCGCCCGAGGAACCGGTCGAGCCGTCGGGCTTCGCTCCCCACCTGAAGGAGCTGAGCCAGCCCCTGGAGAGGGTGCGGGAGGGGCTGCGATCGTGGATGCGGCGTCGACTCGACGACCCGTCGCTCGAGGTCTCCGCACTGCAGACCCAGAGTGGCGCGGGCGTCGCGAACGAGACGGTGGTATTCGAGGTCCGGCGGACGACCGGGCCGGCGGCGGGGGCCACGGAGGGGTACGTCGCCAGGCTCGCGACCCCCGACTCGCTCTACCTCGATTTCGACCTCGGCATCCACTATCGGATGTACGCGGCGATGAGCGCGTTCCCGACGGTGCCCACGCCCGGCGTCGTCGGGTACGAGGAGGATCCGGAGGTGGTCGGCGCCCCGTTCTTCGTGATGGAACGGGTGGACGGGCTCATTCCCGCCGACGTGCCCTCCTGGGCAACGGAGGGGTTCATCGTCGACGCCGAACCCGCCGAACGGCGCGGGTTGTGGGAGAAGACCATCGCCGCCATGGTGGAGCTGCACCGTCTGCCGGCCGAGTCGTTCGGGTTCCTCCGGACCGGCGCGACCGGGAGCGGCGCGGGGGACTGCCTCGACTACTGGATGCGCGCGCTGCGATGGGCGGCGCCGAAGTCGCCCGTGCCCCTCGCAGCGGAGTGCGGGGAGTGGCTGATCGCGCACCAGCCGGAGGTCACCGGTCTCTCTTGGGGTGACAGCCGGCTCCCCAACGTCATCTACCGCAGCTTCGAGCCGGTGGCGATCCTCGACTGGGACCTGGTCTCGCTCGCCGGGCCGGTCACCGATCTGGCCTGGTGGATCCTCATGGACCCGGCGGAGAGCCGGCGTCTCGAGGGAATCGGATCCCACGACGAGCTGCTCGACCGGTGGGAGGACCTGGCGGGGCGCAAGGCGGCCGATCTCCGCTGGTACATGGCGCTCGGGGCGTATCGGCTGGCGGCCATCCTCGCCAAGCTCTTCTCGATGATGGTCGCCAAGGGTCACATGACACCCGATGCCGCCGAAGCCGGCCTGGCCACCGGTCATCACGTCCAGTGGATGGCCCGACTGCTGGAGCTGCGCCCGCCGGCGGGCCTGACCCCTCTGACCATCGACTTTCGCCTGGATCGGTGACTTTCGCCTGATCCGGGGAGCATTCCCGCCGAAATCCCGACTCGCGAAGGGGCCGTTCGGCTCTGGCGACTGCCCGATCCCAGGCGGAGGCTAGATCCGTGAACGGGCAGAACGACGCGAAGCCGCCGGGGGGACCGACCAGGCCAGTTCACCGGGGCTCGATCCGGGTGGCACGGATCTGGGGCGTCGAGATCCGGGTGCACTGGACGTTCCTCGGACTGATCTTCTTCGTGATGTGGGCGTACTCGAGTGCGGGCAGACGCGCCGTGGAGTTGGGGCTGTTGTGGATCGCGGCCATCTTCGGCTCGGTCCTGGTCCACGAGCTGATGCACTGTGTGGTCGCCCGCCGGCGCGGCGCGGTCGTCGAAGACATCCTTCTCATGCCCTTGGGCGGGCTTTCCCAGATGCACGACCTGCCCGAGGCACCGAACGACGAGCTGGCCATCGCCGGCGTCGGACCCCTCACGAATTTCGTGTTGGCGCTCCTCTTCGCGGCGGTCGGGCTCGGGTTCGGTGCCCGGGTATGGCCGCCCACGCTGTTCGGCGGCCCGTGGCTGGCGCGCCTTCTTTGGATGAACGTCCTGCTGGGGGCATTCAACCTGCTGCCCGCGATCCCCATGGACGGCGGCCGGGTGTTGCGCGCCGCGTTGGCGCGCCGACACGACCGGCGTACGGCGACCGCGATGGCAGCCCAAATCGCCCGGTTCTGCGCCGGAGCGATGATCCTCCTCGGGTTCCTGTATGACTTCTGGCTGATCCTGATCGGGATCTTCGTACTGCTCGGGTCGAGCGCCGAGGAGCAGGCGGCCAATGACGGGGATCACCACCGGGACGGCACGCACGGGTCCTTCCCCAGGGGAGAGCAGCAGGTCGGCGCCAGGGATCAATAGCCGTCGACGACGACGATCGGGCTCGGCTCTTTCACTTGGCGCGACCTGGTCCGTTCCGGGTCGTGCGCCAGATCGGTCCCTGCATAAGTATTCGCTAGATATGCGTAGATGTGTATAGTTATTGAGATGAAGGTGGGCATCGTCGGTGGTTCGGGGTTTCTCGGGCTCGAGCTGCTCCGCCTGTGCGCGGGCCATTCCGATCTCGACGTCGTCGTGGCGATGGCGAACAGCCAGGCCGGCGAGGCTGCCGCGACCCGGTACCCGTCGCTGGCCGCTGCGTACCCAGACCTCCGGTTCGAACCGACCGAGGTCGGGCCGCTCGCCGGTCTGGATCTCGTCTTCCTGGCCCTGCCGCACGGCGAGTCGCAGGCCCTCGTACCGGGGCTCGTCGGTCGGGTCGGCGCCATCGTGGACCTGGCGGCCGACTTCCGCCTGGCCGATCCCTCGCTCTATCCGACCTGGTACGGGCAGGAGCACGCAGCGCCCGAGCTGCTCGGGTCGTTCGCCTTCGGGATCCCCGAACTGTTCCGAACCGACATCAAGGCCGCCAAGGCAGTCGCGGTCGCCGGGTGCTATCCCACCGCGGCGGCGCTGGCGCTGGCCCCGCTGGTCTCTGCGGGCCTCGTGGCACGGGAGGGGATCGTGGTCGACGCCGCGAGCGGCGTGTCGGGCGCCGGCAGCGCAGTGACCCAGGCGAACGCCTTCACGACCGTCGACGAGGACTTCCGCGCCTATGGGGTGGGCACCCACCGACACACGCCCGAGATCGAGCAGATCCTCGGCGCGTCGGTCGTGTTCACGCCGCACCTCGCCCCGATGTCGAGGGGGATCCTGGCCACCTGCTACGCCCGAATCGCCGAGCCGGGACTGAGCACCGAAAAGGCGATGGACGCCTACCGAGACGCGTACACAGACGAGCCGTTCGTGGTGGTCAGCGACGCCGCTCCCTCGACCAAGGCGACGGCCGGGTCCAACTGCGCGCACGTGGGCGCGGTCGTCGACACCCGTTCCGGGTGGGTCGTCGCGATGTGCGCGCTCGACAACCTGATGAAGGGCGGCTCCGGTCAGGCGGTGCAGTGCGCCAACCTGCTGCTCGGGCTGCCCGAGGTCACCGGTCTCCCCGTGACCGGCGTCTATCCGTGAGCGTCACGGGCCCGGCCGGGTTCGTCGCGGCGAGCGGCGCGGTCGGGATCAAGGCGGACGGCGCGCCCGACGTCGCGGTGGTCGCCACCGCCGACGGACGGCCGGTCCCCGCTGCCGGGGTCTTCACCACGAACCTGGCACCGGCGGCGCCGGTGATCGTGAGCCGCCGGCACCTGGCCGCGTCGGGCGGGGCCGCGGCCGCAGTCGTGCTCACCTCCGGCAACGCCAATGCCGCCAATGGCGCGGTCGGGACCGACGCCGCCCTTCAGCTGTGCGAGCTGGTGGGCGAGGGGGTCGGCGCACCGGCCGAGCAGGTCCTCGTGTGCCAGACCGGCCTCATCGGTGTCCCGTTCCCGATCGAGGTGGCGAGCCGGGGGGTCGGCTCGATCGTGGCGAACCGCGGGTCGGACCGGGAGGCCGCCGCGGGCGCGGCCCGGGCCATCCTCACCACCGACACGGTCGTAAAGGAGGTCCTGGTGGCCGGCGATGGCTTCTCCGTGGGGGCCATGGCCAAGGGGGCGGCCATGCTGGCCCCCCACATGGCCACGATGCTGGCGTTGGTCACGACCGACGCCCGGCTCGACCCCGAGAACCTTCGCGGGGCGCTCGCCGAAGCGGTGGGGCCCTCCTTTAATTCCCTCACGGTCGACGGGTGCACCTCGACGAACGACACCGTCCTCGTTCTGGCGAGCGGTCTCGCCGGGCCGCCACCGCCCGGTGCGTTCGAGGCGGCCCTGGGCGCGGTGTGCGCCTCGTTGGCCGGGCAGATGGCGGCGGACGCCGAGGGGGCGACCAAGTTGGTGCGCATCCGGGTGACCGGAGCGGCCTCGGACGGCGAGGCCCATCGCGCCGCTCGGAAGGTGGCGGAGTCCCAGCTGGTCAAGTGTTCGTTCAACGGCGAGGACCCCTACTGGGGCCGGGTGGTGAGCGAGCTGGGCACCGCCGGGGTGGCCTTCGACCCCGACCGAGTGTCGATCGCGTATGGGGGCGTCACGGTGTGCGCCGGCGGCGTCGCCGCCTCCCACGACACCGCGGCGGTGGCCTCCCACATGGCCGGCCGGGACCTCGAGGTCCACTGCGAGCTCGGACTCGGGGAGGGGTCCGGGGCCGTGCTGACGACCGACCTCGGCTATGGGTACATCGACGAGAACCGGACCACGTCGTGAGTGTCTCGCCGCGGACCGACCCGGCCACCGTCGCCTCGCTGCTCGTCGAGGCGTTGCCGTACATCCGCGAGTTCTCGGGCCATGTGGTCGTGATCAAATACGGCGGGAACGCGCTCGCCGCCTCGACCGACCAACTGGGCGACGCGCCGGTGGCGAGCGGACCGGTCGGCACGCTCGCGACCTTCGCCCAGGACGTGGTGCTCTTGCGGTCGGTCGGGATCCTGCCGGTCGTGGTCCACGGGGGCGGGCCTCAGATCGGCGAGATGATGCGGCGCCTCGGCAAGGAGGTCGAGTTTCGCGACGGGCTGCGGGTGACCGACGCCGAGACGCTCGACATCGCCCGGATGGTGCTTGTCGGGAAGGTCAACCGGGAGATCGTCTCGGCGATCAACGTCCATGCCCCCCTGGCGGTCGGGCTGTCCGGGGAGGACGCCCACCTGATCACGGCCGAGCAGCGCTCGGAGCTGCTGGGCTTCGTGGGCGACATCCGGCGGGTCGACCCGACGATGGTGCGCGGCCTCCTGTCCCAGGGCCTGATCCCGGTGGTGGCGACCGTCGGGATCGGTGCGGCCGGGCAGGCCTACAACATCAACGCCGACACGGCGGCCGGGGCGATCGCGGCGGCACTCGAGGCGGACAAGCTCGTCTATCTCACCGACGTACCGGGCGTGCAGGCCGATCGGAGCGACCCTTCCTCCTTGATCGGCCAGATCCCGGCCCACGAGGTCGAGCAGCTGATCCGGGACGGGGTGGTCGACGGCGGGATGATCCCGAAGCTCGAGGCGGCCGCCCACGCGGTGCGCCAGGGGGTACGACGGGCCCACGTCCTCGACGGACGGGTGCCGCACGCCCTCCTCGTCGAGCTGTTCACCGATTCGGGGGTGGGAACGATGGTGGTGCCGTGACCGAGCACAACGAAGAGGCGCCCTCGGCCCTGATGGCCACCTACACCCCGGCCGACCCGGTGTTCGTGAGCGGGTCGGGCACGGAGCTGTGGGACGACCAGGGCCGCCGCTACCTGGACTTCATCGGCGGCCTGGCGGTGACGTCGCTGGGCCACGCCCACCCGGCCGTGGCGGCGGCGGTCGGCGAGCAGGCCGCCACGCTGAGCCACGTCTCCAACCTCTATCGCAACGCGCTCGCCCCCGAGGTGGCCGCCACCATCGACCGACTGATCGGCGGCGGGACCGCCCGGGCCGGCGGCCAGGTGTTCTTCTGCAACTCGGGGGCCGAGGCCAACGAGTGCGCAATCAAGCTGGCCCGCCGCTGGTCGGGTCCGGGTCGCCACCGGGTCGTCGCGGCGCTCGGTTCGTTCCACGGCCGGACGCTGGCCACCCTGGCGGCGACCGGGCAACCGGAGAAGCACGTCCCGTTCGCGCCTGTCCCGGAGGGCTTCGTCCACGTCCCCTTCGACGATCTCGGCGCGATGCGGGCGGAACTGGAGTCCGGCCCGACGGCCGCCGTCCTGCTCGAGCCGATCCAAGGGGAGGGCGGGGTCAACGTGCCGTCGTCCGACTACCTGGCCGGGGTGCGGGAGCTGTGCAGCGAGCACGGGGCGCTCCTCATCGCGGACGAGATCCAGACCGGGCTCGGCCGGACCGGGCACTGGTTCGCCTTCCAGGCCCAGGACCTCCGGCCCGACATCGTCACGATGGCCAAGGCACTCGGCAACGGCATGCCGGTCGGGGCCTGCTGGGCCCGGGCCGAGGTGGCGGCGGCGTTCGGACCGGGGGACCACGGCTCGACGTTCGGCGGCCAGCCACTGGCCCTCTCGGCAGTCCGGGCGACCCTCGCCGTCATGGAAGCAGAGGACGTCTGCGGCCGGGCGACCCGCGCCGGTGCCCGGCTGGCGGAGGGCCTGGAGGCGCTGCCCGGGGTGGTCGAGGTCCGGGGGGCCGGGCTGCTCTTGGCGGCCCGCCTCTCCGGAGACACCGCGAAGGCGGTGGCCGCCCGGGCGCTCGAGCGGGGGCTGCTCGTGAACGCCGTCCGGCCGGACGCGATCCGGACGGCGCCGCCGCTGCTCGTCACCGACGGCGAGATCGACGAGGCACTCTCGATCCTCCGAGCCGCCCTTGAGTCCGAACAGGCCGTGGAGGGGGGATCGTGAGGGTCACCAAGCACCAGCGTCAGCATCGGATCACGAAGTTTCTCGAGGCGAGTCCGATCACCAACCAGGCCCAGCTGGTCGACCTCCTCGCCGAGGAGGGGATCGAGGCCACCCAGACGACGGTCTCGCGGGACCTCGAGGAGCTCGGCGCGGTCAAGGTCCGTTTGCCCGGCGGCGACACGGCGTACGCCCTGGCCGAGCTCCCGACCCAGCAGATCGTGCCGAGCGAGCACCTCCGCCGGGTGCTGGGGGAGTGGGTGGTCGAGATGTCCTCGTCCGGCAACCTGGTCGTCCTGCGCACGCCGCCGGGGTGCGCGCACGTCGTGGCCTCGGCGCTCGACCGGAGCGCCACGCCAGGGCTGTTGGGGACGGTGGCGGGCGACGATACGGTGCTTCTCGTGGTCGCCGAGGAGCAGGGCGGCGCCGCCATGGTCGAGTGCCTCCAGGGGTTGGTCGAACCGGGCGGCCGGAGCGAACCGACCCGGGATGGCACCCATTCCCGAGGGGCGTCCCCCCCGAGGGCCCCGGCGAACCAACGGAGGAGTTGAACGTGGCGAAGCGCGTCGTGTTGGCCTACAGCGGCGGATTGGACACCTCGGTCGCGGTGCGTTGGCTGATCGAGAACCACGGGGTCGAGGTGATCGCGGTCGCGGTCGACGTCGGCCAGGACGCGGCGGAGGGGCCCGAGCATTGGGATCGGATCCGCGCACGCGCGACCGCCGCCGGGGCCGTCGAGGCCGTCGTCGTCGACGCGCGGACGGAGTTCGCCGAAGAGTTCTGCGTGCCCGCCATCCGGGCGAATGCCAAGTACGAGAGCAAGTACCCGTTGGTCTCTGCGCTCGCGAGGCCGGCCATCGTCCGGCACCTGGTGGCCGAGGCCCGGCGCCACGGCGCCGACACCGTGGCCCACGGGTGCACCGGCAAGGGCAACGACCAGGTGCGCTTCGAGGTCGGGACCCGTTCGCTCGCCCCCGAGCTGGACGTGCTGGCGCCGGCCCGGATGTGGGGGATGACGCGGGCCGACTGCGTGGAGTACGCCGCCAAGTGGGAGATCCCGATCGAGGTGACGGCCGAGAAGATCTATTCCATCGATGAGAACCTCTGGGGCCGGACGATCGAGTGCGGGGCCATCGAGGACCCCTGGGCCCGACCTCCCGAGGACGCCTACCTCCTGACCAGGGTGACAACCGACGAACCGGTGTCGGCGGTCGTGGGGTTCGAGGCGGGGGTCCCGGTGTCCGTCGACGGCGAACGGCTCGACCTTTGGGCGACGATCGAGCGTTTGAGCGCGCTCGCTGGCACCCGCGGCTTCGGTCGGATCGACATGGTCGAGAACCGGCGGGTCGGCATCAAGAGCCGGGAGATCTACGAGTGCCCGGGATCGCTGGCGTTGCTCGCCGCCCATGCCGACCTCGAGGACCTCACACTCGAGCGCGACCTCGCCCACGAGAAAGCCCGGCTCGAACCCCGCTGGGCCGAGCTCGTCTACGACGGGCTGTGGTTCTCGCCGCTGAAGGAGGCCCTCGACGCGTTCATCGAGCGCTCCCAGGAGCACGTGACCGGTGAGGTCCGGCTCCGGTTCGAGGCCCCGGGGGTCTGCACGGTCGAGGGCCGGCGGAGCCCGGTTGCCCTCTACGTCCACGATCTCGCCACCTACGACGCCGACGACGCGTTCCGCCACCAGGACTCCGAGGGCTTCGTGCGCATCTTCGGGCTCGGTGTGGCCACGTGGGCGGCCCGTCAGGCCCGCGGGGAGAGCCAGTGACCCTGTGGCAGGGTCGCTTGGGCGACCAGATGGCCGACGTCGTCTCGGAGTTCACCGTCAGCCTCAAGTTCGACTGGGCCCTGGCCCACGACGACCTGCAGGGCTCGCGCTCCCACGTGCGTGGTCTCGGCCGCGCCGGCGTCCTGACCGAGCGTGAGGTGGCCGTCCTGCTGGCCGCGCTCGATCGCGTCGCCGAGGAGGTCGAGACCGAACGCTTCGTATTCGCCGACGGGGACGAAGACGTGCACACCGCGATCGAGCGGAGGGTGACGGAACTCGCCGGCGACGTCGGGGCGAAGCTGCACACCGGGCGGAGCCGCAACGACCAGGTGGCGACCGATCTGCGGCTGTGGTGCCGTCGCCACCTGACCGGTGTCGCCGCCGAGGTGGT
>Ga0209415_10000451_pt1 | contig 76118 bp, 74 predicted proteins | sample PeaSoiSIISIP2007_FD_187696 | JGI IMG/M metagenome (GOLD analysis project Ga0209415, IMG submission 187696) | Peat soil microbial communities from Weissenstadt, Germany - SII-SIP-2007 (SPAdes) (version 2) | ecosystem: Environmental > Terrestrial > Soil > Wetlands > Peat | place: Germany...
GAGCCAAGTCTGTTCGGTGGTTAGACTGAACTCGGTCAAGCCCGATGAGACGGCTTGTGGCCCAGGAGAGGATTCGATACTAGGATGAGGTTGGAAGCACCAACATGTTGCGCGAGTAAGCGCTAGCCCGACGGGACTAGATGCCACACAGGTTCAATTCTAGCTAGGATTTTGCCTCGGCCGGGCGTGGGACCACTTAGTTAGTTGCCCTGCCGTCGATGTCACTGATGTTAACTTGGCGCCCCACCGCGCGTAGAAAGGTAGCCATTCCAAGTCGAATCTTGGCTACACTTTCAAACGGGAGAATGTTAGAGCGTCCTTTTCCGTGAAGCGTTCAACAGATGGGTAGATCTTTGCCTTCAAGAGGACCTTGCCATCCGACTGGATCCTTGCCTCAAGAATATCCCCAAACTTCCAGCCCTGAGTAGCCCAGACGGAATGGCCGATTAAGCACAGCGGACACGATAAGAGTGCGCTGCCTTCCTTCCGGATGCGCCTGAAGACTGTTGTGTAGTAACGTGCCGACTCATATCTGCTCACAAAAGTATCTGGTGGGGCTCCTTCCAGTTCGAACCGAAAGCTCTTCGCGTACCCTGCCTTGACAAAGTAATCCACCGCGTTCTGAACGAGTTTGTTCGGGTCGTCAGATCGGTTAATCGCTCCCAGCTCGAGCAGATAGTCGAGCATTCCCGTCCCAATCCGGTCCAAGATGAGCTGACCCTGCACCCCAAGCTGGTCATCCAGAGCTTTGGTCATGCCATATAGAACCATCTCGTACAGGACCCAGTCCACTTTCTCTTTTCCCCGAGAAACGCTACTCTTGGGAAAGTTTCCTCCGCCGGTGCGTCGGCCCTTCGGCGACAGAATTTCGACGAGATTCGGAGAGGAGAGGGCCCCGGACACCGCTTTGGACCGGAGCGGTACCCATGGACCGTATCCGTTCTTGATGAGGATTCTTCTCAATGACCGGGCAAACTCTCCCGGTCTGTCAGGGGAGGGGACGGTTCCGGTCTCGACCAGATATTGGAGCATCAACGACCCCATCCTGTCAAGAATAACACGTCTTTGCTCTCCCATGTAATCCAAGCTCTTGAGTAGGGCATAGAGGAGGGCGTCCATCGCGGTCCGATCGATTCTTTTGTATGTCAAGCCTAGCGCTCCTCTACTCGCTTCAACTCATCTGCCTTCACATAGGCATCGCAGAACTGAGAAAGCTGGGCGACGACGTCTTTTCCCTCTTCCATTTCTACCAAGACCAAAGCTGCAGGCAGGCTCAGACTCCTGAGCTTCTCAACAACAGAATGGCAGAATCTAGCGACAGACTTCGAGTCATTGTAAATCAGGAGAGTCGAAACCGAATCAACAAAGACGAATTTGACCCCCCTTTCTTCAGATATCATCTTCGCCAAGGCTATGCAGAGGTCGGTAAGCTCGCGCATTCTCCCCAGATAGTGACATGACTCAGTTCTTCGTTCGGGTGTATTGGTGATGGAATCGAGGTACAGGAGGCTTCCAGGGGCCAGTCCATCCTTCTCGAACGCTCCCTGAAGGACGGTACAGGGCTTATTCAGGGTAATGTACAGACCCATCCCAAATCTTTCGGAGAAGTACTTTATTGCACCCATAACTCCCTCTTGGTACACCATGGGATTCACACTTAGCAGCACGACAGGATTCTCTATGCTTGACGCCTGCTTGTCGATCAGTTCCCTTACGTTCAAAGGCCCGTGGCTCTGTTCAGTTCCTTGTGTATTTCAGCCCTCCTAATCTCGATCGCATGTCCCACAGCCAGCGGATGCTCTCACCGCTCCCAGCAGTCCCCAAAGAGATCAACCGTCCTATGCTAAAGACCCGTCCCTGCCAGAATCCTGACCGTGCTCGGCTAGAATGACCTGCGAATAGGCTTGAGATGGCCTCAGTTTACCAAACAAAGTTTATTCTGGGATTGTTTACCGCGGGCCCGGAGGGATTTGAACCCTCGACCCTCAGCTAACTGCTCGTCGCAACCGCAGGCTGATGCCCTGATCCGTGCTAGGCTACGGGCCCGAGGGGCCGTCGATGTGGCCCGCTTATATGCTCGCTCGGCCCCAAGTCTCGTTTTATCCTGGCCAGAACCTCAAGCAGCATCGTCTGCGTGAGCTTCCCTGTGTTCGTATTGCGAGGGCTTGGGTGATAGCTGCTGTAGAGCGTTGGGCACTCGGGGAATCTGTGAATCCCACCGTGGGAGAATACGGGTCGGCCTACTGACACCCCTTTCCCCTTCAGGTGTACCACGTAGGCTCTGAACGCCATCGAACCGAGCGCCAGGACAGCCGTGAGGTTTCTCATGAGAGTGATCTCAGCATCAAGGTATGAGGAACAATTGGCGAACTCATCCCCGGTGGGCTTGTCTCCCGGTGGGGCACATTTCACTGCAGCGGTAAGATAGCAATCAGTGTACAATAGCCCATCCTCGACTGATTCGGATTTCGGTTGGTTGGCGAAGCCTGCCGAGTGGAGGGCCGCGACCAGGAACCTGCTCGACGCATCACCGGTGAAGATACGCCCTGTGCGGGCACCACCCTGAGTAGCCGGGGCGAGCCCAAGGAGGAGGACCCTGCCATCCAAGTCTCCGAACCCTGGCACGGGCTTCCGCCAGTAGGTCTGGCCAGCGTAGGAGGCCCTAGGTTTGATGCCTTCTCTGTATTCTACCAGTCGAGGACAGCGCCTGCAGTTGGTGATCTTCTCCCGGAGTTCGACGGCCGATGCGGATTGGCGCACTCGGCGGTTCATTTCCCGATGGCTTCGAGCAAAGCTTTACTGACGGCGGCATTCCCTGCATCGATGATATAGGGTCCCAATCTCGGCCCCTTGTTCGAACCAAGCAGAATAGAGTAGATAATCGGAAAGAACTCCGCGGGCTTGAGCCCGTTCCCCTTCGCAACGTCAAAGGCGGCGTTCTGAATGGCGTCCGCGTCCTTGGCACCCTGCAGGGCGTTAGCAAAGTCTTCGACTGCCTTTCTGGCCAAGGGGTCAACCTCCGGTCTTTCCACCGGGGCTGCTCCTTCCCTCCTTGCCCACTTTGCCGCCCACGCTATGCGCGTCGACAGCTCAGGTACCAGTCCCGTGACCATGCCGTAGATTGCCAGCCTCTTGACGACGAACTCTTCCACGGCGCCAGGAGGTGCGACCTGTGCGAGCTGGGCGAGGAGTCGGTAAGGGACATGAACCCCTTTGGCCTTGGGAGTCTTGAGCAGCATTGCGTACTCGTAGAGCCCCTTGAGTCTGGCGTCCTTCAGCTGATTAGGGGCTTTCTTCTTAGAGAAGTAGTACTCCTCGAGGTCGTTGAACTCGTCCATGTAGAAGGAGACGTCTGCTATCGAGACGTTCCTAGCGCCGATTATCCGCTTGTACATCAGCAGCCGTAGGCTCTCCGGAGAGGCGTATTCCAGCCACTCGACGGGGGTAACGAGGTTGCCCGTCGACTTTGACATCTTCCTTCCCGACTTGTCTTGGAACAGCTCGTATCTCGCATGGTAGGGGGGAGGGTAGTCCAGGATGTTCTCAGCGATCCAGTCGTTGATCTTGACCGAGTCTGTGAGCTCCTTGCCGTAGGCCTCGAACCTGATGTCGAAGGCGGACCACCTGGCCGCGAACTCGACTTTCCACATGAGCTTCCCTTCGCCGTCGGTTATCTTCACGTCCCCTTCGTGGCCGCACCCCTCGACGACCTTCCCTCCAAGGTTAGTTCCGGAGCACTTGTAGTGCACGGCGTCTTTCTTCGGGTCAAAGGAAACAGCTTGCGTCACGTAGATCCTTTTGCAGTTCTTGCAGACGGGGGTGTAGGGAAGCGCAGCCTCGTACTTGTCCTGGCCGACCAGCTCGTTGATCTTCTTGCCGATGGCTTTTGATTCTGTAAGGATCTTGCGGATCTGGTCATTGAGCCTCCCGGACTTGTATGCCTCGCTCCCGCTCTGGAAGGTGTAGACGATGCCCAGCTTGTCCAGGGATTCGCGCAGTAATGAGCCGACGTGCTCGGCGTAGGAGGAATGGCATTCGAAGGGGTCGGGGACCCTGGAGACCGGGTGCGAGATATAGTCCTTGAGCCAGGCCGGGAATCCAGCGGGGACCTTCCTCAGGCCGTCGAAGTCGTCAGAATAAGCGATGAGTTCAGACTTGTAGCCCAACGTCTCCAGAGCCATCTTGACCCCGTAGCTCCTGATCGCATCCCCCACGCTCCCGATGTGTGGAAGGCCGGAGGCGCCGAGACCGCTCTCGACCCTAACGAGAGAAAGCTTTCGGCCCAGCTTATTCTCCCGCTCTACAGTTTCTTGAGCGACCTTGTCAAGCCAGGTGCCCCTGCCTATGATGCTGACCTGCTCCAATCCTTCTGAGAGGCTGCCGTTCTGCGGTAATTAGCCTTCCCCTAGCGATAGTAGGGGACGGCGACCTTCTCCAAGGGCTTGCCCTCCCTGGACGACCTTACCTTCTTGATGGCGTCCGCGAAATGCTCCATTAGGACGATGGCCTCGTCCACGTGCTTCTTCGCGTCTTCGGGCTTCGGGTACTTTGTGATGAATCCCTGGAGGACGATGGACACAGCGGTGTTTGTCAGCGAAGCCATGTCCGCGCCGCTGAAGCCTTCGGTCATATCGACCACCCGGTCGAGGTCCACGTCCTTAGCGATGGGGACTCCCTTGGTGTGTATCTTCAGGATCTCCTTCCTCGCTGGCTTGTCGGGGAGCGGAATCTGGATGAGTTTGTCGAACCTCCCCGCCCTAAGGAGAGCGGCGTCGACGATGTCTATCCTGTTGGTGGCCGCCAACACTACGACCCCGGTCAGGTTCTGGACTCCGTCGAGCTCCGTAAGGAGTTGGCTCACGACACGTTCAGTTACCATGCTGTCTCCGCCCAGCCCTCTGGTGGGTGCTAGTGCGTCGACTTCGTCGAAGAATATCACGCAGGGCGAGGCCTGCCTGGCTCGTCTGAACACTTCCCTGATTCCACGCTCTGACTCTCCGACCCACTTGCTGAGGAGCTCCGGACCTCTGACGCTGATGAAGTTAGCCTCGCTCTCAGTGGCGACAGCCTTCGCTAGCAGGGTCTTGCCGGTGCCCGAGGGACCGTAGAGCATTATCCCCTTTGGCATGCTGTAGCCTATCTTGTCGTAAAGGTCAGGGTACTTCAGCGGCCACTCGACAGCCTCCTGAAGCTCCTTCTTCACGCCTTCCAGGCCTCCGATTTCGGACCACTTCACATCGGGGGTCTCGAGGTATACTTCGCGCATTGCTGATGGCATTACGTCCTTGAGGGCGCCCTCAAAGTCCTCCATGGTCACGATCAGCTTGTCCAGGGTCTCAGGGCTTAGCCTGTCCTCTTCCAGCTTGATGTCTGGGAGGTTCCTCCTCAAGGTCTTCATGGCTGCCTCCTTGCATAGGTATTCCAGGTCTGCCCCGACGAAGCCGTGGGTAACTGCCGCAAGCTTCTCCAGGTCGACTACCTTGGCTCCCGTCCCGTGCTTGTCGTCACCTGCCTCAAGAGGCATGTGCCTGGTGTGGATCTGAAGGATCTCCAGCCTTCCGCGCTTGTCTGGGACCTTTATCTCAATCTCCCTGTCGAACCTACCGGGCCTTCTGAGGGCGGGGTCGATGGCGTTGGGGCGGTTCGTCGCCGCTATGACTATGACCTTCCCTCTCGCCTCCAGCCCGTCCATCAGAGATAGGAGCTGGCTTACGACTCTCCTCTCGACCTCGCCGGTGACCTCTTCTCTCTTGGGGGCGATAGAGTCGATCTCGTCGATAAATATGATAGTCGGAGCCTTCTCCTTCGCTTCCTTGAATATCTCCCTGAGCCTGGCCTCGGACTCTCCGTAGAACTTGCTCATTATCTCCGGGCCGCTGATTGGAATGAAGTGTGCGTTGCTCTCCGTGGCAACTGCCTTCGCCAAAAGCGTCTTCCCAGTTCCAGGCGGGCCGTAAAGTAGAATCCCCTTCGGCGCCTCGACTCCAAGTTTCTCGAATATCTCAGGGTGCCTGAGCGGGAGTTCGATCATCTCCCTTACTTTCTGGATCTCGTCCTTTAGACCGCCGATGTCCTCGTAGGTGACCTGGGGGACTCCTCGGAGTGCTTCTCCCTTCTCGGAGATTACAAAGACTGTCCTCTGAGTGATCAGTGCGGCGTCGGCGACCGGGCTGACTCCCACGACCTGGAAGGTCAGCCTACCACCGAAGTATGGGATCATGATGTTGTCTCCCTTCGTCACCGGGACGCTCTCAAGTGCGTCGGCGAGATATCGTTCGTCTATGGGCGGGACCGCCTCCAACGGCGCGACGACAACCTTCTCGGCCGGTGGCGCCTTCACTTTCTTTACCACGACTACGTCCCCGATGGCGACCCCCGCGTTGTTGCGGATGAGCCCGTCGATCCTTACTATCCCCCGTCCTTCGTCTGATGGGTAGAGAGGCAGACACTTTGCGACTGTCCTCCTCTTTCCTTTGATCTCTATGACATCGCCAGTAGAAGCGTCTAGGGCGTCCATGGCGTCGTAGTCGATCCTCGCAACACCGCGTCCAACGTCGCGTGTGTATGCCTCTAGAACCTTAAGCTGGACTTGCTGCTGACTCACGCCCGACCCACTCTCAGACAACGTTTACTCTCTTGAAGCCCTTATTAGCCTTGTCCTTCAATGAGAACGAAATTTCAAGCATTCCATTTTTGTATTCAGCCTTACCGCTTTCTGGACGGATAGGAGCCTTCAGTTCGATCTCCGACCTGTACTTCCTGTCTTCCCTTTCCGCCGTAATGACTGCACTTGCCTCGGTCGCTTCGACCTTGATGTTCTGCTTCTCGACCCCTGGCATTTCCAATAAGAGTCGGACGATTCCGTTCTTTTCGTCAACGACCTGTTCGCTGATGGGGGACCTGAATCCGTCACCCCGTATCGGATTGTTCCCGAAGACCTGCACAGATGGCTTTCCTTCCGGCCCGAGATTGAAGGAGAAACCCGCCACGAAGGGCTTTGTCGGTGAGCCGTCCCCGTAGATGCTTTTCTTCACTGCATCTTCCATATCCTTCTGGAATCCGTCGAAGTAGCGCTCCATCTCATCGATGACATCTCTCAGATCTCGTCTCTTGTCTTCGCTCATCTAGTTCACGACGTGTTAATTACCCTTGTATTAAACCCTTTAATAAATCATTCTCTGGGATAGTAGTCGTTGAGACCCGCGGCACTTGGCGAAGTCCTATCTTCTCGGGTGAGATTGAGGATTATGGACGCGCTTTCGCTCCGACCCCGTACCCTGAACGAACTCTCAACAGTCGCAGAGATATCGGTGCAGGGGGTGATACGCCATCTGAACCGACTTGAGAAGGAAGGGCTCGTCGAGGAGCGGAAGGTTACGGCGAACTCCCCGAGGGCCCGCATAGTCTACGCGGCCAAAGACTACCTGATTGGGGACTATTCCATTGGGGACCTGACCATCGTGAAGGCGAGCGAAAGGAATGAGGCAGGATCAGAGAAGAGCGGCGTTTCAGACTACGAAGGGCTTGCTGGGGAGATTCTCATACAGCGTAGGCGCATTGCGGATCAGGCGAGGAGGCTCGGAAGGTCCATCGACGACCTCGTCGCCGACACGCAGGCCCTGATCAAGGCACCCCAAGGCATGCCTCTGAGCGAAGACGAGCGGCTAATCCTGACAGTGGTGCTGACCGAAGAAACAGTGGAAGAGGGGGAACGGGTCCTAGCGCGTTACTACGGGATTGAAGGGAGAAGGTCTATAGACGAAGCCCTGGCGAAGGCGAAGCATAGTGTCCGCAAGTAAGAAGCTCGTGATGGTGACGAACGACGACAGCGTCCAGAGCAACGGCATACTCGAGCTCGCGAGGGCTGCAGGAAGGCACGCCGAGGCAATCATAGTCGCGCCGGAGCAGCCTCAGAGCGCCACGGCTCTCAGCATGACATTCCATAAGCCTCTGAGGGTCAACAAGGTCAGGCGGGAGCAGTTCGAATGCTACGCCGTGTCTGGATCCCCCGGGGACTGCGTGATGATTGGGGTAAACAAGCTCCTTCCAAGACGTCCGGACCTCGTGGTTTCAGGGATAAACATCGGGGACAACAACTCGTTCCAAGACATACTCGCGTCGGGGACGGTCGCCGCAGCCCTGGAGTCGGCGATCAGCGGGATCCCGGCCATCGCATTTTCGATGGAGGTGAGCGGGGAGTCGCTCTTCGCCCTCGAGTACGACCAGCCAGACTTCACAGGTGCAGGCATCATAGCGGGAGAAATCATACGCGACGTCCTGGAGAACGGGATGCCGCAGGATGCGGAGATACTCAACGTCAACTTCCCCCCGCACGTCAAACCAGCGACCCCCATCATGCTGACCGAAGTCGCGCGCCGGAAGTACACCGACAAGGTGATCGTCAGGCGCGACCCCAGGGGAAGGGCATACTACTGGCTCTTCGGGGAAAAGCTTTCGCACTTCCCGCCAAACACAGATGCGGACGCGGTCCTCGTCAAGAGCAGCGTTTCCATTACCCCTATGGTACTGAGCATGTCAGGGCCGATCACAGACTCACTGGAGGAACTGCGTGAGAGGGTCCGAAAGAGATTGGATACGGCTCGCAGGCCGAGGCAAGCCAGGGGCCGGAGAGAAGGGTGAGGCAGCAGACGGCGGTCGGCGCGTCCTTGACGTGGAGCGCCATCGAATCCAAGATGAAGGTCGTACGTCTGACGCTGCCCTTGCAAATTCTGGTCCCTATGCTTCTGGTCCCATCCCTCCCGAAGAACACCCGTGGGCTGACCCTATTCCCCGGGCGGATGGGGCTGGTTATCGGCTCGTTGATGATAACGGCGAGCATTCTCGTGGGCGGGCTACTTGTCCGTTCGACCGGACCTTGGGGAGCCGTGCTTTCGTTTTGGGTCCTCGGGACCGGGGGAGCCGTGATGGTGTTCGTCTCCCAGAGTCCGACCGCATTCGTCAAACCGATATGCGTGGGATGCAGGCTACTCCCTGTAATCAAGGAGCACGAAGCGATTCATCTGTCCGGGGTAGCCAGCGAGAAGGCCGTGTGGGATTCCATGAAGACCAGGCACAGCGTGGAGAGTCTTTCGCTCCGGGGAGACCCTGCCATCTGTTCCTTCTGCCCCATCCCCAAGCGGCTCTCAGAGCACTAAGGCTTTCGCCATGACGCATAGAATCGCTGTAGTAGATGATGACTTGTGCCAAAGCAAGAAGTGCGGCCTGGAGTGCATCAAGGAGTGCCCCGTGAACATCAACGGCCAGGAGTGCATCGTCCTCGACGAGAAGAAGGTCAGCCTGATCTCAGAGGAGCTCTGCATCGGGTGCGGGATCTGCGTCAAGGTCTGTCCCTTCGACGCCATCGACATCCTGAACCTGAGCGAGGAGCTGAAGAGCGAGAAGATCCATCAGTACGGGGTAAATTCCTTCCGTCTGTTCCGTATCCCTACAGTGAGGAGGGGACAGGTCGTAGGCCTCGTCGGGAGGAACGGCATCGGCAAGTCTACTGCACTGAAAATACTCGCCGGACAGCTTGTCCCCAACCTTGGTGACTACGAAGGGAAGGCGACCTGGGACAGGTTCCTGAAGTATCTGAGTGGGAGGGAGATGAAGGAGCACTTCGAGAGGATTGCGGCCGGGGAACTCCGGGTTTCTCTCAAGCCGCAGGCGGTCTACAAGCTCCCCGAGGCTTGGAAGAAGGAGACAGAACTCCTGCTAAAGCAGATGGACGAAAGGAGAAAGATGGAAGAAGTGGTCGAGACCCTGAACCTGAAGGAGACCCTGAAGAAGAAGGTCCCAGACCTCAGCGGTGGGGAGCTCCAGAGAGTGGCGGTGGCAGCGGCCGCGCTCAAGGACGCGGACCTCTACCTCTTCGACGAGCCCTCCTCCTACAACGACGTGTACCAGAGGCTCGCGGTCTCGAGGCTCATCACCCAGATTGCCGAGTCCGGCAAATCGGTCCTCGTGGTGGAGCACGACATTACGTTCCTCGATTACGTGACCAACTACGTCCAGATAATCTACGGAGAGCCCGGAGCCTACGGGATAGTGTCGGGGCTATACGCATCCCGGACGGGAATCAACGCCCTGCTGGACGGGTACCTCCCCCAGGAGAACATCAGGTTCCGCGACCACGCCGTCTCTTTTGGCCAGAGGGCGGCCGGCGAAACCGTGGAGAGCGAAGAGGTGGTCGCGAAGTACACCAAGCTGCAGAAGTCCTTCCCGTCGTTCAAGCTGACGGTCGAGTCGGGGTCGATCAACCGGGGGACGATCCTCGGGGTGGTCGGGGCGAACGCCCTCGGGAAGACGACGTTCATCAAGATGCTCGCCGGCGAGGAGAGGCCTGCCAAGGGGACGGTCCACATCGACGCCAAAGTTGCTTACAAGCCGCAGTACCTTAGCTCGGAGTTCGACGGCACGGTCGACGAGTTCTTCACGTCCACCCTCGGGACGAAGTACACAGACCCAGTCCTCCAGGACAGCCTAGTCGTCCCCCTGAGAATGGAGAAGCTCCTCGCGAGGCGGATGGGGGAGTTGAGCGGCGGCGAGCTGCAGAAGGTGGCCATCGTCGCGACCATGGCCCAGGAGACAGACGTGTATGCCCTCGACGAGCCGTCGGCGTTCCTCGACGTCGAGGACAGGTTCGTGGTGGCTAGGGCGATCAACAGGATGGTGAAAGCGAGGGGGAAGGCGTCCGTCATCATAGACCACGACCTCCAGGTGGTAGACATCGTCTCCGACAGGCTGCTCGTGTTCTCCGGGGAGCAGGGGGTCTCTGGAGATGCGACCCCGCCCCTGACCAAGAAGGAAGGGATGAACGAGTTCCTAAAGGAGGTGGGCCTCACCTACCGGAGGGACATCAACACCGGCAGGCCGCGGGTCAACAAGCCGGGGAGCAAGCTGGACAGGGAGCAGAAGGAGCGGGGGACATACTACTATGTCTCCGCCCAGAGGGAAGAAAGTGCCCCGGCTGATTAGGAGCGCGCTCGATTCCGCCGGGGTCGAGGATGCAGGTCGGGCGTCGACGGGGGTCGACGTGATAGGGGACATTGCAATCGTACGGTTGGAGGGGTTCTCGCCGAAAGAAAAGAAGAAGGTCGCCCAGGCCCTCCTCGAGGAGATGAAGAACGTCAAGGTCGTGATGGAACAGGAGGGTGGGGTCGAGGGGGAGTTCAGGCTCAGGAAGCTGAGGCACGCCGCCGGCGAAAGGAGAACCCTGACGGAGCACAGAGAGAACGGCTGCAGGTTTAAAGTGGACGTGGCGAAGTGTTATTTCTCCCCGAGGCTATCGACCGAGAGGCTCAGGATCGCGAAGCTGGTCAAGCCTAAGGAGAAGGTCCTGAACATGTTCGCTGGTGTGGGACCATTCTCGATCCCAATCGCTAAGCTTGCCCGGGCGAAAGTCACCAGCTGCGAGCTGAACTCATACGCTGCGGAGCTGCACGTGGAAAACAATCTGATCAACAAGGTCGGCGGTCTCGTCACGGTCATCAACGCCGATGCGATGGACCTGCCTAAGGTAGTGAAGTCGAAGTTCGACAGGGTGCTGCTTCCCCTCCCCGAGAGTGCGGACGAATTCCTCCCCACGGCACTGAAGATGTCGAAGAGGGGCTCAATGATTCATTACTATCGCCATGTCCTCGGCAGAGACGAGATCGAAGCGTCCGATTCGATTCGCGCGGAGCTTGTGGGCCTCCTACCCGCAGGGACGAAGTATGGGGTCAGAAAAGTGAGGGAAGTGGGGCCGAGGTGGGTCGAGTTGGCCGCCGATATCCATGTGCGAGCCTAGAAGGGAAGGCTCTGCCCGTAACGATAGAGGTGTGCTATCACCCCGAAGGTGACCAGGATCGAGCCGACGTCGAACAGGGTCATGGCGTTCAGGCTCGACTCGGCCGCGGTCCAAGCGAAGAAATTCAGAGCGAGCTGGGCCCCTATCAGCATGAGGAATATGATGAACACCCACTTCTTCGTGAGGAGCGGGGACATAGGCGCCACAGCCCTCCTGACTCGCTCCTTCGCCTTGAGGTACCTGAGGAAGGCGTAGGTGAAGACGAACGAGAGCACCGTCACCCCTAGCATCGAGGAGAAGTACATCACCGGGTCGACGAAGAGCCTTTGAAGGGTCGGAAGGCTCGTGTCGGGGTTGACGTAGAACCCCCAAGCCGTGGTGATTAGGATTTGGGCGATGGTAGTGATCCCCAAGGCGGTGAAGAAAGGTCTGTCCTTCCAGTTGAGCTTCTTGGACGTGTCGACGAATGGGATGACCAATGCCATGATGAAGAGCAGGGCAGGCATGACCCCGCCCATGACGAACTTGTCGAACTCGGTTCTTAGCAGGGCGTAGATTCCCGTTAGGTACCACTCAGGTATGGTGAGCTGCGGGTTGCTCGGGTTGTAGGCGACACCATAGGACACGGGGAAGATGGCGGCGACGAGGAAGAGCCCCCCGACGACGGTCGCGATGACCGGGAGGTCGAAAACGAGATACCTAGGGAAGTGTATGAAAACCAGTATCAGCATGAACATGGGCAAGACAAAGGTGTGGTAGGCGTAGAGTCGTAGCACGAAGTCGGAGAATCCGGCTCCAAAGACAGAGAGACGAAGAGCCCCCCCTATGAGCGGGGAGGCGTTTGCAAGGGACGAGCCGATCTCGATGGCGAGCCCCGCCCTCTGGTTGAAGAGGAGGTCGTACCCGCTGAAAGCTTCCAGCCCTGTGATGATGCCGAAGATTATGCCCGTCACCCAGAGGATTTCGTTCTTGATCTTGAACCTCCCGCTGAAGTACTGATAGTACATGTGTAGTATCGCTAGGAGGACCATCGCATTGGACGCGGTGTAGTGGATGTTCCTGAGAAGCCAGCCGAAGGGGACGGAGTTGTTGATCCTTTCGATGCTGGCGAAGGCGCAGGTCAAGCTCCCGCACCCCGAGAGGGTAGGCTGATAGTAGATCATCAGGAGTCCTCCTGTGATGCCGAGGACCAGGAAGGTGATCCCCGTCAGGACGCCGAGGTACCCGAGGGGGCTGACGAAGCGCTTGGGGTAAGTGTACTGCACCCCCATGTAGATGGTCCTATCAAGCCCGTCCTTGACCCACTTGTAGAGCCGCGATACGACGTTGCCCTTCTCTTGCGGTTGGATCAACCTACTATCTCCTCTGTCTCTCCGATGGGGACCGCAGGGGTCTCGCCGATGGGCTTGATGAAGTTCTGATAGCTAGCGTAGTCTCTCCCGTACCCTATGGTCCCGTTGGCCTCGATGGCGTCGACTCCGTCGTCGGAGAATGTCTGACGCGGATCCCGGTTGGGATAGACGACCCAGAGCTGGCCCGCGGAGTCAGCTTGCAGGGTCAGCATCGGGATAGCGTTCGTGGGAAAAGCCTGAAGTGAAGCCGGTCCCTCGACTGCTTTGCCGTCGGGAATCTCGTAGATGCTTCCGTGGCAGGGGCACTCGTAGTCCTGGTGGCCGGCCTGAGGCTTGAAGCTGGGGCTACACCAAAGGTGAACGCAGACCTTGCTGAAGGCTACGAAATCGGTTGCCTTCTTACTCGTGCCACCGAGAGAAGCAGGGAGCCGGATGAGCTCCCACTTCACGAACGTATCCGGATTGGCGGCGTCGATGCTCTCGTCCCCTGACGAAGGGAAGGTGAAGAGCCAGTGGCCATTCCCTGGTGCGGTTGCTTTCGCAGGGTCGGGGTCGGGAGCGGGGAAGTTTGTAAGGTCGTTGACATTCACCGCAAGGCCCGCGGCGGGGCCGTTGACGGTGGGGTTGTCATCGACGACCAATTTGTTGAGCAGGTAGGTCTTCCCGGTGCCTTGTTCCACCGAGGATGTCAGGAAGCTTTCCCACGGCACGAATGGGATGATCGAAAGGACTGCGGCGATGGCGACGAGGGCCCTGAGGAATGTCCTTCTCGAAGAGCTCTTTGGCTGCTGGGCGGGCGCGGCTTGAGGCGGAGCAGGCGCTGCTGGTCTCGGAGGCACAACCGCGGGCCTAGGGGGGGCTGGAGCGGCGGCCACAGGTGTAGGCGGCGTCGCGGGGGCCGTGGGGGGGACGGCGGGCTTCTTCTCCGCTTCAGTCGAATTTTCCTGGGAGGTCTTAGTGTCTTTGGAATCCTCCGCCATCAATTACCCGCTTTCGAGGGTGACGGAAGCAGTTTTTTAGGGTTCGGTTTCATCTTATGAAAAAGAGTTCGGCCCGAAAACGCTTAAAGGCGGTAGGAGGCGGGCGGGATTAGGACGTCCTTGAGCAGCCAGACTCAGACCTCTTCGACCCTAGTCGGGGTCGTCGTTGCGATTCTTATCGTTGGCGCCGTGGCCACACTCGGCTACTACCAGTTTGAGGTCGCCCCCGGCCTGAATGCGACTACCACGACCACGACGTCGTCAGTTCCAACTGTCAACTGTGAGTCTACGCCGTCGCAGTGTGTCAACTTGACGATAATCTCTGGAGCCGCAAGCCCCTACAGCGGCTACACTTCAGGGAGCACGACGCTTTACGGGTACGACCCTACAACCATCACGGTTGTCATAGGAGTGAACAATACCGTTGTCTGGACAAACATGGACTCGGCGTTCCACTCCGCGACGGCGGCGAGCACCGACCCGGTGTCCTTCGACAGCGGCTGTCTCGACGGCATCGGAGCTGCCTGCCCCACGGGGGGAGGGTCTAGCACGTTCCAGTTCACCTTCACCACTCCCGGGACTTACACCTACCACTGCATCTACCACCCGTGGATGCAGGGCAAAGTCATAGTGGTAGCAGGGTCTGCGTCGGGAACCTCCTCGACTTCGACCTCATAGTTCGGGCTGGTCCAGCACAACCTCAACATAGGCGCGCTTTTCACGCCTCTGTGATGAAGAAGACGTCCGACAGGGGAGCACTCGAGGAGTTCTCCAGGGACGCAGGGATAATCACAATAAGACCGAAGGTCGCGTATTTCGCCGAAAGCGAGGAAGACGTCGCGCAGGCCCTGCGCGAAGCTTCGGATGAGGGCATCCCCGTGACCGCGAGGGGAGGAGGGACGTCGATTCCAAGCCAATCTGTCGGGCATGGAGCGATCCTCCTCCAGGCGAGGACACTGGTCGAATTGAGAGCAGACGGCACTGCTGTGTGCCAACCGGGGGTTGTCAAAGCGGAATTCAATCGCATGATCGGCGCCGGCGGGCGCTGGATGCCTGTGGACCCCTCGAGCTACGCGAGTTGCACGCTTGGAGGGATGTTGGCGAACAATTCTTCGGGGGTGAGGACGCTCAAGTATGGTTCGACGGTCGACTACGTGAAAGGGCTCAGGATCGTCACCCCGGGGAAGGGCCCAGTGGCTGTCGCACCGATGTCCGTGGAACAGGCGCTTTCAGCCGAGCCAAGGACAAGAAGGGTCGCATCGCTCATCGTAGAGAACCGGGATTCGATCGAAGAGGACCGTCCTCACACCACCAAAAACTCCTCCGGATACCGGATCGAAGGAATCTTGCACGACGGGGTCTTCGACTTGCCGAAGCTGTTCGTGGGATCTGAAGGAACGCTATGCGTGATCACCGAGGGGACGCTCTCGACAAGGATCCCGCCGAAGTGGAGGGTGCTCCTCATAGTCGAGTCTTCATTGGATGAGCTGGATGGGGTGGCGGGGTTGCTCCGGGAGCACGCCCCTTCTGCTTTGGAGCTGGTTGACAAGTCGGTGTTCAGGACGATGAACAGGTGGGACAGGATTGCGAAGTATTCGAGGTCCGAAAGGACATACATGGTCTTCTGCGAGTTCGATGGAGAAGTCGGAGAATCGAGCAAGAAGGTTGAGGAACTCGCTTCATCAAAGGCGGCCGGGCTTGAACCGTTGGTGCTTTCGAGCGCCTCAGAGATATCGGAAGCCTGGGAGGCAAGGAATGAGACGCTTAGCATTGCTCAGGATATGAAGAAGGGGACCAAAGTCCTCGTCCCGGGGGTGGAGGACCTCACTGTGCCACCCGAGAGACTCGGTGACGTGGTCAAGCTCCTCGTGAATCAGTTCGAAGGAAGAGGACTCGATTACATTTCGTACGGCCACGCAGGCGATGCAAACCTGCACGCCCGGCCACTCCTAGACCTGAACGAGTCTGGAGACAGATCCACGCATGAGGGGCTGATGGAGGACTGCTTCGAAGCAGTGTGGCGGATGAAGGGCTCAATCACCGGGGAGCATGGAGACGGGATGCTGAGGGCGAAGTACGTCGAAAGGCAGTACCCCAACAGCTACTGGATCATGCGGGAGGTCAAGAGCCTCTATGACCCGAAGGGGCTGCTGAACCCTGGGGTCAAGATCTCTTAGCAAGGGTCGCCCGTGCGAGGAGCTTGGCGACGCGGACAGGCTCGGGTATGGACCCCTGGAGGGTGAACATGTCGATGATGGATTTGGCGGAGTCGTCGTCCATCCCCGCAGTCCTTACGAAGACTCTGTGCCCCGTGCGAAGCCTTAGCCCCAATCTTCTCCCGAGCTTTTGATAGGCGGCGAGTTTCTTGTCGGCCCCATCGGGGAAGTGGCGCCGTATCGAGTCCTCGATCCCAGAGGTCTCTTTGTAGGTCAAGCAAAGCACGGGGAGACCAGTCCGTTTCGAAAGGAGGTCCGCGTCGACGATATTGTAGAGGCTCAGAATCGCCCCTGACACCATGATCAAGTTCACGTCGTTTCTCTTGAATCTCCTGAAGAGGGAGGCGATCGAGTAGGTTGCGTCGTCCCCGCCGACGGCAGTCCTCCCGAAGGCGATGCCGTCAACAATGAAGTCGCTCCTCATTACGACCCCAGCAAGGACAGACCTCTTCTCCCCCTGCCTGAAGCTCTCCGCGACCCCGAGGGCCCTGATGCCGGGCTTGTTCAGGTGGAGTCTCATGGCTTTGGTCCCCGGCGAGATTTCTTACAAACTTTTAACCTGTCCAGGTAGCAGTTTTCCCGGTTGGCCAAGATCTACAGCCTAAAGGCAGGTCAGAAGATTCCTGAATCGATAATCGCGATAGCGACGAAAGAAAAGATCAAGACGGCGCGGGTAGAGGCGATCGGCGGGGTCAGGGAGCTCCGGCTGGCCTACTTCGACCATGAGCGGAAGAAGTACGAAGAGCACGGCTTCAAAGAGTTCCTCGAAGTGACAGGCATACTAGGGAACATTACCCTAAAGGACGGGAGGCCCTTCTTGCACGCCCACGGAAACTTCGGGCGGAGAAATCTCAGTGTCATTGCCGGGCACATAATGTCAGCGACCATTTTCCCCCTTCTGGAGGTCGTGATCACGCCAACAAAGAACAGCGCCGTTCGACGATTCGACGAAACCCTCGGCCTGCACGTAATCCAGTCCTGACGGGTAATTGCGCCACAAGATGTTCGGTCCCGTCCAGAGCGATACGGAAACTGAAAATGAAGCTCAGTCTAATGCCTTCCGGTCATCTTGACCTAACCGTAACTCTGTTACATCACTGCTTCGAAGTCGAAGCGTTCGCGTCGCGATATAAGTCGTTGTAGGACAACTCACATACCGGAGAGGGGCAGATCTAGGACAGTAATCAGGCCCGCCTTCGCCCTCCCGACCCGCTCAGCCGCATGGACGGTCAGCGCCACGGTCGCCGAGTCCCCGAAGACCCCCTTCTCGAACCTGAGCTTGAGCTCCGGGTCTCCCTTCACCTCGACGACGTCAAAGTCAGCCGAAGTCATCGTCATCTCGAGGTCGAGCCTTATGGCGCAGTCTCCCGCCTTCCCCTCCGCGAACTGGCGTACCCCCATCACATAGTCCTCGGAGCCTACCACCGGGAATACCCCGTGCTTTAGGTCATCCAATGGCTTGCCGAGCGAAAGCGCAATCAGGTGGGCTGACTCCACAAGTCCCACGTGCCCGATCTTCCCCTCCGTCATCTCCTTCTCGAACTTGGCCCTTGTGTGCCCGACCCCGGTCTTCGCTTGGAGCTGGCGCCGTCGCCTGCTGACGTCGACGGAACGGACGACGTGGATGCTGGTGGGGTTCTTCGAAGCCGACATGACAAGTGCGGGGATCCAGTCCATGACGAACCCTGGGTTGACCCCCACCCCGACTATCGTCACTTCGTGCTCCTTGGCAAGCTGGTCGAGCTTTGGCACGACGTTGGCCCCTGCGTAGGAGGGGAAGGCCATCTCTTCCGAAGTGGTGACCACGTCCAGGCCGTTCGACGCCGCGTAGGAGATGTCATCGACCAGGTTAGGGATCCGGGACAGGGTTGAGAAGATCGCGACCTCTGCTGTATCAAGCTGAACGTCCTTCAGGCTGGCTGACACCCTTATCGCGAGTGGGAACCCGGTCAGCTCGGCTACTGACCTGCCGACCTTCTGCGGGTCGACGTCGACGACTCCTACCACTTCATGTCCTCGTTTGATCAGGTAGGCAAGAATCTCCGTCCCGATGGCCCCCATACCGCAGAGAACTACCTTGGCCAATGTCTCGTGACCCCAAACGTGGGTCTAATAATCGATTGGCCTAATACTCTTCGAACCTTCCGGTCCGCCTTGAGAGTGTCTCGAAGCCTGAGAAAAGGGCGTATCCTACGATCATTACGAGAACACCGTCCAATGCCTCCCAGCCGAGGGTGGGCAAGAGCGCAGTGAGAGAACTCCCTGCTATGGCCATCCTTAGGGCCGTGGTCCCATAGGTGAGCGGGATAGTCCATGAGAACGGCTGGAGCCACCCGGGTAGGCTCGAAACTGGGAAGTTCACCCCACTGAGGAAGAGGGTGACGAATAAGAAGACGTTCGCTACGATTAACGCGGTCCTCATGTAGAGGCCGACTGCGCTGATGAGGAGCCCGAAGCTGATCATCGCAGCGCTCGTAAGGAAGATGACGACCGCTATTCCCACGAAGTTTGCTGACGCGAAGCTGACCCCGAAGAGGGCCCCTGCATACACAAGCCCGGCCGTCGCTATCAGGGCGGAAAGAAGGACCTGGAACCACGCCCTTCCGATGAACAGTGCGACCCTGTTGGCCGGGGTGACCATCGTACTCGGGAGGGTCCCCTGCCACTTGTCCTGGGACGTTATGTTGGCGACGGCGAAGACCGCAGAGAAGGACATCGACTGGAGGGCGTTGCCTATCACTATGTACTGCGTGACTGAGACCGGATACTTCAGGTAGATGGAGAGGAATGCGAAGAAGCCGATCTGGGCAATTGGTGTGATGGCAATCTGCATGACCCACATCTCCCAGGAGTCCCAGATGATCAACCCCTTGCGTCCGAAGAAGAATGCGCCCTTGAATACTCTGAGGGCGGTAAGGAAGCGCTCTGGGAAGCCGAGCCTTTCAGTATTCTTCAAGTGTCCCGTTCCTCTTGGCGTACGCCTCGACCTTCTTGTATAACAGGAACGCGATGCCCAGGTAGCCTGCGGTCTCAAGGGCCAGGACCCCGAGGTCCGTCCAGTAACCGGTCCCTATGCCGACGTACCCCTGAATTGCCGAGAGTCGTATGGCCTCAATCCCCCAGGTAGGCGCCAGGAAGTATGCGAACGGGAGCGCCAGCCAGGGGAGGATGCTTATCGGGAACATCGTCCCCGTCGCCACGTACACAGGTATCTCCATGGCATTGGTGATGAACCCCCCCTTCCTGGACAAGACGACGACGGCGGATAGCACTAATCCAAAGGCGGCTAGCGAAATGAATGTGCAGACGGCGGCGAGGAAGAACAGGGGCGGGTTGACGAGCCCGAACCCCACCTGGAACCAAGTCAGTCCGATGACCAGTATCAGGACGGCGTTGAGCAGTCCCTGAAGCGTGTTGAATACGATCCTGCCGATCACGATCCAAGAAAGCGGTATCGGGGCCGCCAGAGTGGATTCGAGGGTCCCGTTGAATCTGTCGAACGAGATCGAGAACCCCGACCCGTAGATTGTGGTCCCCCACATCCCCATGAGCCCTGCCCCGAGGACGAGGTAGAGCAGGAAGGAGCTCGAGGTCGCCTGCCCCCCGAAGAGGAAGAAGGCCACCAGCGTGAATATGAACGGGGCGATGATGTTAGGGATGACCCACTGGGGGTCCGCAAAGAACAGCCTCGCCTGAAGCTTCATGACAGCTTTGAGGACCTGGGCCCTGCGGCTGACGTAGCCGTCGACCCTCTTCCCCGTGGCGAGCCCGCTAAATTTGCTCAATTCACTCCTCCACCAGCCTCAGATACGCATCCTCGAGGGTCGGCTCCTTGATGGTCCGGTCTATTATTCTAGCGCCGTTCGGGAGCTTGGCCGCCATCTGCGGGAGGAGGTTCGCCCCCTGCGGGGTCTGCACCCTGATCAACTGCATCTCCGAATCGAGGTCGGCGACGACGCGGACGACGTCGGGGAGGCGCTTGAGCTCCTCCACATACTCCTGGGTCGCCCCGTAGGTCCTAAGCTCGACCACCGAGATGTCCTTGACGGACCCCTTCAGCGCCGAGGGAGTGTCGAGTGCGACTATCTTCCCCTTCGAGATGACCCCCACCCTTTCGCACAGCTCCTCGGCCTCGAACATATAGTGAGTCGTGAGCAGGATCGTCTTCCCCTGGCTCTTCATCTCCCTGATCATCCCGCGGATGTCCCTCGCGCCTCCCGGGTCCAGCCCTATGGTCGGCTCGTCGAGGAAGAGAAGCTCAGGGTCGTGGACCAGGGCCTTCGCGATGTGGAGTCTCTGCTTCATCCCTCTGGAGTACTTCTCGACCTTCTCCTCGGCGCGGTCTTCCAGCCCGACCACCTTCAGCAACTGGGGTATCCTCTCCCTGGCCACAGCAGGGTCGACCCCGTAGAGGTCGGAGAAATACTTCAGGTTGTCGATGGCGGAGACCCTGTTGTAGAGCCCCCTTTCACCTCCGAAGACTATCCCGATGCGCCTCCTGATCTCGTAGAGCTCCTTCCTCACGTCCAGGCCGAGGATGAACGCGTCCCCCTGGGTCTGGGTAAGGAGCGTGGTCAGGATCTTGATAGTGGTCGTCTTGCCCGCCCCATTTGGGCCGATGAGCCCGAAGAGCTCCCCCCTCTTCACGGCGAAGTCGACCCCGTCCAGGGCCTTCGTGACCTTGCTTACGCTCCCGAAGAACGACCTCGTCGTGTACTCTCTCGTGAGCCCCCTGACCTCGACTGCGTAGGCGGGGTTGGGACCCTGCTTGCTCAACGTCTATAGAGTCACCTGGGATTATCGCTCTCCCCTCGAAGGATTATGGTATGAAAGATTTCCGGTGATGTGAGTGAGAAGGAGAGGGACGCCCGTGAAAGTGAACCGCTACGTGCCCTGGCCGAAGGGGCTGAGCTTCGAGGTGACGAGCTCCATGACCTCATTGGGGTTGCGGACGTCCTCGAGCTTCTCGGCGCTCCCGCCATATAGGACTCGGACGCTCCCCCGGCCCTGCTTCAAGACGATGAACACGGTCCCGCAGTTGAACCGCTTGGCCAGCGTCCCCTGAGACACGGAGATGTCCACGATGTTGGAGTATCTGACGAGGTTCGGCTTCTGGAACAGCCGCTTGACGTGGATCCCGTCGTCGTCTATCTTGAAGGTTGTCTGGCGCTTGATTATGCAGAGAGCCGCAGCCGAGCCGAGGGTGATCGCGAGGAAGATGAGGTAGTTCCCATAGGTCTTTGGATTGATCTCGAGGAACGGGGAAAGCGCAGCCACTGCCAGCGCCCCCTTTAGAAACGTCTTCAGGACGACGGGTCTGTACGGCCCGCCTTCGAGTTCCTCACTTGAAGAGCCAGCAGGAAACATCCTCATCCTCCGCCTTCCTCATGCCGGGGTCGGTGGTGCGGCAGACGTCCATGACGTATGGACACCTCGGATTGTACCTGCATCCTTCGGGGAGGTTCACCAGGCTCGGGACCTCTCCGGTCGGGGCTGCGACCTCCTTGTTGTCCAGAGTTGGGACCGACTTCAGCAGCGCCTGAGTGTAGGGGTGCTTTGGAGACCCCATTACCTTCTCCGTGGGGCCGAGCTCGACTATCTGGCCCGCGTACATGGTCGCGACCCGGTCTGAGATGTACCTTGCAGTAGCAATGTTGTGGGTGATATAGAGGTAAGAGAAGTCCAATTGGTTGCGAAGCTCCACAAGCAGGTTCAGGACCTGCGATTGGACAGACGCGTCGAGGGCGGAGGTGGGCTCGTCCAGTACGATCAGCTTCGGACTACTAATAATCGCCCTCGCGACCGCTACCCTTTGGCGCTGTCCCCCGGACAAGTCCCTCGGGTGCCTCTCCGCAAAACCTGACTCGAGGCCCACAGAAGAGAGTACTGACCCGAACCTCGAACTGACGTCGGACCGGCTAAGATGGCGCCGCATCAAAGGCTCGGTCACGATGGACCTTACTGTCCCTCTCGGGTCGAGGCTCTCGTATGGGTTCTGGAAGACCATCTGGATGTCTTTTCGGATGTCCTTCTTGTTCTTCTTGTCCACCACCTTCCCATCGAACACCACTTGCCCGTCGGTGGGCAACTCGAGGGTGGCGATGAGCCTACCGAGTGTCGTCTTGCCGGAGCCACTTTCGCCCACAAGGGCGAGCACTTCCCCCGGGGCAACCGTCAGGTTCACGTTGTCTACAGCCTTGACGTATGGGATCTTCCTCCTGAAAATCGATTCTAGTAGTCCGGACTTTGTGGCCTTGAAGTACTTCTTCAGGCCACGGGTCTCAACTATCGGTTCCGCCATGTAAGAAGCACCTGACCACAGCGCCGCCCTCCATCTTCACGGGCGGGGGGGATTTCACCTTGCATATGTCCATTACGTACGGGCAGCGGGGGTGGAAGCGGCACCCAGCGGGGGGGTGCAGCATGTTAGGCGGGGATCCAGCGATTGCCGTTAGCCTTCCCTCCTTCTTTGTCGTGCGCGGGACGCTCTTGATCAGAGCTTGGGCATACGGGTGGAGGGCGTTCCTCACCAATTGTTCAGATGGATTCGACTCGACTACCTCCCCCGCGTACATTACGATCATCCTGTCGGAAACAGCGTAGGCGACGTTGATGTCGTGAGTGATGAAGATAATCGACATTCTGTAGGTCCTCTGAAGCTCGCGGAGGAGCATGAGAACCTGCGCCTGGATTGTGACGTCGAGGGCCGAGGTCGGCTCGTCGGCGATGAGCAGCTTGGGCCTCATGAGGAGCCCCATGGAGATGACGACCCTCTGGATCTGGCCCCCCGAGAGCTGGTGTGGGTAGCGGGTCATGATTTTCTCCGGGTCAGGCATCCTCACGTCGGTGAGTTTGTCTTCAGCTTCCTTGTACGCCTCTTCTTCGACGAAGGGCTTCCCTTCCATCTTGTAGCGCGTCCTAAGCGCCTCCAAGAGTTGGATGTCCACCCTCTTTACTGGGTTCAGGCTGTTGAGCGGGTCCTGGAATATCATGAACGCATCTAACCCCCTCATTCGTGAAAGCTCATGGCCCTTCATTTTGATTACGTCCTTCCCTTCAAGTTCTATCTTCCCACTGTCATATTTTGCGTTTGGGGCGAGGAGCCTGACGATTGAGTGGCCCAGGGTCGACTTGCCGCAGCCGCTTTCTCCGACGATGGAGATGCTCTCCCCTCTCTGAATGTCAAGGCTTACTGAATTGAGTGCCCTCACCCGGCCGTAGACGGTGCTGTAGGAGACGGTAAGATCCTGTATACTAACTGAGGGTATCGTGCTCTGCTGGGTTGCCATCTAGTAGGTCAGTCTTCCTACAATCAAATCTTGCAGCCTGTCTCCAACTAGCGTAAACGCTACCACCACAGCAGCGATGATGACTCCGGGGATTATGGTTGGCCACCACTGGTACGGGAAGTAGGAGAGCCCGACGGACGCCTCGGCCCCCCACTCCGGGTATCCTATGGTCAAGCCGATGCCGAGGAATGCCAGGACGGAATAGGTGAGGATCACGGTCCCCAGGTCCAGGGTGGCGTAGGCCACGATGGGATCGATCGAGTTGGGGAATATGTGCTTGAGGAGTATCCTACCGGAGCCGGCTCCACTGAGCTTGGAAGCTTCGACGTAGGCCTTGTCTCTAAGGCTTAGGGCCTGGCCCCTGAAGAAGCGGGCGTAGGTCGGCCACCATACTACCATGAGCGCGTAGAGCAGTGAGGTGAAGCCCCCTCCCACTAGGGTCGCTATGGCGATGGCGAGGACTATACCGGGAATCGAAAGGAAGGCGTCGGTGAGCCTCATCAGACCCTCATCCAACCACCCGCCGAAGTAGCCTGCGGTGGTCCCAAGGAGCATGCCGATGAGTATGGCGCTCCCCACCACCACAAGGGACGCCAGGGCATCATGTGGTGCCGCGTACATCATGCGGGCGAGGATGCTCTGGCCGAGGTAGTTGGTTCCGAACAGATAGGCTGGGAAGTTGTTCAGGGTCGGAGCTACGAGTACGTGGTTGAAATCCAGTGTGTTGGGATTGGCCGGGACCAGCATGAGCTCGTAGAATTTATTGCCTGTTAGCGCGGTAACCTGCTGGAGAATCCCCTCTATGAGCGCCCAGCCTAGGAAGACCGTAATCATCGCGACACCCACCAAGGCGGCCCTGTCCTTCCTCAAGTACAGGAAGTAGAAGCGGAGCCCCGCGCTCACTTCCCCAGCCTGTCCTCCTTCGAGGGTCGTCGCTGAGGCTCCCAGATCGACCGCTGTCCCCGACTTCGCGGCCCTAATCGGCTTCCTCCTCATGTTATCGAAAATGGAACCCAGCCCCAACCTAGGTCAGCCTCACTCTTGGATCTGCGGCCGCATAAAGCAGGTCGGCGGCAAGATTCGCCGCTATCACAGAGAGCCCGACGAGTATCGTGAAGGCGACTATGGCCGGGTAGTCCAGGTTGTATATCGCTTGGACGGTGAACCAACCCATGCCGTGGTAGTCGAAGACGTCCTCGATCACGACAGCCCCTCCCACCGAGAAGGCGAATATCAGTGCGATTAGGGTGATGATTGGTATCAGTGCGTTGCGGAATGCTGTCCCCCAGACGACCTTCCGCTTGCTGAGTCCCTTCATGAACGCCAGCTTGACGTAGTCCTTGTCCAAGGCGTCTATCATGCTGGCCCTCGTGAGCCTGGTCACCAGGCCAAAGCCGACGATGCCTATGGTGGCCGCAGGTAGGAGTATGTGCTGGATGGAGCTGTACATGTAAGCCCAATTCCCCGCTATTAGGCCGTCGATGATAGGCGCCCCAGTAACGAAGGCGGGAATGGGCAAAGTCGGGTCGACCACTAGAGATGATGGAAGGAGATTAAGCCAGTAGGCGAAGATCAGCTGGAAGATGACTGCCACCAGGAATGGTGGGGCCCCCCAGGTCGAAAGATAAATCGCCTTCACCCCGTAGTCAGGGGCACGGTTGCGGTTCGACGCCGCGATGCCCCCAGTATAGAGCCCTACCAAGACTCCCGCAACCTGGCCTATGATGACTAGCTCAAGTGTCACCGGGAGGTAGTTGATTAGAACAGTCGAAACTGGATTCCCCGTGATCGTGTCAGTCCCGAGGTTCCCGTGAAGTAGCTGTACTACGTAGTTATAGAACTGGGTCCAGATCGGGGCCGCAAGGCCGTAGCGATTGATGACCTGCTGGATATATTCAGGGGTCGCGTGCGGATTGTTGGCATAAAGCCTCGCCAGTGCGATGGGGCTTGGCAGGATGATGTGAACCAGGATGAAGATGATCAGAACAAGGAAGAGGATGGTGATGACCGCGTTAATGGCGCGCCTTGCCAGGAAGAAGCCGATATTTGATACCAAATAGCCCTCTTTCTTCCTCTAACCTTTCAAATCTGGGCTTTTTGTGACATTTAACCATTGTTAACAGCGAATCTATGGCAGTTCTGTGTCCCGACGATCTTGGCCGATGTCGAACCTAGAAGACGCAGAGTTCCCACTGGGTTGTTTACAAAACGGGGAATTCCTAGGTCAGTAGGCCTAGGAATTATCTTACGTGTATGATATCTGGTTGTAGAAGATTGCGAACTGGAAAGCTGAGTACACTAGACCCTGCACGTATGGCTGGGTGAAGAAGTACACATTCGAGTTCGGAACCTGTAGGATGGTCGCTAGCTGGGTGAATATCTTGTATGCCTGGATCGTATCAGTGAGTGCCTGAGCAGGGGACTCGAACGGGATCTTCTGCAGCAGCGCCGTCAGAGTGGCGTTTTCGACATGGTTAGGCTCGTTGGCCACATTGGTGCCCATGTCGTAGAACTGCTGGTAGATCGGGTCGGCCCAGTCCGCGCACCATCCGACTCCCACGATTGCCGGGGCAGTCAGCGGGTTGGACTCGAGCTGATCGTAGTATGCGGTGGTGATTCCCTGTGGTGCGATGTTGATCCCGACCTGTGCCAGGTCACTCTCGACGATCGAAATCAGGCCTAATGTCAGTGAGTTCGCCGGGACGATGTAGAAGTACGACAGGTCAGGCAACGGGCCGTGCGGGGCGCTCGTGCTGCCCAGGACGGTACCGTTCTCCATGACTGTGTAGTACCCCATCTGATTCATGGCGGTAGTCAGATAACCGGCCGCGGCATTGACGTCATAGGTGTAGAGTGGGGTGTTCTGTGGGTTGTCGAGTGGTCCCCATCCAGGAGGCACCGGAGGCAGGAATAGCGCAGCCAGAGGAATACCGTTGTAGGTGTACAACTGGTCCAGGATCTGGGTGTAGTTCACGCTGCGAACCATCGCGTTCCTGAAAGCGGTGTTGTTGGTCGGGAACACTTGGGTGTTCAGTCCCTGTGCGAGGTCGCACAGCGGGGTTACGACGCTGTGGAAGAGCTGGTTGAATGTGTACTGCGCCTTGTCCGCGTAACCCGCATACATCTGTCCTAACAGGTTGGCGCTCTCGAATGATATCTGGGCCTTGTTGGTCCCGAAGTCACCGATGAGAGTACTGTCAGACGAACCGTATCTGATGATAATTGTCGGGATGATGGCAGGCTGGATCCAGTTGCTGATGTCGGTCGCAGGCGTGCTAGCGCCAGCGTTCTGCACGACAGTCAGGCCGTCCGCCCAGTAGTTGGGGTTGGCGTTAAGGACGATGGTCGAGTACGGGGTGACTGAGGCGTACTCATAGGGGCCTGAGCCCACCATGAGGACCTTGTTGTTGTCACCCGTGTTGAAGTTCGCCACTGCAGTGTTGTTTGTGACTCCACCGTTGGCGTCAATGAACGCTGGGTCCACGATGGCACCCCACTGAGGTGGGAGCGCCAGGAGGAACAGCGAATAAGGCTGTATCAGGTTGATCTGGAATGTCGTCGCGCTCGAGGCAACTAGTGCCTGGTGCGGGTACGACATGATCGCGGCCTGAGTCGCGTTGGATGGGTTGAAGTTGCTGAGCATCTGGTTCAGAGCCGCAACCTGAGTGTTTTCAGTCGTCAACGCCGGGTTGACAGACTCGATCGCATTCAGAAGGCCCCACGGAATGACGTTCGGTCCGGTGAAACCGTTGTACAGCAACAGGTTGTAGTTGGAGAACCCTACGGTCGTCGGGGCGTTCATGTAGTTCACCCTTACGAAGCTGAACCACGCGTCAAACGCAGTTATTGGGTCCTTGTTGGAGAACCACGTGTTGGCCCTCATCTGGAAGGTGTAGTTCTCGTTGTTCGCTGAGACGGTCCAGCTCGAAGCGAGCGAAGGCACCACGTGGAGCCCGTCGCTGCCGTTATACTGGACTAGTCCCTGGAACACCTGGGCGAATTGCGTGTCTACAGTGAAGAACCCGTATTGCGGGTCAATCGAGTCGAAGGGTCCGGTTGGGGACTCGTCGGTCAATTGGCTCTTGTTAGTGGGTTGAAGCCCGGCAGGTCCCGTGGTTGTCGTCGTTGGAGGCGAAGTGGTTGTCGTCGTTGGAGGCGAAGTGGTTGTCGTCGTTGGAGGCGAAGTGGTTGTCGTCGTTGGAGGAGTGGTAGAAGTGGTCGAGGAGGAAGAAGCTGTTGAATAATAGTAGATGCCCACCGCTGCTGCGATTACAAGAATCACAACAATTCCGATGGATGCACCTCTGCTGATAGCTGATCTAGACAAAGAGGTTGATATTTTCATTCTTCAAAATGAAGCGCTTGTCAGATTTTATATAAGGATTGTTAACAGTGAAATATGGTTTAGAATTTCTAGGCGAGCCCGGCTTCGGCTCCATTCAACGAATGGAGGTGAAATAGAACCCTATCATCTGAGCGATCTGCGTAGCAGGACGTACCCCTGCTCGGTCGGCCGGTAGTACCTCTCCCTAGAACCGGTTTCGGTGTACTCGACCAGCCCGCTGTTGCGCATGCCCCTCAGGGTCCGGCTAACCTCACTGAGGTGCTTCTTCTCCAGGTTCGCGAGCTCGGTCGGAGTCTTAGGGGATACGACCAGGTAGTAGAGGAGCCTCAGCCACCCTGGCGCGGATACTCCTAGTCCATCGACTGTTGCCATCGACACTCAACGAAATATTGGGCATATGTAAGATATAGCCGTTTCGGACTGTACAAGAACGGACATCCAGAGCCTCACGGCTGGGCTTCGCAACTCCTAAATCGAATCCGAGCACCGCACTGCCGACATGACCTATTCCATTGTAGCTAGGGACAAGAAGACCGGAGAGCTCGGCGTCGCCGTCCAGTCCCACTTCTTCTCCGTAGGGTCGATTGTGACTTGGGCGAGGGCAGGGGTTGGGGCGGTCGCCACTCAGGCCATGGTGGACATCAAGTATGGCCCCCTCGGGTTGGAGCTGATGTCTGGGGGAAGGAGCGCCCCAGAGGCCCTCGAAGCTTTGCTGAAGGCGGACTCGAGCAGAGATTCCCGCCAGGTTGCCATGGTGGACTCCAAAGGGAGGGTCGCTGCCCACACCGGTTCGAAGTGCCTCCCACACGCAGGTCATGCGACGGGCGACGGTTTCTCATGCCAGGGGAACATCATGAGGACAGGGAAGGTATGGGGCGCAATGAAGAAGTCCTTCGAAACCAACAAGACCCTTCCTCTGGCGGAGAGGATGGTGGAAGCATTGGCTGCGGCTGAAAAGGCGGGAGGAGACATCAGAGGCAAGCAGTCTTCGGCAATCCTCGTCGTTTCCCCGGACCTGAAGCCAACCTACTGGGAGGGGAAGTTGGTAGAGCTGAGGGTCGAGGACCACCCGACCCCGGTTCCAGAGCTCAAGAGGCTGCTCAGGTATCAGCGAGGCTATGAATGGGCCAACAAGGGAGACGATTTCCTGACTGCCAAGGACTACCCGAAGGCGCTCGAAGCCTACACCAAGGCCCTGGAGCTCGTCCCCGAAATCGACGAGCTGAAGTTTTGGGCAGGCATCGGACTGCTGAGCGGCGGAAACCCCGAAAAGGGGGAGGCGATGCTTAAGGAGGTGATTGCGAAGGACAGGAATTGGGCGGAGGTCATCAAGGGGATAGCGAAGGTGAGGTCCCCGCCTATTGCCTCCGAAGTCCTGACCAGGCTAACTGGAAAGACGACGAAAGTCAGGCCCGCGCGAGCCTAGCCTTCAGACAAGGTCCAGCTCGTCCCGAAAGGAGTCGACGTTATCAAGGAAGTCCCCGAGCGCGAACACAGGCACTATAGCGCCGCCGTCGACGAACCTGGCCCCTTCTTCGATGAGGACGAGGATGACAGATGCGATGGAACCGATTCTGTCTAGAGACTCATGAAGGCGCTTCGCCCTCGACTTCTGGGCGGCAACGAGCCTGGAGAGGTCGGAATAGCCAGCGGACCTGGACCAATGCTTGCAATCGACTGCCAGCGATATCCTTGGGGACTTCGCGAAGACATCAATTTGGGCTCGGGGTTTCATCAGATAGATGTTCTGCCTTACCGAGTACCCGCGTGCCTGTAGGATGCCAGAGCAGAACCTTTCGAAGTCCCTCCAGGTGAGGTACCTCGAGACCTTCACGATCTCCTCCCCCCACGCGCACAGTGCCAGGCCTGCGAGTTGCTCATCCATCGATGCGACCCCCGGAGTCCCCATCCTGAACGCTACGTCGGAGATCGCGGACATGGCTCCCTCTTTCGAGCCAGTCTTCTTCGCCAGGAGCTGGAACAGCGGACCTGCCACGACGAGATGCCATCGACCAGGGCTATTGAACCTGAGCGGTCGGAAACGAGCACCTTGGGGAGGGGTCGCCGATACTGTTCATCGGACAGTCGGAGGGGCCGTCGCGGGCGCGCCCACTGCCCTATCGTCCCTTCGTTTCTTCAGGGTGGAGTAGGCGAACCAACCGTTGATCACGATGAGGACCAGAGTAATCACCTGAACCCAGTCTAAGGTGATCGGACTCGTGAGGTTCACCCCGTTCCCTGACATAGTGAAGTACTGGGTCAGGACGTTGTAGGAGAATGACGGGGTGTAGCGACAGGCTTGCGGGCACACATCCCGGACCGTGGCTGCGTAGGCGGTCCTCCACTGTAGGTCCATGATCACGTAGAACTCTGCCACGAGGAGCAAGGCATCGACCACGAGGAGGCTGATGGCTGTCCTGTTCATCTTTCTCCAGCCGAGGCTTGGCCCCGATAAAAAGGAATCATGCGCCCAACGTTTAACCGCATGTCGCCCAGGAGGCACCGCTGGATTTGGTCTCGAAGGGGACCGTCATCTATGTCACGGCGTTCGCCCTGCTGCTGTTCTGGGCGTTCTTCGTCCAGGCCGATACTAGGAGAGTCGACGGCTACAGCATGCTCCCTACGCTGGAGGGAGGAGACCTCGTTGTAATCCAGAACGTCCCAATCAATCAGATTCACGTGGGCGACATCATCGTCTACAACGGGCTCTGTTCAGCCGAGGGGGAGTCGGTGGTGCACAGGGTCGTGAACATCACCACCCAGGGGCTCATAACCAAGGGTGATAACAACCAGTACAGCGACCAGCAGTATGGCATCGCGATTTCGCCCATAACCCAGCAGTGTCTCGAGGGGAAGGTGGTGTTCGTAGTTCCCTACGTCGAGCTGCTTGCGTACTACATCGACCAAAACGGGCTCCCACAATGGTTCAACTACATACCGTCGATCCTAATCCTGGTCATAGTCGTCATCTCCGTCCTTAGGGAGGAAGAAACTGAGGATGACAGGAGGGCGGAGGGAAAAGCGGCTCCCCCAGTCGAACCTTCTGGATAAGCCGAACCCGTTCCGCTTTATATACCCTTTATATACTAAGAGAAATCGCCGGGCCTGAATGCCTCAGACAAAGGCAATAGTCAGCATTGAGAACGTCGTCGCTTCCGCATCCATCAATCAGACGGTCGACCTCAACCTAATCACCAAGAACTTCGTCACCGTAGAGTACCACCCCGACCAGTTCCCAGGGCTGGTCTTCAGGCTGAGGAACCCCAAGACGGCAACTTTGATCTTCAGCTCAGGGAAGATGGTCTGCACCGGCGCAAAGTCGGAAGAGCAGGCAAGGAAAGCCGTCGAGGAGGTGGTAAGGCAGCTCAAGAAGGGGAAGATACCAATCAAGAACGAAGCCGTGGTCGAGATCCAAAACATCGTCGCTTCCGCGAGCCTCGGTGGCAAGGTCCACCTCGAGGAGGCGGCCAGAGTCCTGCCGAAGTCGATGTACGAGCCGGAGCAGTTCCCGGGCCTCATCCACAGGATGGCCGACCCGAAGACGGTTATCCTCCTCTTCGCGTCAGGGAAGCTCGTCTGCACGGGTGCCAAGAAGGAGAGCGAAGTCTACAGAGCCGTGAACAACCTTCACGTTACCTTGGAAGAAAAGAACCTGATGGTCTACTAGCGGCTCTTCCCTACCGATTTTGTTATTGCCTTCAGATTGTCCTTGCTGATCAGTTCCATCGCGTATAGTGTGTCTGCTAGTTCTACCATGTCAGTGACGGCGTGTAGGGCGATGCCCCTCTTGCTCAGTTTCTCCCTGGCGCCCTCGAGCCTGTCGATGAGGACCACGGCTGCGGTGACCTCACCACCTTCCTCTTCAATGGCCGATGCCGCAGAGAGAATCGTCTTCCCCGAAGTCGCCAGGTCCCCCAGTATCACCACGTTTCGACCCGGCCTTACCTCCCCCTCGACCAGCCTCTCGTTCTCCTGCCTGTCTATCTTTGTGTAGACCAGAGACTTCTTCAGCGCGACAGCAACAGGGGATGCCAGAAGTAGCCCCGCAATGGGGACCGCGCAGATTGCTTCGGCCTTGGGCACCTTCTTTGATACCAGGTCCGAAAGCGATTCGACGACCAGCCCGTAGACGCTAGGATAGCTCGGGAGCCCCCCTAGGTTCACGTAGTATGGGCTGTCCTTCCCGTCCGGGAGTGTGAAGGTCCCGAACTGCAGCGCGCCTACCTTGATCAGCCCCTCGGCTATTTCGTTTAGGAGGCTCTGCCTCTTCTTCCAGGCCATGGTCACCGACCCCAACTTGTGCTTATAAAATGAGTTTGCAGGGAACCTGATGTTTGCCTGAGATCTGGATCCCCTATGGAGGCGTGGAGACTCTGGTTACGATACAAGCGGAGAACCTCGGAGCCGTCGTTGAGGCCTCGTCAGAAGCCGGGTCGGTCGAAACGGAGAGGGTCGCCGAGCTTGTCAAGGCGGCGAGCCAGCTCTTCATCTGCGACTCGGCCCCGGCGACACTAGAGCTCCTTCGCAGCCAGGCGGCGGTAATTGGAGAATCAACGGACCTGCGCCTGGTCGCGCCGGCTCCGAAGCACATAGAGGTCGGCGTCCCTGAGCTCAAAGGGAAAATAACGACTCTCCCACCCCCAGTGCCTCCAGCAGAAGGCACGGACCCTGTCTTCGCCCCCCAGCTTTCCGAGGGTGGAATGAAGCTCTTCGTCGGGACAGCGAGGCCCGACCCGCTATTTGGAATCATAGACACGAAGGTCGAGGCGTCCTTGAACTGGGTCACACATTCGAGGGCCATCGCGGCTTCCTCGCGGCAAGGGATGGAACCGGAGCCGTTCCAGAAGACCGAGGCGTACGACGCCATCCTGGGATTGATTGAACACCTAGGCGACGCGAAGTTCCTCACCGCCGTGCCCCGTGGCGGGAAGCTCTGGGCTTCGATGGAGGACGCACCCTTCGACGCCATCAAGAACGGATTCCGGAAGGTCCAGCTGGCCCAGACCAAGGGAATAGTCCTTGGAGCAGGAGGGAGAGGTTATGACGATTCGCTGTCGACGGCCATCAGAGGGATCTGGAGCGCCCTCGAGGGGGTGAGGCGGACCGGGTCGGTGCTGCTTGTCGCTGAATGCGCAGAGGGAGTGGGCTCGACAGCCCTGGAAATGCTGGTCACTGGGCGGATGGCGGAAGGAGGCGGAAGGAAAGAGAAGTACGTGGATGGGATCGAAGAGGTCTTCTATCTTAACAAGCTGAAGGATGAATACGACGTCCTCTTGCTTTCAGGGCTGCCTGAAACCTACGCGAGGTCCAAACTCGGGCTCACCACCGCGAAGGGAGCTGGAGAGGCCGTGGGGAGGATTCTGAACAAGATGGGAAGGTCCGGGAAGATGAACGTCATCCCCAGGGCCCCCGAGTGCGTAGTGCAATCAGGGTAGCGGGAAGGTCCCGATGTTATGCGGCACGGGGACGCATAGGAAAGCAAGGACCAAGGTCCCGACGAAGATCCAATGCCGCGAAGTCGAGAGGCCCGACACCTCGTCGAGGAGCCTCAGGTTGTAGGGCCGTGTGAGCAGGAGCACGACTATGGCCAGCGCCCAGTAGGTCGGCGTGTCCAGCACGAGCAGGGCCAGGACACTCAGGTAGGTCACCACCCTTGCAGTCCGTTCTCCCCAGGCGATGTTGGTCAGCAGACCCCCGTCGAATATCGCCATGGGGAGCAAGCCTATGAAAGCTATGATGAAACCCACAGTAGCACCGTCGGCGATCGGAGAGACCTGCACGAACCCGGCCGGAGCGGTAGGGAGTAGGGGCCCCAATAACTTGTCAATCCCCATCTGAATGGCGTTTCCGTTGATCGAGACTGTGGTGTTCGCCAGGGAGGTGCTCTGGTACGCCACCGTGGAATGGACCGAAGTGAGGTCTCCGACCATGTAGGCCGCAATCGCCAACGCGACCAGGGCCAGGGGCCCCGCAACGACGACGTCGAAGAGGTGGTCCTTGTTCAATGCCGGCTGCCTTTGGGTCGAAGCGAATCCAAGCGACGGGAGGAACGGAGGGAGGAACGGGATTCCCGGGATGAGATAGATATTGGAGTGCCCGGATATGCGCCTTCTGGCCACAAGCCTCTGACCGAGCTCGTGAGCTCCAATCAAGATGACTATTGTCGCGCCGAACCTCAAGACGACGGCGTAGCTCGAAAGCGTGGGGATGAGCTGGGAATAGACCGAACTCTGAAGCAGGGAGAAGATCACTACGGAGGCGAGCGTGAGTAAAGCGAGGATGACCGGTATCCTCGAATTGCTCCTGGCGGGGGGCTCGTCTTTCCTCATTATCAGTATGCAGTCTTCCTTCGTCCCGGACAACTCGGGCCTGTACCCTCCAGCCATGGCTTCAGGGTAGAGCTGTTCGAACCTGGCCTTGGTCTTCTCGTCATAGGCGACCCGGAACTCGAGCTCGCCGTCTGGAAGGGCGAAGAATTCCTTGACCGAGAACCTCGACCGCACGAGCTTCTCAACGTCGGCCGGCTGGCTCGACAATACATGGCGGGTATAATTTTCCGATAATAAGCTGTTTCAGATTCCAGAAGCATTAACTACAGGCGGGGGACGAGATTCGAGGGATTTGCAGAAGGAAGTCGTCGCGAAGGTGGGCGACTATCAGATAAGGCGCTGCGAAAGGGAGGACATCCAGAGTGTAATCAACATCAACATGGAGACTCTCCCTGAGCACTACTCGGACTACTTCTATTATGAGATCCTATCAGAGTTCCCCGAGACGTTCCTTGTGGCAGAGTTAGACGGCGCGCTCATCGGTTACGTCATGTGCAGGATAGAGTACGGATTCTCTCACCTGAGGAGGCTTGGGTTGGCCAGGAAGGGGCACATCGTTTCGATCGCAGTCAGGGAAGCGCACAGGGGGCGGGGGGTCGGGACCCTTCTCATGCGGGCATCCCAGGACTCCATGTTCGAGAAGGCGGCGGCGGAGTGTTACCTCGAGGTGCGCGTGACCAACGACGAAGCCATCGCCTTGTATCAGAGGCTGGGGTACTCGGTCGCCAGCAGGCTGGAGGCGTACTACAAAGATGGTGAAGCTGCCCTCGTCATGGCGACCAAACTGGGCCAATGAAGCCCAGCGCGCTTTTCCTCGTGCTGGCTGAGACCCTGGAGAAGGTCAGGGGGACGAGCAGCAAAATCGAGAAGGTCAAGCTTCTTGCCGAGTTTCTGAAGGGGCTGGAGCCTGGGGATGCGAGGGTGGCGGCGAGGATCTCGTCGGGAAGGTCGTCAGAGAGGGGGAGCAAGGACGAGGCCCAAGTCGGGTACGCGGCGCTACTTGATGTGTTGAGGGAGGTCACCGGCGCTACCGAGGAGGACGTCTCGAGGATCTACCTTCGGCACGGCGATCTGGGAGAGGTGGCTGAGGAACTGTTGAATCAGAAGAAGGAGCAGCCGCTGTTCGCTGAGCCGCTCACCCTTGCCGACCTTGATTCGACCTTCGCCAAGCTGAGGTCACTCAAGGGCCAGGGGTCGGCGTCCTCGAAACGGGCCAACGTGAAGTCCCTGATTCTACGAGCCAGCCCTTTGGAGGGGAAATACGTAGTCAAGGTGCTGACCGGGGAGATGAGAACAGGGCTAGTGTCTGGACTGCTCGAGGAGGCCATCGCCTCGGCGTACGGCCTTTCGAAGGAGGAGTCAGCGAGGGCGCACATGGTCCTCGGGGACGTCGGGGTCCTAGCGGAGGAAGCGGCCAGGGGGCGGATCGACGAGGTGAAGATCCAACCGTTCCGGCCGGTCAACTTCATGCTAGCCGAGCCCAAGGCCACGGCCGGCGAGATAGCCGGGCACTACGGAAAGCTGGTCTACGCTGAATGCAAGTATGACGGGGTCCGGGCCCAAGTCCACAAGTCAAAGGGAGTGGTGAGGATATACTCCCGCAGGCTGGAGGAGGTAACGTCCAGCTTCCCAGAGGTCGTCAAGGGTCTCGAGAAGGCGAAGGGGGAGTTCATCCTAGACGGCGAGATCGTCCCCTTCTCTGAAGGCCGTCCTCTCCCCTTTCAGCTCCTTCAGAGGAGGCTCAGGAGGATGGAGAGGTTCGAGGAGGCGGCGGAGAAAGCTCCAGTCACATACTTCGCGTTCGACCTGCTCTACCACGACGGGAAGGAGATCGAGGACCTTCCCCTGTCCCGCAGGCGGAAGCAGCTCTCCAGAATCATCGCCGGGACCCCGGCTCGCCTTGCCGAATCCATCGATGTGACCACTGAGGGACAGATCCAAGCAGCGTTCAGGAACAGTCGGGACAAGGGGTACGAGGGCCTCGTGGTGAAGGACCCCGACGGACCCTATGCCATGGGAAAGCGGGGTTCTGGGTGGGTCAAGCTCAAGGAGGAGCTGGACACCCTCGACGTCGTCATAGTGGGGGCTGAGTATGGCCACGGAAAGAGGGCGGGTGTGATCTCAGACTACACCTTTGCAGTCAGGGACGGGGACGAGCTCAAAACCATCGGCAAGGCGTACAGCGGCCTCACCGACGCGGAGATCGACGAGATGACAAGGAAACTGAAGGAGATCACCGTAAGGGACCATGGGTATCGGCGGGAGGTTAGACCGGAGATTGTGGTCGAGGTCGCCTTCGATAGCATCCAGAGGAGCGACAGGCACAACGGGGGATATGCATTGAGGTTCCCCAGAATCAAGAGGATCAGGACGGACAAGTCAGTGAACGACATTGACACCATCGAGAAGGTCGGGGCCATATTCTCCGAACAGAAGCTCAAGGTTGACGAAGCGCAGGTTTGAGGGCCTAGGACACTTCGGTTCTTATATGCTCAAGTCATGGATGGATGGCGGTTGTACGCTCAGTTTCTAATCGCGGCATCCTTCGCCGTCGCCGCCTATCAGGACGTGAGGGAGCGGGCGGTCAATGACCTTGTCTGGATTCCGGCGCTCGTCGGGACAGGGTACGTGTTCTTCTTCGTCCATGTGAACGACTCGACCCAGGATTTCGAATTCCTCGTCGTGAAGGTGGTCCTTGTGGGAGGGATCGCCCTCGCTTTCACCTATATGGGGGGGATAGGCGAAGCCGACGCCATCGCCCTGGCTTTCGTAGCCGCGGACCCCTACGTCCTCTCGCCGCTCGCGCCCCTATTCGCGACGGCTGTGGCGGCCATCGTCCACATCGGGTACGAATTCGCCGTCGGGAATGCTCGCGGGCCGAAGACCATCCCCATGGCGCAGTTCCTCAGAGAGCAGCGTTGGATCCCGAAGGCGATTGTGTCTGATGGGACGAGGACCGAGGTGGACAGCGACGTCAACGTCGCCAGAGAGGAGGTGGAGAAGGCGGGGAAGCCCGATGGGACGGTGGAGGTGAGGTACGGCGTCCCCACGGTGGCCTACCTTGGGGTCGGATACGTCGCGTATCTCGTCTATCTCCTCTTGTTCAACTACTCGGCTTTCCTGAGCCTACCCTAGGGGGTTTCCGCTGGACAGGTTATATCCGGAGCCCAGGGAGCACTAGGAGCATTTGGTGTTCGTAGTCCTCGAGGGATTCTCAGCGACAGGAAAAACTTCGCTGGCCATGGGCCTGGAGAAGATGGGATGGCTCAGGCTGCAGGAGTCGGCCCACGCGGTCCCCAAGGAGGTTCCCGTCGCCGAAAGGGCGGACACGGCCGCGGACTTCAGCCTCCTCGGCGCGACCATGATGTATAGTTCCCTGATCACAAAGCTGAGGGGGAAGAGGGACATTGTCTCGGAGGGCTACCTTCTTGGGGACCTCGCCTACGCGAAAATCAGGTTCGAACTGAAGAAGAGCGACGCATATCCGTCGATGCTCTCCATGTGCAGGCGCATCCTCGAAGAGCCCGCCATGAGGCCTGACCTGTACCTCCTCCTGAAGGCAGGGCCCCAGACCATAGACTTGAGGCAGAAATACAAGGACGAGAGGGAGCGGAACATCGACGAGTTCTTCAGGACACGTTACTACACCGCACTGGCCGAGATACACGCAGAGCTAGGCGAAGGGAGCTCTGAGGTGGTGGAGACGGACACTGACCTCGAAGTAACTCTCCAAAAGATAGTCGAAATACTCGGCAGCCACAAAGTGATGACGGCGTGACCCCCGAGGGGTGGGAGGAGCTCCTGCTCAGGGCAACGGAGAAGGTCTGGAGGGACACCCTCGAGCTCGCGGCCGGAGCGGACCGGGGCCGCCTTGTCGGGGTAGGAGCCTCGGGGGACAAAACGATTCTCGCAGACAAGCGCGCTGAAGACATCCTCCTAGGAGAGCTCAAAGAGGTGGGGCAATTTAGGGTCCTGAGCGAAGAGGCGGGGTTCGTCGGGGGAAAGTCAGGGACCCTGGCCGTCGTCGACCCACTGGATGGCTCTTCGAACTTCGAGCATGGCATCCCATTCTACTGCACATCTGTCGCCATCGCCGAAGGTCCGTCCATTGGTGATGTCGTAGCCGGCGTCGTCCGTGACCTCGTAAGCGGAGATGCATATTCAGCGACCATGGGCGGGGGAGCCAGGAAGAACGGGCGGCGGATAGGGTCCAGCCCCGTGTCTGAAATGTCCGAAGCTGTACTCGGGGTCGACCTGAGCAGGGGGACCGAGGCGCTGGTCTCGGGACTTTCACCGCTGATCAGCGGAGCGAAGAGGCAGGTCCACCTCGGCGCCAACGCACTAGAATTGTGCTATGTAGCAGACGGCAGGATCGACGGCTTCGTCGACATCCGAGGAAGGATCAGGGTGACGGACTTCGCGGCGGCCTATCTCATAGCCGCCGAAGCGGGTGCGGAGATCACAGATGTGGAAGGAAGCGAGCTCCAGGCCACCTTCGACCTCGAGCGCAGGTACAGCTTCGTCGCGTCGGGGAACCTAAGACTGCACAAAGAGATATTGGGTCTGTGCCGCGCCTGGGCGGGCAGGAAGGAATGAACCCCTGAAAGTATCGATAATCCTTGGTACCAGGCCCCAGATAATCAAGAGCGCCCCAGTCTATGAGGCGCTCGCCAAGGCCGGGGTCGAGTGCGGGATAGTCAACACGGGCCAGCACTACGACTACGAGATGAACAGGCAGTTCTTCTCTGAGCTGGACCTCCCTGCGCCCGAAGCGGACCTGAACGTGGGTGCGGGGACGGCAATCGAGCAGGTGTCGGCCATCATCGGAAGGCTGGGGACGCTGTTCGAGGAAGGGAAGCCTGACCTCGCAATCGTCCCAGGGGACACGAACTCGGCCCTTGCGGCGGGGGTGGCGTGTTCAAAGTCAGGCGTCCCCATCGCTCACCTGGAGTCAGGGTGCAGGTCCGGAGACTTCCGGATGGCCGAAGAGGTGAACAGGAGGCTCCTCGACCACATGTCGCAGGTCCTTCTGTGCCCCACGACCCGGTGCGTCAGAAACGTACGTTTGGAGCGGGTCCTGGCCGGAACGGTGGAGGACGTGGGGGACACCATGTACGATTCCCTGCTCAGGTTCCTGCCGAAAGTGGAGAAGATTGACGCGCCAGGTAAGTTCGGGTTTGAAGATGGAGGATTTGCGTTCATGACCATTCATAGGGCGGAGACAGTCGACGACAGGGAAGCGCTTGGGAGGGTTCTTGGCGCCGTCGCGGGATTCCCCTTTCCGGTAGCTTTCGCTGTCCATCCGAGGACGAAAGCACGCCTGAGGGAGTTCCAAATCTCGACGGGGTCGAATCTGAAGCTCCTCGACCCCCTCACATACAAAGAGACGCTCTCCATGGTCAGAGGTTCGAAGTTCGTGGTGACAGATTCAGGAGGCTTGCAGAAGGAAGCTTACTGGCTGGGAAGGCCTTCTCTGATCGTCCGCGACGTGACGGAGTGGGGGGAGATAGTCGATGCGGGAGCCGCATTCCTGGTCGGGACCGACCCGGCGAAGATTAGAGCGGGGTACAAACGGACGGCCAAAGTCGGCAGAGGACCGTTCTCAAAGTCGAAGAGGATTTTCGGAAGGGGAGACGCGTCGGCCAAGGTCGCACGTGTCGCCTCGAAGTTCCTCCGGTCCCTCGGGCGCGGTAGGGTTTGACGCCCCCAACGGGACGGGCGGGGAAGAAGGTAGTCATGCTGCTGTCCAACCCGGCGACCTTCGACCAAAGGCCATTGAAAGAAGGGCACGCCCTGGCTGCGGCCGGCTACGCCGTCACAATCCTGGCCTGGGACAGAGAGGGCGAGGCGCCGTCAGACTCTGTGTTCGCGGACGGCCTTGTCATCAAGAGGATGAGGGTCCGCGCTGGTCACGGGACCCCTTTCCTGACAGTCCCGAAGCTGATGCTGTTCTACCTTTGGTGCTTGGCACACCTCCTGGGGGAGGGGGCGGACGCAGTTCACTGTCACGACGTGGACACCCTGCCAGTGGGGTTCGCAGCAAAAGGGTCCGTTCGCAGGCCTCGGCTTGTTTACGACATGCACGACCTCCCGGAGGCGTTCCTCCGTTTCTTTCCGCTGACTAAGGTGACCCAGAAAATCCTCCTTTCGGCGGCAAGGAGGGTGGCCGACTCCACGGTCGTCGTGAACGAGAAGTTCGTCGAGTATCTCGGGAAGCTGGGTTTCGACAAGGGCAGGCTCGTAGTGGTCATGAACGCCCCTCCGAAGGACATGGGGCGAAGGGGGAAGGAAAGGGGCGGGAGGTTCAACGTCGTGTACTATGGGTGGCTCGGAGAGGAAAGGGGGGTAAAGCTCGTGATCGATGCCGTTCGTGGTATGGAAGGAGTGACTCTCACCTTGGCGGGGAGGGGGGAGCTGGAGCCTGTGGTCCGCGAGGCGGCAGGAAAGGACGAGTCCATCAGGTTCCTCGGCTGGCTCAATATGAAGGACCTCAAACCAGTCATAGCCGATGCCGACCTCATCCCGTCCCTGTACGAACCGAAGACTAGGAATGCTGTCCTGGCTACACCGGGCAAACTGCTCACAGCCATGTCGATCTCGGTGCCGTCTCTCGTCCCCATGGGGACCTACCAGGCGGAGATCGTCGAACGGTATGGATGCGGCCTCGTCGTCGACTGGAGGAACGTAGGCGACGTGAGTGGAGCCATCTCCAAGCTGGCGAACGACGATGAACTATACTCCCGGCTTTCGGAAGCGTCATACGACGCTTTCCTTTCGGCGTTCAGCTGGGAGGTGATGGCTTCAAGACTTGTCAGCGCCTACGACAGGCTGCTCAAGGTGGCCTAACAGCCGCGAATAGACTTCGTTCCACTTCGCAGCGACATTCGTTGGATTGTTTTCACTGGGCAGGTTGTCGATGACTTGGCCCTCCCAATCGACGACCTGGCAGCCGCAGGCCAGGGCCTCCAGGGCGGCTTTGCCCACAGAGCGCGCTACGATATGCTGCGGTGGTTTCCTCATGTCGATGTAGTAACCATACTTCGACAGGACCGAAGGCATCTTGTCGTGGGGGACGCTCCACCGCTCCAGCCAGGTCAGGCTCAGACCTCGGTCCTTGGAAGCGGCGTCGGTCTCGGGGTCCATCCCGTAATGGAAGGAGACGGCCGACTTCGGATCCCTTGCCTCACCTGTGGGCCGGAAGGTGTCAGTATCGACGGGGTTGGGGAAGTACGACGCGCCCTTGGGTGCGCCTTCGAGGAGGTTGGGGGTCGAGACTGCGATCAAGTCAGCCTTCGCCCACCGCTGTTTCTTCTCCTCCCATCTCCCTTCGATGTCGGTCCCGTGGTAGTGCATCACGACAGGCTTCGAATAGAATCTCTTGACCCATGGGACAATCCTGTCAAGAGAATGGACGTGGACCAGGTCGGCTTGCCCGGCCATCGATAGAGCCCTGAGGATGAACCTGGCTGCACCGTCGTCGTATGCCTTCCCGTATGTGGTCAGCCCGACCCTGTCGGCGGCCCTCCGGGTGATTACCGTGCTGTTGGAACCGAAGCTTCGGTCCATGAATTTCGCGATGACGCTCGCGACGCCCGCCGTGTTCCAGACGTGAAGTACCTTTGCCCCCAAGGCATCCGTTCGCGCCGGACCAGAGTGGAAAAAAGGTTCCGCAGGCATTCACCCTGAGAGGTAAAATACGCCGAGCCGAGGAGCGCATAAGCGGTCAGAGCTTGAGAGGAGCCGGGATCACGGTCAAAGTTGACGTCTAGTTTCGGACTCAGGTCTACGGGCCTGGTGATATTCTCCGGACGAATTGTGAGCGCATTCACCGGGTATCTCTTCGCCCTGATGGCAACCAGGACCCTGCTCGCCGGTGGATACGGGACTCTGGAGGTCATCGTCACCATACTCACATTCTCTTCATACCCGATAGGGGTAGTGGCCTACTGGGCTACACGGGACGTCGCGAGAGGAAGGATGGTCGGCAGGACAGCCCTTGTTACCGGTGCACTCCTGAGCAGCCTAGGGCTCTTCATCTACTTCGGGTTCTCACTCCCGGCCTATTCGCGAATAGGCTCTTCGGTGATGCCGTTTCTTCTTGGGGCGCTGCTCGTGCCGCTGGCGTACTGGAGCGCCACAGCCAATTCCATCGTCACCGGATATCGTCCGTCGGTCTACGGGTATTCCTTGGTGATTTCGGAATTCGCCAAGCTGGGGGTCGCCTATGAGGCCCTCTATGTCTTCCGCCTTGGAATCGAAGGAGCCATCCTCGCGCTCATGGTCGCGTACCTCGTCCAGTCGCTCGTGAGCACCTTTATGGTGAGGCCGACCGTGTCGGAGAGGTTCGAGCCAGTCCAGGTCAGACGCTGGTCCAAGCTTGCCTGGCTCCCCCTGCTGAACTATCTACCTGCTCAGCTGGCGGTCGCCGACTCGCTCCTGATAGCCCTAACCCATGGGACCTCGGTGGTGGGGATATACCAGGGGGCCTTCATGGTCGCATCGATAGTGACCTATGCGACGAGTCTCGTGGCTGCCATGTACCCGCTCCTCCTGAAAGGGGGTGACAGCCGGCTCCCGTCTTTGGGTTTGGAGTTCTCGATGCTGTTCGCCATCCCAATGGCGGCAGGGTGCATCGCTCTTGCAGGTCCAATCCTCTATCTCTTTGGACCAGAATTCGTCCTGGGGGCTCTCTGTCTCGAAATCCTTTCAGTGATGTTCGTCTTCAACAATCTCTCGCTACTCTTGGATCAGACCCTGATGGGGACTGAGAAGGTTGACGCCGGTGAGACCCCGAGCTTCCGGAGGGTGGTGAGAAGCAACCTGATGTTCGTTACAATTGTGAACATCGCGTATGGGATCACGTACCTTGTTGCGTTGTTCATCGCTGTGTCCTACGCGACGTCGGCCGGGTTCAGCGACTCGAGTGTTGTCGCAATCTGGGCTTCGGTGCAACTGGCCGCGACGGTCGTTTTCATGCTGGTGAAGCTTAGGAGGTCAAGGGGGGTCGCACAACTCGCTCCGAGCCTTAGCATGGCATACTATTTGGTGGCGGCGGCGGTCATGGGGGTAGTGGTGTACCTTGTCGCGCCTGCTTTCGCCGTCCAGACTGTGGGCATAGTTTCGGGCGGACTGAGATTGTTGGCCCTGGTCCTCCTCGGATCGGTTGTGTATTTCGGTCTGGTCTATTTTCTAGACAAGAAATTCAGGGATCTGGCACAATCGTTTTTGCATCGGCTCTGATCGACTTTACTTCTTCTCTGCCGTGGTGTCGGAACCTGAGGCCGGCTTTTCAGGGGCCATTTCAGGAATGTCGGTTATGGGTTCCGGGGGCGGTGTGGTCGCCATGGTGTAGCCTATCCAGGCCAGAATGGCCAGGAGTACCAGGACCGCGACGAAAGCCGTTATCTCAAGCACCTGCAGGGGCCAGTAGTAGATCAAGAGGCCGTAGACGATTATCCCCAGGATGCTCCCGAGTAGGATGCCCCCGCCTATCGCCCTGTCGTTGGCCATGAAATACATCGGCGCTCCATACCGCAAATATAACGGTTAGGGCTGAAGGCGTCAGGAAAGCAACGTTCCAGCAATGCCGGGACTGCCTCTCGTGTTCAGGTAGATTCCGGGAAGCTTCTCCTCTTTCATCCTGCCGACGATCTGCCTCTCGATCTGGATAAGCTCCGACTCTCCGTTCTGGGCGTCCTTATGGAGCCTCTTCGGGAGTCGCCACCCGAAATATTTCTCGCAATCCCAGATGTCCCTGGCTCCTCTAAACGGGAAGACGTTCAGGAACACCCTGCTCCTCAACCCAGCAGAATCCAATGCTTCCTTGTGCCGGTCGAAGGTGTCCTCAGGGTCGGTCGTCGGCGGCTGGGCCAGGAGGTAGTCGGCTCCGGCCCTCAGCCTTCCCTTCGCCATCGATGTGCCCTCAGGAGTGCCCAGATTTCTCAGGTCTACGGGAGCGAAAATCAGGATGGGCGACCGAGACTTCCTGCGAATCTCCGCGGCCTCTGAAATGGCGCCAGCCAGAGTAGCGTAGTCGCGGACGTTGGAGGAATTCGCGCTCCGCGGGTGGTCGTCCCCCCAGGCGAGCATGATCGCTTTCAGCTCGAGTGAAACGCCAGTCAGGACGGCGGAAATCAGCTTCTGGCGGCTCATGCCCCGAAGGACGATCACAGGAGCCGCTTCGACCCTCGTGCGGTCGCGGAGAAGCAGGGCAGCCTCTAGCGTGGAGAGCTCCAGATACTTTGGGTTCTTGACGTCTGCTATGAGGACGGTGTCCGAAAAGTCCCTGACGCTCCGAGCCTCCTCCACGAACCGCTCTAGCTTCTCTTCGACGTCATGGCGGGGCGAAGACTTCAGGAAAAGCGGTGGAAAGATCTCGACGACGCGGTGAAACTGCAATGTCCCAGAGGCCTGGATACGGCTAGAAAAACGGTTGCTGTGGCCAAAGCGAACGCTAGGGTGCTAAAAATCAGTAAGCGGTAGAATGACTCTACGCCTTGGCCGCGACTTTTTCGACTGCGCCCTTCTGAGTGATTTCCTGGACGATGCCAGCTGCTACCGTGGACCCACTGTCTCTCAGCGCAAAGCGCCCAAGCTCGCTGTACTCCTTGAACGTCTCCATGACGATGGGCCTAAGGGGCGTGATCTTGACGATCGCCGAGTCGCCTGTCTTCAGGGTCTTCGGCTTCTCCTCAGTCGCCTGACCTGTCCTTGGGTCTATCTTGGCGATGAGCTCGGAAATGGTTGCTGCCACCTGCGCCGTGTGAGCGTGCAGGACGGGTGTGTAGCCCGCAGCGATAGCAGTCGGGTGGAAGACAACGATGATCTGAGCCTTGAACTCCTTCGCGATGGTCGGCGGGCTGCTCGCCGGGCCGAGAACCGAGCCCCTTCGGAAGTCGCCCTTCGCGACTCCTCTCAGGTTGAACCCGATATTGTCCCCTGCCATTGCCTCGGTCATCTGAGTGTGATGGGTCTCGATGGACTTCACTTCGGCTGTCAGACCCTCCGGCATGATGGACACGGAGTCACCGACCTTGATCTTGCCAGTCTCTACTCTTCCCACCGGGACCGTGCCGACCCCCGTGATGGTGTAGACATCCTGGACTGGAAGTCTGAGCGGCTTTTCAATCGGCTTTGGCGGCTCTACGAACTCGTCCAGAGCCTGCATTAGAGTCGGGCCCTTGTACCAGGGCATGTTGGCAGATGCCTTGATCAGGTTCTCGCCTGTCCAACCAGAAACAGGGATGAAACGTATCTTCGTGACGTTGTATCCTACGGTCTTCAGAAGGTTCTCGATGTCCTGCTTCGCCTCGTTGTACCTCTGCTCCGAATACTTCACTGTCTGATCGTCCATCTTGTTTACACAGACTACCATCTGGGTGACTCCGAGAGTTCTCAGGAGGAAAGCGTGCTCCCTGGCCTGACCGCCTGCTGCGAGGGCCGCGTCGCCTTCGCCCTTCTTGGCTGATACCACGAGGACCGCAGCGTCTGCCTCAGACGCACCAGTGATCATGTTCTTGATGAAGTCCTTGTGGCCCGGTGCGTCGATTAGTGTGTAGAAGTACTTCGGAGTCTCAAACCTCTGGAAGGCGAGGTCAATGGTGACTCCCCTCTCCCTCTCGTCCTTCAACTGGTCGAGGACCCATGCATACTTGAAAGAGTCGCCCGCCCCGGTCTTCTCCGACTCCTTCGCGAACTCTTCGATCATCCTCTGGTCGACTACGCCCAAGTCAAAGAGGAAGTGCCCCATGGTGGTTGACTTCCCGTTGTCCACGTGGCCGGTCACTATCAGGTTCAGGTGAGGCTTATTCGCCATACTACGTCACTCGTTACAATGAAACGACCCCCTCTTAGCGTATTTAAGGTTAGCGACCTTCAAGCACAAATTCCGGCTGATAGATTCTTCGACGTCGCTCCAATGGCCGTATTTCAGGTCCAAGGAGCGCCCGGATTTCGTTGGACCAAAACTGAATAGATTTTGAAGAGCGCTTAAGTTCCTGCGGAAGCCACTTAGAATTGTGAGCTGCCGCTTCATAGGTTTCCAGGGGACACGAACAAGTTGAGTCTGAGCCTAGACCTCGGGACCTTCGACGCTGATGATCCTAGGGGTCTCCATCCCTGCGTTCTTCGTCGCAATGTTCATCGAGAACCCGAAGCTGAGGACCCTTGCCTTCCTCCTGGTCGGGTTCTTGCTGTTGCACGGCCTCTACCATGCCACCGCCGTGCTCAGTTCATACTATGACATTGATTTCCTCGAGTTCCTGTCACTCAGCGTAGCACAGCCGCTCAGCTATCTGGTCCTGGCGCTCTTCGCATACAAGCTGTACAAGCTGGGGGACACGTCGCATGAGCGGTTACGTCTACAACTCCACTAGCAGCGTCTACGGCTCCGCCAACAATCTGGGGGACTGGTTATCACTGGCGCGGATCTTTGGCACCCTGATGGTCCTTGCCGTGGCGGCTTCGAGGACCAAGACATTTGGGAGCCTCCAGACGGAGATGCTGGCATTCGTGATCATTCTGTTCACAGCAGAGATCCCCGAGATACTCAACACTCTGGGGTACGCGAGCATCGCTCCCATCCAGGATTTCGGGTCGGAGCTCCACGCCGTGTCCATGGTCGTCCTCACCGGGTTCGTTGGATACCGTGTCTACGGGTTCAGTGTAAGGCATGAGCAGCTGGAACCTGGAAGTACGGGGGACCAAAGGATAGTAGAAGCGATACGAGGATTGCTAGCATCGAACTTCGGGACGATGGGGGCCAAGGCCATCGACTTCTACGCAGACGCCAACATAGCGATATCGAACCCCGAAGAGTACACAAAGACGCTGACCAACGTATTCGGGAAAGGGACCGGTCACGTTCTGACCGCCATAACCCAGGGACTGGCAAAGCAATTCGGGATATCAATTACCGATGGGGCCCCCCTCGATGAATGCATCAACCTGCTTGGGCCCAAAGCGCAGACGCATCAGAATCCGGCTTAATATCGGCCCTTATCCGGGCCAAGGCATGGCAAGCTCGACAGCCACATCATACTACGTCTTCATTCTCGTCATAGTCTTCATCCTGGCGCGTGTTTCTTGGAGGACCTTCGCAAACTACAGAGGGACAAGGTTCAGCCTTCGAAGGACCTACGCCTACACAGGCGTGTACGTGGTCCTGGGGGTCGGCTTCTCTGGCCTCTCCTTCACCGAGGGGGTGTCCCCGGTGTTGGCCGTCCCCGAAATCGTACTTGCGGCAGCGGCCGGACTGCTCTCATACAGATACACGGACAGACGTGTGAGCTTCTGGAGGGGTGAGGACGGGTCTCTTTACCTCCGCGGTGGTATCGTAATCTACCTTGTCTATCTCGTCGCGCTCATCGTGCGCCTTGGGTTGGACGTAGCCGTCGTAGGGCCTGCGGCGTTCTCCTTCGGGTCAGGGGTCTTGCTTACCGGGGCAGCGCTCTATGCGACCATGGCCACGGACCTTCTTCTCACCTTCGGGGTCGGGCTCCTGATAGGGAGGGGAGTCAGAGTGGCAAAGCGCCATTCGCTGATCCAGCGAGGGGTTGAGTCTGTGCCGAGCGCCCCACCGCCACGCTAGGAAATAATCAAGAAATGCGGGAGCGCGAGCTGGGTCGAGCTTCCCGCTCTACGCTCTTGCTGCCTTGCCTTCTAGCTCGAATTGGACATGTAGCTCCACATGATCACGCCCACGAGCATCACCAGCGAACCGGCGAAGCCTGTGATGAGGGCACCGGCGGCGTCTGAGCTGAGGCCGATGTTCTCAAGGGCGCTGATCACTGGGACTCTTACTAGCCAGGCGAAGAAGCCCAGGAAGTATCCCAGGAGCCAGAATCCGACCAGGATGAGTTTTCTTCCCATGTTGGATCGATGACCAATATCAGTCCCAAAGTTGGTAAATGCGGGGAAGATAGTATTCCTTTACGGCTTAGTTGAATTGTTTAGACGAACACGCCGGCCAGGGACAGGAGGTAGGTCGTCAGGACGCTGCTGCAGGCGCCTAGGAGGAAGAGTAGGACCCCTTCGGCCAGCACCTTCTTGTCTTCCTTGATGTATTCGTCACTGATGCACGCCATAATCAAGCCACCGAACAGCGTACCAGGGTCCTGAGGCAAATCTGACGGCTAAAAATCACCTCCAGACGATAATTAACGGTTGTGGACACCGGGTCCATTGCCCGCGGTGAGCGTAAAGCTTCTCAATTGCTATGGGGCCAACGCGACGAGGTCGTCCGCGAGCTCCCCGGGCTTTGTTATCATGGGCCAGTGCCCCGTCTCAATGATCCGGTGCGGCCCCTCGAGCTTCCCCCACTTCCCTGCCACTATCTCATCGACCGGGTCGCCAGAAAGGGTGCAGAATATGTAGGCGGCCTTCACCGAGTCGAGGTTCCCCGACAGGGTGATCGGGTCGGCCGCGAGCTTCACCGGCCAGGGGGTCGCCTTGGAAAGCATCCATTCACGGTCGGCTCCCACCACGTCCTTCCCGATGGCATCCACCGTCTTCTCTGTGAGAGGGACCCCGATGCTCCCCTCGGGGAGGGGGCCGAATTCCTTGGTAGGGTCGAACCCTCCTTGCGGAGTCCTCACCTTCTCAGGGCGGAACGAGTCCAGGTATACGACCTGTCTTACCTTCTCAGGTGCGCGGTCCGCGACCGCTGCGGCGACCTTGCCCGCGAAGCTGTGGCCGACGAGAACGAAGTCGTCCAAGTCGTTGTATTCGATGATTTTCAGGACATCCTGGGTCGCCGTCTCCATGCCGACGTCCTTCGTGGCGAGGTGGACCCTTTCGCCCATCCCGGTCAAGGTGACCGGGTATGCAACGTGACCTTCCTTCTCAAGGTGCGGGACTACCCTCTTCCAAGCCCATGCTCCCAGCCAGGCACCCGGTACAAGTACGAATTCAGTCATGGAGATTTCGTGCAGGCGTCCTTGTATTAAACGTCAGCCAGTCTGACGTGGAGGTGCAGATAGGTTCCGTGAAACTGTTCGCGGATGAAAGCTTCCTGCCCCAATACCATGTCGGTGGAGGCCGAGCAGACTGGTCAACTTATCGAGACGCGGGCTAGTCTTGATATACCCGAGAGGAATTCCTATTTCGGCAAGGCGTCTCCTTGCCAAGCAGCTTCCTCAAGAAACTTGATTCGGCTCAAAGCGTGTTCACGTTCAGAGATTACATCCTCCTGCCGGGGAGGAGCGATGTCGAGCCAAATGAGATCGACCTGACCTCGAAAGTCACGAAGGGGATCAAGATCAAGGTTCCCCTTGTTTCGTCCCCCATGGACACAGTCACTGAATGGAGGCTCGCCCTGGAGATGGCCAGGCTCGGAGGGGCGGGAGCCATTCACCGTAACATGCCCATCGAGGAACAGGTCAGGCAGGCGAAGAAAGTGAAGTCAGCCAAGGTCGAGGCTGCCAGTTCCGACGATAGGGGGAGGCCATTGGTCGGCGCCTCCGTATCCCCTTTGGACAGGGAAAGGTGCCTTGCTCTTGACCCCGTGGTCGACTTTCTGGTCGCAGATGTCGCACACTTCCACACGTCGAAGGTCATGGGGGCCGCAAAGAAGATCCTTCCTGACTTGAGCGCAGATTTCATAGCAGGCAACGTCGGGACGAGGGCAGCGGCCTTCGACATCATAGACGAGCTCCCTAGGGTCGACGGATTCAGGGCAGGAATAGGTTCAGGTTCCATCTGCATTACGTCCGAGGTGACCCGAGTGGGCGCTCCGACCCTGTTCGCCGTCGCCGAAGTCGCCAGCGCCCTTGAAGAGAGGAAGATGGAGATTCCCATCGTCGCGGACGGGGGGATCAGGGGCCCCGGAGACGCGGCGCTGGCTTTCGCTGCAGGAGCCTCGACGGCGATGCTAGGCTCGATGCTGGCGGGGACCGAAGAGGCGCCCACCAAGGCTGTCTTCAGGGGAGGGAGGAAATACAAGACTCACAGGGGGATGGCGAGCGCCGCCGCCCGAAGGGTGAGATTCGCGATAGACAGGTACAGCGTCCCTGCCAAAGGCCTCGACGAGGGGGTGGAGGCATACGTCCCCTACGTCGGAGAGGCGGGTAGCGTGGTGGCCATGATGGAGAACGGGCTCCGGGCAGCATTTGGCTACGCGGGAGCGGGGAGCATTAGAGAGATGTGGTCGAAGGCAGCTTTCGGGTCAATGAGCTCCGTCGGCGCCGCGGAGCTCGGTGCGCATTCTCTAAAGGTCAAGAAGTAATGGGGCCGGACCTCGAGGGAGGGATAGCAGTCCTTGACTTCGGGGGTCAGTACGCACACCTGATCTGCCGCAGGATCAGGGCCATGGGGGTCTATGCCGCACTGCTCCCCCACGACACCCCCCTCGCCCGGCTAGAGTCGATGAAGGTCGCAGGCGTAATACTCTCCGGCGGGCCGGCCAGCGTGTACTCGGAGGGTGCACCGAGCGCCGATCCTGCTCTGTTCGGGGGGAAGCTCCCCCTCTTGGGAATCTGCTACGGCTACCAGCTCCTCGTCAGAGCGGGAGGGGGCGAGGTCGGGAAGGTCGAGAGGAGGGAGTACGGGAGGACGGAGGTACAGGTGGTGAATGCACGAGACCTGTTCGAGGGGTTGGAGGGGGACAGGCTCGTCTGCTGGATGAGCCACAGCGACTCGGCGACGAGTATCCCTGCCTCGATGCAGGTCCTCGCGTCCACTGAAGGTTCCCCCTTCGCGGCCGTAAAGCTCGCGGACACGCCGCAGTTCGGAGTCCAATTCCACCCGGAGGTCTCCCACACAGAACGCGGACAGACCATCCTCTCCAACTTTGTGATCGGGGTCTGTGGAGCAGATAAGAAGTGGGACATGTCAGAGTTCCTCAGGCAGTCGGTGGAGAAGCTTTCGACCCTACAGGGCCGGGTCCTCTGTGCAGTCTCTGGAGGGGTCGACTCCTCCGTGACGGCAGTCCTCCTGGACAGGGCTCTGGGCAAGAACCTGACCTGCGTCTTCATCGACACGGGGCTACTCAGGAAGGGAGAGGCGGACAGGGTAAGGAGACTGCTTGGCGAAGAGTTGGGGGTCCGGATATCCTTCGTCGACGCGTCGAAGTCGTTCTTGGCGGCGCTCAGGGGGGTGAAAGACCCCGAGGAGAAGAGGAAGGTCGTCGGGAAGACGTTTGCTAACGTTTTCGAAGTTTTTGCACGCGCCCAGGGGCCGTTTGTGCATCTTGCCCAGGGGACCCTCTACCCTGACGTGATTGAAAGCGGGAGGTCCACAGGCCCTGCCTCGGTCATAAAGACACACCACAACGTGGGCGGACTCCCTTCCAGCATTTCGATGTCCGTAGTCGAGCCCCTCAGGGAGCTGTACAAGGACGAAGTCAGGGAGCTGGGGACCCTCCTTGGGCTGCCGATGGAGGTGGTCAGAAGGCACCCCTTCCCGGGCCCGGGACTCGCCGTCCGCGTCGTCGGGGAGGTCACCGAGGAGAAGCTCCGGATCTGCAGGGAAGCGAGCAGCATAGTCGAGGAGGTGCTCGATGCGGAAGGGCTCTACCCGAAAGCCTGGCAGGCGTTCGCCTACGTCGGGGACGACGAGGTGACGGGGGTCCTGGGGGACGAGAGGAAGACAGGCCGTCAGGTCACGGTGAAAGTGGTGGAGTCGGTCGACGCCATGACGGCGGACTGGAGCAGACTCGACCCGGAGGTCCTTGAGCGGATGTCGACCAGGATAACCAACGAAGTCCCAGGGGTCGTGGCTGTAGCCTACTCGATCTCTTCCAAGCCCCCCGCCACCATCGAGCCCCAATGAGCCCAATGGCAAGACTAGGCTCCTTTGTCAGACAACCGGAGAGGGAAAGCTTTGAAAAGCGATTCGGAGGGCTTTGCCTAGTTGGAAGCTGTCGAGAAGGAAATCGCCGTCGGGGAGTATAACGTCAACTATGCCACAGCCGGGAACGGCGCCCCTCTGCTCCTGCTCCATGGGAGCGAGCCGCAGGAGAACTGGAGGGTGTGGGAACCGCTCATGTCCCTGGCGGACACCCACAGGGTCATAGCCCCCGACCTTTTGGGCCATGGCAAGTCTTCGAAGCCTGAGGAGACCCCCGACTTCCGGGCCCAGGCGAGGATGCTCAGGGACCTGGCAGACAAGATCCAAACGAGGACGATGGGCCTGATGGGGAGCGGCTGGGGAGGGCAGGTGGCGCTGGAGTTCGCGCTCCAGTGGCCCGACAGTGTGAACGCGATTGTCCTCGTCGCCATCGCCTACGACAAGGGACAGCTCCCAAGACTGCAGAAGCTCAGGAAGCCGACCCTGATAATCTACGCAGAGGACGACATGGTAACACAGCTCAAGGCGGGGTACCTCCTCCGGGATGCCATAGGGACCTCCCGCCTCGAGGTCCTGGACCCCGTGGCGCGTGACCCCAGGTACGACTTTCGGATGTCCCACAGGCTCCAGAATTTCAGGGCGCCCCAGGTTCTCCAGCTTGCCCGGACCTTCCTTTCGAACCCACAGTCGATGATAGCCGAGCCTCCGGAGTTGGAGAACCAGCTGAAAGGGATGGCGCTGAGAAAGGAAGACGAAAAGGACCCGGCTATCTGGAAGCCATAGCGACGCGTTCCTGCTCGTTCTTCTTCTTGACGGCGTAGCTGTTCGCGTCGGCTGCAGCCGCCTGGATGATCTCGTCGGCTAGCACCTCGTCCACTCTGCGCGGGGAGTTGAAGGCGGCTTCCCTCACCCCCTCGGAGATGAACCTCAGGGCAAGGTCGACCCTGCGCACGGGCGAGATGTCCACTGACTGGTGGTACACGACCCCTCCGTAGCTGAGCCTGGTGGTGTCCTCGTTGGGCGAAGCGTTCTCGATGGCCTTCACGAGCTGCTGGACCGGGTTCTGGCCGGTCTTCAGCTCTATGATGGTGAAAGCCGTTTTGACAACGTTCAGGGATTTCTGCTTCTTCCCTCCCATCCTTCCGGTGTTCTTCGCATACTTCTTTCCAGAGTGCATTATCGAGTTCGCGAGCCTCTCCACGATGTTGACCTTGGTCTTCCCGAACTTCTTGTGCTCGTGCCTCCCACCGGAGTGGGGTATGAGCATGGGCTTGACGTTGATCACGGTCTGAAGTCCGGGGTCCTCAATCTTGACGCCAGTGAGGTCCCACCTGTCCCAGAGCTTGAGATTTGGATACTCCAATGACTGTCTGCTCATGGCTATCTCCTGGGCTTCTCCTTGCGGCCGTAGACTAACTCGTTGAGCGAAACGCCGTTGACCTTGAACACCGTCCAGCGGACCCCTGGGATGTCTCCCATGGCCCTCTTCATCGAGCCGCCTATCCCCTGCAGGATGACCTCGTCGTGCTCGTCCACGAAGTTCAGGGCACCGTCTCCCGGGAGAAAGGCCGTGACCTGCTTTCCGTTCTTGACTATCTGGCACCGGACACACTTGCGGATGGCCGAGTTGGGCTGCTTGGACTCGATCCCCACCTTCTCAAGCACTATGCCCCTGGCCTGGGGGGCGCCCTCGAGCGGGTCAGCCTTGTAGTCGAGGCCGAGCTTGCGCCTCTTGTACCACTTGTTGGACCAGCGGAATCTCTGGCGCTTGTTCGCCATCTGTCTCGCTGCGAACTCTCCGCGTGGTGAGCCTGACATGCTTCAGACGCTGCCCTTTCTCATTGTATATAACCCCTTACAGCTCGCTGGTGATTTGGACGTTGTTGATGTCGAAGTAGCGCTTCGCGAGGAGCCTCACCTTCTCGGCGTTCTTCCCTCCCAACCCCAGGACCACCCCCTTCTTTCGCGGGTCTACGATGACCACGACCCCCTTGGTGCCGTCGAGCCTGTCGCTTACCCTGACCTCCTGGACGAACTTCGCCCCCAGTGAATTCTTGACGAGCCCCTCCACGTCGTCTGCCCACTCGACTACCTCCACCGGCCGGCGGACTGCCCTTTCGATCTTCTTCACCGAGGCGCCATCCTTGCCGATGGCGAGTCCCATCTGCCCCTGGGCTATCACGAATATCACCCTGTTCCGCTTCTCGTCGACCACGCAGTCACGGGCCGTCGCCCCCGTCATCCCCTGGAACATGGAAAGCAGGGAGAGCTGGTCTGAGCTTAGCTTGATCTCGGGCATTGGATCCTACCTTGTCAGGAGCTTGATGTCGGAGTCGCTTACGTTTCGTACAGCGATGGCCGAGACCTTGTAGGGCTTTCCTATCATCCTGCCGAGCTCGACAGAAGACTGCGTCAGCTCGACCACGGGGACTCCGTGCTTATTCGCCTCCTCCCTGAGCTTCGAACCCAGGCCCGAAGGGATGGACTTCGTGCAAAGCACTGCCTTGCTCCCCTTCACTGCGGCGATGCTCTCTTTCGCCCCCAGGGTGGACTTTCCACCCTTCATGGCCTCCTTGAGTACTTTGGAGAGCTGTGCGTTGTCTACCATCGGGATCAGCTCATGTACAGGTCGATCATTCCGGTCCCGACGGGTATCGGGAGGCCGACGATGACGTTCTCGGTGACCCCCTTCAGGTCCTCCACTTCACCTTTGACGGCTGCTTCGGCGAGGGTCGGGACTGTGATCTCGAAGGCGGCCCTGGCCAGGACGCTGCTCTTCGTCCCTGCGATCCCGTGCCTGCCTATCTGCTGGATGTATCCCTTGGATGTCATCAGGTCTGCGACCAGGAAGATGTGGCGGATGTCCACCTCGAGGCCCTGCTCGTCGAGTGTGCTCATCAGCTCCCTGACCAGGGTGGCCCGCGCTGCCTCGATCCCAAGGACCTGGGCGACCTCGTGGACGTTGTTGGTGTAGACCTTCGTAGGGTCGACGCCGACGACCTGCACGACCTTGCCGAGGTTGGAACCGGAAGTCTGGACAAGCCACTCATCCCCTTCCTTCACCACGGTGACGCGGGTTATCCCCGGGATCCCCTTCAGTTTCATGTTGAGGATCTTGTTCCTTAGAGTGAAGAGGGCCGCGAGGTCGGCCTCGGGCATGCTCACGTGGACTACGTTGGGGTTCCGCTTATCCGGTTGGACCTTCCTCTTCCCCGTCTCGATGACCTTCTGAATTTCTTCGGGGTTGGTGTCGCGGTCTTTCATCATGTCTGGGTCGAGGTGCAGCCTGATTCCCTCCGTCATGTCGACTTCGCTGGACTTCACGACGTCTCTTACCTTAGTGAACAGGATCTCCTTCGCCACCTTCAGGGCCTTTTCGTTGTCTAACGAGTAGTCGTCTTTCAGGTGGATGTCCATGGACGGCGTGGCTGGAATCTTCCTTGCGTCGACGAGCTCCATCAGCCTTGGCAGACCCAGTGTCACGTCCCTTTCCCTTACTCCTGCGAAGTGGAAGGTCCTGAGCGTCATCTGGGTGCCGGGCTCCCCTATGGACTGGGCCGCCACAATGCCTGAAGCCTCTCCGGGCTCAACCCGCGAGTAGTCGAGTGCCTCGGCCACCTTCTCCATTGTCTCCTTCAGCCCCTCCTCCGTTAGGTGTGAGGCGCCCAGCTTCTCTGTCAGCTCCCTTGTGAGCCTGTCGTTGAGAGTGGGCTGGTACTTCTTGATCAGCTTGTCGAGGGCGTCGGTGTCGACCTTCGCCTTGGACTTGTGGGAGAGCTCCTCGGTCTCGATGAGCCTGTCGAGGTTGCTCGGGCGACCGTGGTCGCTCTTAGCGGGGTCTACTCCGTCCTCCCCGTAGAGGAACTGTATGATGTGGCCGTGGGGGTCCCTGACCGTGAGGTCGTATTCGACCTTAAGGTGCTCCAGAGCGTTGACGAGGCGCCTCTGCATGTAACCGCTCTGCTGCGTCCTGACGGCTGTGTCCACCAGGCCCTCGCGGCCGCCCATGGCGTGGAAGAAGAATTCGGTAGGCGTAAGACCGTCCCTGTAGTTGTTCTTGACGAACCCCTGGGACTCGGGGGACGGATCGTCCCATGGGAAGTGGCTCAGCGCCCTCCCCTTCATGCCGTGGCTGATCCTCTTGCCTCTGACCGACTGCTGTCCCAGTGCGGCGGTCATCTGCCCTACGTTCAGGCTCGAGCCTCTCGCTCCGATGCGGGCCATTATCATTCCAGAGTTCTCTGCCGGGAAGGACCTGTCAGCTATCCTGCCAGCCTTGTCCCTCGCCCGCGAGAGCTCGTTGATGATCGAAGCCTCCAGCAGCTCTTCGGCGGAAAGTCCCTTCGCCAGAGTCAAAGAGCCGGACTTGTACTTCTTCTGCAGGTCGGTGATGTTTGAGTAGGCCTCCTCCAAGGCGTCTGCGATCCCCTTCTTTGCCTCGGCCGGGAGCTCTAGCTCGTTGAAACCGTAGGTGAACCCTCTCCTGGTAAGGAAGGTCTTCAGGACCCTGAGTATCGAGTTCAGAAAGTTGCGGGCCTCCTCATTCCCGTAGTCCTTGGCGATGCGATGAAGGAGCGAGTCTGGTTCCTCGGCGCCGATGGCCGCCTTGTCCACTACCCCGGATATCAGCTGGCCGTTTCTGATCACAACGTCGTTCGTGGTCCCGGTCCTCTGAGCCTTCGCCCACTTCGAGGTGAGCACGTAGTTCATGTCTTTCGGGATGAAGAGTGAGAAGAGCTGCTTGCCTGTGTACATCGGGTGGGCACCTTTACGCTCGGGCTCCGGCAGGTCCCCGTCGAAGTCTCCGGCCAGAGCAAGATTCGAGAACTCTCCCGGCGTGAGGAGGGTCTCGTCCCTGGTGAGCATGAACGCGCCCGTGATGAAATCCCTGATCCCCCCGATGATCGGGCCCCCGTACCTGGGAGAAAGTATCTGGTCCTGGACCCGCATGAGCATCAGCGCCTCGGACCTTGACTCCTCGCTCTGGGGGACGTGGAGGTTCATCTCGTCCCCGTCGAAGTCCGCGTTGTACGGCGGACAGACGGAGGGGTGGAGTCTGAAGGTCCTGAACGGGAGAACCCTGACGAAGTGGGCCATCACAGACATCCTGTGGAGGGATGGCTGCCTGTTGAAGAGGACGACGTCCCCGTCCATCAGGTGCCTCTCAACGATGTAACCCGGGGCGAGGGAGTCGGCCAGGGCCTTTCTGTCGCTGGCGAAGTCAAGCCTGATCTTTACGCCGTCTGGGCGGATGACGTAGTTGGCGCCGGGATGGTCGAAGGGTCCCTTGTTGACGAGGTCTTTCAGGTGGTCTATGTTAAACGGAGACACCTTCTCCGGGATGGTGAGCTTCTTCGCCACCTCGAAGGGGACGCCGACCTCCCCGATGTCGAGGCTCGGGTCCGGGCTGATTACCGTGCGGCTGGAGAAGTCTACCCTCTTTCCTGACAGCGACCCTCTGAACCTCCCCTCCTTCCCCTTGAGCCTCTGGCTCAGGGTCTTCAGGGGCCTGCCGGAGCGGTGGTGAGCCTGAGGGATCCCGGACACTTCGTTGTCGAAGTAGGTGGTGACGTGGTAGTGGAGGAGATCCACCAGGTCCTGCACGATAAGATGCGGGGTCCCTGATTCCTTGGACTCGCGGACTCTCTGGTTGACCCTGAGGATGTCCACGACCTTGTGGGTGAGGTCGTCTTCAGAGCGGATCCCGGACTCCAGGGTAATGGATGGCCTCACGGTTAGAGGCGGCACAGGGAGGACCTGCAGGACGAACCATTCAGGCCTGGCTGCCTTCGCATTGAACCCGAGGAGTTGGAGGTCCTCGTTGTTTATCCTCTCGAGTCTCTCGCGGATGGCCACTGGGAGGAGGCGAGTGGCGCCGCCTTCCTCGGTTATCTCGTGGAATATGGTCGGCTTTGTGAACTCGATTTGATACTGCTGCTTGCCGCAGTGCGGGCAGAGCTTGACCTTCTTCGCCTTGGTGGCGATCTCCTTTGCTACGGTCTCCAGTAGGGATGGGGTGAAGTCGGTCTGGCTTGATATCTTCACGCGGTAGGCGTCCAACTCCTGCTGTGGAAGCAGGATCCTTCCACAGGACCTGCAGGTGGTCTGGACCAGCCTGTTGATTTCGTCGACGAAGGCGATGTGGAGGACCGGCTCGGCGAGCTCGATGTGCCCGAAGTGCCCGGGGCACCTCCCTGCGGTGCTCCCGCAGGTGCCGCACTTCTGTCCCGGCTCAAGTGTTCCTAGTCTGCTGTCCATGAGGCCTCCCTGGACCGGCATGCCGTCTTCGTCGTAGGTCTCTGGCTGGGTTATCTCGGCGACAGAATACTTCCTGACCTCGCTGGGGGAGAAGACTGCGAAGTTGATTCCGCCTATGGTCTTGAGGGCCTGTTCCATCGACATTTCTCTACACCTTGTCCTTCAGTTGGAGCCTCGGGGCTATGTTCAGGCTCATCATTTCCTGGAGGAGGAGCTTGAAGGCGTAGGCGACGACCACGGTGGATATCTTGGCCTGGTCGCCGTCAATCTTGCAGGTGTACTTCCTCTGCTTGGCGTCGTAGTAGGCGATAAGTCCGCACTTCTCGCAGACGTATATCTCCGTCTTGTCCGCCTCGTCTAGGAGCCTGTCTTTCAGGACCATCGAAGCACCATAGGCGATCAGGCAGTCCCTCTCCATCTCTCCGAACCTCAGGCCTCCACCCCTGGCTCTCCCCTCGGTCGGCTGCTTGGTGAGCATCTGGACCTGGCCCCTCGCCCTTGCGTGGATCTTGTCGGCGACCATGTGGTGAAGCTTCTGATAGTATACAACTCCGACGAATACGTCGGCCGCGAACTTCTTCCCGGTCTTTCCGTCGTACATCACCTCTCTCCCGGTAGGCTCGAACCCCTTCGACCGGAGGACCCTCTCCATTTCCTCGATGGACTCCCCTGCGAAGGCTGACCCGTCGACCGCGGATCCACGGAACGCCGCGGCCTTGCCTGCGATCGACTCGATGAACTGGCCCACGGTCATCCTCGACGGGAACGCGTGTGGGTTGATTATCACGTCTGGGACGATACCTTCGGCGGTGTATGGCATGTCCTCCTGGGGGACCAACAGGCCGATGACCCCCTTCTGGCCGTGCCTTGACGCGAACTTGTCCCCGATCTCAGGGATCCTCATGTCGCGGACCCTTACTTTGAACATCTTGCCTCCTTCGACGTTCTCTGTCATGAAGATGGAGTCGACGACTCCGGCCTCGGAGGGCCTCACGGCCACGGACGTGTCCCTGCGGTAGGGGCCCTTGATCTCGAATTCCTTGTATTCCTCCATGAACCTCGGAGGGCTTGTCCTTCCGATGACGACGTCGCCTCCGGTCACCAGAGACTCGTGGGCGACCACCCCGTCCCCTTCGAGGAGGCGGTAGAACTTCTCCCCACGGTACCCTCTGATGTTCGACTCGGCTGCAGGCACCTCGAAGGTGTCGCGCATCCCGCCGAGATACTGCTTCGCCTCGCCTTCGTAGAGCCTGTAGAAGAACGACCTCGCCATCCCCCTCTCGACGCTCGACTTGTTCATGATGATGGCGTCTTCGATGTTGTAACCTTCGAAGGAGAGGACCGCGACGACACAGTTGGTCCCCAGAGGGCGCTCGTCTATCTTGAGGAGGTCCAGGGTCCTGGTGCGGACGACGGGGGCCTGGGGGCTGACGAGCAGATGCTGCCTGACGTGCGGAGAAATGGGATAGGTCGGGGAGCTGAAGCCGAGGCTCTGCTTGGCCATGGCCGACTCGTAGGTGTTCCTCGGAGACTGGTTGTGCTCGGGATACGGGATGATCGACGCTGCGATACCGAACATCGCCGCCGGGAATAGCTCCATGTGGGTGTTCTTCGTGGTGACGTCCTCGGGGCTCATTGCAACGAGGGAGTTCTCCTCCTCGTTGGCGTCGATGAGCTCTACGACCCCTCCGTCGACGAGGTCCCTCCACGACTTTTGGCCGGTACGAACCAGATCGATCATTTCAGGGTTGAGCAGCGGTCGCCCTGACTCGACCACGACAAGGGGCCTGAGTACCCTTCCGGAGCTGAGGCTGATGTAGATGCGGGGGTAGGCTTTGTCGTTGACCGGGGGGACGTAGAGGACGCTGGCGCTCGGGTTGATCTGGCCGTCCCTCCTGAGCTTCCTGAAGGCCTTCGAAAGGCGCTCTCCGTCGTCGACGTACCCGAGGAACCTTCCGTCCATGAAAACCCTGCACCCGTCGACCTGGAGCTTCTGGTCGGAGTCCCTGATCTGCTTTGCACCGAGTTCCCAGAGCTTCTCCTCGACTTCTTGGGACGGGACGCTGACCGAAATAATGGCCGAAAGCGCGAGGTTCTTGACCAGCCCGCAGTTCACTCCTTCAGGTGTCTCGGACGGACAGATCCGGCCGAAGTGGGTTGCGTGGAGGTCTCTGGCCTCGAAGTTCGGCTGGCTCCTGCTCAGCGGGGACTGGACTCGTCTGAGGTGGCTCAGGGTGCTGAGGTAGTTTGTCCTGTCGAGGAGCTGGGTGACCCCGACCTTCCCCCTCCCCCAGTTGCCCGTGGCGATGGCGTTGTTGAGCTTGTCAGTGATTATCCCCGTTCTGATGGCTGCGCCGACGACGTTCCCTCCGCGTTTCTGGCCGGTCCTCTCCAACTGGTACTTCATGTCCCTGACCAGGTTGCGGAAGGCGGTCCTGAACAGGTCCGCGAGCATCTGGCCTGCGAACTTTATCACCTTGTTGCCGTAGTGGTCCTTGTCGTCGGCACCTATCCAGTTTAGCCTGAGCTCGAGGAGCTTGCACGCGGCCTCGCCCATGAACATCGACTTGTCGAAGCGCCTGTCCTCCGTCTTGCCGAGGTGCGGGAGGAGGCCCCAGTCGAGCATGGATTGCGCCCGTTTGACTCTGAACTCTTCGAGCATTCCGTGGGCGACCCTGTTGCCGATGAACACGAGAGCGTCCTTCTCGGTTGGAGCTTCGCTCGCCTTGTCGAACGAAACCTCCAGGAGGTCCTGGATCTCGGACTTCGGCGATACGGCGTCGGCGATGTCCTTGTCGGACTTTATTCCGAGGGCCCGCATCACTATGACGTAGGGAAGGTCCACCGGGCAGCTAGGGACCTTGACGTTGATCGCTCCGTCCTGCTTCAGGATGAGCTCAAGCTTAGACCTGTAGCCGACCACGGAGGAGTAGACCCTTGACTTGTATGTGGTGGCCCCTGAGAGCTTCTCCGAGTCGACGAGGATCTTGTTGGGGGACAGATCCTCGAGCCCGACGATGACTCTTTCCGCTCCGTGGATGATGAAATAGCCTCCGGGGTCGTTGGGGTCCTCCCCAGATTCGATGAGCTGCTCCTTGGAGCGGTTCGAGAGCTGGCAGAGCTCGGACTTTACCATGACAGGCAGGTCCCCGATGTGCTGTCTGGTCGTATCCCGGGGGAGCCCTTCCTCCTCGATAGTCATTTCGAGCAGGATCGGGGCAGAGTAGGTCAGGTTCCTGAGGCGGGACTCCATGGGGAGGATGCTGCTGACAGAGCCATCGATCTCCACGACCCTCGGGGAGCCGAGGGTGAGCCTCCCGAACTTGATCTTGTACGGGGTGCTGACAGTTTCAATCTCCACCTCTCCGATTTCATCGACGATGTTCTGCAATCCTCTCGTGACGAACTCGTTGTAGCTGCTCAGGTGCTGCCTGGCGACCCCTTCCCTCTGGAGAAGGTCGCTGAGTATCACCCAGGAATTCGATGTTGCGATCTGTCTGCTCATGGTCTAGCCTCCACCACATACCTGTAGTATATGCTGGTCCCAGCCGTCTCGCTGTTCCTGGTTATCCTGACGAAGTCTCCCGGCTTCGCCCCGACTTCTTTGGCGAGGGGGTCCGTCGACTGGATGTACGGGAACTGAGAAGGATTAGTGTTGAGCCTCGCCTTCACCTGGTCGGCCTCCTCCCTGGTGAGCAGTTCATGCTTCGGAATAAGAAAATGCGTGCTGACCTTGAACGAAGGTACTTCGTCCTCTACCTTCTTGCGTCTTATTGGAGTCTTCCTCGGAGCTACTATGCCGTCTTACCCCCATTGATAATACCGACTAGGTGGCACAAAGAATACACGTAACAGGGCCCGAGGTTAGCCGATTTTGAACGCGTATTTAGATTTTGCTAAGCGCGAAGGTGGCGTTCCGACCCCATGTTCCGACTTGGGTTCCTATGAACGATGGAAGACAGTCGCCGTGGGGACGGCTTACGGATTCCCTTCGGAGAGACGTCAAACGGCGAAAACAGCCTGAAATCGACCCCGAATGATGCCATGGGACGGAGATTCTGCGCGACGGTAAGCTGCGCTTCAGAAATGTGGTCTATCCACTTTTGACGTCAAGGCAACATGAGTGACTATTCTAGAAGCTCACTGATTCTGCTTCGTACACAGGGGTCCCTTCTTCGGCCCGCTGGACGACCTTGGTGAACTCCTGGTAGAGCCGCTTGGTCAGAGGGCCTACGCTCCCGTTCCCTATCTTCACCCCGCTGACCGATCCCACAGCAGTTATCTCGGCTTTCGTCCCAACAAGGAAGACTTCGTCCGCCGTGGTGAGCTCGAACGGGGTGATGTCCCTCTGCTCCACCTCGTGTCCAAGGTCCGAACAGAGCCTGATGATCCTATCTCTGGTGATCCCGTGGAGGATGCCGGCACTGGTGGTCGGGGTCGCGAACTTCCCGTCCTTCACAATGAATATGTTGGTGACAGTCGCCTCTGAGACGAAACCCCGGTGGTCGAGCAGGATAGCGTCGTCGACATCTGCGGCGTTCGCCTCGATCTTGGCTAGGATGCTGTTCATGTAGTTCAGTGACTTTATCTCGTGAGAGGTGGCGTCGACGGAGTCCCTGCGGTAGGACGACACTATGACCCTGAGGACTTTCGGCTCCCTTGGGCCCAGCGCGCTGCCCATGGGCTCGGCTATGATGAAGACGGTAGGATTCTTGCAGAGGGTCGGATCGACGCCGAGGTCCCCGGTGCCCCTCGTGACGACAAGGCGGATGTAAGCATCCCTCAGCTGGTTCTTCCTCATCGCCTCGAGCACAGCCTCCGTCATTTCGTGCTTCGTCATCGGTATCTTGAGGCGTATGCTCTTCGCAGAATCGTAGAGCCTGTCCATGTGGTCGGTCAGGCGGAAAACGCTCCCGTTGTAGGCCCTGATGCCCTCGAATATCCCGTCCCCATAGAGCAGCCCGTGGTCGAAGACGGAGACGACCGCCTTCGATTTTTCCGTGAATTTCCCGTCGATGTAGACGAGCAGCTCCTTATCCATTGGGAACGAGCGATTTTCTGCTCGTTAAAACGGTTGCGTCAGTGCCCAGATGTGTGCAGCCTAGCGAAGACGTAGGGGAGGACTCCCCCCGCTTGGAGGTACTCCATCTCCGTCGCGTTGTCCACCCGGACCAGGGCCTTGAACCTCTTTTCCCCTGATTTCCCGCGGGCGGTGACGTCGACCCATTGTTTCGGGGTCGACATGCTTTCAATGCCCTGTATGTCGATGGTCTCTTCGCCGGTGAGGCCCAACTGCTTGACCCCTTCGCCTTCCTTGAATTGCAGTGGGATCACCCCCATGGCGACAAGGTTGCTCCTGTGGATTCTCTCGAAGTTCTCTGCGATGACTGCCCGTACCCCGAGGAGCTTGGGGGACTTGGCCGCCCAGTCCCTGGAGCTCCCTGCTCCGTACTGCCTGCCCGCAAGGATCACCAGGGGGACCTTCTCCGAAGCATATTTCATGGCCGCGTCGTAGATACTCATCACCGTCCCGTCTGGGAGGTGCGAGGTGTACCCCCCTTCCTTCCCTTTGGCCAAGGAGTTCCTCAGCCTGGTGTTGCTGAACCCGCCCCGGACCATGACCTCATGGTTCCCCCTCCTGCTCCCGTAGGTCGACATGTCAAGGAGCCCCACGCCGTGCTCTTTGAGATAGGCCCCCGCAGGGCTATCGAGTAGTATCGTCCCGGCTGGAGAGATGTGGTCAGTTGTGATCTTGTCCTCGAGCACCGCCAATACTCTGGCATCCCGGACGTCCTTCTTCGAGGATTCTGCATTGGCCGAGTCGAACCACGGCGGATTCCTGATGTAGGTCGACGCTTTGTCCCAATGATAGACCTCGTCCTCGAATGAAGTCAGCTTCTCCCAGCGGTCATCCCCCTTCATAGCGTCCGCGTAACGCCTGGCGTACAGGTCCGGGTTGAGAGACGCCTGCACCGTTCGCTTGACTTCGGCAAGATTGGGCCATAGGTCTTTGAGGAAGACCAACTTCCCGTCCTTCCCCATTCCAAGAGGAGTTGACGCGAAGTCGAAGTCGACCCGGCCCGCCAATGCGTAGGCGACAACGAGCATTGGGGACATAAGGAAGGACCCTTTAACCAACGGATGGATTCTGCCATCGAAGTTCCTGTTGCCTGAAAGAACTGCGACCGCGTAGATGTCCTTCTCCTTGATCGTCTTCTCGATTTCAGGGGCAAGAGGTCCGCTGTTGCCGATGCAGGTGGTGCACCCGTAGCCGACGAGGTCGAAGCCGAGCTTGTCAAGATACGGGAGGAGGCCCGAGTTCTGCAGATAGTCAGTCACCACGGTGGATCCGGGAGCGAGGCTGGGTTTTACCCACGGCTTCACCGCAAGGCCTGCTTCGACCGCCCTCTTGGCTATCAGGCCGGCGCCCACCATCACCGTCGGGTTTGAGGTGTTGGTGCAGCTTGTGATGGCCGCGATGACCACCGCCCCGTCGGAGAGACCTTTGTGGATGGGCCCATCCTCCTCGAGCATAAGCTGTGCGCGCTGGGCCGTCGAAGATGCAGAGGAGGATGACTGAGCCCTGCGCTGGTCTAGAAGTGCTCGGGTGAAAGCTGGCACGGAGACTAGGGCGTGTCTTTCCTCCGGATTCCGTGGCCCTGCTATCGAAGGCTCGATTTTGTCCAGGTCTACGTGTACGATCTCGGTGTAGGTGGGCTCGATATCCCCGACGAAGAAGCCGTATTGCCTGGCGTATCTAGATACGAAGTCGACGTGGGCCCGCGGCCTGGCTGTGCCCGTCAAATATGCGAGGGTCGCCTCGTCCACCGGGAAGAAGCCTGCCGTCGCCCCATACTCCGGGGACATGTTGCCCATGGTCGCCCTATCAGGGACCGAGAGCTGGCTGTAGCCTTCGCCGAAGTACTCCACGAAGGCCCCGACGACGTTCTTCTCCCTCAGCCGTTCGGTAACGGTGAGAACCAGGTCGGTCGGCGTCACCCCCTCGCGGAGTGTCCCCTTGAACTTGACCCCGAAGACCTTGGGTATCGGCATGTGATAGGGCTCCCCCAACATGACTGCCTCCGCCTCGATCCCCCCGACCCCCCAGCCGAGGCACCCGAGCCCGTTGACCATTGTGGTATGGGAGTCTGTCCCCACAAGAGTGTCAGGGAACGCCTCCAGCGAGCCACCCGCATGTCCGACGGCCACTACCTGGGAGAGGTATTCGAGGTTGAACTGATGGCAAATCCCTTTGCCGGGAGGGAATACGCGCATCCCCTTGAAGGAGGACTGGGCCCACTTCAGGAGGGCGTACCTTTCAGAGTTCCTTTCGTATTCTCTTTGAAGGTTGATGGAGAAGGCCATGTCGTTCCCCCAGGCGTCAACCTGTATCGAATGGTCAATCACCAGGTCGACGGGGACCTTCGAGTTTATCGTGCTCGTCTTCATCCCGGCTGATCTCGCCGCGTCCCTCATGGCTGCAAGGTCGACGACCAGCGGGACACCGGTGTAGTCCTGGAGCAGGACCCTGTAGGGCATGAACGGGGTCTCGGAATCTATCGATTTCGGCCACTGGGCGAGGGAGTGGGCGGCCTCGAGGGCTCCATGCACCCGCCCCGAGTGACGCATGGCGTTCTCCAGCAGGACCCTGATGGAGTAGGGAAGCTTCTCCGGGTCGTAGCCCAAATCCTTGGTCTTCAGGATGTTGTAGGCGACGGCCGACCCTGAAGGAGAATCGATCTTCTCTCTTACCCTATCAAAATTTTCGAGAGGCAAATCAGATGGAAATGCACCGTCTTTGCCGATATTTGAAGATAGGTTCTATTCCGGCTCTCTGAACTCGCCCGGGAGTCGGGGCTCGGCATCAACCCTCCGCCCCCTTAGCAGGGAGGGGACGATAGCCACCGTGTTGATCCCTGCGAGGATGACGAAGACGTTGTCCAAGGCGTTTGAGAACCTGGTCGCATCGGTCTGAATGCTGGTAAGGACGCCCTGAGAAGCAATGATCTGGGATATCAGCGCGTAGGGGAGGTAGAAGGTCAGCACAAGGATAACGATGTTGAAGCTGAGGACGAAGCCGATGTTGAAGAAGGTGGCCCTCAGCCCCGATGCCACCCCCCTGCGGTGCGAAGGCACAGATCCCATGACAGAGCTCATGTTCGGCGAAACGAAAAGCCCCATTCCAGCTCCTCCGATAAGGAGATACACGAGAAGCGTCAGGTACGGAGTGCTCGGCGTCAGGGTGGACATTAGCAAGAGGGAGACGCTGATGACGGCGAGTCCCGCGGTGGCGAACGGCCGGGTCCCGTACTTGTCAGAGAGCCGACCGCTCAATGGACCCACGAACAAGAGGGTCACGTCGAAGGGGACGATGGCGATGCCTGCCTGCAGCGGGGAAAGCCCTTTCACGAGCTGGAGATACAGGCTGATCAGAAGTATGAAGGCCCCCCAGGCCATCGCGTTGATGAGCTGGGCTACGACTCCTCCAGTGAACTCTCGGATCCGGAGCATGCTCATGTCGAGGAGGGGGTTGGGCCGCCTCTCCTCCACGCGCAGGAAGACGACGAAGCTAACCGCGGCAAGCACCCCGAATGACACTATGAACGATGAGTCAGCCTCCCCGTAGGCGGCGAAGGTGAGCGTGAGCAGCAGGAACGTGATGAACGAAGAGAAGGTCACGAATCCTGGCCAGTCCATGCCCGTAGCACTCTCCGGCTGGCTCTGCTCCTTCAACCGGCGACGGGCCCAGAGGGTGCCGAAGATCCCCACGGGTATGTTGACATAGAACAGGTAGCGCCAGTCGAAGAACGCGAGGATCAGCCCACTCAGGGTGAGACCCGCCATGGACCCCGCCCTGAACGCCACCGAGTTGATGCCTAGCGCGTTGCCGAGTTCGTTCCGCGGGAATGCGTCAGTTATGATGGCAGCGCTGTTAGAGAAGAGGGCGGCCGATCCGAGACCTTGGAATATCCTGGCCGCGATGAAGACGTCGGGGGACGGGGAAAGCGAGGTGAAGAGGGAACCAACGGTGAATATGGCGAAGCCAATGTTGTAGATCCTCACCCTCCCGTACATGTCGCTGACCCTCCCGAGGAATAGGAGCGCGACGGTGCTCCCTATCACGTAGGCCTGGGTGAACCAGATTGCCTGTTCGGCATCGGCATGGAGTGCGGCCGCGACGGTCGGGAGACCTATGACCACTATCCTGCTGTCGATGCCTGCCATCAGCACCCCCACGGTCGTCACAGAGAGGACAGTCCACTTGTACTGCAAATCGAGATGCTCCGGGATGAACTCTTGGAACGCCCAGGCAGAGCGGTGTTAAGGATTACCCGAACGGGGAAAATTCAATTACGCGGGAAATCACCGAACAGGAAGAATGCCGGAAAGGACGCCGAACGAGCTGATCAAGGAGAAGAGCCCCTATCTCCTCAAACATGCCTACAACCCCGTCCAATGGTACAGTTGGGGGAGGGAGCCCCTGGAGAAAGCAAAGAACGACAACAAGCCTATCTTCCTGAGCATCGGTTACTCCACATGCCATTGGTGCACGGTGATGGAAAGGGAGTCCTTCGAAGATGAAAAGACTGCGACGTTCATCAACAAAAACTTCATCCCGATAAAGGTCGACCGAGAAGAGCGCCCAGAGATAGACGCGTACTACATGAGCGCCGTCCAGGCAATGACGGGAGGCGGAGGGTGGCCGCTGAGTGTCTTCCTCACCCCGGACCTCAAGGCGTTCTATGGCGGGACGTACTTCCCGCCTGAGCCCAGATATGGGATGCCGAGCTTCATGCAAGTCCTCGAGTTCGTTTCAAACCTCTGGAAGGACAAGAGGGAGGAGGTCATGGCCAACACCCGGCAGGTCCTGGAGGCCATCGCACCTCCCTCAGGGGATGCGAAAGCAGAGATAGGCAAGCCCTTGCTGGAAGAGGCCTATTCGACCCTGGTCTCAAACTTCGACTCGGCTCACGGCGGGTTTGGTGGAGCGCCGAAGTTCCCGCTGCCCGGGACGCTCTCGTTCTTGCTCCGATACCACTTCAGATCCAAGAGCGAGCTAGCCCTCAAAGCGGTGACCAAGACGCTCGACGAGATGATGGCCGGAGGGATCCGCGACCATGTCGGGGGAGGCTTCCACCGCTATTCTACGGACAGGGTCTGGCTCGTCCCCCATTTCGAGAAGATGCTGTATGACAACGCCCAGTTAGCGAAGGTGTACGCCGAGGCGTATCAGGTTACTCGAAAAGAGCACTACGCCTCTGTCGCAAGAGAAACGCTGGATTGGATTATTCGAGAGATGCAGGACAGGACGGGAGGTATCTATTCCGCCCAAGACGCGGACACGACCGAAGGGGAAGGGACCTACTACACCTGGACCCCCGACGAGGTCATGGCAGCGGCTGGAGCCGAGGGAGAGATTGTCAACAGTCACTTCGGTGTGACTAGGACAGGCAATTTCGAAGGGAGGACGATTCTACACCTCGAGGCCGGGAGAGATAATCGCGACTTGGTCGACATGACCAGGGCCAAGGAAGCGATGTACAAGGCCAGGCTGAGGCGCCCGAGGCCAAAGACCGACGAAAAGATCCTGACGTCCTGGAACGGTCTGGCCGTCTCTGGGCTGTCTTTTTGCGGTGTCGTGTTTGGGGAAGGTGCCTACGTGAAGGCGGCAGAGAAGGCCGCAGGGTTCATACTTGAGAAGAACTCGAGGGACGGGAAGCTACTGAGGAGATACGCTGGAGGCGAGGCGGCACTGGACGGGACGCTTGAGGACTACGCGTTCTTCGTACAGGGACTCCTTGACCTGTTTGAGGCGACCTCGGAGCCTCGGTGGCTCGAAGAGGCAATCAGGCTCGGGCGGGTGATGGTGGACAACTATGAGGACAAGGAGGGGGGAGGGTTCTACCTGACCCTGACGGCGGAGCCTGCCAGGCTGAAGGAGACATACGACGGGCCGACACCGTCGGGCAACTCAGTCGCCGTCGTCGACCTTCTGAGACTCGCAGAATTAACCGGGGAAGAAACATTCCGCAAGGAGGCTGAAAGGGCGATCGAGACGTTCGGAAGGGAGCTCGAGCTGCAGCCCACCGGACATACTGTCATGCTCGCAGGGGCCGACCTGCTCTTGAACGGGACCAGGGAGGTAGTCATCAGCGCTCCTTCATCGGAAGCAGGAGAGGGCATGAAGTCCGAAGCGTTCCGGACGTACATCCCGGACAAGGTCGTCCTCACGGCGACAACTGAGACGTTCGACAGGCTGTCCAGGATTTCCTCGCTGCCTGAGGGGAGGAAGCCGACGCGGAAGGCAAGGGCCTTCGTGTGCAAGAACTTCGCATGCTTGCTCCCAGCCGACTCCGTGGAAGCGCTCCGGAGCCAGTTAGCCTCGGGATAGGGCTATTGTTTTAACGCCCCGCCGGCGGACGGCCCAGCGACGGTCAACATGTGGGAGATCCGCGGGCTCTTCGGAAACGAATACGCCATGGAACAGGCGATTGAGGAACTGAAGAAGCACAAGGGGTTCGAATGGGAGGTCCTGGACAGGAGGAATCTGTCGGTCAGGTTCGCCAAGCGTGACGCCGGCACGGAAGAGGTCGTCAAGCGGACCTTAGAGATGTACCATGGGTTCGCCGAGCACGAGGGCCCCATGGGCGAGTACGACCGCCAGAAAGCCGAGATGAAGGCGAAGAAGCTGAAGAAGGACGAAGAGAAAAGGAAACGCGAGAGAAAGTAGGATTCAGAAGCTGCCTCAGCCGTAGGCCGAGTAGATGGCAGGATATTCCGAGATTAGAGCAAGGTTGAGTTCGAGCACATTGACATAGGCGTCCCCGGTGAAAATCAGGGTCCGCTCAATGTGCGACATGACCAAGGCGGTCAGTGAGCTCGCAGGGATTCCGGTGGCGGCCGCTATCCGGGGGATCTGGGACGTAGCGTTCTCCAAGGGGATGTCGGGGTCGACCCCCGACGCGGAAGCGGTCAAGGGGTTGCTTTCGTTCCTCGCATGGAAGAATATCGGAAGGGTGAAACCGTTGTCGATTAGCTGTGAGCCGACTGTCCGGTTTCCAAGTTGGACGAGGCTTCCGTTCGCCTGAGAGGGAAAGACCGCCTGTCCAATCCCTGTTATGACGAGGGGGAACGCGAACCCGCAGATCAGGAGTGAGATAATCGCCATTGCAGCGATTGGCCTCAGGATCCCTACGCCAGTTTGCTTGTTCATGCCATGACCACCTAGAGGGCTCCTATCAGGAGGTCGATTAGTTTGATGCCTACGAACGGCACGATGACCCCTCCGACACCATAGACGAGGACATTCTTGAGGAAAAGCGTCATCGTGTCCGTCGGCTTGAAGGCGACCCCCTTCATAGCCAAGGGGATAAGCAGTGGGATGATGATTGCGTTGAAGATCAGGGCTGAAAGCACAGCGGTCTGAAGCCCTAGCCCTAGGATGTTCAGGGACTGGAGAGAGGGTATCGTGGCGGCGAACATGACGGGGAGGATGGCGAAGTACTTCGCCACGTCGTTCGATATGCTGAACGCGGTGACCGCCCCTCTGGTCATCAGGAGCTGCTTCCCCAGAAGAACGACGTCGATTATCTTCGACGGGTTGGATTCGAGGTCGACCATGTTCGCTGCCTCCTTGGCGGCCTCTGTGCCTGAGTTCATGGCCAGCCCTACGTCCGCCACGGCGAGGGCCGGGGCGTCGTTGGTCCCGTCGCCTATCATGGAGACTATGCGGGACTGCGCCTGCTCCTTCTGGACGATGGTGTACTTGTCTTCGGGCTTGGCCTGCGGGACATATTCATCGATGCCCACTTCGCTCGCTATGCTCTTTGCGGTGAGCGGCTGGTCCCCCGTTATCATGACAGGACGGATCCCCATGGCTTTCACTGCCTGGATCTTCTCCTTGATCCCCGTCTTGAGGACGTCCTTCAACCTGATGACTCCGATGACCCTGTGGTCCTGTGACACCGCCAGCGGTGTGTCTCCCTGAGATGAAATCTCCTCCACGGTCTGGACGAAGGCGGCTGGAACATAGAACCCGGCCTTGGTCATCGAGTCAGGGGCGCCTTTGATTATCTCCGTCTCCTCCTCAGAGAGGTGCATCCCGTGCTCGGATTCCTCCACGAAGAACTTCCTGCGGATCCTACCCCCTTGCCCCTTCGGGAGGGCGAAAGTGGAACCGTGGACGAGTTTCACCCCGCTCGTACGCGTGTTGGCAGAGAACTCGTACACCTCCGAGAGCGTCAACGCATTGAGCTCCCTTGGGACGTACCCTTTCTCGTAGGCAAGCCTGATCAAGCTCCTCCCCTCGGGGGTGTCGTCGTACCAGGATGAGAGGAAGGCTGCTTCCCCCACCTCCCGTGCGGTGTGCCCGTCGAAGGGGATCAGCTCCACCGCCTGCCTGTTCCCCACGGTTATCGTTCCCGTCTTGTCTAGCAGGATGACGTCCGTGTCTCCCGCAGTCTCGATTGCCTTCCCTGATTTTGCCACGACCTTCCTCTCGTAGAGGCGGGTGATGCCCGAAAGCCCGATGGCCGGAAGGAGGGCGCCGATGGTCGTGGGGAGGAGGCAGACGTAGAGCGCGATGAGAACTGAAAGGTCCGCCCCAAGTCCGAGGGTGACCGACAGCCCGAGCATCGTAAGGATGAGTATGGTGAAGATGGCGGAAAGGCCGAATAGGACCATGGTGATGGCAACCTCGTTGGGGGTCTTCGGGCGCTTAGAGGCTTCGACCATCCTGACCATCTGGTCGAGGTAGCTTTCGCCTGGATTCACCACAACCCTTGCGGTTAACGTGTCGCTTACGACCTTCGAGCCGCCGATCAGGCTGTCGCCCGGCGCCTTGCGGACCGGCGCAGACTCGCCTGTAACTAAGGACTCGTCCACCATTGCGATACCCTCTAGGACCTCGGCGTCCATGGGAACCACGTCGTTCCTGTCCAGAAGGATCAGGTCCCCCTTTGCCAGGCCAGTCGACGTTGTGGGTATGACCCGCCTCTCCCACCCCTCGGTCACAATCTTCTTCGAGGGCACTTCGGTCTCGAGCTGCTTGAGACTGTTCGCTGTGTTCTTCGCCTGCTGCTCGGCGAGGGAGTCTGAAAGTGTGCTGAACCAGACGGTAATCAGGAGGATGGCCGCCACCTCGACATAGAATACGCGCTCGGACGGGCTCGCGACCCCCGCGAAGACCCAGGGGTCGATGGCCATGGCGGCCACTATGAAGAAGGTAATCTCCACGATGAGCATCACCGGATTTGCAAAGAGAGATACCGGGCTGAGCCTGACAAGGGAGTCGACCAGCGTTTTGCGCGTAAGGAGAGAGGGGCGCCTGGGGAGCCTGACCCTTTCCAATACGTTGCCCAACGCATGAGCTTGGCTAGCCAAGGAAGTTCACCATGCCCTGAAAGAGGGCGAGCAGAGGCCCGAGGATGAGGAACGGGAAGAAGGTGAGCACCACAAGCAGCAGGATGCTCCCGATGAGCACGGCCGAGAAAACGAAACTGTCCGTCTTCAGACTGACGGCTGTTGTCTGTTTCCTGCCTATCATCGAGCCCGAAAGCGCGAGCAAGACGAAAATGGGAGCATAGCGCCCGACGAATATTACCACGGCTGTTGCCACGTTGAAGAATGGAGTGTTTGCTGACGCGCCGAGGAAGTCAGACCCGTTGTTGGCGGCAGAGGTGGTGAACTCGTACAGGATCTGCGTGAACCCGACAGAGGTCGGAAGTGAGCTGAACCCAGGGATCGCATCAACGGCCTTGGTTGCGTAGGCCAAGACGGTGGGGACGAGTATGATGATCGGGTGAATGAGGAAAGCAACCATGACAAGTTTAATGTCCCGTGCGTTGATCTTCATCCCAAGATATTCAGGAGTTCTGCCGGTCATCAGGCCGACAACGAATACAGTAATGATGATGTACATGATCATGTACATCACCCCAACCCCCTTTCCGCCGGGAGTGGCCTGGATTAGCATCCCCATGAAAGCCGACAGGATGGTCAAGGGGTGGTTTCCTGCGAGGGACGAGTTGACAGAGCCGGTGGTTACGGCAGTGGTGACCACGGTCCAGAAAGACGAGAAGAAGCCTCCGAACCTGGTCTCAAGGCCGGGACCGATTGTGGGCAGGTTGGGCGTTAGCCCGATGATCAAATCGATGGCAAAGAGCCCATAGGTCCCTATCAGGATCGGTCTGGCCTCCCTCTTCTTTCCTATTAGCTCCCCGAAGACGAAGATAAGTGCAGTGGGGATGAGTAGCATCAGGTAGATCTCGATTATGTCCGTGGCGGGGTTCGGGTTCATGAAGGGATAGGCAGAGTTGGCCCCGTAGTACCCTCCTCCGTTGGTCCCAAGCTGCATGATTGAAACGAGGGAGGCGACGGGCCCTACCAGTATCTGCTGGCTGGCCCCTTCGACGGTCTGCACTGTGACGTAGCCCCCTATGGTCTGAGGGACTCCAAGGGCGACCAAGACGACCGCAGCTACAAGGCATAGAGGGATCATGATCCTGGTTAACGTGCGGACAAAGTCGACGTAGAAGTTCCCCATGTTGGTCGAGCCAGCCCGCATCCCCCTCACCATGGCCGCCATGACGCAGACGCCTGTCGCAGCTGACGTGAACTGGAGGAACTGGATAGCGCCGAGCTGGGAGAAATAGGAAAGGGTCGACTCGCCGCTGTAGTGTTGAAGGTTAGTGTTCGTCGCGAATGATACGACTGTGTTGAAGGCGAGGTCCCAGCTGAGCCCGGGGAACCCCTGCGGGTTGAGCGGGAGGCTCCCCTGAGCCATCAGGATGATGAACGCGATGACCATCTGGGCGATGTTTAGGGAGAGCGCTGCGAAAAAGTACTGCTTCCACCCCATCCCCACCGTGGGGTCTGTCCCCGCGAGACGGTACAGCCTCTTCTCTAGTGGTTCGAGATATCCGTCGAGGAAGGTAGGAGCTCCGGTGAGGACGCGGACGATGTAGGGCGCTAGCAGACTACCTGAAACGAGGGCGGCGCCGACAATCGCGACGACCGCGACTGCCTGGGTGGCATCTATCATCTATTCCAAGTTCCATTGTGGCTCCAGTACCTCTGAAGTTTGCGTTCCGCCGTCAGGCCTAGCGCGCCTTCGAATCCCCGTTGAAACGAGGCCCTTTGTGGGTGTGCAGGACTATGGCGCTGACGGTGCTCTTGACCCCCCGTATCTTCAGGATCTTGTTCTTCAGGATGTCCCTGAACTCCTCGATGTCGGAAGCGGACACAAGCGTCACTATGTCGAACTCGCCCGTGACCTCGTACAGTTCTTCTATGTTTGGGATCTTATTGAGGGCCAGTACCACGTCGTCCATGGCTGGCGAATCGACGAAAATGTCGACGAAAGCAAGCATGCGAGACAAGCTGATTCACGGTCCGATTTTTGTGCGCCCTCTCATGACGATATATACGTTGCTAATGATTATGCGACGTTTCATGCCTTTTGCCTTGCCACGGATAAATAACGACTGTTTCCTGCGACTCTCAATTGTACCAGCTGTTGTGGGTCTCCGTCTTCGTTTTCGTGGTATCCTTCCTATCTAACGTCTCTCCCTTTGTCGGCGCGTCGTATACTATCCTGGCGGCGATCCAGCTGACCCTCCTCGGGCCTACCCCGCTGAACTTCGGGGTCATCGTCCTTGCGTCTGCGGTGGGCGCTACCGTAGCCAAGGTGGTGATCTACTACGGGGCCTTGGGGTTCAAGGAACAGCTCGCTAGGAACAAGAATGTCAGACTGATTGGAAAATACTCCACCCACCAGAGTTTCTACGTCGTACTGTTTGTCGCCTCTCTCCTCCCTGTATTTCCATTCGACGACTTCATCTACATCGGGGCGGGGGCCACGTCGGCTTCCCTTAGTCTGATGTCTCTGGTGACTTTGGGTTCGAAACTCATGAAGAGCACCGTGGAGATCGCCCTCGAGGTCACGATTCTGAGGGCACTTTCACGCATACTTGATCTGCACAGGCTCGATCTCAGCCTTCTGCTTACGGCCGTCTTCGTCGTGATTGGGATAGTCGTGTACAAGGTTGACTGGGAGGCTGCTTACCACAGGGTTAGGGGAACCCGCAGCCAACCACAGCCATTCTCCACTTCCGTGGTAGCATCCAAACCATAATAGTTTCAGGTCCGGGCCGTCACTTGCTGCGGGGGTCGCCCAGCCTGGTCAACGGCGCGAGGCTTAGGACCTCGTCCCTTAGGGGTTCGTGGGTTCGAATCCCACCCCCCGCACTACTGGTTAGGCGGGGACTCCGTTTCGGGCCCAACATGTAAGGCGGGAATCGACTTTGCAAAACGACCTTGGTTTAACACTAAAGCATGTTGAACTACCGCTTCGACGCCTGGGACCGCAGCACGCAAGCGGTCGTGAGAACAGATTCCATCATTACCTGCGGTCAATAAATAGCTCACGATTATCCCGAAGGGTGAACGTGTCCGAACAGGAAATCAGGAAGGCAGTCAAGGAAAGATACGCCAAGATGGCAGTCTCCACCGACTTGAGTTGCAACGAAGATTGTTGCTGCAGCGACTCTAACTTGATTACATTGGGCGTGCCTGTCCCAATCGAGGCTTCATCGGTCAACGCGGGATGTGGCTCTCCCCTACTCCTGATAAGCCCGAAAGAAGGCGATGTGGTCCTCGACCTCGGGAGCGGCGGCGGAATAGACATCTTCAGAGCTTCTCAGCTCGTCGGCGAGAAGGGGAAAGCAATAGGTGTGGATGCCACGCCCGAGATGATCTGGAGAGCAAGAGAGACGAAG
>Ga0209415_10000452_pt1 | contig 76067 bp, 69 predicted proteins | sample PeaSoiSIISIP2007_FD_187696 | JGI IMG/M metagenome (GOLD analysis project Ga0209415, IMG submission 187696) | Peat soil microbial communities from Weissenstadt, Germany - SII-SIP-2007 (SPAdes) (version 2) | ecosystem: Environmental > Terrestrial > Soil > Wetlands > Peat | place: Germany...
TGCCTTCACACGGCAGGGGTCACTGGTTCGATCCCAGTACCGCCCACCAATAAAATAGTTACGCTACCGCTCTCATGTAATGCAGAATACAACTCGACCCTCAGCGAGCGCATCGCGCGCCGCTCCTCGACAGTGACTGATTGCTGCTGAGCGCGCGCCGCTCGGCGTGCCGACGAAGACCTTCCCGTTCACGATCACGGGCGTAATGAGCTTCCGCCATTTCCGCAGGCATCGCGAGCATTGGCTGCCTGCGTGCTGTTGTAATACTCCCGTGCAAGATTCGCCGGATTGTAGGGGTGCAGTACGGTGGCGGCGCTAGTGCCGCTGACGACCGCCTACAGAATGGCGTTGCTGCCGCCGTTTGCCGAGATCGCCCTCGATGCGCCTGGATAGGCAACTATCCGCCCTGAGCGAGTTCCTGATTCACGGGCTCGACCCGCACCGCGGTGCCGTAGGCCAGCACCTCGGTGATTCCCGCACCGATCTCGGTGGCATCGTAGCGCACCCCGATGACGGCATTACCGCCCACTTCGCGGGCATGAGACAGCATCAGCTCATAGGCATCGTCGCGCGCACGCTCGCACAGCTGGGTGTAGAGCGTGATGTTGCCGCCGAACAGAGTCTGCAGCGTCGCTCCGACCGATCCGAGAATGCTGCGGGATCTCACGATGATGCCGCGGACGATGCCGCAGTTTTCCACCACACGATGCCCGGGTAGCTCAAATGCAGTCGTCACTTTATCGCTGAATATGGCCATGACCGCTCCCCTCGCGTTATGCCGCGTAAGAATACGCCGCGCAAGGCGGCCTGCAGCACTGCTGTCGACAATGCGGCGACGAGCGCCGACCATAGACCACTCAATCGCGTGAGGTACTGACTCATGTCTTACCGAATTCGCCGCCTGGCCGTTTGCCGCCTGGCGCTCGCAGTCAGCGCCTGCCTGGGCGCAGCCTGCGCCAGCGTCGGCTCACCGCATGGCAATCACGTCATGAGCAGGAAGGTCACTACCGCGCACGATCAGGTGGTCGCGACCGAGCGTGCCTTCGCCAAGACCATGGCCGACCGCGACTTCAAGGGTTTCGAGAGTTTTCTGGCGAGCGAAGCCATTTTCTTCAGTGGCAGCACCGTGGAGCACGGATCGGCGGAAATTGTCGCCGCCTGGAAGCCCTATTTCACCAACCCGACGGCGCCCTTCTCATGGCTGCCCGACAACGTACAGGTATTGCCATCCGGAAAGCTCGCCCTGAGTACTGGCCCGGTGTACGTACAGGGCAAGGAAGTCGGCCGCTTCAACTCCGTCTGGCGGCTGGAAGCTGCCAACACTTGGCGCATCGTCTTCGACAAGGGCGAAGCCGTCTGCAGTAGTGCCCCGTAATGACGCTCGGCGGACGGGCGGCGCGAGTTCGGCCTCGAGGGCCGAGCGCTCAGCGGCCGCGCTCGAGTCTTCGTTTGACCGCGGCGATCAGTTCCTCCAGCTCCTCGACGCGCAACAACGCACTGGCGCCGACGAAGACTGCCGCACCGACCGCAACGGTCGCAAGCAATTCGCCGAGTTTGCCCCAGAACGGCTGCGTGGCCCAGGCAGAGAGCAGCCAATGGGATGAGGCGCCACAAAGTGCAGCCAGAGCGAATGAGGCAATCGCGACTTTGCCGAGCATCACGAGCATGCGTCGGGATTCGAGACTTCCCAGGTGACGATGCATGAGGGCGTACAGCAGCAGAAAATTGCAGGTCGCGACGCAACCGGTCGAAAACGCCAAGCCCCGGACTCCCCACCCCAGCCGAAAGGTGAATATCCAATTGAACAGCAGATTCAGCGCCACGGCCAGGAAGCTCACGAACATCGGAGTCTTGCGTTGATCGAGCGCATAGAAGGCATTCACCAGCACTTTGAGCGCGGCATAACCACCGAGGCCGACTGCATAGAATCGCAGCGCGCCAGCTGCCTGCGCGGTCTCCCGTGCATCGAATTTGCCGTGCTGGTACAGCACCGAGATGATCGGCTCGGCCAGTATCATGAGCCCGATCGTGGCTGGCAGCGTCAACAGGAACGCCAGCCGCATGCCGCGTGAGAGCTCGGAGCGGAATGCGTCCATCCGTTGCGCTACAACCAAGCGCGACAGCAGCGGCAATGTGACGGTCCCGAGGGCGACGCCGAACAGGCCGAGCGGCAGTTGCATCAGACGAAATGCAATCGAAAGCCAGAAGATCGGTCCGTCGCCCAACGTCGAGGCAAACATCGAATTGATCAGGACATTGACCTGCGTGGTACTGGCCGCGATCACCGACGGACCCATGAGCGCGAGGATTGCGCGCACGCCAGTATCGCGCCACTGAAAATCAGGACGATATCGGTAGCCCAGACGCGCCAGCAACGGCAATTGCACGCCGAGCTGCATCGCGCCCCCGATCAGCGTGCCGACCGCAAGTCCGATCAACGCACCGGGCCCGAAGTGCGGATCGATCCAGGCCCCGAGAACCACGCCGCCGACGATCGAGCCGATATTGAAAAAGCTCGACGCCATGGCGGGCATGCCGAACACGCTCTTGCTATTGAGCATGCCCATGACCAGCGCGGCCAGCGAAACCAGCAATATGAACGGAAACATGATGCGCGTGAGCTGCGCCGTGAGCGCGGCCTTGGTCGGCTCGAAACCCGGCGCCAGCAGCGCTACGAGCTGTGTCGAGTACACCATTCCCACGATGCACAGCGCGCCGAGCACCAAGGCCGTCAGGGTTGCGACCTTGTCGGCGAGCCGCCACGCGGCGTGATCGCCGCCGCGTGCAATGGTCTTACTGAACGTGGTCACGAACGCGGTCGACAACGCACCCTCGGCAAATAAGTCGCGCAGCAGATTCGGAATGCGGAACGCCGCGGTGAATGCATCCATGGCGCCACCGCCGCCAAACAGCGCCGCACAGACCTGCTCGCGCAGCAGCCCGAGCAGACGGCTGCACATCACGGCCAGTCCGATGATGCCGGCGGCCTTGGTATTAAGCCGCTCGGTACGACTATCGGCAGCGATCGCGGCGACGGCGGGTATCGCGGGATCGGACGGCGGATTCGCGCCAGTACCGGATCTCATGTACGCGGCGCTCGCCTATAGGGCAGCAGGCGCAGGAGCAACAAAAGACTCACCAGCACGAGCGAGACGGCGCTGGCGCGCATGCCTGCAATCGCAACGATGCCGAGGCGCGAGCCGGTCGCCAGCGAGCCCAGATGGGGCGAGCGCACATGCCAGGCCGCGAGGGCCGCACCGAGCGCCGGCAGCAGCAAGTACAGACCGCTCCAGCAGCGTCGCTCGATGTCGCCCAATCTGCGCGCTGGATGCGCCCGCGGTGCATGATGCAACCACGCGAACACCGCGACCGCCACCGCCAGCAGTCCCAGAATGCTGCTGCCGTATTGCAGCCATCGATACAGATGCAGCGAATGACCCTCCAGCTCCGGACCCAGTTCTCCCAGAACCGGAAACATGCGCACACCGCGTGCGTCCTCGTGGGTGAAGGCATCCCACACCAGGTGCGTGACGGCGCCCAGAAAAATCGCCAGCGCGGCATAAGACCAGCTGCGCCATAGCGGGCGCCGCGGCGCTGCGGCGTCCGCCGCGCACAGACGTGCATAGGCCCGATCGGGCGCGATCTCGAGCACGGCGGGCTTGATGAGCAGCAGCGTAAGCGCGTAGGCGACCAATCCGACGGGCAGACAAAAGGTGAACAGCCCCGGCCAACTGTGCGTTTGCCACCGGGCCAGCGAGCCGGGCAGCAGCATGCCGAAATCCGGCGCCATACTGCCGATGACCGCGGCTGAAAACACGCGTGCGCGTGCCAGTGCACGATGTGCCGGCAGTACCGCGGCGATATGGGATACCGTAAAGGGCATGAGCTCTCAGCCGCCCCAGTCGCGCACCACGCTGCCGCGCTCCAGACGACGAGCCGGCAGCGCGCTGCCGCCGGCCGCGATCGAGCCGACATAGACGAAGCCGAGACAGCGTTCATCGGCATCGCACCCCAGCGTCCGCGCGATCTGCGGATCGTAGGCATTGCCGCCCGTGAGCCAGATGGCACCAAAGCCCTGCGCATGAAAAGCGTTCAGTAGATTCATGACGCCGGCGCCGACGGCGAGCAGCTGCTCGAGCTCCGGCACCTTGTGTGGCGAGAGCACTCTGGCGCCGATGGCGATCACCAGCGGCGCGCTCAACGGCATGCGGCGCGCCTTGTCGATCTTGCCGGCCGGACTGGCCGGCTGGCGCTCGCTCATGCGGCGTACGAACAGTTCCGACAGACTCGCGCGTGCCGCCCCGCGTACCAGCACCAGCCGCAACGGTCTGAGTGCGCCATGGTCAGGTGCGCTGAGCGCGGCATCGATGGCCAGATCGATCTGCGCCTGCGAGGGTCCCGGCTCGCAGAGCTGCAATGCCGGCACGGACCGCCGGGACAGCAGCGCCTTGATGGCGTTCGCACCTTCAGGGGCCATCGAGCAGCCGCAGCAGCTCCGCGGTCTTCTCCTGCATCAGCGCCGCATCGCCACGCGATTCGACGTTCAGTCTGACCAGCGGCTCAGTATTCGAGCCGCGCAGATTGAATCGCCAGCGATCGAACTCCATCGAAAGCCCGTCGGTATAATCCATCGAGCGTGCGCGCGCCTGATAATGCTGCTGCGTTCGTGTGAGCACACTCTTGGTATCGCCCATCTGCGGGCTGATCTCGCGGTTGATCTCGCCGCTCGCGGGATAGAGTCGCTGCCGTTCGCCGACCAGCTCGGAGAGCGTCTTGCCAGACTCGCTCATGATTGCCAGCACTAACAACCACGGAATCATACCGCTGTCGCAGTAGGAGAATTCCCGGAAGTAGTGGTGCGCACTCATCTCCCCGCCGTAGACCGCATCGACTTCTCGCATCTTCTGCTTGATGAATGCGTGGCCGGACTTGCATAGCACCGGCAAACCGCCGCAATGCTGCACGATGTCGATCGTGTTCCAGGTCAGGCGTGGATCGTGCACGATGCGCGCGCCGCGGTGGCGCCGCAAAAACGTCTCCGCCAGCAGGCCGACCAGGTAGTAACCCTCGATGAATCCGCCCTGCTCATCGAAGAAGAAGCAGCGATCATAGTCGCCATCCCAGGCGAGCCCCAGATCGGCGCGGCTGCGGCGCACCGCATCGGTCGTGACCGCCCGGTTCTGCTCGAGCATGGGGTTGGGCACCCCATTGGGAAAGCTGCCATCGGCCTGATGATTGATTTTCACGAACTCCACCGGCAGATGCGGCTCGAGCTGATCGACAATCATGCCGGCGCCGCCATTGCCGGCGTTGACGACTACCTTGAACGGCTTGAGCCTGCGCGCATCGACGTAGCCGAGCAGATGCTGAATGTAGCTGGCGCTGGTATCGATGCTGCGCACGGACGCCGGATGCGGCGCCTTAGCCGGCAGCTGCGCATCCTCTATCATCCGCTGCATGAGCTGCAGCCCGGTGTCAGCGCTGATCGGCCGGCTCTGTTCACGCACGAACTTCATGCCGTTGTAATCGGGCGGGTTGTGGCTCGCCGTGACCATGATGCCGCCATCGAATTGTTGTGCAAAGGTGGCAAAATACACCCCCTCGGTGCCGCACAAGCCGATGTCGGCTACCTCGACGCCGGAGTCGGTCAGGCCGCCGATGAGCGCGGACTGCAGCTCGCTGCTGGATCGGCGGATATCGCGCCCGACCGCTACCCGCTTCGGTCTCACCAGCGCCGCGTACGCCTGGCCAATCTGGTAGGCCAGCTGCTCATTGAGCTCATCCGGAATGCGGCCACGAACGTCGTAGGCCTTGAAGCATTGAAGCTTGGGCATGCAGTCCTCTGGCAATCCTAAGTATTGGTCCCCTGGCGGCCGTACCGATCCTCGTAGCGCACGATGTCATCGTCGCCGAGGTAGCCCCCCGACTGCACCTCGATGATGTGCAGCGGAATGCGGCCGGGGTTCTCGATCCGGTGACGCACGCCGATCGGGATGTAGGTCGACTGATTCTCCTCGAGCAGGAAAGTTTCATCACCGCGCGTAATGCTGGCGGTTCCGGATACGACCACCCAGTGCTCGGCGCGATGATGGTGCATCTGCAGCGACAGCACGCCGCCGGGCCTGACCACCAGACGCTTGACCTGGAAGCGCTGGCCGTTGTCGATGCTGTCGTAACTGCCCCACGGCCGGAACACCTCACGATGCAGCGCGTGTTCGTAGCGGCGGTCAGCCTTGAGTCGCGCGACCAGCTTCTTGACTTCCTGCACCCGGTCCTTGGGCGCAACCAGTACCGCATCCTTGGTTTCGACGACCACATGATCGCGCAGGCCCACGGTCGCGACCAGGCGGCTCTCCGAATAGATGTAGCTGTCGTGCGTGTCCTCGACCATGACATCGCCGCGCAATGTATTGCCCTGCTCGTCCTGCTCGCAGGCCGCATGCAGCGAAGCCCAGGAACCGACATCGCTCCATCCGGCATCGAGCGGTACCACCACCGCATCGGCGGTCTTTTCCATGACCGCATAGTCGATCGACTCGCTGCGACAGGACTCGAACACGCCGGCGTCGATGCGCGTGAAGTCCAGATCGCGCGCGGCACGGGCAAAGCTGCTGCGACAAATCGAGGCGATGTCGGGCGCGAACTTCTCGAGCTCCTCCAGATAGCGGCGAGCTCGGAACATGAACATACCGCTGTTCCAATAGTACTCGCCGGAATCGAGATATGACTGCGCCCGCGCTGCATCCGGCTTCTCGACGAACTCGGCGATGCGATAGGCGCCGCCCTCGAGCGCACCGCGGCGGATGTAACCGTAACCGGTTTCCGGCGACGTCGGCACGATGCCGAAGCTCGCCAAGGCGCCGCCGCGCGCTGCGGCGCCGGCTACTTCAATGGCCTGGTGAAATGCCGCCACATTGCGGATCACGTGATCCGCCGGCAACACCAGCAGCAGTGTATCGCCCTCATCCGCGGCCAGCGCGGCGTGCGCGGCCAGAGCGATCGCCGGTGCCGTGTTGCGTCCCTTGGGTTCGAGCACGATCGCGCGTGGCGTGCAGCCGATCTCGCGCAATTGCTCGGCTACGAGGAACCGATGCGCATCGTTGCACACCACCGTGGGCGGGGCCGCCTCCAGGCCGGCGAGGCGGTGCACGGTTTCTTGCAGCATCGTGTAGCGGCTCGCCAGCGGCAGCAGCTGTTTGGGATACAGCTCGCGCGACAGTGGCCACAGGCGCGTGCCGGCGCCGCCTGAAAGAATGACCGGTACGAGCATGACTATGAGTCCTCGGCTTTGAGACTGCCAAGTCGCGCCGGCGCTGGCAGCACGCGCCCGCGCCCGACCGCAAAGTATTGCAGACCCATGCGCTCCATGAGCCCAGGGTCGTACAGATTTCGGCCGTCGAAGATCAGCGGCTCGCGCAGCAGGGTCTTGAGCCGATCGAAATCCGGGCTTCGAAATTCCTTCCACTCGGTGGCGATCAGCAGCGCATCGGCCCCCTGCGCGGCTTCGTAGGCACCCTTGCAAAAGATCAGTCGGCTCGCGTCAGAATGCAGCGCGTAGATGCGGCGCGCCTCGTTGGTCGCGACCGGATCATAGGCGCGCACGCTTGCCCCCGCCTGCAGCAGCGCATCGATGATGACGCGGCTTGGAGCCTCGCGCATGTCGTCGGTGTTCGGCTTGAAGGCCAGACCCCAGAGCGCGAAGGTCTTGCCGGCGAGTCGATCGGCGAAATGGGCGCGAAGCTTAGCGATCAGCACCGTCTTCTGCCGTTCATTGACGGCCTCCACGGCGATCAGCAACTCGGCGTGATGCCCGACGTGCGATGCCGAGCGAATCAGGGCTTTGACGTCCTTTGGGAAGCAGGAGCCGCCATACCCCAGCCCCGGGTAGATGAAGCTGTAGCCGATGCGCGGGTCCGAACCGATGCCGATGCGGACCTTTTCGATGTCGGCACCGACGCGCTCAGCGACCGCGGCCAGCTCGTTCATGAAGCTGATCTTGGTCGCCAGCATGGCGTTGGCGGCATATTTGGTCAGCTCGGCCGAGCGGATGTCCATGACCACGAGCCGGTCGTGATTGCGCGTGAAAGGCTCGTAGAGCGCTCTGATGAGCTCCGTGGTGCGCGGATTGTCGGTGCCGACCACGACCCGATCGGGCCGCATGAAATCCTCGATGGCGGCGCCCTCTTTGAGGAATTCGGGATTGGCCACCACGTCGAACTCGATCGATAGATGCCGAGTGGCCAAAGCAGCCTGCACCTCCCGGCGGACCTTGTCGGCGGTGCCGACCGGGACGGTCGATTTCGTCACGACGATGGTGTAGCGGGCGAGCCGCTGGCCGATCGCGCGCGCCACGGCCAGCACATGGCGCAGATCGGCCGAGCCGTCTTCGTCCGGCGGCGTGCCCACGGCGATGAGCTGAAACAGACCGTGTTCGATCCCCCGGGCCTCATCGCTCGTGAACTCCAGGCGGCCGGCTTCCCGATTGCGGCCGATCAGATCCGCGAGCCCCGGCTCATGGATCGGCACCTCACCGCAACTGAGCTGCTCGATTCTAGCCGCATCGACGTCAACGCAGATGACGTGGTTACCGGCATCGGCCAGACATGCGGCGGAAACCAGGCCGACATAGCCCGAGCCAAAAATCGTGACTTTCATGGATAAAGGCTTGAAATGACAGCAAAACGCAGCCTAGCGGATGGCGCTGGACAAGGCAAAGCATCCTGCCGCAGATCGTGAGAAATAACCGCTTTGTAACCGGCTTGGAACTGACTCGCCGCTGCCGGAGAGCTTACGATCGCACTCTTGCGGGAGCACGCATGTCGATCAAATTCGAGCAGATCACCAAGCGTTATAGCGGCACTCCGGTCGTCAATGACGCGTCGCTGCAGATTGAAACCGGCGAGTTCTTCGTGCTGCTGGGACCGAGCGGCAGTGGCAAGAGCACGCTGCTGCGAATCGCAGCGGGATTGACCGATCTTGACCACGGTCGGATCTCATTCCATGGCCGCGACGTGACCAACGTTCGCGCCCGCGACCGCGGCGTGGGACTGGTGTTTCAGCATTATGCGTTGTTCCGCCACATGACGGTCGGACAGAACGTCGAATTTGCGCTGCGCGTGCGCGGCATCAAACGCCGGCAGCGAGTGCAGCGGCGCAACGACCTGCTGCAACTGGTGGCCCTCGAGGGCTATGCGGACCGCCTGCCGGGGCAGCTCTCGGGTGGTCAGCAGCAGCGCGTCGCGGTCGCCCGGGCACTGGCTCATGAGCCACACGTGCTGCTGCTCGATGAGCCCTTCGGGGCGCTCGATGCAAAGATCCGCGTGGAACTGCGCGAGACGATCCGGCAAGTACAGCGACGTCTCGGCATGACCACCATTCTGGTCACGCATGACCAGGAAGAGGCCTTCGCGCTGGCCGACCGCATCGGCATCATGCGCGCCGGCCGACTGCTCGAGACCGGCCGCGCCGAGACGCTCTATCGGCGGCCCACTACGCGTTTCGTCGCGACCTTCCTGGGGGCGGCGAATCTACTACTCGGCGAGCGCGGCAGCGAGGGACTGCGGCTGAGCGCGCGATTTATCGCCGGCGGCGAGAGCCTCAGGTCCGCTGGCGCGGGCGATGAGGCCGTGACGGTCGTGCGCCCGGAGGACATCGAGGTTGCCGAAGATGGCGAGCGGCTTCGCAGCAGTGCGCTCGCCGACGGGCATGTGCTGTCGGTGGACTTCGGCGGCGTGCTCGAGCGCTTGCGGGTTGAGCTCGCACCGCACAGCGCGGTGCGCTCAGCCGTCGCGCAAGGCCATGCGGCCAGCGAGCAGCCGCTGATCATCGATGTGGCCCGAACCAACAGCGAGCAGAGCCAGCTGCCGCTCGCACCCGGCAAGCGCGTGACGCTCGGCATCCGCCGCTTCCACGTACTGCCGACCCCGATCGCGAGTCTTCGCATTTTGAGTACCGATGCGCGCACCGCGGCTAACTTGCGGCAGGCGCCGCTGCTGGTGCAGCTGGTGCAAAGCATGCAGGCGCCGGTGCTCGGCGCGCTCGACAGCGCCGAGCGCGATGCGGCGCAGACCGGCGTCGCGGTCATCGGCTTAGGCAGCGACTCGATCCAGCAGATCGCCAGCGCGGCAGCGCAGGGTCGCCGGCGGTTTTTGTGCCTTCCCCAGAGCTCCGCCCTGCCGCGCCGAATGCTGATCTACTGCAGCAGCGATGCTGCGCGCGCCGCAACCTTGGGGCTGGTCGCAAGCGTCATGCGCCATCTGCACGCGGAGGCTACTTTTGTCAGCGTACAGAGCCCGGCGGCGCCGCGTGCTGAAGTCACCAGCTCGTTTCGACGCTTGCTCGATGCACGCGCCGAATTACAGCAAAATCACGGTCTCGACATCCGCACCGACGTGCAGATCGGCGAACTCAGCGGCTGGGTTGCGCATCTGGCCGCTGCCACCGAGCCACTGCTGGTGGTGCTGGGCCTCGATGGTTCGCCTCAGGAGCTCGAGCAGTTGCTGCATCGGGAGTTTCAGCCACTATTCTGCGCGGGGGCTCAGTGCGCGGTGCTGATCTCGTGCAGCGGGCTTGCGGCCGGCGTGCCGAGCCGTCTGAGCGGCGTCGAGTCGCTGTTCGATGGCACGGCTCAGGATGTCTGGCTGGGCTCCTAGCGCCGATGCATTCAGCCTCGCGTCGCTCGTTTCTCACACTGCTGATCCTCGGGGCGGGACCGCTTTCACGTGCAGTGGCGCTCGCAGGCGCCGCGCCGGTGACGCTACTCAATGCGTCCTATGATCCGACCCGCGAGCTCTATGAGGCCGTGAACAAGACATTCGCCGCACGCTGGCTGGCGCAATCGGGCCAGCAGGTTGAGATCCGGCAAAGTCATGGCGGCTCCGGCAAGCAGGCGCGCGCCATCATCGACGGACTGCAAGCCGACGTCGCCACACTGGGCCTGGCTTACGATGTGAACGCGCTCTACAAGCAGGGCAAGTTGATTCCCGCGAACTGGGCGACCCGCCTGCCGGACAACAGCGCACCTTATACCTCGACCGTCGTATTTCTGGTGCGCCGGGGTAATCCGAAGAACATTCGCGATTGGGGCGATCTGATCCGCCCTGGGGTCAGCGTGATCACTCCGAACCCAAAGAGCTCGAGTGGGGCGCGCTGGAATTATCTGGCTGCCTGGGCCTGGGCTCTGCGGCAGCCGGGCGGCACCGATGCGAGTGCGATGGCGTTCGTTGACAAGCTCTATCAACACGTTCCGGTGCTCGATTCAGGAGCGCGCGGCGCCACGATCACCTTCGTCGACCGCGGCATCGGCGATGTACTGCTGGCGTGGGAAAACGAGGCACTGCTGGCGAAGAAGCAGCTAGGGCCCGACAAGCTCGAGCTGATCATGCCCTCAGTGAGTATCCTGGCCGAACCGCCAGTGACCGTGGTCGACCAGGTCGTCGACCGTCGCGGCACGCGCCAGGTGGCCGAAGCGTACTTGAAGTTTCTCTATACCACAGAGGGCCAGGAGATCATTGCCCAGAATTTCTACCGGCCGCGCGATCCGCAAGTCGCCGCCCGGTACGCAGCGCAGTTCCCGCCCGTGAAATTGGTCACGATCGACGCGCAATTCGGCGGCTGGGACCGGGCGCAGGCGCAGCATTTCGACGATGGCGGCACGTTCGATCAGATTTATGGTCAGTGAAGCCATGAACGATCGCGCGCTGGCACCGACATCGGCCGCCGCGGCTGCGCGCTCGGCGCCGCGTAAATTTCGCCTGTTGCCGGGCTTCGGTCTGACGCTCGGCTACACCGTAGCCTACGTCTCGCTCATCGTGCTGCTACCGCTGTCCGCGGCCTTCCTGCGCGCCGCTGAGCTCGGGCCCCGCAAGTTCTGGCAGGTCGTTACGACACCGCGCGTGCTGGCATCGCTGGAACTGAGCTTTGGCGCATCGCTCGTGGCCGCTGCGATCAATGCCGTATTCGGCCTCATCATCGCCTGGGCACTGACGCGCCTGCGCTTTCCGGGGCGGCGGTTGTTTGACGCCATGATCGATCTGCCGTTCGCTCTGCCCACGGCGGTCGCCGGCATCGCCCTGACAGCCCTGTACGCGCCCAACGGCTGGATCGGCCGGCTGCTCGCGCCGCTCGGCATCACCGTGGCCTATACGCGCTTGGGGATAGTGGTTGCACTGGCGTTCGTGAGCCTGCCGTTCATCGTACGAACCTTGCAGCCGGTTCTCGGTGACCTCGACCGGGAAGTCGAGCGCGCCGCCGAGAGCCTCGGCGCCTCCAAACGTCAAACCTTGCTGTGGGTCGTGCTGCCTTCGATCTGGCCCACGCTGCTGACCGGCACCGCGCTCGGGTTCTCGCGCGCGATCGGCGAATACGGCTCGGTTATTTTCATTGCCGGGAACATTCCGAAGGTATCGGAAATCACGCCGTTGATGATCATGACCAAGCTCGAGCAATATCAATACGCGCAGGCCACCGCGATCGCGGTGGTCATGCTGGTGGCCTCGTTTGCACTCATGCTCGGCATCAACGGCCTGCAGCTGTGGGCGCAAAAGCGGCGGTACAGTCGATGATCCGGCAGTCGCGCATTCCCGAAGAGCTTGGCCGCTACGCGCTGCTTGCAATCGCGCTGCTATACCTGATCGGACTGCTGGCATTGCCGCTGGTGGTGGTGTTCGTCGAAGGCTTCAGCAAAGGCATCGGGGCGTATCTGCACTCGCTGCTCGATCCCTATGCGCTGGCGGCGATGCGCCTGACGCTGCTGACCGCGGCGGTCACGGTGCCGCTGAATCTCGTGTTCGGTGTGGCTGCCGCCTGGGCCATCGCCAAATTCGAGTTTCGCGGCAAGAACGCGCTGGTCACCGTGATTGATTTGCCGTTCGCCGTTTCGCCCGTGATCTCCGGCTTGATCTATGTGCTGATTTTCGGCGCCAACGGCTGGTTCGGGCCGTGGCTGACGGCGCACGACATCCACATCATTTTTGCAGTGCCCGGCATCATTCTGGCCACAACCTTCGTCACGCTGCCGTTCGTGGCGCGCGAACTGATCCCGCTGATGCAGACCCAGGGCAACGACGAGGAACAGACCGCCCTGTCACTCGGCGCCAGCGGCTGGCAGACTTTCCGGCTGGTGACGCTGCCCAATATTCGCTGGGGACTGCTGTCCGGGGTGCTGCTCTGCAACGCGCGCGCCATGGGTGAATTCGGCGCCGTATCTGTGGTATCCGGTCACATTCGCGGGCTGACGAACACCCTGCCGCTGCACATCGAGATCCTGCACAACGAATACAACTACACCGGTGCGTTCGCCTCGGCCTCGATCCTGGCAATGTTGGCGTTGGTCACATTGATCGCCAAGGCGTTGCTGGAGCTGCGGCAGTCCGCGCCGCGCGTAGCGATGCCCCGCCAAGGGTAGGATGCATGCCAATGGACGTCCCGGCCGGCCGCTGGCGAGCGGCGCGCGCTCAGATTAGGCTCACAGCGCCTTGAACACGACCCTTCCCTCGAAGCCACAAGCGGGCGACGCGCGCCCGCAAGTGGGGCTTGCTTCCTGGCTCGGCGGCGGCAGCGTATTCATCGTCCTGGTGGCCGTGGCAGCCATTGCCGCTGCTTGCGCCGTGCTGCTCAACCGCCTGGTTCAGCAGCAGGCACTGGTGCGCGCGCAGCTGGCGGTGGCCTCGGGGCGCGAACTGCTGCGGCGGGTCGGTGAAGACGCTTTGAGCGACGCACGGGTGCTGGCCGAGCGGCCGACCCTGCAACGACTGCTCGCGAGCGAGGACAGCACGGGTCTCGAGCCTTTCCTGCAGCGTTTCGCCGAGACGACCGGCACGGATATCGCCGCCGTGCTGCGCGGTGGGATCCTCGTGGCACAATCCGGGCCGCCGGTCGAATGGTCGGAGATCACAACCGCTATCGAGGAGCAGGGCGAGCGATTCGTGGTCGCGCCGAAGAGCGGCGAGGCGCTCATTTGGGGCGCTGCCGCATCGCTCCCGGGTACGGATATTCGAGCTGTCACGCTGCGGCTGACCACACCGGCCTTGCTGGCGCGCCTGGGCAGTCAGGTGGGGACCAAACTCGAGGTGGTGAATTTCTCCACCTATCATGCCCCCCCGGAGCAGGAACTCACGCCGCTGCACACGCAGGCCCTGGCCAATGGTGGCAGTGCCGCCGCCGCAGTGCTCGAGCACGGCAAGGTTTATGCCGCGAGTCTGCTGATTGCAGCGCAGACCGGCGAAGTCGTGGGATTGCTCGATGCGCGCCTGAGCGGTGCCGAGCCACTGGCCGCGTCTCGCAGCTTCGATTGGATTCTGGCGACTACGGCTCTGATCGTTGCGGCCATCGCCGGGGTCATCGGCGTGCTGTATGGACGCTGGCTCGCCAGACCCGTGGTGGCACTGCGCGATCTGGCCGAACGCATCGGCCGCGGCGATTTTTCCGCGGCCATGCCGGCCGTGGCACCGATGGAGGTCGGTGCCTTGGCACGCGCCATGGACGCGATGCGGGCCAATCTCATCGACTTGACCGAGGCACTGCGTCGGCGCGAGGCCGAAGCGCAGGCGGTGTTGAACGGGGTGGTCGAGGGTGTGTATGCCGTGGACCAGGAGCGCCGCATCCGCTATGCCAACGGCCAGGTAGCCCGATTGCTCGAACGGCCAGCGAGCGAGATCATCGGCCGTTTCTGTGGCGACGTCCTGCAGCCCCAGCCCGTAGAGGGCGAGCGACCCTGCGAGCGCCACTGTCCGATCCTCGCCGCACGTCAAGTTCCACAGGCGAGCGCGCGCGAAATACTCTGCACAGGCGATGGCGGCACGCGCTCGACGATCATCCAGAGCGCTCCTCCAATCCACGGCGTACAGGTGCAGATCCTGCGCGATGAGACCGATCTCGAAGCCGCTCGGCGCGCGCGCGACAGCGTGCTCGGAAATATCTCGCATGAGTTTCGCACGCCTCTTGCGGCGCAGCTGGCCTCGACCGAGTTGCTGCGAGACGGCCTCGGAGCCATGCCGGTCGAGGCGCAGCGGGAACTCATCGCCAATCTCGAGCGCGGAGTCTTACGACTCATGCGACTCATCGACAATCTGCTCGAAAGCGTGCGCATTGAGGCCGGTCAGCTCTCGATCCGCCAGCAGCCGGTCGAGTTGTCCGAGGTCATCGCCGACGCCAACGATCTGATCGCCCCACTGCTGCAGCAACGCCAATTGCATCTCGAGATCGACGCGGAGGGGGTCGCGGCTGTGGTGCGTGGCGATGCGCCGCGGCTGGCGCAGGTATTTGTGAACCTGCTGGCAAATGCCGCCAAGTTCTCGCCGGAGCACAGTACTATCCGTATCGGCGCACAGCGCGTCGAAGCGCAGATCGAGGTCTGGGTCGAAGATGAAGGTCAGGGGATACCGGCCGGCAGTTCCGGCGTCATTTTCGAGCGTTTCCAGCGCGGCGCCGAGACCGAGCCGGACGCACCGGGACTCGGCCTGGGATTGTGGATCGTCAAGTCGATCGTCGAGCGGCACGGCGGCTCGATACGAGTTACGCGCACGGCTGCGCAACGTACCCGCTTTACGTTGAGCTTACCGCAAGACACGGGGAGCTGAGGATTGAAACTGCTGTTGGTCGATGACGATGCCGACATGCTGGCCGTGGTGGGTTTCGCACTGCGCCAGGCGGGCTTTCCGATCGTTTCGGCCAACAGCTTCGGCACCGCCGTGAGTACTTTTCGTACCGAGCAACCCGATCTGGCGATTCTCGACATCAATCTTCCCGGTGGCTCGGGATTCGAGCTGTGCGGTCTGATGCGCAAAGAGAGCCGCTTACCCATCATGATGCTCACCGTGCGCGGCGAAGAGTCCGATCTGGTGCGCGCACTCGAGCTTGGTGCCGACGATTACCTCAACAAGCCCTTCAGCCCGCGCACGCTCGTGGCGCGCGTCAAAGCGCTGTTGCGCCGCGCAGGGCACGAGGGCAGCACGCAGACGCGAGTCGGGGACCTGGTGCTCGATACCGACTTATTGACACTGCACATCGGCGCTCGCGCCATTCGAATTACACCGTTGGAATCCAGACTACTGCAGCTGCTGCTGGCAAACGCTGGACAGGTCGTGCACACCGATCGGCTGCTGGTGCATGTGTGGGGCCATCGCGGCGGCGGCGACCGGCAGCTGCTCAAGCAGCTGGTGCATCGCTTGCGGCAGAAAATCGGCGACAACTCCGAGCAACCGCGCTGGTTGAGTACCGTACCGAGCGTCGGCTACATGTTGCGAAGCGAAACTTGAGGCAGCGCTTCGGTGCGACGGCTCGGGGCTTTCGTTACCCGCGTATGTGCGAATGATAATCAGCTCAAGTGCGCAAGCAAAGCAGCAATCACGCGCAAATATCCCCGAAGGCGAATATAATTCGCCTGCTTAGCCGACGCGCATTCAATTGGCTTTCACAGCCTTTGCGCCGGATCCAGAATCAGGGAGGGAGTAGTTGCCAGGGATGGCTTCTACTTCACCTTTTGCGACGCCAACGCCTCGCCTGCAAGGGGTACGTTTGATTTGCTTCGGCACGGATGCGAGCATTCAGCCTCGGCCGGAACCCGACCGGAACTCGAGAATGCCATAAGGGCGCACCGCAGTCGCCGCGGCACGGGCGCTGCTCCGAGCGCGCGTTACCGTGAATTCATCGGCGAGCTGCCGATCAACGGTCTGATCAGCGCGGTGGTACAACGGCGCCGGAGCGATCAGTGACCACGCTCGCGCGTGTGGCATCCGCGGCATCGAGACTGCGCTGCCACTCACCGATCTGCCGTTCGGCATCCTGCTTGGAAAGCGCGTAAGCCTCCATGAGCCTGCCGGCCAGCACCTCGCGCTGCCCCGCGGAAGACTCGAGATCATCAAGGGTCAGCTTGCCCCAGCGCTGTTTGGCGCGGCCCTTGAACTGCGTCCACTCGGCTTGTATTCGGTCCCAATTCATCGCCATGCTCCTGTCAATTCACTCACCGATTCACTCACGGATCGGGACGCAGCAGTCGCTATGCCACGCCGTGATGGCGGCCATAGCGCAAAGTCTGCGCGATGCTCGCGCTCGAAAGCGGCAAGCGTGCGCAGGCAAGCTTCGCCCAAGCGCCGCAGCGCGTGTGAACGCTGCGCGCTCGCCGGCCTTCCGGAACACTGAATGCCCTGTAAGCCCTGTCCTATAGGACAGGCTAAGTCGCTGATTGTTGGCATATCGGCGGTTAAACCGCGCGCGCAATGTGCGCAATCGAGCTTGCCTGGCACGCCGGCTGCTTAGTACTGTCCACTGGCCCGCAGCGGACAAATGAATGTTGACGGTTATCCCTCCCTGTCGAGCCGTCAAACTGTCCGAACTGCGATATTAGGCGCATTGCGGCCACTTCCCGGCGATGCGCCTATTTTTTTGCGCAGTCGAACTCGCAGCGCGCCACCAATGACGGCAGCCGTTACAGGTCCGGCAATCTCTACACCGCCGCCGTAACCGGCAGATCCCCGGGCAATGCCGCATCGGCCGCCAGCGGCGGCTGCCCCGCATAGAGTCGATAGAGCGGCGCAAAATCGGTGTCGTAGCAAGCCTGGAAAAGTTGCTCGAAACTGTCGAGGACGAAATAGCTTTGTTGAAACGCATCGATGCGATATTCCGTGCGCATGACGCGCAGCAGATCGAATCGCCAGCGACGCGGCTGCGCACTCTCGATGCTGTAGACCGTCTCACCCTTGGAGGAGAGAATTCCAGCGCCATACACGCGCAGTCCCGCAGCCGTGCTGATCAGCCCGAACTCCACCATGTACCAATAGAGGCGTGACAACATGCTCAGCGCGCCCGGTATGGCGAGCGCCTTCGGCCCGGCCTCGCCATAGGCCTGCATGAAGCGCGCAAAGGCCGGAATCGTCAGCAGCGGCACATGGCCGAAGAAATCATGGAACACATCCGGCTCGACCAGATAATCGAGCTCATCGCGGCGGCGGATCCAGACCGTAACCGGGAAGCGCCGGTCTGCCAGGTGGGCGAAGAAGTTCTGCTCCGGAATCAGCCCCGGCACGGCCACTATGCGCCAACCGGTGCCGCCAGCCAGTACGCGGTTGGCGTCCTCGAAGCGCGGGATGCGCGTGCTCGAGGCGCCCAGCGCCCGCACGCCCTGCAGAAATTCCGGCGCCGCGTAACGTTCAATCAGATCGATCTGACGGGCGTAGAGCTGTGCCCATAGCGCGTGCTCTTCGTTCGAATAATCGTGCCATCGCTGTTCGACGCTGTAGTCCGCCGCGGCCCGGGAATAATCGCCGCGCAAACTCCGTGGCTCATGTACCGGTGCGGACGGCGGCTCGACCACAGCGTGGCTCCCGGGCGACGATGCTCTAGGCGACGATGGTCTAGTCTAACTCGCCCACGGCCGCCAGGATGGGAGCGAACCGACACTCGAAGCGACTCGCGAGCGCTCAGTGGTGGGTCGGGTGGGGCTCGAACCCACGACCAACGCCTTAAAAGGGCGCTGCTCTACCGACTGAGCTACCGACCCGCGGGGCCGCGCATGATACCGAAAAGAGCACCAGGCGGCACAGGGTCAGCGGTAGCGCGTCGGATCCTCGACGCCCGCCGCGGCAAATCCCTCGCGTCGCAGTCGGCACGAATCGCACCGCCCGCAGGCGCGGCCGTCACTCTCGGCCTGGTAGCACGATACGGTCATGGCGTAGTCCACTCCCCACTGCAAGCCGCTGCGGATGATCTGCGCCTTGCTCATGGCGATCAACGGCGCATGGACCTTGAAGCGGCCGCCCTCGACGCCAGCCTTGGTCGCAAGGGCCGCCAGCGCCTCGAAGCTGCGGATGAACTCGGGACGGCAGTCGGGATAGCCGGAGAAGTCGATTGCATTGACGCCAATGACGAGATCCCGGGCGCCAAGCACCTCCGCCCAACCCAGCGCCAATGCCAGCAATAGTGTGTTGCGCGCCGGGACGTAGCTGATCGGAATACCGGCGCTCGCACGCTCGGGCAGCGGGATGCTCCAGTCGGTCAGTGCCGAGCCGCCGATGCCGGCGAGATCGACCTGCATGATGCGATGCTCACGTGCGCCCTGGCTCCGAGCCACGCGTGCGGCGGCCTCGAGCTCGGACTGATGACGCTGCCCATAACTCACCGACAGCGCATACGGTTCGAATCCCTGCAGGCGAGCCCACGCGAGCGCGGTCGATGAATCCAGCCCGCCCGAGAGCAGCACGACGGCTCGGATCGGTGCTTCAGCGTCCGGGCTCATTGCCCCAGAGGTATTTGTGCAGTTGAATCTGCAGCCGCACCGGCAGTCGGTCGGCCAGGATCCAGTCGGCCAGCTGCCCCGCCGGCAACTGCTCGTGGCTCGGCGAGAACAGCACACCGCAGCGCTCGCAGAGCTCGAGACGTTCGAGCGTCGCGCGACTCCAATCGTAGTCGGCGCGATCGCAGATGACGAATTTGATCTGTTCCTCCGGGCGCAGCAGCGCCAGCTGGTCGTAGCGATTGCGGTGTTCTTCGCCCGATCCAGGGGTCTTCACGTCGACGACCCGCACCACGCGCGCATCCACCGCATCGATCGGCATGGCGCCGCTGGTCTCGAGCGAAACCCGACAGCCTGCGTCGGCCAACATGCGCAGCAGCTCATGACAAGGTTTTTGCGCCAGCGGCTCGCCGCCGGTCACACACACGTAGCGGCCGCCGAGCTCATGTACCCGCGCGACAATCGCATCGAGCTGCCACCAGTCGCCACCATGGAATGCATAGGCGGTGTCGCAGTATTGACAGCGCAGCGGACAGCCGGTCAGGCGCACGAACACGGTCGGTATACCGACCGTATCCGCTTCGCCCTGCAGGGAGTAAAAAATCTCGGTGAGCTTGAGCCGCAGCACGCTATATCCGCGCGCATCGCGCGCCGGGGCCTAAGGGGCGTCCGGCGGAATCTTCATCAGCCGGTCGGCGGCCAGTTTCGCCGCTTCGGTTCCGGGATAACGCTGCACCACCTGGCTCAGCGTCGTGCGCGCCTCGGCCATGTGCTTGAGCTCGTACTGGGCGTAGCCCACCTTCAGCAATGCATCGGGCGCCTTGCGCGACTGCGGATACTGCTCGCCGACCGCGCGAAAGGCGGCGATGGCATTGTCGTAATCGCGCGTCACGTAGTAGCCCTCGCCGAGCCAGTACTGCGCATTGTCGGCCAGGGCGCTGTGCGGATACAAACGCAGGAACTCGCGAAATTGCGCGATGGCGGCGCTGTAGTCGGAGGCCTTGAGCGCATCGAAGGCGTGATTGTAGGCAGCCTGCTCATCCCCAGTCGCCGGCATCCCGGTGGCGCCCGCCGGTCCCACAGGCGCCGCCACCAGGCCGGCGCTGCCGCTGCCCAATCCGGCGGCGTTGCCACCCTTGAGCACCGTTTCGAGCGCCTTGATGCGCCGATCGAGGTCTGCATAGAGGTCGCGCTGCTGCTTGCGCAGCGCTTCGTTGCTGTTCTGCAGCTCCTCGACCGTGCCACGCAGCTCGCGCAGCTGCGCCTCCAGCACATCGATGCGTTGCGACAGCGTCAGCAGGCTCTGATTGCTGACCACACGTTCGACGCGCCCGAGCCGTTCGTCGATATCGTTGATCTTGACCTGGGTCGGATCGGGTTCACCGGAGGTGGTCTCACAGCCGGCCAGCGCCACCGCGCAGCAGACCAGTACCAGCCATTGACGAACCTGCGGCGACATCCGCGGCCCTTCAGTTCAGATAAACGATTTCGGCGCGCCGGTTGCGCGACCATGCCTCTTCGGTATGGCCCGTGACCGCAGGTCGCTCTTCACCGTAGCTGACGGTCGTGATCTGCGACTCGGCCACGCCCTGCAGCAGCAGCGCCCGTCGCACTGCCTGTGCGCGGCGCTCGCCCAGCCCGATGTTGTACTCGCGCGAGCCGCGTTCATCGGTGTTGCCCTCGATCCGGACCCGAATGCTCGCATTGGAGGCCAGATATCGGGCATGCGCAGCAATCAGGCTCGTGTAATCGGATCGGATCTCGCTGCTGTCGAAGTCGAAGTAGACGGTGCGGTTCTTCAGCTGCCCCGCGCTCGGGCCGGCGACGCCCTCACCGGAGCCATTGGCGATCGCCGCGCCATAGGCGCCCGAGGTGTCGGCGCCCGAGGTCTGCGACTGATCGGCCGGCACCGAGGTACCGGCGGTGCTCGTCGTCGGACGAGGTTTATGGCTGCTGCAGCCCGCGAGCAGCACAGCGCCCATGACGGCGGCCCAGATCAAAACGCTCTTATGCATAGCTTGACTCCGCATTGCGTGGCGCCGTCGCGGTCGCCACCCGATTACTATACCGTGATACGGCCGAACTGTTTGACGTGACGCCTTAGCGCTGGAACGGCTCCCAGGCCGGCTCTCGCAACTCCCCCTGACTCGACGTCAGACGTTGCGTCACCTGACCGTCCACCGATACGGTCTGCAGCGTTCCCACCGAGCCCTCGCGCCCGGCGTAGATGATCGTGGCGCCATTGGGCGCAAAGCTCGGCGATTCATCGAGGCTGCCGCGCGAGAGCACGCTGACCGTACCGGAGGCGAGATCCTGCACGGCGATGCGATAGTTGCCCCCCTCGCGCGTCACGACGGCGAGCTTGGTGCCGTCGGGCGATACCCGCGGCCGGGCGTCGTAGCCGGAGCCGAAGCTGATACGCTGCACACGTCTGGGATTGGCGATATCGAGCTTGTAAATCTGCGGCCCGCCGGCGCGGTCGGACGTGAAATAGATGCTCTTGCCGTCAGGACTCCAGCTCGGCTCGGTGTCCACGGCCGGATCGTCCGTCAGTCGCGTCAGCGCCTGCGTCGATAGCTCAAGCAACCAGATATCGAGATTGCCGCCGCTGCCCGAAAGCGTAAGCGCCAGGCGCGTGCCATCGGGTGAGAACGCCGGCGCGCCGTTGACGCCCACGCGCTGCGAGACCAGCCGTCGCTCGCCGGTGCGCACGCGCTGAATGTAGACCCCCGACAGCCGATTCTCGAACGAGACGTAGGCGAGCCATTGATCGTCGGGCGACCAGGCCGGCGACATGATCGGCTGGTTCGATTCGAGAATTACCTTGGGCGACTCACCATCGGAGTCGGCGACGATGAGCTGGAAGTGCTGAGTCGGTGCCTGGCCCTGCACTGCGATATAGGCAATGCGCGTGGCAAACGCACCTCGCACACCCAGGATCGACTCATAGACGAAATCGCTGACCATGTGCGCGGCGTTGCGCAGGCTGGCGCCCGTTGCCACGAACCGCTTGCCGCCGATTCGCTGCCCCGTCAAGGTGTTGAGCAGATCGCACTCGACATCGATCTCGCTGCCAGTGGGCGCCGTCACGCGGCCCACGAGTACGTAGTCGTTGCCTGCGGCCTTCCAGTCGGCGCTCTGGACCTCCGCCGCTCGAGTGGGCGTCGAGAGCATGTCGCGGCGCTGCATCGCGCGAAACCGACCGCTGCTCTCGAGATCGTGCTGCACCACGCCGGCCAGATCCAATCCGCCGTCCGCCGGCACGGCGCGCGCAAACGGCACGATCGCGATCGGAATCGGATCGGTCACGCCCTGCGTGACATTGACCTGCAACTCCGCTCGCGCCGGCATGGCCGCGAGTCCCCAAAACGACAGCGTCGCAGCGCTGGCCAGCAGCGCGGCGCCGACGGTGCCAAGCGGCCCGGGTGGCGTGCGCGAGCGTCGCGGTGATGGATGTCTAGTCATGGGGTGCGAAGGTAACAACCACATCGCGGTCGAACAAGGCCGGATCGGATGGCGCCGGTAGCGGCGAGGCGCGGTAGGCGGCATCGGCGATCGACTGCCGCACCGCTTCATCGCCGTTGCAGCTGCCCACCTGGACCGCGGTGACCACTCCGCCCGGCACCTGGGTGATATTGACCCGACAGCTGATGCCGGCGTGCGCGCTCGGAGGGCGAATCCAGGCCCGCTCGATGCGAGCGGCAATCATGGCCTGATATTGCGCCAGCGCGCCGTTGCTGCGCGCGGCATCCAGATGCTCCTCGACCTGCAGCTGTGCACGTAAATCCGCCTCGCGCTGCGCGCGCTCCTGCTCGGCCTTGCGTTGCTGCGCCAGCTGTTGTGCCTTGCGATCGGCTTCGACCTTGGCCGCGGCGTCGGCTTTCGCCTTTGCCTCCGCCGCCGCTTTGGCCTGGGCCTCCGCCTCGGCCTTGGCAGCAGCCTCGGCGACGGCTTTACGCTCGGCTTCCGCCCGGGCCTGGCGCTCCGCCTCGGCCTTGTCGGCCGCGTCCTTTTCGGCCTGTTCGCGCTTGAGCTGCTCGGCCTTCTGTTCCGCCGCCTTCTGTTCCGCCGCCTTCTGCTCCGCGGCCTTCTGTTCCGCCTGCGTATCGACTGCCGGCGGGCTCGGCGGCGCCGGTGGTGCGGGGGCGGCACTCTGGGGCTGCTCGTGCACCACGTTCGCTTCGATCGCCAGCGTCTGCGGCGCAGGCTTTGGAGCCCGATACTGCCACCATCCCCATAACAGTGCCCCGACGATCGCAGCGTGAATCAGGATCGAGAGAATTACCGAGACAACGCGATCGCTGCGGCGCTCGCTCATGGCGTGGTGGTGGCCTTGCGCGGCGGCAGGTCGGTTTGGAAGCCGACCTTGCGGGCGCCGGCCTGCTGCAGCAGCACCATGGCCTGCACCACGCGTCCATAGCTGACCGCTTGATCGCCGTTGACCAGCACCGCTCGCTCTGGCGCTCGGCGCAGGGCCGCCGTGGCACGCACGAGCAGGGTCTGCTCGCTGATCGGCTGCTTCGGACTGGCCCCGACATTGAGGTACAGCCGCCCCTGCGCATCGATCGACAGCACCAGCGGCGGCTCATTGGGCCTGGCCTCGATCGGCTCGGCCGCCGCCTTGGGCAGATCGACCTTGATGCCCTGAGTGAGCAGCGGCGCGGTGATCATGAAGATGATCAGCAGCACCAGCATCACGTCGATATACGGCACGACGTTGATCTCGCCCATCAGTCGGCGTCTGCCCTTGTGGATCGCGGCCATGTCAGCCTCCTCGCGCGGGTGCGCGCGGCGGTGCCGCCGCGACCGCAGGCGCAGCACTGCCGGCCGGCCCCGCTGCAGCCGCCGCCGCGGGGCTGCGGCCCGCATAGCGCTGCAGAATCGTCGACAGCTCTTCCATGAAGCCGTCGTAGCGCAGCTCCAGCCGGCTCACCTGGTCGGCGTAGCGGTTATAGGCGATGACCGCCGGAATCGCGGCGAACAGACCCATCGCCGTGGCAATCAGCGCCTCGGCGATGCCCGGTGCCACCATGGCCAGCGTCGCCTGTTGCACATTGCCGAGCGAACTGAAGGCACTCATGATGCCCCAGACGGTACCAAACAGACCCACATACGGACTGGTTGAACCAACGGTCGCCAGTGTTGCCAGGCTCTGTTCGAGTCGCTCGATTTCCTTGAGCAGGGCGACGCGCATCGCGCGGCGCGAGCCTTCGAGCAACATGTCTGCGGCCACCCCTCCCTGGGCCCGCAGGCGCGCGAACTCCCGAAAGCCGAACTCGAAGATGCTCTCCATGCCGGAAGTCTTGCCGCGCGATTCGACGGTCCGATACAAGGAGCTCAGATCGCCGCCGGACCAGAAACTATTCTCGAAGCGATCGGCATCGCGCTGGGCGCGGTTTACGACCATGCGCTTGCGGAAAATAATGGCCCATGAGCTGACCGATGCCGTCAGCAACAGGCCGAGCACGATCTGCACCACCAGACTCGCCTGCACCACCAGGCGGACTACCGATAATTCACCGCCCATCGACCACTCCTTAGCCCTCAGGCAGGCAGTTCACGGATTAAGACTTCCGGCAGGCGCCTGGGTTTCAGGCTGTGCGCGTCCAGGCAGGCCACCCGCACGGTGGCGCACAGCAGCAGCTCGCCCTCGCGGCTGTCGCGCCAGATGCTTTGCCTGAACGTCAGGCTTGCGCCGCCCTCGCGCCTGGGCTCGCAGTCGATAACGAGCAGATCCTCGAGCCGGGCCGGCCGCCGGTACTGGACCTCGAGCGCCACGACCGAAAAAACCACCCCCGGATCGCTTGCGAGCGCGCGCTGCGATATGCCGCGCGAGCGCAACCATTCGCTGCGCGCGCGCTCGAGAAATTTCAGATAGTTCGCATAATAAACAATTCCACCGGCGTCGGTGTCTTCCCAGTACACCCGCGCCTGCCACACGAAGACGGTCAAGCGCCCTCGCCGAACAGCGACAGATTGGCGGCCGCGCGCTCCGGCATCTTCAGGCCCAGGTGCTGCCAGGCCAGTCGCGTGGCAATGCGACCGCGGGCGGTGCGGGCTATGAGCCCCTGCTGGATCAGAAACGGCTCGATGACATCCTCCAGCGTACCGCGCTCCTCACCGATCGCCGCCGACAGGCTTTCGATGCCCACCGGGCCGCCGTCGAATTTTTCCATGATCGTGAGCAGCAGTTTGCGATCGAGCGCGTCGAGGCCCTGCGGATCGACCTGCAGCAGATCGAGCGCCGCGCGCGCAGCGCTGTCATCGATGCGCCCCGCGGCCTTGACCTGCGCATAGTCGCGCACCCGGCGCAGCAGGCGGTTGGCGATGCGCGGTGTGCCGCGCGACCGCTGCGCAATGCGCAGTGCGCCGGTGGCATCGATCTCGACACCGAGGATCCCGGCCGAGCGTCGCACGATGCGCTCGATCTCGGCGATGGCATAAAACTCGAGACGCTGCACGATGCCGAAGCGGTCGCGCAACGGCGAGGTTAGAAGACCGGCGCGTGTAGTGGCGCCCACGAGCGTGAACTGCGGCAGAGAAAGCTTGATGGAGCGCGCGGCAGGGCCCTCGCCGATCATGATGTCGAGCTGATAATCCTCCATCGCCGGGTACAGAATTTCCTCGACCACCGGGCTCAGGCGGTGGATCTCATCGACGAACAGCACGTCGCGCGGCTGCAGATTGGTCAGTATGGCCGCCAGATCGCCCGGACGCTCGAGCACGGGGCCTGCGGTCTGGCGCAAATTCACCTGCAACTCGGTGGCGATCACGTGCGCCAGCGTGGTCTTGCCCAACCCCGGGGGACCGAAGATGAGCACGTGGTCGAGCGCTTCGGAGCGCATGCGTGCCGCGTCGATGAAAATCGAAAGCTGCGCTTTGACCGCTTCCTGGCCGATGTATTCGGCCAAGGCGCGCGGTCGGATGGCCCGATCGACCGCATCCTCGGGAGTGCCAGCGGCGGCGCTGACCAGGCGTTCGCTGTCCAATGCGCTCATTCGTGCGCCGCCCCTTGCAGGGCGCGACGAATCAGCTCTTCGGTCGAGAGCCCCTTGCTGTCATTGCCGGCCGCCTTGAGCAGCCGCGTGGCTTCCACCGGCTTATACCCCAGAGCAACCAGCGCGCTATAGGCCTCGGCCTGCGCCCCCGGCTCGAGGCGCTGCGCATCCGCTCCCAGGGCAGCGGCCGCCGCCAATACGCCCGGATCCTCGAGCCGGTCGCGCATCTCGACGATCAGCCGTTCGGCAATCTTGCGTCCGACCCCTGGAATGCGCGTGAGCGCACTGGCGTCGTCGGCACGCACCGCCTGCGCGAACGCCGCGGCCGTCGCCCCCGAGAGAATCGCGAGCGCGATGCGCGGCCCGACGCCCGAGACTTTCAACAGATTGCGGAACAATGCACGCTCCTGCGCCGTCGCGAAGCCGTACAGCACATGCGCGTCCTCGCGGACCACCAGATGCGTCAGCAGCCGCGTCGGCTGGCCGACTGCCGGCAACGTGTAGAAGGTCGACATGGGCGCCTCGACCTCGTAGCCGATGCCCCCGACCTCCAGCAGCAGGTGCGGTGGCGATCGAAACGCCAGCACCCCGGAGAGCGAACCGATCATCGTGCCGTCACACTGCCCGAGCCCGAGCGATCGGCAGTGTCGGGTGCGCCAAGAGTCGACAATGCCCCGAGCCGGCGGGTCTGTGCATGACACAGCGCGGCTGCGAGCGCATCGGCGGCGTCGGCGGCCAGCACCGACTCCAACCGCAGCAGCATGCACACCATCTGCGCGACCTGCGGCTTGGCCGCGGCACCGTAGCCGGTCACCGCCATCTTGATGGCGCGCGGCGCGTATTCGTGCACGCTCGCGCCGAGCGAGGCGGCTGCGCACAGCGCCACGCCGCGCGCCTGGCCGAGTTTAAGAGCGCTGTCGGGATTGCGGTGCAGAAATACCCGCTCGATGGCAATCATGTCGGGGCGATGCTCCCCAACCAGCGCGTGCAGTGCGGCGTAGATACGCTGCAGCCTCACGACCAGCGCGCGCCCGGCCACGTCGATGCAACCGCTGGTCACGTGGCGTTCACCACCGGCGTGACAGTCGATGATGCCGTAGCCGGTGCGCTGCGAGCCCGGATCGATACCGAGCACGCGGCATTCATGCGCGATCAGCGATACCGACTCGAGGCCGTCGCGCGGCCGATACGCGCGCCAGGACCTGGTCGAATATCGCGCCATGAATGGCTCCCTTACATACACTTGCTGTGGCCGACCATACCCTGAATGATAGCCGGAAGACACCGGCCTCACAGCATGGAAACCGCGAACCACGCACCGCCCGAGATCACCGCGAAACTCGATGCCGCGCGCTGCGCCCTGGGCGAACTCGGCGCCGATGCGGCTACGCTCGCGACCGGTCGCGAAGCGGCCGAATCAGTCGCGGCACTCACCCAGGACGGCGATCTCGCGGTGGCCACCGCGGTGCATTGGGCACGCCTGGCAGGACTCGCGCGCGAGCCGCCCGCGGGCGATGCGCGCTTGAATGCCTCGGCGCTGCAACTCGCCACAGCTTTGGGCCGCCTCGGACAGTTGAGCTTGCCCGCCGACTGGCCGGCCGCTTACAAGCTCAACGTGCAGCAGGCGGAGATCCTGCGCAAAATGCTGTTGGCAATGGCCGACGACCCGCGGCTGGTCGTGGCGCGCCTGGCCGAGCAGCTGATCCGGCTGCGCCATGCGCGTGAGCTGCCGGGGCCCGAGCGGCAGCGCCTCGCGCTCGAAACGCGCGAGATACTCGCGCCGCTCGCGAACCGTCTCGGGGTCTGGAACCTCAAATGGGAGCTCGAGGATCTGGCCTTTCGCTATCTCGAGCCGGATGAATACCATCGGATTGCCAGCGCACTGGCCGAGCGGCGCGTTGATCGTGAGCACTACATCGACTCGGTGTGCGCACTGCTCAAGCGAGAGCTGCGCGAAGCGGGTATCGCCGCCACGGTGTCCGGCCGACCCAAACACATCTACAGCATCGCCCGCAAGATGCGCGTCAAGCACATGGCGTTCGATGAGCTGTTTGACGTCCGTGCGGTGCGCATCGTGGTCGAGTCGATCGCCGATTGCTACGCGGCGCTGGGCATCGTGCATGGGCTATGGCACTACGTTTCGGGGGAGTTCGACGATTACATCGCCACCCCCAAGGGCAATGAGTACCGCTCGATCCACACTGCCGTGATCGGTCCGGATCACAAGTCGCTCGAAGTACAGATCCGTTCACGCGACATGCACGAGCAGGCCGAGCTCGGCGTCGCTGCGCACTGGCGCTACAAGGAAGGCGGCGCACGCGATCCCGGCTACGAGCGCAAGATCGAGTGGGTACGGCGCGTGCTTGACCCGAAACAGGCCACGGATCTCGCCGCCGATCCGATCGAACGGCTGAAGATCGCGCTGTTCGCCGATCGCATTTATGCCATGACGCCGCGCGGTGAGGTCGTGGATCTGCCGCGCGGCTCGACGCCGCTGGATTTCGCCTATCACGTGCACACGGATCTCGGGCATCGCTGTCGCGGCGCTAAGATCAACGGGCGCATAGTGCCGCTCAATCAGCCGCTCGCCAATGGTCAGGTCGTTGAGATCATCACCGGCAAGCAGTCCGCACCCAGCCGCGACTGGCTGGCGCCGGAACAGGGCTTCCTGGCGTCGTCCAGGAGTCGATCCAAGGTGCGTGCCTGGTTTCGGCGCCTGGACGAGTCCGACCATCGCGCCAGCGGCCGCGAAAGCCTCGAGCGCGAGCTGGCGCGCGCCGGCGCGGGAGCGGAACTGATCGCCCCGCTGGTGCGGGAACTCGGCGCCGATAGCGCCGAGGATCTGCAGCGCCTGATCGGCGAAGGCGAAATCAGCAACAATGCGCTGACGCAGGCGCTCGCGCGGCTGCGCGCCCACGCTCCGGCCGCGCTGACCGCGGTGCGCACGCGCCCGCAACGCCGCGCCGCGCGCTCGCCGGTGGAGATCGAGGGGGTCGGCGACCTGCCGATCACGATGGCGCGCTGCTGCGCTCCGGTGCCGCCGGACGCCATTGCCGGTTATGTGACCCTCGGGCGCGGGGTCACGATCCATCAGGCGCGGTGCCCGAGCTTGCTGCGCATGCGCGCGGTCAAACCCGAGCGCGTTCTCAATGTCGGCTGGACTTTGGATGCCGACAGCCTGCTGCCCGTGCGCATCCGCGTTGAAGCCTTCGATCGCCGCGGCCTGTTGCGCGACGTCTCGGACGTCTTTGCGCTCGAAAAACTCAGCATCGAAGGAGTCAATTCCGACACCGATCCGAACGATCGCATCGCCACCATTGTCATGCGCACGGCGGTACGCGACCATGAGCAACTCGGTCGCGTACTGCAGCGCCTCGGAGGGGTGCCGAATGTACTGCGCGTCCAACGCCTGCCTTAAAGGAGTGCCATCGATGCCACACCGGGGGCTCGTTCTCGAATCTTTGACGGCTTGCGCATGATCGTTCTGGTGACCGGCGCCACCTCGGGCTTCGGCGCGGCGATCGCGCGGCGCTTCGCCGCCGACGGTCATCGCCTCATCGCGGCCGGCCGACGCCGCGAGCGGCTGGCGAGCCTGGTCGGCGAGCTCGGCGCTACGAAAGTATTGCCGCTCGCGCTTGACGTGCGCGATCGCGCGGCGGTGGATGCGGCCATTGCCGGGCTGCCGTCCGAGTTCGCGGCCATCGATGTGCTGGTGAACAACGCGGGTCTGGCGTTGGGACTCGAGCCGGCGTATCGGGTCGACCCGGACGCCTGGGAGCAAATGGTCGATACCAACGTCAAGGGGCTCATGTACGTGACGCGCGCGGTGCTCCCGGGCATGGTCGAGCGAGCACGCGGACATATCGTCAATCTCGGCTCGATTGCCGGCACTTACCCCTATCCGGGCGCAAATGTCTACGGCGCTACCAAAGCCTTCGTGCGACAGTTTTCCCTGGGACTGCGGGCCGATCTGCTGGGCACGCCGGTCCGCGTCACGAATGTGGAGCCGGGCCTGGTCGGCGGCACGGAATTCTCGACGGTGCGCTTCGGCGGCGATGCGCAGAGAGCCGCCAAGATCTACGAGGGCACGGAGGCGCTCACACCCGAAGACGTGGCCGAGACCGTGCATTGGGTCACGAGCCTGCCGCCCCGCGTCAACATCAATGCAGTCGAACTCATGCCGGTCACGCAGGCGTTCGGACCGCTGGCCGTGCATCGACCGAAGGGCGCCAGCTGAGATCCGCGAGCCCGCGCGCCTAACGGTTGATGTTGTCGATGGCGCGCTTGTCGACGGCGAGCGCGGCCTCATGCAGGGCCTCGGCGAGGGTCGGGTGCGCGTGGATCGTTCGTTGCAGGTCTTCGGTGCTGGCCTGGAACTCCATCGCCAAGGTCGCCTCCGCGATGAGCTCGCCCGCCATGGGGCCGATAATGTGGACACCCAGAATGCTGTCGCTGCCCTGTGCCGCCAGAATCTTGACGAAGCCGACCGCCGCCTGCATGGCACGCGCGCGCCCGCTGGCCGCGAAGGGAAACACGCCGCTCTTGTAGACCGTTCCGTCGGCCTTGAGCTGCTCTTCCGTCTTGCCCACCCAGGCAATTTCCGGTGCTGTGTAAATGACCGAGGGAATGAGGTCGTAGTTGACGTGCGCGTAGCGAGCCGTGATGCGATCGGCGACCGCGATACCCTCCTCCTTGCCCTTGTGCGCCAGCATCGGGCCGCGCACGCAGTCGCCGACCGCCCAGACGCCTTCGACGCGGGTGCGGCATTGCGCATCGACCTGGATGAATCCGCGCTCATCGAGCCCAAGGCCGCAGTCGGCAGCAAACAGGTTGGCGGTAAACGGCCGGCGGCCGACCGCGACGATGACCTGATCGGTTCTGAGACTATTGGCGGCACCGCCCTGATCGCGGTACTGGAGGCTCACCGCGCCGTCGGCGACGGTCGCTGCGGTGACCGTGGCACCGAGCCGTATGTCGAGCCCCTGCTTCTTGAAATGGCGCAAGGCCTCGAGGGCGAGCTGCTGATCGGCGATCGCGAGAAAATGCTCAAGCGCTTCCAGCACCACGACCTTCGCACCCAGGCGGCGCCAGACGCTGCCCAGCTCCAGACCGATGATTCCGGCGCCGATCACCACGAGCGTCCTGGGCACCGAGGTCAATTCAAGGGCATCCCACGAATCGATGATGTAGCGGTGGTCGACCGGTAAACCCTTGAGCTCGCTCGGACTCGAGCCGCTGGCCAGCACCACGTGGCGCGCGGCTAGCTCGCTGCGGCTGCCATCCGCTGCCGTCACCTCGACGCGCCGGCCCGGCAGCAGTCGAGCCGAGCCGTGGAGCGCAGTGGCTCCGGCGGCTTTGAGCAGTGCGGCGACACCGCCCGTCATGGTGCGGACGATACCCGCTCGGCGCTTTTGCATCGCAGCGAGATCGAGCGTCATACCGGCCGCCTGAATACCGTGGACCGCCAGCTCCGTCCTGCAACGCTCGTAGAGCTCGGAGGACTCGAGCAGAGCCTTGGAGGGGATGCACCCGGCGTTCAGACAGGTGCCGCCGAAGGCTGCGCTGCCGTCGCGATTTTTCCAGGCATCGATGCAGGCGACCTTAAGCCCGTTCTGGGCCGCGCGGATGGCTGCCGGGTAGCCCGCTGGACCCGCGCCGATCACCACCACATCGAACACATCCGTCATCGCGCTCAGACGCCGAGCAGCAACCGACCCGGATCTTCCAGGCAATCCTTGATGGCGACCAGAAACTGCACCGCTTCGCGCCCGTCGATGATCCGATGATCGTAGGTCAGCGCCAGGTACATCATCGGCCGTACCACCACCGCACCTTTGATCGCCATGGGACGCTCCTGAATCTTGTGCATTCCGAGGATCGCGCTTTGCGGCGCATTGACGATGGGCGTGGACATCAGCGACCCGAAGATGCCGCCATTGGTGATGCTGAAGGTGCCACCGGTCAGCTCCTCGAGCGTGATCGAACCCTCGCGCGCGCGCCGCGCGAACTCGCCGATCCGCTGTTCGATGGCACCGAAGCTCAGAGTATCGGCATCCCGCAGCACCGGCACCACGAGCCCTCGCTCGATCGATACGGCGACGCCGAGATCGAAATACTCGTGATAGACGATGTCGTTGTTTTCCACCGAGGCATTGACAATCGGAAAGCGCTTGAGCGCTTCGACCGCCGCCCTGACGAAGAAAGACATGAAGCCGAGCTTCACGCCGTGCTTTTTCTCGAAGCTGTCCTGGTAGCGGCTGCGCAGTTCCTGCACCGCGCCAAGGTCGACCTCGTTGAAGGTGGTGAGCAGTGCCTGGGTTGATTGCGCCTGCACCAGGCGCTGCGCGATGCGCGCTCGCAAGCGCGTCATGGGCACGCGCTGCTCGCGCCTGACGGTGCGCGCCTCGAGCGGCGGAACGCTCGCCTGGGCAGCGCGTGCCGCGGCGCCGGACGATGCCTGGCCCTCCAAGGACTGAGCGCTGCCCGCGGCCGCAGCGGCCGCTGCGGCCGCCACGGCATCCGACTTGGTGACTCGGCCCCCAGGCGCGGAGACGGCAATCGCACCGGCCGCGAGTTTGTTTTCCTCGATCACGCGCCTTGCGGCCGGTCCCGTTCTGGGCGCGGCGGCCTGCGTACCGGCCGCGCCCTGGTCGGCCGCAGCGGCGGCCACAGTCGGTGCCGGTGCCGCGGTCGCGCTGGCGGCTTCGTCGATCACGGCCAGCAGTTCGCCGCTCTTGACCGAGGTGCCGCTCTGGACCTTGATTTCGCGCAATACGCCGCTGGCGGGTGCCGGGACCTCGAGCACCACCTTATCGGTTTCCAGATCGGCGAGATTCTCGTCGCGGCTGACACTCTGGCCGCCCTGCTTGTGCCAGGCGACCAACGTCGCATCGGCGACGGACTCCGGCAACTGCGGGACTCGAATTTCAACGCTCATGAAGTTTTCTTCCGAATTGATGTGCTCATGGCGCTGGCCGCTCGCTCGACCCCAGCGCCGCGCTCCGCCGCGCTCACTATGGGCGCTGGGCTCAAGGTCAGCCGCGGCGTGCTGCGCGTCTGCTCGATCGAGGTGGCGTTGAGTGCGGTTTCAGCCAGCCGCCGCTGCTGCGCCTCGTGCAGCTTCGCCACGCCGGTGGCGGGCGCGGCGGCCGCAGCGCGGCCGGCATAGTAGACGGTGCGAGGCGAAGCCAGATCCTGCAGCCGATGACGGATCTGAAACCAGGCGCCCTGGTTCTGCGGCTCCTCCTGACACCAGACCAGTTCGGTGGCCTCGGCGTAGCGCGCGAGCACCACCTGATATTCCTCCACCGGAAAAGGGTATAGCTGCTCGAGGCGCACGATGGCGACATCGTGCTGCGCCGCCAGCCGCCTCGTCTTGAGCAGATCGAAGTAGACCTTGCCGCTGCAGAACACGACCCGCCGCGTTTGCGAGGGCTCGATTTGGTCGATCTCGTCGATGACGTTGGCAAAGCTGTTGTGACTGAGCTCGCCGAGCGAGGAAACCGACAGCTCATGGCGCAGCAGACTCTTGGGCGTCATGACGATCAGCGGTTTGCGAATCGGTCGCAGCATCTGCCGCCGCAGTAGGTGGAACATCTGCGCCGGCGTCGAAGGCACGCACACCTGCATATTGCTTTCGGCGCACAACTGCAGAAAGCGCTCGAGCCGGGCCGAGGAGTGTTCAGGTCCCTGGCCCTCGTAGCCGTGCGGCAGGAACATCGTCAGGCCGCACAATCGACCCCATTTGGCCTCGCCCGAGGAAATGAACTGATCGATCACGACCTGCGCGCCATTGACGAAGTCGCCGAATTGCGCCTCCCAGACGACGAGGCAATCCGGGCTGGTAGTCGAATAACCGTACTCGAATCCGAGCACAGCCTCCTCGGACAGCACTGAGTCAATGACCGTAAAGCGCGGCTGCCCGGCTTTGACGTGTTGCAGCGGCAGGTAGCGCCGGCCGGTGTTTTGATCGTGCAGCACGGAGTGGCGGTGGAAAAAGGTACCGCGACCGGAATCCTGCCCCGAAATGCGCACCGCGAACCCGTCATCGAGCAGCGAGGCATAGGCCAGCGTCTCGGCGGCGCCCCAATCGAGCGGCAACTCGCCCGCTATCATCTTGACTCGGTTGGCGACGACCTGCGCCACACGCGGATGCAACACCAGATCGCTGGGAATCTGCGCCAGATGCTGGCCGAGCGCGGCGAGCCGATCGGCATCCACGCCCGTGCGTGTCGGCTCGGACCAGTCAACCTGCGCATAGCGCGACCAGTCGATGGTGTGTTTATTGCCGATTAGCCCGAGCGCCGCGTGCGTGTCGAGTCGGCCCGAATCCAGCGCCGCACGGTATTGCTCGATCATGCGATCGGCGTCGGCGCCGCTCAGCACGCCTTGACTGGATAACTGCTCGGCATAGATCTTGCGCGCCGTCGGATGCTGGCGTATCGCGCGGTACATCACCGGCTGCGTCGCCGCCGGTTCGTCCGCCTCGTTGTGCCCGAGCCGCCGGTAGCAGACCAGATCGACCACGAAATCCTTGTGAAACCGTTGCCGATAGCGCAGCCCCAGACGCATGGCGAATACCACGGCCTCGGGATCATCGGCATTGACGTGCAGGATCGGGGCCTCGAGCATCTTCGCCACATCGCTGCAGTAGGTGGTCGAGCGCACATCGCGCGGATCGGAGGTGGTGAAGCCGATCTGATTATTGATCACAATGTGGATCGTGCCGCCGGTGCGAAAGCCGCGCGCCTGTGAGAGCTGCAATGTCTCCATGACCACGCCTTGACCGGCGAAGGCGGCATCGCCATGCATCAGCACCGGAACGACCTTATCGCCGGTCGCATCTTCGCGCCGTTCCTGTCGGGCCCGAACCGACCCTTCGACCACCGGATCGACGATCTCGAGATGCGAGGGATTGAACGCCAGCGCGACGTGCACGTTACCGCCCTCGGTACGCAGGTCGGCCGAAAAACCCTTGTGATATTTGACGTCGCCGGAGCCTCGGGCGTGATCATCGTCATACCTGCCCTCGAACTCCGAAAACAGCTGCGCCGGCGATTTTCCAAGCACGTTCACCAGCACGTTGAGCCGACCGCGGTGCGCCATGCCGAGCACGAATTCCTCGATGCCGCAGCTTCCGCCCTGCTGGATAAGGTCGTTCAGCAACGCGATCAGGGCATCGGCACCTTCGAGCGAGAAACGCTTCTGGCCGACGTACTTGGTGTGCAGATAGCGCTCGAGACCCTCGGCGGCCGTGAGCTGGCAGAGCAGATTGCGCTGCTCCTCGGCGCTGAAGCGGTACTGCATGCGGCCGAGCTGAAACTGGTCCTGCAGCCACAACCGCTCGTCGGTGTCCGAAACATGGGCGAATTCGGCACCGATGTGGCCGCAGTAAACCGCTTCCAGGCGCGCGATGATCTCGCGCAGGCTCGCCCGCTTGGCAATCCATTCGTTGCGGCTGGCGGTAAAGAACTCGCTATCGAGGTCAGCTTCGCTGAGACCCGCATAATCCAGATCCAGCACCCGCGGGCGCGGGCGCTGCTGCAGACCCAGCGGATCGATGCGCGCGATCAGATGCCCGCGATTGCTGTAGATCTGCATGAGGCGCGATACCGCCGCCTGCTTCTCGCTCGCCACATTGGCAGGGGCGGAACCCGATGCCGCGGCCGGCTGCGCCTGCGTCCGGGCCGCCACGGCGGCGATGATCGGGCCATGCGCTCGCTCGCCGGCAGCACCGCGCGGCAAAGCATCAAAGTAGCGCCGCCACAGGGCATCAATGCTCGCCGGATCAAGCAGGTACTGCTCGTACAAGCTCTCCACATATCCGGCGTTGGCGCCAGAGAGCGGGCTAGCGGCAAGCTGCTCGAGCAGGGATGGCGGCATGCGAGATCCTGGTGAGGCGGCGACTAATCGCAAGATAAAGAGGGGAAAAAGCCAGTCAACTCAATGAACTACATACGAAAGTGCAGCAGCTATTCTATCGAATCGAACTCGCCAATGAAACGGACCCGGGACCGCCGCCGCAGAAGACTATTGAAATACAATGCCCTCGAGCAGCCTCGGCAGCCGATCACAGTCCTCGCAACGCAGATCGCAGAGGCGCCGCCGCGCTATTGCGGCGGCGGTCCCTGCGTTACCCGCACGAAATCGCCGGGACGCATCCACTTCTGAAATGCGGCCTGCACCTGCGCCGGTGTGAGCTCGATATAGTGCCGCGCCGCGATTGCCGGCTCATCGAGCGGCAGATCGAGCTCGCGACGCTCAATCAATCCGTGCGCGATGCCATTGACGCTCGCTTCCGCGAGCGGCAGTTGGCGCAGCAGCAGCGCCTTGACCCGTAACAGCTCGTCGGCGCCGACCGCCGTGCTCTGCATGCTGCGCACTTCCTGCACGGCGATGCCCGCGGCCTTGCCGACGTTCTGCGGATCGCAGGCATATTGAATGAAGTACGCCCCGCGCGTGCGTCCGGCCTGCAGCGTTGATCCGACCGAATACACCAGGCCCGAATTCTTGCGCAACTCGATGCTCAAGCGCGTGGAATAGAACCCGCCGCCGAGCACCGCGCTGCCGAGTTCGAGCGCGTCATAGTCCGGATCGGAACGCGTCAGCGCCAGACTCTGCGCCAGGATCACGTTGTCCTGGACACGGCTGCTGTCCGGCACCGCCACCGTGCTTGGCTTGTTGTCCGCAACCGGCGGCAGATCGGTATCGGGCTTGATGCCCTCGGCACGCCAGTCGCCGAAGTATCGCTCAATCGTCGCGCGCGCCTGCTCGGCCGCGACATGGCCAATGACCACGATGGTCGTGAGGTCGGGACGAAACACCTTATGGTAGTAGGCGCGAACATCCTCGAGCGTGAGCGCTCGCACGCTATCCGGCGTGGCTTCGCGCAGCGTGGGATCGTCCGGTGGGAAAAGCGCGGCGCGCAGCGATCGCTGCGCCAGATAGCCCGGACTGTGGATTCTCGCCGCCACGATCTGCACCAGCTGCTTGCTCACCACGCTCATCGCGGCAGGCGGCAGCGCCGGGTGCAGCTCATTGTCCGCCAGCAGCGCAACGCCGCGCTCGAAGTCTTGCGCGAGCACTTGCACGTCGAAATCGGTGCCGGCGTGCTCATCGGCACCGATTTCATCAAGCGCTCGTTGAAATGCCAAACGATCCAGCCGCTCGCTGCCATAGGAGAGCAACGGCTCGAGTAGTTGTCCGACGCCCTGCTGCTGCGTGTCCGCCTCGATTTCGGGGCGGTTACGAATGCGTCCGAAGACACTGACCGTGTCGCTGGCGTCCTCGTTCTGCACGATCAAAGTCAGGCCGTTGGCGAGCGTGCTCACGGTCGGATTCAGGCTCGAGGGTTTGACCTCGAGCCGCTCCAATGCCGCACTTGCCCACTCGGGCAGTTGCGTCGGCCGAGCCTCGCCGAGCGAGATGCTCTCCTGTCCGCCGAATCCGCCGCTGGCCGCGACCGGGCGCCCCGTCCCCTGCGGCACCATGACCGCGGATACGGCATGCCTCAGATCCAGATACTTGCGTGCTACACGATTGACATCCTCGACGCTGACGCGCTCGATGCGTTGCAGGTCCTCGTCCGGCGAGCTCAGACCATACAGCGCAACCGCATCGGCCCAGACCGACGCCAGCCCCTCGATCGAATTCTTCTCGAACTGCGCCTGGCGCCGTTCCTGCAGCTTGGCCGCGGCGATCAGTTCCGGCGGCACGCCCTCGCGCTTGACCTTGGCGAGAATCGCGCGCACTTCGGCCTCGAGCGCCTTCGGATCCTCGCCCTTCGAGAAGGAAACTTCCGCATAAGCGAGTCCCGCCTGTGGCAGCGGATCGAGCGCAAATTCGGCACTGATCGCCTTGCCCTGCGGCACCAGACCGTAGAGATCGAATCGTTGACTGCTCAACACATCGGCCAGCACTTCGAGCGCCGGGAAGTCCGGGCTGTTCAGACCCGGCACGCGCATCGCCAGCATCTGCGTGCCGGTCGGACGGTCAGTGTCGACCTGCAGACGCACGGCACGCGGCGCTGCGAGTCTGAGCACCGGCCGAGCCGGTACCGGCTTGGCCGGTATATCGCCGAACAGCGCGCGAATCTTCTCGAGGGCCGAGGCTGGCTCCAAATCGCCGACCACGACCAGAACGGCGTTGTTTGGCACATACCAGGAGTCGTGGAACTGCCGCAGCATTTCAACCTGCGTGGCGTCGAAGGAGGGTCGCGTGCCGAGCGCATCGTGCGCGTACGGCGTGCCGGCGAACATGCTCGCCCGTAGCTTCGCGTACAGCACATATCCCGGGTTCGACAGGTCCTGCGCCACTTCCTGCTCGATCGCACCGCGCTCCTGATCCCAATCTTGGCGCGTATCGAGCACACCACGCATGCGAGTCGCCTCGATATGCAGCGCGACATCCAGGTCTTCGGCCGGCACCGTAAACAGATACTGCGTCAGGCTTTCACGCGTGTTGGCGTTGAAATTTCCGCCCATCACGCTGCCGATATCCGCGAGCTGGTCTGCCGATAGCGCCGGACTGCCCCGAAACATCATGTGCTCCTGCGCGTGCGCAGTGCCCGGGAAGCCCGCGGGCGCCTCATCCGAACCGACCAGATAATTGACCGAAGTTGCAACCACGGGCGCCAGCGTGTTGCGCACCAGGATGACGCGCAGACCATTCGGCAGGGTCGCGCGCACTATCGGCGCAGTATCCGCCGCAGCCAGCCTCGCCGTGAGCACGGCCGCAGCGAGAGCGCAGGCGCTCAGAGAAGTTCGAAGCGTCATCAACACTGATCGCATGAGAGCTGACTCCCGGCATTGGCTAGCCGCCGCGGCACCAGCAGCCTGGCGGTAAAAACTTGCAGCACTTCACCGCGCTGGTTGCAGGTTTGCGAGCGTAGAGTGACCACGCCGCGGTCGCCGCGGCGAGATGGCTTCACGGCCAGAACTTCGCTCTCGACGTACAGTACGTCCCCCGCGCGCGTGGGTCGCGGCCAGCTGATCTCTCCGCCGAGGCCGATCATGCCGCCGGCAACCGGCAGGCCACTGGTGATCAACAACCGCATGGTTATGGCCGCCGTGTGCCAGCCGCTCGCGACCAGACCGCCGAAGACGCTGTGGCGCGCCGCCTCTGCATCCAGATGAAACGGTTGCGGATCGAATTGCGCGGCGAAGGCCTTGAGCTCCGCTTCCTCGAGCTCATAGCGCTGCGTGGTGAAGCGGCGGCCCGGCGTCAATTCATCCAAATAGACTGGACTTTGTCCGTCAGGGGTGGCGCTGGTCATGGGATCTCGGCCTCAAGTGGCCGAAGACCAAGCATACATCGCTGCGGCCCTGACACGCATGTATGCCCTGTCATGTCTTGCTGCCCAGCACGAGCACGCCGGCCGCAACCAGTCCAATGCCGCACCATTCGCGAAGGCTCGGCCGCTCCCCGAGAAACAGCACGGCAAATAGGGCCACGAGCAGCAGGCTCGATTTGTCGATCGGCGCAACCTTGGAAGCCGGAGCGAGCTGCAGCGCGCGAAAATAGCAGACCCAGGAGGCCCCCGTCGCCAGGCCCGAGAGCGTCAGGAACAGCAGCGTCTGCGGCCGCAACCGCAGCGGACTGTGCCACTTGCCGGTCGCGTAAACGAATGCGCCCAGCGCCAGCACGACCACGAAGGTGCGCAGCAGCGTGGCGAGATCCGAGTCCACGCCGTGCAGACCCACCTTCGCCAGGATCGCAGTCAGCGCTGCGAACGTCGCCGACAGCAATGCCCAATAGAACCATGCGGATTCTGTCAATGTGTGCCTGCGATCGATGGCTTGAGCGCGCTGTGAAATTGCGAGGCGAGCATACACCGGGTCGGCCGATGACAGGCGAGGGGGTCAACCCCGTGCCCGCTGGTGCGCTGTAACGACACAGGCCGGGTGCGTTTTAAGGAGTGCAATTGACCATTGTTGCTGCGGCAGCCATTGCCGCCAACCGTTTCGGGCTCGGAGCGCGTCCCGGCGATTTGGCGGCCATCGGCGAGGATCCGCGTGGATGGCTGCGAGCGCAGCTGGCGGGCGGTGCGCCACTGCTGGCCGCAGCCGTGTTACCGAGCACCCAGCAGATCCTGAGCGGCGCCGAGCCGATCGTGCGCGAGCGAACTCAGGCGCGACAGGCAGGTCAGACCTCAGCCGATCCGGCCGCAGCGCTCAGCCTCGCCATGCGACTGCCGCAGTATCTGCGGCCCATTTATGTCAATGATGTGCAAGCGCGTCTGCGCTCCGCGCTGCGCACTGACCGGCCGTTTGCGGAGCGGGTGGTGCATTTCTGGAGCAATCATTTCGCCGTCTCGGTCGACAAGTTCGCGCTGCTGGGCATCGCCGGCAGTTTCGAGCGCGAGGCCATACGCCCGCACGTCATGGGAAGCTTCCGCGACATGCTGCTGGCGGTCGAAACGCATCCCGCAATGCTGCTGTATCTGGACAATCAGCAATCCGTGGGTCCCGACTCGATGCTGGCGCAGCGCGCCGCACGGCGCGGGCGCACGCTCGGATTGAACGAGAACCTCGCGCGCGAGATCCTGGAGCTGCATACGCTGGGGGTCGATGGCGGCTACACGCAGGCCGACGTGACCGGCTTTGCCAAGGTCTTGACCGGCTGGTCGATCGGCGGCGGACAAGGTCAGTTTGCGAACGGCATGACCGGAACATTTCAATTCCGCCCGCTGGTGCACGAACCGGGCGCGCAGACCGTCGTGCGCAAGCACTACGCCGAGGCTGACCAGGCGCAAGCAACCGCCGTGCTGCGTGATCTGGCGGTCGCACCGGCGACGGCTCGACACATCGCGAGCAAGCTCGCATGCCATTTCATCGCCGACGATCCGCCCGCAGCCGCGATCGAGCACATCGCACGCGCATTCGAAGGCAGCGGCGGCTATCTGCCGGCGGTTTATGCCGCGCTGATCGATTCGCCGCAAGCCTGGAGCGGCGCTACGGTGAAATACAAGACGCCGCAGGACTATCTGTTTTCGCTCGCGCGCGGCCTGACGCTGCCGCCTGAGAGCGAGCCGCGAATACTCGCCGCCTTCGAGCTTCTCGGCCAGCGCCAGTTTGCGCCCGGATCGCCCGCCGGCTGGCCCGATCGCGCTTCGGATTGGGATGGTGCTTCGGCGCTCATGAAACGCATCGAGCTGTCCGATGCCGTGGCGCAGAAGCTCGCCGACCAGCGCGACGCCATGCAGCTGGCGCCGGAGCTGCTGGGCGGTGCGCTGACCGCGGCAACACGCGAGAGCGTCGCGCGCGCGGCCAGTCCGGCACAGGCTCTGACCCTGTTGCTGACGGCGCCCGAGTTCTTGCGCCGTTGAGCATTGACATCCACGGAGCGCATCCATGTCCTCAATTCGCAAACCAGCCGCAGAGAGCGCGCCGCACATGGCGAGCCAGCGTGGACTGCATCGTCGTCGATTTCTGCAACTTGGCCTCGCAGCCGGCGGCGCCGTCCTCGGCGCGCGCTATGCCTTCGCTGCGCCGGGCGCGACCGACGCGCGCTTCGTGTTCATCATCCTGCGAGGCGCGCTCGACGGCTTATCGGCGGTGCCGCCCGTCGGCGACCCGGATTACGCCAGATTGCGCGAGCAATTGGCTATCGGCGTCCCCGGCACGGCCGACGGCGCCTTGGCGCTCAACGCACAATTCGGCCTCCATCCGGGTCTGCCGTTCGTGCACGAGGCATTTACTGCACGCGAGGCGCTGGTATTCCATGCGCTCGCGACGCCGTACCGCGAGCGCTCGCACTTCGATGGCCAGGACGTGCTCGAAAGCGGACTGTCGCGGCCACACGCAACGCCAATCGGCTGGCTCAATCGCGCAGTGGCGGCGCTGCCCGCCGGCGCCGCACACGGCGCGCAGCTCGGTGTCGCTTTGGGTCAGAACGTGCCGCTGGTATTGCGCGGGCCGGCCCCGATCGCCTCATGGTCTCCCTCCAAATTGCCGGCCATCGATGACGACACGCTGCAGCGCATTGCCGACCGCTACGTCAACGATCCACTGCTGTCGCAGCGGCTCGCCGACGCACTGGCGACCGATCGCGTCGCCGCCGAAGCGACCGCCTCGTCGGCGGCGAGCGCGCCGATGACTGCGGGCGAATCCGGCGTCATGCGGGCCAGCACGATACCGGCCGCCGGCGCGGCGCCGACCGCAGGCATGCCAGCCCAGGCCCCCGGCCGTTACCTTGAGGTCGTGAGCGCCGCCGCGGGCTTTCTCAAACGCGAGGACGGCCCGGCAGTCGCGGTATTTGATACCACGGGATGGGACACGCATTTCAATGAGGGCGGCGCGCAGGGGCAATTGCGGCAGCGCCTCGGTGCGCTCGATGCCGCGCTGCGGATCTTCAAGGAAACACTGGGCGACACCTGGTCGCGCACCGTGGTATTGGTCGCGACGGAATTCGGTCGTACCGCGGCTGCTAACGGCACGCGTGGAACCGATCATGGCACGGGTGCCGCGGCGTTGCTGCTCGGTGGGGCCATCAACGGCGGCCGCGTGGTGGTCGATTGGCCGGGTCTGTCCGCCCGTGCGCTCTATCAAGGCCGTGATCTTCGCGCGACGATGGATCTGCGCTCGGTCATCAAATCGGTGCTGCGCGACCATCTGCGAATCAGCGCGCGCACCCTTGATGCACAGGTCTTTCCTGACGGCGGCATACCGTATGCAGCCGATCTGATACGCTCCTGACTGCACTAGGGCGCGCAGGCGCGGCAGCATCGAGCCTGCCGCGTTGCTCGCCGCATCCAACGCTTATGCAAGACCTCTCGCCGGCCACCCGACCTTTGCGGAGCCTGTCCGCCGCCGCACTTGCCGATCAATTTTCATCAGCACTTGAACGCGCCGACGGACGGCTCGGCGCGCATTGCGTGCACGAACTGTGCATGCGCGCCGAGCTGCCCGCACGCATCGAAGCCGCGCTCGAGCGGCTCTGGCAGCGCGCCGCGAACTCGATCCCGGACTGGCTGCCGATGCGCTACATCCATTTTCTGCCGCTGCTGTACGACACTACAGCGCGCTTCCGCGCCGCGCGCCGCGGCCGCAGCAACCTCTATCTGGTATTACTCGACTATAGCGATCGTGCCGGCGATCCCTTCGGTATCTACGTTGGCATGAGCGACTACAGCCCGGCGCAGCGCTTCGATCAGCACAAAGCCGGCATACGAGCCTCCGGCAGCGTTCTCAAGCGCGGAGTCGAGGTTCTGACCGGTCCGACGCTGCATCTGCAGCGGCTATCGCGTGTCGAGGCCGAGCGCATCGAGGCGCAGCTTGCGCTGGCGCTGGGTGAGGCGGGCCTCATCGTTCAAGGCGGGCACTGATGGCTCACGCCTGGCCTACCGCACCCAGGAAATCGCTCTTGCCCAACTTGACGCCGCTGTGACGCAGGATGTCGTAAGCGGTGGCGCTGTGAAAATAGAGATTCGGAAAAACAAAGCCCAGCAGGTAATTCCAGCCGCTCGGAAACGACAGCGTTCGCTGCGTCAGCTTGAGTTCGACCGCGCGCTCGGCCGCGCCATCAAAGCGGGCCTTGTCGATGCCCTTGACGAACTCTGCGGTCTTGACGAGTCGGTCCTTGAGTTCCGCGAACGAGCCTTCCTGATCGGGGAATTTCGGCGGTTCGATTGCGGCCAGCCGGGCTGCGCCTCCCTTCGCCTGATCTGAAGCGATCTGCACCTGCCGGGTCAGAGCGAACATGTCTGGGTAGAGCCGAGCCGACAGCAGCACGGTCGGATCGATTTTTTCCTTCTCGCAGTGCGCACTGCCCTTGTCGAGAACGGCCGAAAGATTGCTCAGCGCATGCAGCATCGTCGGAATCGCAACTTCGTAAATGGAAAGGCTCATTGAAAAAATCCCCCTGCGCCACTGGCACACGTGTGTGATCCGATTCGTTAGTTGCTGTCGGCGCTGGCGTCGGCATCCACGACGCCGGTGCGCCGGCGCACCACGCGGGCAATATCATACTCGCGAGCGCCGCCAGCGTATCGCCGCGGCGCGCTAGGGCCGCAGCAGACCTTGCTCGCGAAACCAGCGCACCGCATCCTCGAACGCCCGGCTCGGCGGTCGCCATCGGTAGCCGAGCTCCCGCACCGCCTTATCGCTCGAGAAGTACATGCGCTTTCGCGCCATGCGCAGGCTTTCGACGGTGATGCGGGTGCTGCCGCCAGTGATGCGCGCGAGCAGTTCCGCCGCATAAGCGATGGGCACGAGCGGAGCGCGCGGCAAGCGAATGCGCGGCGGTGCGCGTCCCGCCAGACGGCTGATCTCGGCCAGGATCTCGCGCAGGCTCATATCCTCGCCGCCAAGAATGTATCGCTCGCCGATGCGTCCGTGCTCATAGGCCAGCAGATGCCCAGCGGCGACGTCATCGACGTGCACGATGTTCAGTCCAGTGTCGACATAGGCAGGCGTGCGGCCATTGGCGGCGTCCAGTACCATCTGCCCCGTCGGCGTCGGCTTGATGTCGCCGGGACCGATCGGTGTCGATGGATTGACGATGATCACCGGCGTGCCGCTCTGCGCCGACTCGCGAACCACTGCCTCGGCCAGAAATTTCGAGCGCTTGTAGTGCCCGATCATGTCCTCGAGCGTAACCGGCGTGTCCTCGCGCCCCGGTGAGCCGTCCGCGGGCAGACCTATGGTCGCGACACTGCTCGTATAGACGATCCTGGTCAGAGGTGCGGCTTGCGCGGCCTGCAGCAGGCAGCGCGTGCCCTCGACATTGGTTCGATACAGCTGCTCAGGATCGCGCACGCCCAGCCGGTAGTCCGCGGCGACGTGGAACAGCGCGCCGCAGTCGGTCAGGGCGCGTTCGAGCGAGGCGCGATCGGCGAAATCGCCGGTGACGATTTCCGCGCTCAGCGACTGCAGGTTGCGCAGCAGCGAGCCCCGCCGCACCAGCGCGCGCACCTCCCAGCCCTGCTGCAGCAGCGCTCTGGCGACCGCGGAACCGACGAAACCGGTGGCACCGGTGACCAGCGCTCTCATGCGAACGCGAACGACGCGAACGCTCCCGCGCGCGCGACCGCCGCGAGCGAGCGGCTTGCGGTGCGGTAGCAGCACGCCAGGCGCAGCAGCGCGGCCAGCTGCGCCGGCGAGCGCACCAATGCGCCGATCAGGCGCCACAGCTCAAGATGACCGGCGCTGTCGGCGGCGGCGCTGACGGCCGGCGGCAGCACATCGCCCGCGGCATCGACGATGACCCGCACGGCTATGAAGGGCAGCTGGTGGGCGCTGGCCACCTGCGCCACTGCCAGGCTCTCCATATCCACCGCTGCAGCGCCGGTATCGCGGAACGCAGCCGCCTTCTGTGCGACCGTTCCGATCGCGGTCACGCTCGTGAGCAACCGGCCGTGGGCGACCGGCCGGTGCGCAGCGAGCGCATCGGCGAGTCGCTCGCGCCACCCGCGCGCCGTGGTTATGACTGCGCCGTGCGGCGCCGTCACTTCGCTCGGCAGGAAGATGGCGCCGGTCTCAAGCGCTGGGTCCAAGCCGCCGGCCAGGCCAAAGCTCGCGAGCGCGCCGGCCCCGGCCGCGATCAGCGCGCCCGCGCCGCGCGCGGCGGCGGCGGCGCCCACGCCACTGACGCTCAGCAGTGAACCGTCGGCCAGCCTCGAGAGCGCCTCATGGCGCGCGGTCGATGGCTTGAGATGACGCGCCTCAGTGGCGAGCGCGCACACGATGCCGACTCGCTCGGTGTCAATGAGCGGCTCCGGAGCTCAAGAATCTGCGGTATGCCGCCAGCGCCCAGAATGGAAAGTACGCGCAGTAACCGTGGTACTTGAGATAAAACACTCGCGGGAAGCCTGGCGCTGTAAAGGTCGGATCACTCCACAGTCCACCGGCAAGTTGCATGCGGCAGAGGTACTCGACGCCGCCGCGCACGGCATCCGAACGCCCTGCCCCGGCTGCCAGCAGCGCCAGCAGCGCCCAGGCCGTCTGGTAGGGATTGCTCGGCGTGCGCTCCCCGGCACGCGGCGCGCGCGCGTACGTATCGTTGCTCTCGCCCCAGCCGCCATCGACGTTCTGCCGGGCTTCGAGCCAGCCGACCGCGCGCTGCACGGCATCATCATCGGCACCGATGCCGGCCCGCGCGAACGCGATCAACACCGACCAGGTTCCGTAGATGTAGTTTGTTCCCCAGCGCCCGAACCACGAGCCGTCGGCCGCCTGCTCGGCGCGCAGGAATGCGATGGCACGCCGCAGCGCCTCCTTGTCTTGCGCTCGGCCGACGAGCGCCAGTGCGGTCACGACGCGAGCCGTGACATCGCTGGTGGGCGGATCGAGCAACGCGCCGTGGTCGGCAAATGGAATGTGATTGAGATGGTAATGTGTGTTATCGGCATCGAATGCGGCAAAGCCGCCATTCAGGCTCTGCATGCCCACGAGCCAGTCGAGTGCGCGCTCGAGCCTATCGGCATGGCGGGCGCGGTCGCTGGCCTGGTGCATGGCCCAGACGATGACCGCCGTATCGTCGAGATCAGGATAAAAGCTGTTCGCGAACTGAAAGGCCCAGCCGCCGCCCAACAGACCCGGGCGACGGACCTGCCAGTCACCCGGCTCATCGAGCAGCTGACGCGACCGCAGCCACTCGAGCGCGCGATCCGCGGACGCCGTGGACGCCGCGCTACCGACTTCCTGCATCGCGAGCGCGGCCAGCGCGGTGTCCCAGATGGGTGATACGCACGGCTGGCAGTAGGCCGTGGATCCGTTGTCGACCAGCAGCTTCTCGAGCGCACGCTTGGCAGTGACGCGCCGCGGGTCATCGCTGGCATAGCCGCGCAGCACCATCGCCTCGAGCGCATTGACCATGGCCGGAAAGATCGCGCCGAGGCCGTCCTCGCCGTTCGATCGCTCGAGGAGCCAGGCTTCGGCACGGCGCGTGGCGCGCTCGCGCATCGCCTTCGGAATCAGCGGATCGATCAGGCGAGCGATGCGATCGAGCAGCAGAAACGTCTTGGCCAAAGCCCCGGAGCGGTCCGGCGGCAACCGGAAATACCGGCGCTCGCGTTCCGGCGGCGTCGTGAACAGCTCGGGGATATGCACCTGGCGCGGGTTCCTGGCGCGCCCCTTGTGCGTACACAGAATGAACAACGGCACCATGACCGTGCGCGACCAATACGACACCTTATCGAGATGGAACGGAAACCAGCGCGGCAGCAGCATGATTTCGACGGGAATGTAGGGCACGGCACGCCAGGGAACCTGCTCGAACAACGCCAGCGCAATGCGCGTGAAGACGTTGCAGCGGGCGGCGCCGCCGCGCTCGAGAATGGCGTTGCGTGCCCGCACCATGTGCGGCGCGTCGGGGCTGTCGCCGGCGAGCTTGAGCGCGAAGTAGACTTTGACGCTGCAGCTGATATTGAGCGCACCGTTGTAATAGAGTGGCCAGCCGCCGTGCTCGGCCTGATGCGCGCGCAGGTATGCGGCGATTTTCGCCTCCAGAGCCGTATCGATCTCGTCGAGGAAGTGCATCATCATGATGTACTCGGCGGGAATCGTGCAGTCCGCCTCGAGCTCGAAAATCCAGTAGCCCTGCGCCTGCTGCCGGCGCAGCAGCGCCGCGTTCGCAGCCTCGATCGCGCGATCGAGCGAACCGAGCTCAGTGAGCCGCGGATGCTGGAGCGAACGCTCTACGGCGCCGCGCGCGGAAGCATTCAATGTGCAGACCCCCCTTCTGTGCGCCGCCCCGCGCCGTCCAACGGCAGGTGTCGGCCGCCAGGGCCGTAATCGCTCGCCGGCTCGAGGCTGCGCAGCAGCGCATGCGAGGGGCGCCGGACCGCCGAGGGCGGGGCCAGCGGCAGTCCTCGCGCCGCCTGCTCGAACAGGCGCTTGAGCATCCAGTCGTTACCGACCGCCACGCTGGTCAGCAGGCGAGTCATGGCGACGGACATATGCGATACCTTCACTTCAATCCCGCTGGTGTAGCCCGGCGTGGCCACGATCTTGCGCAACGTCAGCACTGCGAGCCCGATGGCCCAGAGGCAAAAGCGCCGGATGCCCGTCTCATTGCCCGGAATCTCCAGCGTGAATGACAGCGCGTTGCGCAAGTGCGCGTGCGCAATGCCGACCAGCTCGCTCATGCCGGCGTCGAAGCGAGGATCGCGCCGTGCCGGCGACAGCTGCGCCAGCTCGACACCATGGCGAGTGAACACCTCCTGAGGCAGCCAGCAGGCGCCGCGGCCGCGATCCTCCCAGACGTCCTTGAGGATGTTGGTCATCTGCAGGCCTTGAGCGAACGATACGGCCAGCCCATCCAGCGCGCTGCGCTGCTGCGCAATCGCGACCGAATAGTCGCAAAACAGCTCCGTGAGCATCTCGCCGACGCAGCCCGCGACGTAATAACAGTAATCATCCAGGTCGGTGGCACGGGGCAGACCACGCAGGCTCGCGGTGCGTTGAAACTCGTGCATGCCACTGCACATGATCTCCAGGCAGCGCTGGATGGCGGCCCGCTGGCACGGTGTCAGCGCCGCGGTCACCCTGACCACCCGGACAAGGTTCAACGCCAGGTCGCGCTCGGCCGGCAGGGTGTGTCCGGACAACTGTGGCGCCAGCTCCCGGGCAAGCAGCGCCCCGTCCTCCTTGCCCCACAACACCGCCACGAACCGACGCAACAGAACCAGCACCTCGTCGGCCAGCAGCACCGGCTCGTCCTCGATCGTGTCGGCGATCCGACACAGCAGATAGGCACTCGTGACCGGAGTGCGCAGCGCTGGCGGCAGCTGCGGGATCGTCAGCGCAAAGGTGCGCGATACGTGCGGCAGAATCCGATCCTGATAGACCTCATCGGAAATGTCGGAATCGTCTTGCAGGGCGTGTTGCGGCATCGTACAGGTAACACCAGTTCGTCAATTATTCTGGGATATCAGTGGCTTACCACCGTCCCACGCCGCTGGCTTCAAACAACAACGTCGGCGAGCACGCTGCGGCAATTCTCCGTCTGCCTGACCATGATAGTGCGAGTGCGCCTTGGTTGCACTGCTGGAACACCGGCCGCGCCGATGGCAAATCGCCTCAGGGTATACTGCGGCGGATGACCGGTCCGTCCGATAACCTGCCGCTGCTCGCGAGCCTCGACTCCCCGGCCGATGTGCGGCGCCTGCCGATGGCGCGCTTACCGGACCTGGCGTCACAATTGCGTCAGTTCCTGATCCAGAGCGTCAGCACGCGCGGCGGACATTTCGCGGCCGGATTGGGCACCGTCGAGCTGACCATCGCCCTGCATTATGTGTTCGACACTCCGCATGACCGGCTGGTCTGGGACGTCGGACATCAGGCCTACCCGCACAAGGTGCTCACGGGCCGGCGCGATCGCCTGGCGACCATCAAGCAGCCCGGGGGACTGGCTCCGTTCCCGAGCCGGGCCGAAAGCGAATACGACCCCTTTGGCGTCGGCCATTCGAGCACATCGATCAGCGCAGCCCTCGGCATGGCGGTCGCCTCAGCGCGCCTCGGGGTGAGCCGGCGGGTGGTGGCGGTGATTGGCGATGGCGCCCTGACCGCCGGCATGGCCTTCGAAGCGTTGAACCATGCCGGCTCTCTGCCCATAGATCTGCTGGTCATTCTCAACGATAACGACATGTCGATTTCGGAGAACGTAGGCGCACTGTCGAACCGCGTCGCGCGCGCACTCTCGGGACGTGTCTATGCGCATCTGCGCGAAGGCGGCAAGAAGATGCTCAGTCAGATGCCCACGGTGCGTGAGCTCGCGCGCCGTTCGGAGGAGCATCTGAAGGGCATGGTGCTGCCAGGAACGCTGTTCGAGGAAATGGGTTTCAACTACATCGGGCCGGTCGACGGACACGACGTCAAGGGGCTCGTTCGCACGCTGCGCAACGTGCGCGAATTGCACGGGCCGCAATTCCTGCACGTGCTGACACGCAAGGGCAAGGGCTACGCGCCGGCGGAGGCCGATCCGATCACGTGGCATGGGCCGGGTCCGTTCGATCCGGCCAGCGGCACCATCTTCAAGGAGAAGAGCGCCGGCCCTTCCTACTCACAGGTGTTTGGTCAGTGGCTATGCGATATGGCCGCGGTGGATCCGAGGATCATCGGCATTACGCCGGCCATGCGCGAGGGCTCAGGACTGGTGGAATTCTCCAAGCGCTACCCCGAGCGCTACTTCGACGTTGCCATCGCCGAGCAGCACGCGGTCACCCTCGCCGCCGGTCTGGCGACCGAAGGGCTCAAGCCGGTCGTGGCAATCTATTCGACCTTTCTGCAGCGGGCCTATGACCAGTTGATCCATGATGTTGCATTGCAGCATCTACCCGTCGTGTTCGCGCTCGATCGCGCAGGCCTCGTCGGCAGTGATGGTGCGACGCACCAGGGTAGCTACGATCTGAGCTATCTGCGCTGCATCCCGAATCTCGTGATCATGGCACCCGCGGACGAGAACGAGTGCCGGCAGATGCTGTACACGGCCTGCACCTTGGACGCTCCCGCGCTCGTGCGCTATCCGCGCGGCGCCGGCCCGGGAGTTCCGATTTCGGCGCAGATGAGCGCCCTGCCCGTCGGCCGCGCACAGCTGCGCCGCGAAGGACGCAGTGGCCTGGCGCTGCTCGTATTCGGCACGCTGCTTGAGCCCGCGCAGAAGATCGCAGACCGGCTCGACGCCACGCTGGTGAACATGCGCTTCGTCAAGCCGCTCGACGAAGACCTGATCCTCGCGCTGGCGGCACAGCACCGCGCCCTTGTGACCATCGAGGAGAACGCGGTCGCCGGAGGAGCCGGCTCGGCCGTGGGGGAAGTGCTGGCGTCGGAGGGGCTGCAGCGGCCGCTGCTGCAGATCGGCGTACCCGACCGATTCATCGAGCACGGCTCGCGCGACAGCTGCCTGGCGGCTGCGGGTCTGGATGCCGCAGGCTTGAGCGCCAGTGTCGAGCGCTGGTGGGCGCTGCAGCGGCAGGATCGGCTGCGCACGGTCAGTGGCGCTTAGACGGACTCGCTCAATACTGCCTCGACAGCAGCCAGTCGGCCATCGATCGCAGCGGCTGCGCCCGCGCGCCGAAAGGCGCCAATGAATCGAGCGCCTGAGCGTGCAGCAGACGCACGCGCTCCTGCGAGGAGTCGATTCCAATGGTTGCCGGATAGGTGGGCTTGGCCCGTTCGCTGTCGGCACCGGTGGCCTTGCCGAGCGTTGAAACATCTCCGATCACATCCAGCAGATCGTCCTGGATTTGAAATGCGAGGCCGATCGGGCGGGCAAATCCCGCCAGCGCATCGTAGAGCCGCGGCTCGAGCAAGGGCGCGCACACCGCCGCCATCAACACGCTGACGCGGATCAGTGCTCCGGTCTTGCGCGAGTGCATCTCCTCGACCTCCGCCACACCGAGCCGCTTGCCCTGCACTGCCAGATCGATTGCCTGGCCCCCGGCCATGCCAAACGTGCCGCTCGCCTCGGCCAGCAACTCAATCAATCGCAGACGCACGGCCGGCGCGGCCGGCAATGCCGGATCGCTTGCCAGCAACTGGAAGGCCAACGGCTGCAAGGCGTCGCCCACCAGAATCGCCGTGGCCTCATCGTAGGCCTTGTGACACGTCGGCCGGCCGCGGCGCAGATCGTCGTTATCCATTGCCGGCAGATCATCGTGCACGAGCGAATAGACGTGCACGAGCTCGATGGCGCAGGCCGCGGCCTCCACCTCCACTTCGGCCAGTCCGACGGTGTGCGCGGTGGCGAACAACAGGGCCGGGCGCACCCGCTTGCCGCCGCCGAGCACGCTGTAGCGCATCGCCTCATGCAGGCGTGTGGGCATCGCATCAGCCGGTGGAAGCCGCGCCGCGAGCCCCCGCTCTATGCGCGCGCGCCAGGACTCGAGCAGTGCAGCGAACGCCGCGCGGTCGGTCGGTCCTCCGGGGATGGCACGGCTAACGCCAACTGCGCCGTTCATGCCTGCGCCAGCCCCATCGACCGCTGGATTGAATCATTGCGGCCTGGCCGCATGGCCATTGCCGGGCTCACGGCTCGCCACTTTGACCGCCTCGACCGGAATGGTCACCGCCGAGGGGCGGGTGCGATCGCCATAGACGATCGGTAATTCGGGCGCCATCGGACCGGTGAGCCGCGGACCGCGCAGCGCCGTCTTGAGCGCCTTGATCGGATGAGCGAAAGCGTCATCCACCGCCGTACCCTCGAATCCGCAGTGCGCCATGCAGTTGTCGCAGGCGGGATTGCGGCCGACGCCATAGTGATCCCAGTCGGTGTCCTCCATCAGAGATCGGAAACTCCTCGCGTAGCCTTCGTCCGTCAGCAGATAGCACGGCCTCTGCCAGCCGAAAATATTGTAGGTGGGTGTACTCCAGGGCGTGCATTGATACGCCTGGTTGCCGGCCAGGAAATCCAGAAACAGCCCCGAGTGATTGAAGGACCAGCGGCTGCGCGCATCACCCGGACGTGCCCCGGTTTTGCGGCCGCGCTTGAAGATCTCCCGGAACAGGCGCTTGCTGGCATTGCGGCCGAGAAAAACGTCCTGCCGGGGGGCATGGTGATAGCTGTAGCCCGGCGAGACCATGATGCCCTCGATGCCCAGCTTCATCGCGTCATCGAAAAATTCGGCCACCTCGTCGGGATTCTCACCGCTGAAGAGCGTGCAGTTGATCGTGACGCGAAACCCCTTGCTGCGAGCGAGCCGAATCGCCGCGACCGCCTTGTCGTACACCCCTTCCTGGCACACCGACTCGTCGTGGCGTTGCCGATTGCCGTCCAGATGGATGGAGAAAGTCAGATACGGCGAGGGACGGTACTCATCAATGTGCTTCGGCAACAGTATGGCGTTGGTGCAAAGATAGACGAACTTCCGCCGCGCCACGATCCCGGCGACTATCTGCGGCATATCCTTGTGGATCAACGGCTCACCGCCCGGTATGGACACCATCGGCGCGCCGCACTCGTCCACGGCGTGCAGCGCGTCCTCGACGCTGAGCCGCTTCTGCAAGATCTCCTTCGAATGGTCGATCTTGCCGCAGCCGGCGCAGGCGAGATTGCACTGGAATAGCGGCTCCAACATCAGCACCAGCGGGTAGCGTTTGACGCCACGTAATTTGCGGCCGGCGATGTAGCGTCCGACGCGATAGGCCTGAATGAATGGAATAGCCAACGACGTAACTCCTACTACAGGGCCAACAGCGCCGGACGGTGATCCCGCCAGCAGCGTCCCCACTCCATTCTAAACCAGGGCGTGAAATGAGGGGGTGCGCCGCCAGCCATCTCGGCCTGGAGCGCCGCGGGCGCAACCCAGCGCCAGGCGAGCACTTCGCGTCGGTCGGCCTCGACCCGGTCGGTGCTGCGGCCGATGAATACCGAACAGAGCTCGTTTTCGGCGCCCGCCGCGCCGAATTGCGCCTGATATTGAAATTTATATAAAAAATTCAGCCGGCAACGCAGTCCGAGCTCCTCGTGCAGCCGGCGGTGGATCGCCGCCTCCATGGTTTCGGCGCGACGCGGGTGGCTGCAACAGCTATTGGACCAATACAACGGCCAGAGCTTCTTCGTGGCCGCGCGCTGCTGCAGCAGCAGCTCGCCGCCGGCATTGAAGATCAGCAGCGAGAAGGCCCGATGCAGTGTGCCACGACCCTGGTGGCACTGCGCCTTGCTCATGTGGCCGACCTCGCGGTCGGCCTCATCCACCAGGATGAGCGACTCGGAGTCCGCTACCGCTTTGCTGGCACCGCCGCCGGCACCGCGCTGCTCGTCCATCATCCATTACTCCACACTAGTCCCTGCCGCAACCATCATGGCAGGTGCAACCTACAACTGTTGCCATGATAACTGCCCGCCGCGGGATCGCTAGCCCAATCTTTGGGCCGGACCTTGCCGGCCGCAGCAGCCTCGCTGGCCGGCGATGGCCGGCGCTGGCTTTCTTGCGCGGTTTAGCACGGGCTGGATCCGGAGGCTCAAGTCGTGCGTACCGCAGAGAGTCAGGCCCGCAACGGCGCAGCTCCCCCAAAGCTCCGCCCGACCGCCATCACGCTCGACGTGTTCCTGCCGGATATGCTGGGCTGGACGGTGCTGAGCCACCTCAAGCGCAATCCGGAAACTCGGCACATCCTGGTGCAGATTCTCGCGATCGAAGAGGAGCACCCGTACGGACTCGAAGCGCGGCGCGGCGCGTTGTCGTTCATCAGCAAGCCGTTGACGACCGACGGCGAGGCGGAGGAGCGCGAGCTGCGCAAGAAGCCCCAGAGCGTGGTGGCCAAAGGCTGCTTTCCTACGGAGCGATTGATCACTGCACGCTCGGGCGAAGAGGCCGAAGAGGCCCTGGAGCGGCTGATGCAGGCTGAATACGCTGTGGTGCTGCTCGACGTCAGCATGCCGGGCATGGACGGGTTCGAAACCGACGCCGTCGACTACGTTCTGATCCCAGTCGAGCTTGCCGAAGCACATTCGAATCTTCAGGCCGAGAAAACCAGCGAGCTCGAACAACTCAATGCCTCGCTGCGTCAGGCCGTCGCCGGGCTCAAGCAGGCCGACCGGCGCAAAGACGAATTCCTGGCGATGCTCGCGCATGAGTTGCGTAATCCGCTGGCGCCGATCCACAACGCCATCAGGCTCATGCGCCTGAAACCCATGGCGGACAGTCAGTTGGAATGGGCCCGCGACGTGATCGATCGTCAGTCCACCCATCTGACGCGCCTCGTGGACGATCTACTGGATGTTTCGCGCATCACCCGCCGCACGATCAACATCGAGGCCAAACCGCTGGAAATCTCAGCCGCCATTGCGCGCGCGATCGAGACCGTGCAGCCGATGCTCAGGCAGCTCAAGCACGAGCTGCGCATCGATTTGCCGCCGACGCCATTGCTGGTGTTGGGCGATCTCCTGCGCGGGCGGTAGCATCGAGTTGAGCGCGCAGCTCGAGGGCGCCGAGGTCGAGATTCGCATCGCACGGGCCTGGCCGCGCAGGCGCTTGCGCGCGACCTGATCCCAAGCCCACCGCGGCCCGGATCGGTACAATCCGATCATGTCTGAGGTCGATCACGAGCCCTCGAGTGCGCGCGAGCCTGCGCCGAGTTCGGCCGATAGCTTGCCCGAGCACATCAGCCAGAACATCGACAGCATCATCGACTTCCGCCGGCGCGAGGAATTCAAACTCAGTGATGCTCAGCGACGGCTCGAACGCCTCGCCCGCTGGCTCGGCCGACCGCTCTACCTGCTGCATGCCATCTCGCTCGCGGCGCTGTGGCTGCTGTACAACGCACTGGCGCCGCGACTGCAGCTGCACCAGTTCGATCCGCCGCCTTTTTTCTGGCTGCAGGGCCTGGTGAGCCTCGCTGCTTTTCTGACCACCACGGTGGTTCTGATTTCGCAGAACCGTCAGGCCCAGTTCGAGGCCCATCGGCTCAATTTCGAACTGCAGCTGAATCTGTTAACCGAGCAAAAAACCACCAAACTCATCCATCTGCTCGAGGAATTGCGCCACGATTTGCCGATGGTGCACGATCGACACGATGCCGTGGCCGCCGTGATGCAGACGCCGACGGATCCCAGGCAGGTGCTCGAGGCTCTGGAAGAGCAGAGCAGCGACCAAGCAGCCAAGCCCCATGCGTGACTTCAGGAGAACAGCGCCATGAAGCCGGTCAACGTGTTGCTATCCATTGTGGCGGTACTGGCGATCGTATTCGTGATCCTCAATTGGGGAATGCTCGGCGGTCCGATACTGGTGTCGTTCGGCTTCGCGCACGTCAGCGTGCCACTGGGCCTGGTCCTGCTCGGCCTGGCAGTCGTGCTGATTGCAGTATTCTTCGGCCTGCTGCTGACCGTCCAATTCCGACTGCTGGCCGCGCACCGACGTCACTCGGCCGAACTGCGCGCGCAGCGTGAACTGGTGGACAATGCCGAAGCATCGCGCTTCACGGAGCTGCGCCAGTACCTCAATCAGGAACTGGCGGCGTTCGCCGCCACACAGCGGCTTTCGGAACAACACCTGCGCGAAGAGATCCAGGCCACGAGCAATACCTTGTCCGCCTGCATTGGCGAGATTCACGAGCGCCTCGAGCGGCAATGGCCAATGCCGCCGGAGGCGCACGTCTGAAGCCGGGGGGCGATCGGGCCCGACCAACGGCGCCGGCGTTCGCCTATCGTCACGGCTTGTGGCACCTTGGCGTCTATCATGGATGGTATGCATGGCCCTCTGCATCGCAAGACAACCCACGGCCCTGCGCGCGCCGCCCTGGCGTTGAGGCTGCTTTGCGGCCTCATCGTGGAACTCTTCGGGACGCCGGCGTGGCCTCAGGCGGAAACGAATCCCGCCGCACAAGTACCGACGGGGCAACCGAGCGGCGTGCTCGGGCCGAGCGTATCGCGATGGTTGGATCCGGCAAGGGCCCCGTTCTTACCCGTGCCATTGATCGGTGTCGACCCCGACAGTGGCACCACCCTCGGCCTGCTGCCGGTACGCCTGCAGACCGACGAGCATAACGACATTCGTCGCATCATCGCCCCCGACGTGCTGCACAACCCCTATTTCGGATTTGGCACGGATGCGCGCGTCTATGACTATCCGTCCGAGGACACGCAGTGGTCGATCGTCGCGGGGATCAAGCAGCGCGTCGAACGCGGGATCGATGGCGAATATCAGGGCGGCCGCCTGCGCGAGCAGACCCTGTCGATCAACGGCAGCCTGGTGTTCCAGCGCAGCGGTGTATCGCGATTTTATGGCATCGGAAATGAAACGCCGATGGCTGATCAGACCAATTACACCACGCAGCAGGAGCTGGCGCAGGCACAGATCGGTCTGAATCTCAGCCATGCCTGGCAGGTGCTGTACACCGGTCGAATACAAGTGGTCGACGTACTGCCGGGTACACTGACCGGCATTCCGACGCTGCAAAGCCGCTTTGGCCAGGTCATCGGCCTGGGCACGACCGAACAGTTACTCAATCGCGTATCGATTGCTTACGACACGCGCGACAACGTGACGGCGCCGACTCGTGGCGTGGAATGGGCGGTGTATACGGGGCGGGCCAACCGGCTGAGCCTGTTCCACGAAGCGATGTACACGGAAGTGGGTGTGGACGGCCGCAATTTCTGGCCAATCGTGCTGGACACGGTCCTTGCGACGCACGTGTCTTTGCGCTACCTGCCCTCGACGCACGACGTTCCCTTCTGGGCGCTCAGCAGCATCGGGGGCGAGCAGGCCCAGATCGGCGGCGAGCAGCCCTTGCGCGGTTATGGCATCGGACGCTTTTACGACCGCGATTCCTTTTCAGCAACCGCCGAGTTGCGTCACAAGCTCGCCACGTTCAATGCCGTTTCGAGCCATATCGAACTGGAACTCGCGCCATTCGTCGACGTCGGTCGCGTGTTCTCGCATTCGAGCACGTTCCCTCTGGCCCAGCTGCATCCGGTCGGCGGTCTGGGCATCCGCGGCATCGCCCGACCGTTCGTGGTCGGGTATGTCGACCTCGGCTATGGCCACGAGGGCTTGGCCGTGTTCACCGGCATCAACTATCCTTTTTGAACGAGCGCACGGCGCGCGGCAGCGGCCGCAGGTAACCCGCCGGTGCTTTGGCGCGAATATCCGACATGATCAGAGCTTCGCTCAAGCCCGTGTTCGCGCTGTTGCCAGGCGCCCTCACTGCCGCGTGGAGTGCCGGCGCCGCCCCGCGGCCCGTGGTCGTGGAGCTCTACACCTCCGAGGGCTGCAGCTCCTGTCCGCCGGCCGATGCCTTGCTTGGCGAGCTCAAAGGCCAGCCACACGTGCTCGCCCTCGCCTTTCACGTCGACTACTGGGATCAGCTGGGATGGGCCGATCGATTTGCGCTGTCCTATGCTGGCGAGCGCCAAAGCCACTATGCGCAGGTGCTGCACCTGGCCAGCGTGTTCACGCCGCAGATCGTCATCGACGGGCAGCATTCCTTCATCGGCTCGGATCGAGGCGGCATCCTGCCGGCACTGCAGGGCGAGCGCGATGGCATCGCCATTCGGATCACTCGCGAGGGCGATACGCTCGCGATCGATCTGGCGCAAGCGCCGGCGCAGACGCCCGCCGATGTTCTGCTGCTGGCGCTCGTGCCCGAGGCGCAGACCGTGATCGGGGGCGGGGAGAACGGCGGACGCACGTTGCGTGAATTCAACATCGTGCGCAAAACTTTCGCGCTCGGCAGTTGGAACGGGGCGGCCGCTCGATACACGCTGCCTCGAGCGCTGCTGCCCGCGGATGCGACCGAGGCGGCGGTACTGATCCAGCAGCCGGGCCAGCGCGCCATCCTCGGCGCCGCCAGCTTCGCCTGGCGATAGGCGCGCGTGACGCGCGGCACTGCCGAGGTCTTTTGGGTCGCCTTGAAGTTGGGCCTGAGCTCCTTTGGCGGACCGATCGCTCACTTGGGATATTTCGAGCGCACCTACGTGCGAACCCGTCACTGGCTGACGCACGCGGAACTGAGCGATCTGATCGCGCTATGCCAAATACTGCCGGGGCCGACCAGCAGTCAGGTGGGCTTCTTGATCGGCCACCGTCGCGCCGGCTTGCCGGGAGCGCTGGCTGCCTGGGCGGCCTTTACGCTGCCGTCGGCGTTGCTGATGCTCGCGTGCGCGCTCTGGGCACCCCTACTGCCGCCCAGCCAGATGGCGGCCATCGTCCAGGGCCTCAAGTTGGTCGCCGTCATGGTCGTCGCCCAGGCACTCTGGCAGATGGCACGTGTGCTGTGTCCGGATGGGCCACGAGCGCTCATCGCGCTGCTGGCGACCGCTGCGCTGCTGTGGCTGCCGAGCCCCTGGACACAGCTGCTCGTGCTCGCCGCGGCCACCGCCTTGGGCAGTGGCATCGTGCGCGCCCACGCGTTGGCGCCCCGTGCAGCATCGAGCGATGCGGCAGGGCGCGGCTTGGCACGCATCAGCACACTCGCCTTCGCAACCTTCCTGGTGCTGCAGGCAGCGCTGCTGCTGGCGTCCCGCACATCAACGACGCACAGCCTGCTGGCGCTGAGCGCCATCTTCTATCGTGCCGGATCACTGGTGTTCGGTGGCGGTCACGTGGTACTGCCGCTGCTACGCAATGCATTGGTTCCCGGCGGCTGGATCAGCGACGATCAGTTCCTGGCCGGCTATGGGGCGGCACAGGCGCTGCCAGGACCCGTGTTTGCCTTCGCGGCGTACGTCGGCGCGCTGCTCGCCCCGGCGGGCGCCGCCTGGCTCTGGGCATCGGTCGCACTGGCGAGTCTGTTCGCGCCGGGACTGCTGCTGGCGCTTGCCGGCGTGTCAGTGTGGGGCTGGCTGGCGCAGCACGCCACAGCACGCGCCGCTCTCGCGGGCCTCAATGCCGCGGTCGTTGGCCTGCTGGCTGCGGCTTTCATCGATCCGGTGTGCGTCGGCGCCATCCACCAGCTACGCGATCTGGCGATCGCGCTAGCGGGCTTTCTGGCGCTGCAGCGCTGGCGCGTGGCGCCGCTTGCGCTGGTGCTCGTGACCGTGCTGCTGTCGATGTCGATCGCAGCCCTGCGTTGAGCGCAGGCTCAACACGGCGCTCATCCGCGCAGCAATGCACACTCCCAAGCGATGCCGATCGAGGCCAGAGCCGCGGCACCGGCGAGCCATTGCGGCATATGCGATAGAGCGCGCTCGACCCGAGGCGAGGCAGCCCAGGCACCCAAAGTGCAGCCGCAGAGGAATCCGAGGGCGTGCGCGACAATATCCGTGCCCTCGCCGGCCGAGCCAAACCAGCCCAGCAAAACCGCGCCCGCGACCAGCGGTGCCCACCTCATCGCCCAGCGTTGCGATACGCGCAGGCCCCTGCGCCAGGCGTGTGACACCAGCAGGCCGAGCGCCGTGAAGACTGCGGTCGAGGCACCCACTGCACGGTGGCTGGAGGGACCGAACTGACTTTCCAGCAGATTGGCCAATGCCGCCCCGGTCACTGTCAGCAGCCAGGCCGTGCCGCTGCCGATCTGGCGAGCAGCCAGATAGCCGAACCAGATGCCTGCGGTCAGATTCGCTGCGAGATGAGCGCCATCCAGGTGCAAGGTGAGCGCCGTCCATGCCCGCCACCACTGCCCGTGCTTGACCTGCGCCGCATCGAGCTCGCCGAGATCGAATGCATCGAGTCGCCACCAGCCGTTGGACACGGCCAATCCGACGCCCAGTAGCACGGCGACATAGACCACACAGCCCTGCCATGCGTTGGGATGGGCGAGCGGCATGGGCGCCGCAGCAGCCGGCGCAGCGCGGCTCTCGGCATCGTATGAAAGCAGATGGCGTTGGGCCAGTGCCTGATCGGATGCATCGACCGTCAGTACGTAGCCTGCGCTGGTGAGGTGAATCGCACTGGCAATGCCGACTGCGGACAGCATGAAAGCGCGCTCGTGGCAATCCGAGCGAACAGCCGATCGAAACACTTCGCTATCTGTCTCCAGCATGGCGCGCGGCTGAATGGTAGCGCGCGCGCGCGCGCGGCGTGCATGAAAGACTAACGCCACGCATGAAATGAGCGTATTTTGCGCAACCAACAGCAAACGGAGCGCATCATTCTGAAATGGCTTCGGCGCCTGATGCGGGAGGGACGCGATCACCGTGGTGACTGAGCGAGTGGCGCTCGGCTGCCTTGCGGTCGGCGCCGTGCTGGCCATCATCTGGCTGGCGTTGCCGTTTTCTACCGGGATCCTGCTCGGCACGCTCATGGCCTTCACGCTCGAGCCGGTCTATGCCTTGCTGGTGCGGCGTAGCGACCGCCCCGTGGCGGCATCGCTCCTCATCATTGCCACTTCCACCGCGATTGTAGTCGGCGCGCTGAGCGCGTTCGTGACGCATTTCGTCATGCGCACGGTCGATCTGGCCAACATGCTGCGCGCGCAACTGCACACGGGTGGCCGCGTCAACATCTGGGTCGACGCGACCGCGAGCTGGCTCGGCGGGTTCGGCATTTCAGCCAAGAGCATAACGGCGCAGCTGGAAGCGGCTGCGGGCGACATCGCCTCGCGTTCAGCCAGCATCGCCGGCACATTGGCGGCGGGTGCATTCGAGATACTGCTTGGACTGTTCTTCGCGGTGCTGACCATGCATCTGGTGCTGCGTGACTGGCCGCGAATGATCTCGGCCATCGCCGTGGTCTCGCCGTTGGACCCCAAGCACACGCACGAACTGCTCTCTGAGTTCCGCCGCGTGGGTCGCCTGACGGTATCGGGAACTGTGGTGACTGGACTGGCGCAAGGTCTGATCGCTGCGCTCGGCTTCTGGATAACAGGCGTGCCCGAACCATTGTTCTTCGGCATCGCCACGGCGCTTGCCTCGCTGATCCCAGGGGTCGGCACGCTGCTGGTGTGGGTTCCGGCCGGGTTGTATCTGTTCGCGATCGGTCATCCGGCGAAGGCCATCATTGAGCTGGTCTGGGGAGCATTATTGGTCGTCGGACTCAGCGATTACTTGATACGGCCGCGACTGGTGGGCGATGAGGCCATGCCGGCGCTGATGGTGTTCATCGCGCTGTTCGGCGGTCTCAAGGCCCTCGGTCTGCCCGGGTTGATCGTCGGGCCGGTGGTCATGGCGCTGGCCGTCGCAGTTCTGCGGCTCTATGCCGGCGAGCAAGAGCGCACGCTGCACGCGCCGTGAGGCCGCCGATGCGCAGCTCGACAGCCTCAAGAGCTCCGGAGCGAACGTCTTCATGGATCTGGCGTTTGGGACGCGCGCCAACCTCATGGCGCAGGCGGCCAGCCTCGATACGCAGATCGGGATGCTGCGACCCGGGATCCGCCTCAAAACCAGCGCACACGACTACCAGCCCATCAAACAATTGTTCCTCATACGGTTCGATGGCAGGGAGTGGGTCCCACTCGGTGCGCTGGCGTCGGCATCACTCAGGATGATGCCTCGGGCTCATCGGCGCATACGCGCCTTAGTCGGCACGCCGCGCTACGAAGAACAGCCGCTTGAAAGGCAGTACGGTGGTGCCGTCAGCACGTGGCGGATATGCCGCCGCCACGCGCTGTGCATAACAGCGCTCGAACGCCGCACGCTCGCCCTGCGACAGCGCTTGCAGCAACGGCCGCAACCAGGTGCCCTTGGTCCACTCCTTGACTGGATCTTCTCCCCGCAGCACCTGGTAGTACTCCGTCTGCCACAGGTCGACGTCGCTACACACGCGGCTCAGTAGCTCGAGGTACCACATGGGCTCGGCCACGGGCGATTCGCGCAGCAGCGGCTCGAGCCGCGCTCGCCACGGTCCGTTGCGCACCGTCTCGCCGATCGCAGCATGCGAAGGTGCGGCGAAATTTCTCGGCATCTGCACCGCCAGTACGCCGCCGCAGGCCAGATAGGCCACCAGCCCACGCAACAGCGGGCCGTGGTCGGGCAACCAGTGCAACGCGGCATTGGAATAGATCAGATCGGGGGCCGAATCCGGCCGCCACGCCGCAATGCCCTGCTGCAACCAGCGCAGATTGCTCGATGAATCCCTCGCGCGCCCGAGCATCTCGCCGGAGTCGTCGACGCCGGTCACCGTGGCATGAGGCCAGCGCTGCGCCAGAATGTGGGTGACCGATCCGGTGCCGCATCCAAGATCGTACACGACGGCGGGCGACTCGAGATCGACGCGTGCCAGCAACTCGAGTGCCGGACGCAGCCGTGGCTGCGAGAATTTCAAGTACAGCGCAGGATCCCAATTCATCCGGGCCGCAAGCCTCCGTGCGCTGCGATCAGCGAAAACCTCGCGCGCCGCCGATCGCAGCGATCAAGGCTTTCGCTCCACGACTTTGCGCGCCAGTTCGGCAAGCTCCGCCAGATCGAGCTCCTCGGCAGGCACGTCGATCACGTCCTCCCCCGACGCAGGCGCGCCCGACGTCACTGTCTTGGCGGCGGGCGTGGGCCTGGCGGCGGCCGAAGTCGTCACCTGCGGCGGGGCTTTCGCGACCGGGCCACGGCTGACGAAAGCCACGGGGCGTTCCTCCGCCCCTGGACGCACTGCCGGCAACGGCGCGGGCTTCACCCAATCGGTACATTGCTCGATCCAGCGCTGGTAGCGCTCGAAAGTCCACATCCCCTCCTCGGCGCCGGACTGCAGCACATTGACGAGCTGGCTGAGGTTGCCGGAGCGGATGGTTCCCCGGGCGCCCGAACTCGGCAGCAGCAACTCGCAGCGCGGCACGCGCAAGCGGTGCGCACTCAGGAAATCCAGGCGCTGGCAGCTCACGCCGACCAGGCAATCGGCTAGCTGCGCGCGGATGCTCGGCTGGAGGTCGGATGCAAAGGACATGCACAGGCGGCTCAGCGCCTCGGCGCAGTTCGCCGAATGCATCGTCGCCAGCACGAGATGTCCCGTCTCCGCCGCATTCAGTGTCAGGCGCATGACTTCTGCAGTGCGCATTTCGCTGATCACCAGTACGTCGGGATTCTCACGCAACGCGTCGATGATGCCCTGCTCGAAACTCGGCGAGTGGGTCGGAATCTCACGTTGCCGGATGAACGAGCGCCGATTGGCGAACACGTATTCGAGCGGACTCTCGAGCGTGACGATGTTGCGGGCCCGCGAATTGTTGATCTCTTCGATGAGGGCGGCCAGGGTGGTCGATTTTCCGGCCCCGGTCGGCCCGGAAATGATCACGAGACCGCTGGGCGCCTCGATGAGCTTGCGAAAGTCGGTGTGCAGGTTGCAGGCGCGTAAATCCTTGATGGCCGGCGAAAGCAGCCGGATCGCAAACGCTATGCCGCGCACGGTTTGGAATAGACTGGCTCGACAGCGCAGGCCGCCGATCGTGAGCGACATATCGGCCGAGCCGCGCGCCTTGAACTGTGCCCAGCCGTCGACGCCGAGCAGATCCTGTGCGGCCTCGAGCAGACGCTCTGCCGGAATCAGGGCGCCGGCGCTGTGCAGCTCGCCGCGAACTCGTACCACCACCGGAGCATCGGTCTCCAGATGCAGATCGCTCGCTCCGAGCGAGTGCGCTTTTCCGACCCACTCCTGCACGATCATGCGCATCTCCGCTGGCGGGCTAAAAGCCTACCCTACCGCCGTAGCCGGCGCAAAACGCGCAACGCGGCCCGAGAGCTCAAACCTCTTCATACGCCGCTCAGGATGTTGCGCGCGTGGCGCGATTCGCGGTTGATTGCCGAGATCGCATCGCGCGCGGCATCGACTAGCGCCTCATGCACGGCACCTCGTGCTGCCCGCAGGAACTGACGATCATTGAGATACGCGGGACGCGACCCAAATTGACTCCGCAGCCGCGCAGCCGCCGTCAGTTGCGCCCGACGCGTGCATCGCCCGTTTGCTACCATGCTGGCGCGTGCGCGACGGCGGGGGACTTGAGTTATGCAAACGGCAATGAAACTTGCAGCCTGGACAACCTGGGGCCTGTGCGCTCTCGCCATGCTAGGCATTGCGGCCGTACCGGCTAGGGCGGCTGATTCGAATGCCCCGCCGCTGAAGGTAGGCATCATCGGTGCCGGTCGGATTGGCGGTACCTTGGCGACTCTGTGGGCCCAGTCCGGCCATGAGGTCCTGATCTCGTCCCGTCACCCGGCTGAGCTCGAAGCGCTGGCGCACTCTCTCGGGCCCAAGGCCCGAGTGGGCACGCCGCGCGAGGCGGCACTGTTCGGCGATGTGGTGTTGATTTCGATACCGTACGGCGCTCTGCCCCAGGTCGGGCAGGACCTCGCGCATGAACTGGCCGGCAAGATCGTGCTCGACACCGGCAACCCCTATCCAGAGCGCGACGGTGAGATGGCGATCGAGGCACGCCGGGAGGGAACCGGGGTCGCTTCGGCACGATTCCTGCCTGGCGTTCGACTGGTGCGTGCATTTAACGCCATCAACTACAAGAGCCTGCAATCGGAGGCGCACCGCGCGGGCGAGCCGGTTGCCATTCCGCTGGCCGGTGATGATGATCAGGCACTGGCCGTCGCCAGCCAACTCGTCAAGGACGCGGGCTTCGAGCCAGTGGTCGTGGGCCCGCTCGCACGCGCGCGACTGTTCGACGTCGGCACGCCGGTCTACGTGCAGTTGCTGACCGCGGCGCAGCTGCGCCAGCGGCTCGGGCTCTCGCCGAGCCCGCCGTAGCGCGGCTCACCGCGCGGGCGGCAGCCGATCTGAAAATGATTGGTGCCAAGATACCTGCTGTTCAAGCGGGTGGAGATCCGGGCCGTGGAAGATCCCGATGAAAACGCAATCTGCCCTCGATATGCTGCAGTCTACTGAGCTTGAAGATAGGCTGCTGAGCGCGGACGAGCCGCCGGCTTTCAGCGAGTTCGAACCCCACGGCAAGTCGAGCTTCGTGATCGTGGTCGATCATGCCAGTCGGCGCATTCCACGGCGCCTCGGAAACCTTGGCCTGGCAGAGTCCGAGCTGCAGCGGCACATTGCCTGGGACATCGGCAGCTTGGCCGTGGCGCGGCAGGTGGCCGCCGCGCTCGAGGCGCCGTTGGTGGCACAGAACTATTCGCGGCTCGTCATCGACTGCAATCGCGATCCCGGCGTCGCCACATCGATTCCGCGCATCAGCGAACACATCGAGATTCCGGGTAACATCGGCCTGCGCCCGCAGGATGTGCTCGCTCGCCGCCGCGAGATCTTTGATCCCTATCACGCGCGTCTGCGATCGCTACTCGACGAGCGGCTCGCCGCCGGCCGCCGGACCATTCTGGTGGCACAGCACAGCATGACCGATGTGTTCAAAGGCGTCCGCCGCGACATGCACGCTGCGGTGCTGTACAACCGTGATCGCCGTTTCGCCGCGGTGATGCTCGACATGCTGCGTCGTGAAAGTCATCTGCGCATCGCGGAGAACGAGCCCTATTGCGTCAGCGACGAGACCGATTTCACCGTCCCACGCCACGCCGAGGCGCGCGGCCTGCCTTACGTCGAGATCGAAATCCGTCAGGACCTGGTGAGCGATCAGGCCGGACAGGCGGAGTGGGCGCGCCGCATCGCCGCCGCGCTGCAGGATGCCGAGCAGATCATGTCTTGGTGACGACGATTTCATCGCCCTGAGAGGCGGTCGCGGCGGGTAACTGCGACTCCCAGTCCTCCTTCGGCAGCAGCAGGTTGTGCGATCCCGGCAGCTTCTGGCTCAACGACCGATTGCGCCCCTCTTTGGTCTGGCAGGCAATGCGGACGAGCTGGATTCAGCTGCTGCTCGCTGTCGAAAGTGTAACTTCGCGTGCGCGCCTACGAATATACCAATGTGCCGTTCGTTGGGAACCAAGTGTGATGGCCTCATGGCGCGACGCCAGGACGCCCGAAGCCCGATGAGCGTCAATCTTAAGAATCCCATTTGCACGCCTATTTTTTGAGGAGGATGAGACATGATCACGATTCGTCCAATGCGTTGCGCAGTCGCCGCCGCGGCCTGCGCGTTTGCTCTCACGTTTTCCTTCGCTGCGCTCGCGGATGACATGGCGTCCTTCGCGACGGGCGGCTACGTCCGCGCTCTGCGCACGCCGGAGATGATGCACAAGATCGACACCGATGGCGACGGCACGGTATCGCGCGATGAGTGGATCGCATTCCAGGAAAAAGTCTTCGCCATGCTGGACAAGAACAAGAATGGCACTGTCGATGCGAAGGAATTCATTAGCCACAGTGGCGGCGATCTCGTGAGCATTGCGACCGGCGGCTATGCCAGAGGCCTGCGATCTGCTGCCATGATGCATAAGATCGATACCGACGGCGACGGCACCGTGTCCCACGACGAATTCATCGCCTACCAGAGCAAGGTATTCGACATGATGGATACCAGCCACAAGGGCATGCTTGGCAAGGAGGAGATGTTCGCAACGGGCGGTGCCAATACCGCGCACTGAGGGCCAGCGCGGCACAGCGACGACAAACCGAACCGCCCAGAATGACCAATTGACGCGCTAAAGCCATCCACATAGCATCGCTTGGTAATTAGATTAAGTACCGCCAACGGTACGCAATTTCAGGAGGTCACTATGTTCATCAAGCGTCAGCTGGTTATTTCTGCGGCGGCCGCGGGTCTGGCATTCACCAGTGCTGCCTCGTTCGCGGACGACCATGTCTTTTCCGAAGGGCCGGTGGTCAACATGGCAGCGATTCGGACCGAGTATGGAAAATTCGACGAGTACATGAAGTATCTCGATACGATCTGGAAGGCCGAGCAGGAAGCGGCCAAGAAGGCCGGGTATATCGTCAGCTACAAGGTCATCACGCTAGAGGCGCGCACCGAGAATGATCCGGATATCTATCTGGTGACTACCTATAAAAATTGGGCGGCCCTGGACGGCGCCACGGCCAAGGGCGATGCGGTCGCGAAGCAGGTAGAAGGCTCGCTGGCGGCCTCCAATCAGGCCGCGGTCGACCGCGGCAAGATCCGCCGCGTGCTCGGCTCATGGACCGGGCAGGAACTCGACCTGAAATAGCTAGGAGACGGTCCGTTCGCACAGCAAGCCGGGCGTCCCCCGGCTTGCTGTGCTTTGTCATACCGGCTCGCCCACCATTCGAGTGTTTGACATGTTGTCGCTCTTGCCGGGAGCGTGTCAGCGTCGCAGCCGGTGCCGCGTTGTCTGCTCTATCGACGGCAATCTTGAGGAGACCGACATGAGACGAGTATTCGCGGTACTGATCCCGGTGAGCTTGTTGGCTCTTGCGGGATGTGTTGTCTCTCCACGGCCCGGCTATTACTACGGACCGCGCGCCGTCGTCGTGGCACCTGCGCCGGCGGTGGTGATCAGGCCGTAGAAGGATCCGCGCGAGGGCAACGTTCGCGCCTGGACTTCAGTACCACGGCCGCAATAGGCGGGCCACCAATCGCCATAGTCCCTTAGGACGTGCGTAATATGGCATATTGAAGTTCTGCCGTCTCACGCGCCATTGCGAGCGGTCGGGAAGTGCTCGTGACAAGACAACCACCGCCTGCGCGCGGCGCAACTGTTCAGCCGCTTGCCACCGCCGGAAATCAGCTGCATCGAAAGCTCTCCTCGTTCGGTGTGCTGTTGCTGACTTTGTCGTGTCTTTCCCCGGTTTTCTCGATCTACGGCATTGGCTCAGACGTGTTGCTGCATGCGGGCACCGGCGCGGCCGGAGTGTTTATATGCGGCATCGCTGATCACCAGCGTACGCGCAACCCCGCAGGTGCGGATGCCGCAATCTGCGTCGCGCAGGTCATGCGGATGGTTCACGATCAGCCCCCGAGTGTCGACACTGTCTCAATGAGCAGCTGCCCCGGCACTCTGACGCTCATATCGGTTCAGAATCCATAGTGCGCCCGGCAACGCGGTGAAATCGGCGAGCAGCGCGAGCACGAAGGCCGACGCGGAAACGATGCCGAATTCGCGCATCGGCGGCAAGTCCGAAAGCGCGAGGGCCAGGAAGCCACTGGCGTTGATGAGAGTCGCGAACAGAATCGGCCGGCCGGCCACCAGCATGGCGTGTCGCAGCGCGCTGCTCATCGTGCCGGTCGAGCGGCCTTCCTGTAAATGATAGAAGAAGTGAACCTGGTCGTTCTCGGTCGCGCCCAACACCGTCGAACCGATGAGGATCGTGGCGATATTGAGCGGAATGTCCGTCAAGCGCATCACGAGAAACGCGGCAAGGATGGCAAACAATGACGGCAGCATCGTCATCAAGCGCGCGGACGGGCTCCGAAACACCACCAGGAACGCGAGAAAAATGATGCTCGCCGTGAGTGCGAAGCTTTCGGTGAGAGTGGGAAGGAGGCGCTGTGTGATCTCCGCCCCGAGTACTCCCTTGCCGACCACCCTGCCGCGCGCCGCGCGCAGCGCCGGCTCGGCGGCCTGGGCCGCAGCCCACCGCCGCTCCACGAAAATGCGCATCGCGCCGATTCGGCCGAAGAGCTTCGCTCGTCCGCGGATGCTGAGCCGCACATTGGCGAGGTCTGTGACATCCACAAACGCGCGCGCTCCAGGCTCGGTCAGCATGATCTGCTCGAGATCCGCAGCCAGCTTTGGCCAGGCGGAGGCCGAGAGGGGCAGTTGATCGGATCCGGTTTCGACATAGCGCGCCCAGCGCAGCGCCGAGGTGGGACCGTCGATGGCGGTGATGCGTGGATCGCTCTCGAGTTGGCGGGTAAACTGCTCCAGGGCGCGCAGGAAATCTGGGTCCAATGCGTGGCCGACTGGCGTCTGCAGCCAAAGCTCGACGACATCGAGCCCGTTCGACTGCTCGAAATGACGAGTATCCTGCGCCACGCGTTCGCTCGAATTGACGTAGGTCAGCACGTCCACGTCGAGTGCCAGGGGCGCAAACACGCCGGGAATGCCGAACACCGCGGCCACTCCGCACAGAATCAGCACGACAGCAGCGCCGACAAATGGCCAACGGTACCGGCGGCTCGCCGGGACCAACCTGTCAACGAATGCGGGGAACCACGTGCCGGCCGGAACCTGCTGCGAGCGCATCGGCGTGCGCAACAGCGACTGCAGCGCCGGAAACAAGGTGAAGCACCCTATCCACGCCAGGGCGAGCCCGGACGCGGTCCAGAGGCCCATCTCGCGCACAGGTCGGATATCCGAGATCGCAAGCGCGCCAAAGCCGACCGCGGTCGCGAACATCGAGGCGGTGCATGGCAGAAGTTTATTCGCGAGCGTACGCGCATGGTGCTCGAGAAGCGTCGGCGAATCGTCCGGCTCGATATAGCGTGAATGGAGATACACGAGCGTGGAGGTCGTCGTGACCATCACGGTCAGCGGAACAATTGTAGAAATTACCGTGTGCGACCAGCCGAAGAGATCGCCCAGCCCCATCGCCATCGCAACCAGGGCGCCGAGCGTGACAACAATGGCCCCCAGCGCACGCCAGGAGCGGTAGATGATCAGCACCAGGGTCATCAGAAAAATGCCAAACAGAGGCATGAAGTGCGCTGTCGCCGCGCCGGTCTGTCGCTCGAGCCAGGCGTCGAGCCATGGAGATCCGACGCGCCGGACCTTGGAGAACGGCCCGCCGGAGGCCTCCAGGGGCAGAGCCAACGCGTCGATCGCCGTCAGCGCGCGGTCGCGTTCGGCGGGCGAATTCACCCGCAGTTCGAGCGCAATGCCGAGATATTGGTCGCCGAGAAGGCCGGCGCGACGGAACAGCGGCGTCGCGGTCGCGAACGTGCGCACACGCTCGACTTCTATGGGATTGAGTTCCCCTGCTGAGCCCGCGCGCCGGTAGAGGTCGAGAAGGCTGTGCGCTTCGACGTGCGGAATGCTTGCGAGTTCGTGCTCGAGGCGGTCGGCGGCGCGCAATGCGGCAAGGTTCAGCGGATCCGGTGCTTCGAGCATGATCAATGCCTGTTCGCCCTCGGGAAACAGACGATCGAAATCGAGCGTGGCACGCGCGACCGGGTCACCGAGCACGACCAAACGCTCGATCGCTGGATCATTGGGCACACGCATGGCGCCGTATATGCCAGCCGAGGCGAGAATCATAAACGCGCCGACGATCCAATCTCGCGCTCGCAATATGTGGAGGAAGACTTGGACGACCTTGGGCGAAGCTGGCAAAGCCATGGATAAAAACGCGCTCCTTTCGAGCGGGGAGGCCCTCAGCGCCGGAGCATGATAGCTTAAGCATCTATGAGTTCACTGCTGGCAGCAGCGCTTGCGACACTGGTGTTCTGTGCTCCCGGGTATCCGGGCGGTTCCGGCGACGCGCAGCCGCTGCTGGACAAGTTCGCGAGCGCCGCCGCGGCTGCCTCCGGCTGGCCTGCGGGCAGTCTTGCCGCTGTCTACGATCCAACCGAGGACGGCGGCCTTGCGAAACTCAGCGGCGCCGATGCGGTGCTCGCCTTCGTGCCGTATCCGTTCTTCGTCGAGCATGCGGCTCAACTGCATCTGATGCCGCTCGTGCAGGCGGACGTGACGGATATTGGTCCACAGCAGCGATGGACGCTGATTGCAAAAGCGGGCCGTATCACCGGGCCGGCGTCGATGGCGGGGTACACCATACTCAGCGTCGCGGGTTACGCCCCCGATTTCGTTCGGCACAGCGCTCTCGAGGGCTGGGCGCTGCCGCCGGACGTCAAGATCGAGGCGACGGGACAGATACTCAGCGCCTTGAGAAGGATTGCGGCGGGCGAACCGGTTGCGGCATTGCTCGATCAGACTCAGGCGGCGGCGCTTCCGAGCCTGCCGTTCGCCACCGAGCTCACGGCGGTGATGCAGTCTCCGGAGTTGCCTGTCGCCATCATTGCCGTGGTCAACTCTCGTGTGGCCGCGGCTCGTGCACGCTCCCTGCAAGCGGGGCTACTTAAGATGGGTCACGCGTCCGCGAGCGATGACACATTGGAGCCGCTTCGTTTGCACGGCTTCGTGCTGCCCAAGCTGCCATCCAGCGCGCCGACGCCGTGACCAAGCGGTTCTGGTGCGTTTTGCTGATGCTCGCAGTCGCCGCATGCGTGACGCGACCGCCACCAGCGCCACCGGTAGCGAGCGAGGAGCCCTCCTCGGTCGCCGCCCTGGCTGTGGTCATCGCGGTGGATGCAAGGCGCAGCGGGCATGAGCCTGACTCGAAGATTCGCGGCGCGCTGGCGGCAGACGCCGGCCGCGCAGCGCAAGCCTGCCTCGCGCGCGAGCCTCAAGCAGCAGCCTGTCTATACGGGCGCGCGGTCGCGCTCGGACTGCAGGCGCGGGCACAGCCCATGCGCGCGCTCGAGCTCTTGAACGACATGCTCGATGTTTTGGCGCGCGCCGAATCAGCGGATCCCAACTACGACGAGGCAGGGCCGGCGCGCGTGCGGGCGCTGGTGTTTGTCCGGGCGCCAGGATGGCCGTTGGGGCCCGGCGACGCCGAGGCGGGATTGGCTGCCGCGCGTCGTGCAGTAGCGCTGCGGCCGCTGTACCCACCGAACCTGCTGGCGCTGGCGGAGGCGCTGGCGAAGACGGGAGACGGAAGCGGTGCACGCGAAACCTTTGTGCGCGCACACGATGCGGCGCTGGCGCTGCCCGCCGCGACCGATCGGGACGATTGGTTGCGTGAAGCCGATCAGGAGCTGCAGCGCAGATAGACCGCCATCATGAAGTCCAGATACCCGGCCATGTCGCGGATACCTGCGTCGAAAACAACGAATGTGCTCGTCCTGCAATCATCAGTTGTTCGCGACCGAAACAGCCGGGTCATTGGTCACTAGCTCGACTTCACCTTCAACCTCAACAGGAATATTGAACGGCAGTTCGGCGAGGCCGACAGCACTACGGCAGTGCGCTCCGATGATTGGACCGAATACTTCGAGAATAAGGTCGGAAAAGCCGTTGATAACGCTCGGTTGCTGATTGAAACCTGGAGCCGAGTTGACCATGCCGAACACTCGAGACCAAGCGGCAATTCTATCCAGCTCGCCGAGGGCGCGTTTCAGGCTTCCGAGAATGGATAGGGCCGTCAGACGAGCGGCGACGTAGCCTTGTTCAACCGTGAGTTCACGCCCCAGCTTGCCCAACGGAAGAGCGAATGATCCGTCTGGCGCCTGTGGTCCGTGACCGGAGATGAGCGCTCTTCGGCCGACGACGTGGACGAACTGAAATGGAAGAACCACTCCAGGGGGCGGCCGTGTTGGAGGTGGCAGCGACAGTCCGAGGGCACGAAGCCTACTCTCGATGATCGACATTTGAATTCCTTTGATTGCTCGAACCTTGCATGGACTCGCTGTGTGGCCTCTATCGTTGAATTCGCGTTCGGCCGGAAATAGGGCCGTTGCGGGTCGCATCTCGCTGTACGTCTGGCGGGCCTGTCACCACACGCGGCAACGGTTCGCCGCGACCATCGGTTGCCCTGCCTTGCAGGCAAAGGCCCGCTCGAACTCGGGCATGTTGACCACGAGACCATTGACGCGATAGCGGCCCGGTGAGTGCGGGTCCGTCTTCGCACGCAGGCGCAGATTTTCGGGTCGATCGTTCTCGCACGCCCACTGCGCATAACCGACAAAGAATCGCTGCTCGGGCGTGAGGCCATCCCGCTCCTGCAGCGTCTGACCGGCGGTCTGCGCGATCCAGGCCATGTGCGCCAGAATAAGACCGCCCAGATCCGCCACGTCCTCACCCAAAGTGAGCCGGCTGTTGATGTGGATGTCATCGACGACCACGTATTGGGCATACTGATCGACGATGCATTGGGCTCGCTGCTTGAACTTCTGTGCATCGGCAATAGTCCACCAGTCCGCCAGGTTGCCAGCCGCGTCGTATTGCCGACCCTCATCGTCGAAAGCATGGGTCAGCTCATGGCCAATGGTACCGCCAGTGTTGCCGTAGTTTGGAGCGTCATCCATCGCCGGATCGTACAGCGGTGGCTGCAGCACACCGGCGGGAAAATTGATGTCGTTCATTTGTGGGTCGAAGTAGGCATTCACGGTCGGGGGCGTGATGCCCCACTCCGAGCGATCGAGCGGCTTGCCGATCTTAGCGAGCTGGCGTCGCGACTCGAATTCCGTGGCACGCACGACGTTGCCATAGAAATCGTCGCGATGGATGGCGATGGCGCTGTAGTCGCGCCACCGATCCGGATAGCCGATCTTGTTGACGATCGCGTCGAGCTTCGCGAGCGCCTGATGCTTGGTCGGCGCGCTCATCCAGGGCAGATTCTCGATGTCCGCGCGCATCGCCTGTTCAATCTGCGTCGTCATCTTAAGCGTTGAGGCCTTGAGTTCCGGTCCAAAGGCGCGGGCGACGAACTCTTGGCCCAGTGCTTCACCGAGCAGCCTGTCGACCTGCCTGACGCAACGCTTCCAGCGTGGCTGCTGCACCGACACACCGCGCAGCGTGTGGTCATAAAATGCGAAGCGCTCATCCTCGAATGCCGAGGACAGGAAGGGGGCGGCGCTGTGAGCGGCATGCCAGCGCAGATAGATCTTGAGATCAGCGAGGTTGGTATCGCTCAGCAGACGCCCAAGCGCCGCGTAAAACTTCGGCTCAGCCACGTTCACTTTGGCGATGTCGGCCAGCCCCAGCGGCTGCAGATAGGCCGCCCAGACGAATTCTGGCGTCAGGCGCTGCAGGGCGGCCCGATCAAGCTTGTGGAACAGCTTATGGGGGTCGCGGCGGTCAACGCGCTTGAGCGATGCCTGCGCCAGCTTGGTCTCGAGCTGCAGCACGATCGTCGCGTTGCGCGCCGCCGTCGCTGGCGAATCGCCGAGCAGCTCAAACATGCGCGCAACGTGCCCTTTGTATTGCGTTCGCAGCTGCGCCGCATGTGCGTCGGTGTCGGTGTAGTAGTCGCGATCGGGCAGACCAAGGCCGCCGGCTTCGGCGAATGCGATGACTTGCGAGGAATCGGCGTAATCCTGATTCGAACCAAAGCCGAACAGGAAGCCCGAATCGGGTGTCTGCAGGTGCACATCGGCAAGCAGGCCTGGCAGCTCACGTTTGGATTGTAGGTTAGCAATGCGCGTAAGCAGCGGAGCTAGGGGTTGGGCGCCGAGTTTTTCAATCGCCGATTCGTCCATACAGGCGGCAAAGTAGTCACCGATCTTCTGCTGACTTTCCGAGCGACTCGTAGTGGTGTGCGCAAGGTTTTCGAGGATTCCCCAGAGAAAACGCTGATTGTCCTGATACAGTTTGCCGTACACGCTCCAGCTTGCCTGGTCAGGCGGAATAGGGTTGCGGCTTCTCCAGCCACCGCACGAATACCGATAGAAGTCGATGCAGGGATCGGCCGTGCGATCCATGTCGGTGACATCCAGGCTTGGAGTGTGCGGAAGCGCGTCCAGCGGCCCAAGTGTAGCGCTTGCAGCAGGCTCTGTGGCCGGTGATTGGGCATCACAGGGTGTGCCAAGCAGCGCCCCAGTCAAGCTTAGAACGACTGCAAAGACTAAGCGTGAACGCATGGGTTGGTTCATCGATTTCTTATAATGCAGAGTATATCGCAGCCCTGGGAACGACGCGGGCCTCGCGCCGACCTTGACTGCGGTTCGGTAGCAGGATCAGGCTGAGCTAGGCGCCTCCTTTGGAGCACCTCATGAACCTCACAAAATCATCAGCGCACTTTATCAGAGGTTTGCTGCCACGAGGCGGTGGCAACTACGAATTGCGGACGCGGAGTGGACGTCTACTGTCTGTGCGTTGCCGCTTGTCGTGCGCGCAGACGTTCGCCAGGGGACCAGGAGCAAAGCCATGGCAACCTATGCGTCCGGCTTATGGCTGCTCAGCTATAAAGAAGCCGCGCAATGAAAACGAAACTATTGGTTAGACACTGGGTGGCCGTCGGCATAGCCGTGTTCATTTGTGTTGGCGCGTACCTCGGCATAAGTGAGACGGTGCACGAACGGGAAGAATCGCGGCAGGTAGAGATTGCGCGCAGTCAGGATCGGGCCATCGATCACGTGTGCGAGCAGTGGAGAGCCGATAGTGCCCAGTTCAGCGATTGCGGGAGAGCCTATCGAATCTACGAGCAGTGCGCAGCGGCGATGTCTCGCATGATGAATCGCGAGGGGATTATGGACGCTGCGGGAGTTAGCTGCGAGCATCCGCTCTACCGATTCCACGCCCGTGAACAGAAGGAAATCGAAGACGCGATGCGAGGCCAGCATTAGAGGGCCGCCCAGCTGCGGCGCGACCGGCCGCTTCATAACGTCCAAATGAGCAATTGACCCTTGAGATCGACCGACTCCGCCAGTGAGGCAGCGCCATGGAAGAAGAACTAAAGCAAGCCGCTCTCGATTACCACCGGCTACCGAGGCCGGGCAAGATTAGCCTGACCCCCACCAAGGCGCTGGCCAACCAGCGCGACCTGTCACTGGCCTATTCGCCGGGCGTGGCCTACGCGAGTCTGGCCATCAAGGACGATCCGCTGCAAGCGGCCACGATGACTGCGCGGGCCAACCTGGTCGGTGTGATCACCAACGGCACAGCCGTGCTGGGGCTCGGCAACATCGGGCCGCTGGCGGGCAAACCAGTGATGGAAGGCAAGGGCTGCCTGTTCAAGAAATTCGCCGGCATCGATGTGTTTGACATTGAGGTAAGCG